>WNFU01011443.1_pt1 | contig 11131 bp, 8 predicted proteins | sample 5400121 | NCBI WGS metagenome assembly WNFU01 (sample SAMN13153360, study PRJNA577476) | soil metagenome | isolation source: 100 cm soil or saprolite under grassland replicate 1 | place: USA:California | collected 2016-06-15
GATCAACCCTGCAGGGGCTGGTGGCGCCGCTCGCCCGATCAACCCTGCAGGGGCTGGTGGTGCCGCTCGCCCGGTCAAGCCTACAGGGGGTGGTGGCGCCGTTCGCCCGGTCAACCCTGGAGGTGCTGGTGGCGCCGCTCGCCCGATCAATACTGTTGATGCGGATGGCTGCGCCCGGGTCGACCCTCTGGGTCCTGGTGGCGTCGCTCGCCACGTCAACCGCGTGAGGTCTCGCGGCGCTCGCCGCCCGGTCAGCGTGCTCAAAAGCGGTTGACGGTCAGGCTCACGATCGCTCGCGCGATGTCGATCGCGGCCGAGCGTACGGCCGACTCCTCACGTGAAATGGTCTGCGATACGGCATTCAAGACCCGGAAGTCGGCCTTCTCCCGGAGGCGTTGCTCCTCGAACAGCACTGTGTTCCGACGCACGTCGCGGAATCGGAGATTCATCGTCACCACCAGCCGATACTGGCGCACGTTGGCCTGCGAATCGTACGCGATCGATTCGAGGGAGTAGCTGACCACTTCCCCCTCGAGGATAGCATCCGCGTCTTCCCGCTGGACCACGCGGAGCCGGCCGTTGGTGGAGAAGGCCTCCACGACCGCGCTCGTGAGGAAGTTCTCGACGGCCGGCTCTCCGGTCTTGTTCGCGAAGACCGGTATCGCCACCGTCTGGATGTGCTCCGGGAGGTTTCCGCGGAACGAATAGCCGCAGCCCGCGAGCGCGGCGGCGAGCAGGACGAGGCCGAGCGCGAGCGGGCGGACCGGCCCCGTCACGCGCTTGTCACGATGTTGACCAAACGGTTCGGGACGACGACCACCTTCTCGACGTGGCGCTGCCGGACCCACGGTTTGACGCGGTCGTCGCCGAGGGCCAGCTGCCGCATCTGGTCGTCCGCGGTGTCGACGTCGACGAGCAGGCGTCCGCGCACCTTGCCGTCGACCTGCACGACGACCGTGACTTCCGTCTTCTGGAGCGCCCCCGGATCCGCCACCGGCCAGCGCTGTTTGAAGAGGCTCTCCGTGTGGCCGAGAAGCGACCAGAGCTCCTCGGTCACGTGCGGGCAGAAGGGACCGAGGAGGAGCAGCGTCGTCTCGACCGCCTCGCGTAGAAGCGCAGAGCGCTCCGAGGCGGCGCCAGCGCCGATGCCGTCGCCGGAGGCGGCCGCGAAGGCCTGGAGCGCATTGACGAGCTCCATGATCGCGGCGATCGCGGTGTTGAAGTGGAACTCGCGCTCGATGTCGTCGGTCACGCGGCGGATGGTCTCGTGGATGACCCGACGGAAGGCGCGTCCGACCTCCGTCGTCGGCGTCGGAACCGCCGCAGCCCTCGCGCGATCCGGGGGGGCACTCGGGGGGGGCGTCTCGCGCCCCCCGAGCTCGGTCAATCGTCCGACGACGAAGCGCCAGACGCGGTTCAAGAAGCGCGAGGCACCCTCGATGCCCTGGTCGTTCCACTCCAAATCTTTTTCCGGCGGCGCCGCGAAAAGCTCGAACAGGCGCCCGGTGTCGGCGCCGTACTTCTCGCGGACGAAGTCGTCGGAGACCACGTTGCCCTTCGACTTCGACATCTTCGCGCCGTCCTTGATGACCATGCCCTGGCTGAGCAGCGCCATGAACGGCTCGTCGATTGTGGTGAGGCCGAGGTCGCGGAGCACCTTCGTATAGAACCGCGCGTAGAGGAGATGGAGCACCGCGTGCTCGATGCCGCCGATGTACTGGCGAACAATAGCGCAGGAAGTACCACGACGATTCTACGAAGGTGTCCATCGTGTCCGTCTCGCGCCGCGCGGGCCCGCCGCATCGAGGACAGATGGCGTTGACGAAGCTCGCGACGCTCGCCAGCGGCGAGCCGCCCTTGCCGGAGAGCTGCACGTCCCGAGGCAGCGTCACCGGGAGATTGTGCTCGGCCTCGGGCACCATACCGCAGGCCTCGCAGTAGAGCACCGGGATCGGCGCGCCCCAGTACCGCTGGCGGCTGATGCCCCAGTCACGGAGGCGGTAGTTGACCTTCGCGGCGCCGAGACCGCGCGAGACCAGCCAGTCGGTCGCCCGACGCTTTGCCTCGGCGACCATGAGGCCGTCGAGGAACCCGGAGTTGATCTTGACGCCGTCGCCGGTATAGGCCTTCCCGGTCCATCCGTCAGGACGTTTGACCGTCTCGATGATCGGCAGGCCGTGCTGCTCGGCGAATTCCCAGTCGCGCTCGTCCTCGCCGGGAACCGCCATGATGGCGCCGGTACCGTAGCCCATGACGACGTAGTCGGCGAGGAACAGCGGGACGGCGGCCTCGTTGAATGGATTCAGGACGCGGGCCGACAGGCGGAGCCCCCGCTTGGGCCGGTCCGCGGCCGTCCGCTCGATCTCTGACTGGCGCGCGACCTCGGCGCGGAATCGCGCGACGGCCGCGCGCTCGGCGGGGTCGGTCACGACCTGGTCGACGAGCGGGTGCTCGGGGGCCAGCACCGCGTACGTCATGCCGAAGACGGTGTCCGGCCGCGTCGTGAAGACGCGGATGGAGAGCCCCGGGTATCCCGCCACCGGCAGATCGAACTCGGCGCCCTCGCTCTTGCCGATCCAGTTACGCTGCATCGTCAGCACGCGTTCGGGCCAGCCGGGCAGCCGGTCACACCAGGCGAGAAGCTCGTCCGCGTAGCTGGTGATCTTGAAGAACCAGCCGTCGATCTCGCGCGGCGCCACCTCGGAGTCGCACCGCCAGCACCGGCCGTCCTCCACCTGCTCATTCGCGAGAACCGTCTGGCAGGACGGGCACCAGTTCACCGTCGAGCGCTTCCGGTAGGCGAGGCCCCGCTCGAGCATCTTGATGAAGATGAGCTGCTCCCATTTGTAATAGGCCGGGTCGCAGGTGGTGACCTCCCGGTCCCAGTCGTAGGAGATCCCCATCTTCATGAGCTGCGTGCGCATGTAGTCGATGTTCTCGTAGGTCCAGATGACGGGATGCACGCCGTGCTCGATGGCGGCGTTTTCGGCCGGCAGCCCGAAGGCGTCCCAGCCCATCGGGTGCAGCACGTTGTACCCGCGCATCCACTTGTAGCGGGCGAGGAGATCGCCGATCGCGTAGACACGCACGTGACCCATGTGGATCCGGCCGGACGGGTACGGGAACATCTCGAGGCAGTAGAACTTCGGCCGGCTGGGATCTTCGTGGACTCGGAACTGCTTCGTCGCTTCCCAGATCCCCTGCCACTTGGCTTCGATCTCGCGGAACGGATACCGGTCGGTCGACATGATTCGGTTAAATTTTTAACATCCTTAGCAGGCAGGGGCAAGAAAGTGCTGGGGGGTCGGTGCGGCGCAGGCGTCTCGCATCCGAGCCGGGACCGCGGCGTGACGCGGCCCTGGGATCTGCCGCGCCACGCCGAAACGTGTGCGACTACTTCTTCACACCAAGATCCGCAGCGGCCTCGTTGGCCAGCTTGAGCGAGTCCGCGTGCTTGCCCCCGTCGTGGAGCTTCTGCGCCTCGTCCAGCTTGGCGACCGCCGCCTTAACCTTCGGATCATCCATCTTCATCTTGGCGGCCGCATCCCGAGCCTCCTTGATCACCTTCGGACAGGTGCTCGCGAACGCTCCACCCGCGGTGAAGGCTAGCGCGACCGCTAACGCCGTGACTGCCATGAGCTTCTTCATGAGGCGTCACCTCCCCCTGAGCCTGGTTGGCTTGCGCCATTGTAACAATCTGGCGTGGATCGTGGTTCCCCCGCCGGCGGTGGGTGGAAGTGGTCGAAGATCCGCTGGGCGAGCTTCGGGGTGACCTTCGGCACCGCCGCCAGCTCGGCGACCGAAGAGTCACGGACGCGGCGCGCGGAGCCGAGCGTCTTCAGCAGGCTTGTCCGGATCGTCGGCCCGACGCCGGGGATCGCGTCGAGCACCGACTGGATCGTGCGCTTCGCCCGGAGCTTCTTGTGGTAGGTGATCGCGAAGCGGTGCGCCTCGTCCCGGATCCGCTGGAGCGTGTGGAGCGCGGGCGACGTCGGATCGAGGACGAGCGGGTGCAGGCTGTCGGCCTGGTACACCTCCTCGGCCTGTTTCGCGAGCCCGACGGCCGGGATGTAATCGAGCCCGAGATCCTGGAGCACCTTGAGCGCGACGTTGAGCTGGCCGCGGCCGCCGTCGATCAGGACGAGATCGGGCAGCACGCTCCCCTGCTCGAGCGCCTTCGCGAAGCGCCGCGTGAGCACCTCGCCCATCGAGGCGAAGTCGTCGGCGCCGGCGACGGTCCGGATGCGGAAGCGCTTGTAGTCGTCCTTCTTGAGGCCGCCATTCTCCCAGACGACCATCGAGCCGACCTGCTCGGTTCCCTGGATGTTGGAGATGTCGTATCCCTCGATCCGGTTCGGGAGGCCGGGCAGGCTCAGCGCGCGCTGGAGCTCTTCGAGAACGAGCTGCTGGCGGTTGTCGCGCGAGAGGAGGCGGTTCTGGAGCGCGATCACGGCGTTCGCCTCGGCCATCGCGACGAACTGCCGCTTGGTTCCCCGCTGAGGGGCGTGCAGCTGCACGCGGCGGCCGGCGAGCGTCGCGAGCCACTCGATCGTGAGCTCCGCCTCGGGCAGCTCCTCGGACAGGAGGATCTCCGGCGCCGGCGGGACCGCCTTACCGTAGAACTGGCGCACGAACGCCGAGAGGATCTCGCCGTCACTCCAGCCGGCGACGCGATCGAAGAAGAAGGGCTCCTGACCGACGAGCCGGCCCTTGCGCACGAAGAACAGCTCCACGCACGCGTCGCCCCCCTGGCGCACGACGCCGACGACGTCCTGATCCACGTCGTCCGTTGAGATGATCTTCTGGCGCTCGCGGACCTTGTTGAGGGACTGGATCTGGTCGCGGAGCACGGAGGCGCGCTCGAATTTGAGCTCGCCGGCGGCCTCCTCCATCTCCTTGGTGAGGCGCCGCGCCAGCTCCTCGTCCCGTCCTTCCAGGAAGTGCACGACGTCCTGCACCGTCTTCGCATATCCCTCGCGGGTCTCCCAGCCCGTGCAGGGCGCGTTGCAGCGGTGGATCGCGTACTGGATGCACGGCCGCTCGAGCGAGCCGTCGATCGTGATCGAGCAGGTGCGCAGGGGGAAGAGCTGGCGCGTGAGCCGGAGGGTCTCGCGCATCGCGGTGGCTGGATAGAACGGGCCGTAGTATTGCGCGCCGTCGCGCTGCACCCGCCGGGCCACCACGAGCCGTGGAAACTCCTCGTTCGTGGTGAGCCTCAGGAACGGATAGTGCTTGTCGTCGCGCAGGATGATGTTGTACCGGGGCCGGTGCTTCCGGACCAGGTTGGCCTCGAGCATGAGGGCCTCGAGCTCGTTGTCGGTGACGATGTACTCGAGGTCGCGGACCTGGCGCACGAGCGCGTCCGTCTTGGGGTCGCGCGGGCGAGACTCCTGGAAGTAGGATCGCACGCGGCTGCGCAGGGACGCGGCCTTGCCGACGTAGAGGACCTGCTGCTTGCCGTCCCGGTAGAGATACACGCCGGGCCGGTCGGGCACCCGGGCGACCTTGTCTTCCAGCGTCATCACTTGAGCTGCTGCTTGCGAAGCGACTTGAGTCGGTCCCGAAGCTCGGCCGCCTGCTCGAAGTCGAGGCGCTTGGCCGCCTCCTTCATCCGCGCCTCCAGCTCGAGGATACGCGACTGGAGCGCCGCCGGCGACTCGAAGGTCTCCGCCGCCGGTTCCTCCACCGGCACCGTGTAGTAGTCGCGCTCGTAGATCGTCTGGAGCAGTTCGCGGATCGAGGACTTGATCGATTCCGGCGTGATCCCGTGCGTGTCGTTGTAGGCGCGCTGCAGTTCACGCCGACGCTCGGTCTCGCCGAGCGTGGCCGCCATCGAGGCCGTGACCTGGTCGGCGTACATGATGACCTCGCCGTTGACGTTGCGCGCCGCCCGCCCCGCCGTCTGGATGAGCGAGGTCGCCGAACGGAGGTAGCCTTCCTTGTCGGCGTCCAGGATCGCCACGAGCGACACTTCCGGGATGTCGAGGCCCTCGCGTAAGAGGTTGATCCCGATGAGACCGTCGAACTTGCCGAGTCGCAGGTCACGGATGATCGCGACCCGGTCGAGCGTGTCGATGTCGGAGTGCAGATAGCGGACCCGGAGCCCGAGCTGTTGGTAGTACTCGGTCAGGTCCTCGGCCATCCGCTTGGTCAACGTCGTCACCAGGACACGCTCGTCGCGCTCGGCCCGGGCCCGGAGCTCGCCGAGCAGGTCGTCGACCTGGTCCTTCGCGGGCCGAACCGTGATGCGTGGATCCATGAGCCCCGTCGGGCGGATCACTTGCTCGGCGAGCGTGGCCGCCGCGAGCTCGAGCTCGTAGGGGCCCGGCGTCGCGGAGACGTAGATCGTCTGGCCCGTGAGCCGCGTAAACTCGTCGAACGTGAGCGGCCGGTTGTCGAACGCCGAGGGCAGCCGGAACCCGTATTCGACCAGCGCCTCCTTGCGCGATCGGTCCCCGTAGTACATGCCGCGGACCTGAGGCACGGCGACGTGGCTCTCGTCGATGACGACCAGCGCGTCCTTCGGCAGGTAATCGATCAGCGTCGGCGGGGCTTCCCCCGGCCGGTGTCCGGTCAGGTGACGCGAGTAGTTCTCGATCCCGTGGCAATAGCCGAGCTCGCGCAGCATCTCGATGTCGAAGAGGGTCCGCTGCTCGAGCCGCTGCGCCTCGAGCAGCCGGTTGCGCTGGCGGAGGAACGCGAGCCGGTCCGCGAGCTCCTCCTGGATGGTCTCGAACGCGCGCGCGAGCTGGTTCGCCTCGGTGACGTAGTGGCTCGCCGGGTAGATGTGGACCCGGTCGACGCGCTCGAGGACCGCGCCCCGGAGCGGGTCGATCCGCGAGATCGCGTCGACGACGTCGCCGAAGAGCTCGATCCGGAGCGCGATCGACTCCTCGTTCGCCGGGAAGACTTCGACCACGTCGCCCCGCACGCGGAACGTGCCGCGGTGGAAGTCGTAGTCGTTCCGCTCGTACTGGACCGCGATGAGCCGCCGGATGATCTCGTCCCGGTCGATCCGGTCGCCCTCGCTGAGCTCGAGGTGCAGCCCCTGGTAGGTGTCGGGCTCGCCGATGCCGTAGATACACGAGACGGAGGCGACGACGATGACGTCGCGCCGCTCCAGGAGGGACTTGGTCGCCGAGTGGCGCATCCGGTCGATCTCGTCGTTGATGAGGGCGTCCTTCTCGATGTACGTGTCCGACTGCGGAATGTAGGCCTCGGGCTGGTAATAGTCGTAGTACGAGACGAAGTATTCGACCGCGTTCGACGGGAAGAACGCCCGGAACTCGCTGAAGAGCTGGGCGGCCAGCGTCTTGTTCGGTGAGATGACGAGCGTCGGGCGGTCCACGTTCGCCACGACGTTGGCGATCGAGTAGGTCTTGCCCGAGCCGGTCACCCCGCGGAGCACCATGTGGCGGCGGCCCTCGCGGACGAAGTTCGTGAGCGCGGCGATCGCCTGCGGCTGGTCGCCACTCGGCGAATACTCGGAGGACAACCGGAACACGTGTCGGGCTACTTCAGGAGAGCGTCGGGACGGCGAGAAGATACTTGCGCCACGAGTCGAGGAGCGAGTGCGCGTGTGGGTGCCGCAGCATGTGCGTCGAGAACACGAACTTCGGATGCACCGGCTCGCGGATGAGTCGCATCCCGACCTCGTCGGGCATCCGATTGCCTTTCCGCAGATTGCAACGCAGACAGGCCGCAACCACGTTCACCCAGGTCGTCTCGCCTCCGCGCGAGCGGGGCACGACGTGGTCGACGGTCAGCCGCTCGCCGCGGCGGTTGCAGTACTGGCAGGTGTAGCCGTCCCGTCGCAGGATGTTCTTCTTGTTGAAGGCCACGCGGTCGAGGAACGGCTTGCGGATGTACATGGCCAGCCGGATCACGGCGGGTAAGGCGAACGTCACCGAGGGCGACCGCACCACACGCGGGGAGGCTTCGACGGATTCCGCCTTGCCGGCCAGCAGCAGCGTGATCGCGCGGCGGGCGTTGGTGAAATGCAGCGGCTCAAAGGTGTAGTTGAGCACCAATACCGCGATTTCGTCCATACTTACCGAGTTAGTCTAGTCGGCGCCTCCTGGAGTGTCAAATCGCGGCCGAGATCCGTAGCGTTGCTCGATCGCGTCCACCAGGACGCCCTCGCGCAGCCCGTACTCGCTGACCCGGAGCGTCTCGAGCCCAAGCTGGTCCAGGGTCGCCATCACGATCGCGATGCCGGGGATGATGAGGTCGGCGCGGCCTGGCTCGAGGCACGGGAGCCCCGCGCGCTCGCCGACCGTGAGCCCCCCCACGCGGGCCGAGAGCCGAGCGATGGTCGGACGGTTCAGGAGGTGCCCTTGCACCCGTTCGGGATCGTAGTGCCTGAGGCCGAGGTCGAGCGCCGCGAGCGTCGTCACCGTGCCGGCCGTGCCCACGAGGTGGGCGACGTGGGCGGTGCGGATCGTCGCCGGCAGCTCGCGGTCGAGGCGGGTACGCACCTCACCATAGAGCTCGCGGTAGCGTGGCTCGTCCACGGGGCCCGGAAACGGGAACCGCTCCGCGAGCGGGACGACGCCGAGCCGCAGGCTCACCATCGACCGGATCGCGTCGTCTTCGGCCAGCACGTACTCCGTGCTGCCGCCGCCGATATCGAACACGAGGACGGGGCCCGCCAGCGCGCCGAGGCCGTACCGTACGCCACGGAGCGTGAGGCGGGCCTCGGCTTCGCCGCTCACGACGTCGACCCGCCGACCGGTCGCCTGTTCGACCGCCGACGCGAAGGCGCGGCCGTTGGACGCCTCGCGCACGGCACTGGTCGCCACGATCTGGATGTCACGCGCGCCGAGCCGGGCGCCGCGCTCGACGTAGCCGCTCACGACAGCGAGCGTTCGAGCCATCGGGGCCTGACCGAGCGCTCCCGAGTGGGCAAGGCCCTCGCCGAGCCGGGTGATCGTCTGGTCCTGGTCGACGACCTGCCATGTCGCCCTGCCGAGCACGTCGGCGACGAGCAGCCGGACCGTGTTGCTGCCGACATCGATCGTGGAGAGGCGCATTGGCCGAGAGCGAAAACGCCCCGCCGGAGTCCCGGCGGGGCGCGTTGACCGTGACGCCGTGCTGGTTACGTTCCCTTCAGAGTTCTGATGTAGTTCACGATCTCCCAGCGCTCTTGCTCCGGCAAGTGCTTCCAGGGCGGCATGGCGCCGCGGCCGTTCGACATCTTCCAGAAGAGCTCACCGTCGGTTTGCTTCTGGACCGCCGCCGACGTCCAGTTCGCGGGCTTCGGCGGAGGCAGCGCGGCGGCGGCCGGGCCGTCGCCCTTTCCCATGGGGCCGTGACACGACACGCAGTTCGTCTCGACAGCCTTCTTCGCGTTCCCGACGCCCTTCACCGGGTTCTTTGTGGCCTTGGCGTCGGCCGGCGCCACCCACGGTCCTTGGGCGGAGACCACCGCCACGCCGGTCCAGACAACGAGCGTGATCGCGGCGACGGCGATGCTCAGCGACTTTCCGAACGCGCTCATGGCGCCTCCTCTCGTGAAACTCGTCCAGGCACGAACGATCGTGATGATGTTCACAAAACGAAATCCATTTAACACTCCTGGGACGAACGAGGTCAAGCAGATATTCGACGCGCGCGCATCGCGACGAGCCAGCAGAGCGCAGCCAGACCACCGTAGGCGCCGCCGAGGTGCCCCGGCATCGGCGAAGGCGCGGCCCACGGCCAGAAGAGTGCGCCGCTCGCCAGGGGCGAGTGGATCACGCCGAAGAGCGTGGCGAGGCTCGCGACCACGAAGAGGAGCCCGGCGAGCACCAATCGGTGGTCGATGATCGCCGCGAGCGCCCATCCCCAGAGGACTGCGGTCAGGATGAACCCATTTCCCAGGATGAGCAGCGCCTGGTAGCCGAACGCGGCGTCTCCCGTGAGCGCGGCCGGCGAGGTACCGAGCGCCGAGAAGAGACTTCCCGATTCGATGAGTACCACCGCCGCGACCACCGGCACGAACGTGAGGGCGACCGCGGCGCCGTACCGCGGCGGCGTCGCCAGGAATCCCTGCGCAGTGATCTCGAGCCCGATGAAGACGAGGATCGGCGCGATCGCGGCTTCCGGCAGCACGGCGACGAGGAGCGAGAGCGCCCCCGCCGCCGCGCCCACGCCGATCACGAGCCCGGTCGCCAACGTGTACCCGGCGCGCGCGCCCATCGCCTTGTATGCCGGGTGGCCGATGTAGGGCGTGTTCTGGATGACGCCGCCGCAGCATCCGGCCAGGACGGTGGCCGCGGCTTCGGTCAGGAGGATGTCGCGCGCGCGGTATTCGTCGCCCGCCGCCGCCGCGCTCTCCGTGTTGTCGATCCCGCCGATGATCGTCACGAGCGCGAACGGGAGCGCGATCGACAGATACGGCAGCGTTTCGGGCAGCGCGTCGAGCCAGCCGAGCGTGGGCCAGGGCAGCGCCAGGCGGAGCGGCCCGACGGCGATCGCGCTGCCGGGGCCGAGGTCGAGCCAGGCGCGGCCCCAGAAGATCAGCGTGCCCGCGAGCACCGACGCGAACGCACCCGGGAGCCCGAACGGCATGCGGACCCGGCCGAAGAGAGCCAGCAGCAGGAGGAGCAGCGCGACCAGCCCGACCAGCGGGTCGCGCAGGATCTTGAGCATCGGGAGGAAGGCGATCAACAGAATCGAGACCGCCGCGATCGACCCGAGGAGCGCCGCGCGGGGCACGACCCGCCGCGCCCAGTCGCCACCGAAGGCGAGTCCAAGCTTGACGAGGCCGATCGCGATCGTCGCCGCCATGCCCACCTTCCACGCGAGCACAGGGTCGCCGGTCGCGAGCATCACGGGTCCGAGCACGCCGAAGACCATCGCGAACAGGGTCGGGGTGTCGATGCCGAACGGCATCGCGGTGACGTCCTCTCGCCCGGTGCGGCGCATGAGCTTCAGGGCCAGCCACGTGTAGGCGAGGTCGCCGGCAAGAACGCCGAGTGCGGTCCCCGGCACCATGCGCTGGAGCACGAGGTCGGCCGGGAACTTGAAGACGCCGATCAGCAGCGAGGAGAGGATGACGAGCTGCGTGACGTTGTCGAGGGCGAGGCCGAGGAAACCGTTCAGGTCGCCCGCCCGGATCCAGCGCGGGTAGGTCCTAGCGAGGCCGGGC
>WNFU01009299.1_pt1 | contig 11130 bp, 10 predicted proteins | sample 5400121 | NCBI WGS metagenome assembly WNFU01 (sample SAMN13153360, study PRJNA577476) | soil metagenome | isolation source: 100 cm soil or saprolite under grassland replicate 1 | place: USA:California | collected 2016-06-15
GCTCGCGAGGAGGCAGGAGCGCAGCTGCGACTCGAGCGGCTGGCCGAAGGCGTTGTCTTGCGCGAGCGCCAGCGTGGCGACGAGCTCGGCAAGGCGGAGTGATGGAGAAAAGATAGGGCGTACTCCCGATGTATCGGCGCGAGCGATGAGGGAGCATGCTCTCACACCAGGCGCGCCCCCTTGAGCGATTGCTCGGCCCGGGAGCGCGTCAGAGACGGAGGGATCATGTCGAGTGCAAGCACCATCAAGGTGGGAGTGATCGCGGACCAGACCGGCCCGCTCTCGTTCGTCGGCATCGCCAATGCAAACGTCGCCCGCATGGTGATCGGCGACATCAACGCCAAGGGCGGCCTTCTGGGACGCCAGCTCGAGCTCTGTCTCGAGGACAGCGCGACCGACGACGCTGTCGCGGCCGAGAAGGCCGAGAAGCTCGTGCGGGAGGACGGGGTCGACGTCATCCTCGGCGGCATCTACAGCTCCACACGCCAGGCGATCAAGGGCCCGGCCGTCGTGGAGGGGAAGACGCTCTACATCTACCCCGAGCAGTACGAGGGCCAGGAGTCCGATCCGCTCATCTTCTGCACCGGTCCCGGGCCCGCGCAGCAGGTCGATCCGCTGATCCCGTGGCTGATGGAGAGGACGGGCGCGAAGAGGTTCTACCTACCCTCGGCCGACTACATCTGGCCGCACGTCTTGAACGAGCGCGTCACGGAGGCCGTCACCGCGAACGCCGGTGAGATCGTCGGCGAGGACTACTACCCGCTTGACCACACGGACTACGCCGCGACCGTCGAGCGCATCACGGCAAGCGGCGCCGACGTCGTCTTCAACACGATCGTGCCGCCCGGGGTGACGCCGTTCTTCGAGGAGCTGTACGACTCCGGCTTCGTCAGCCGCGGCGGGCAGCTCGTCTGCACGTACATGGACGAGAACTTCCTCAACCTGATGCCGGCCGCCCACTGCGAGGGTCTCTACAGCTGCCTCGACTACTACCAGGCCGTCGAGGATCCGTTCAGCCAGAAGCTCCTCGCGCAGTACGACGCGCTCTACCCCGGCGCGGCGAAGTTCACGGGTGGCAGCGCGTGCTCCGGCCTCTATCGCGGGCTGCGGCTCTGGGCCGCCGCCGTGAGCGAGGTTGGGTCGCTCGACCAGGCTGATGTGATCGCGGCGCTCGATCGGGCAGAGATCGCCGAGGGGCCTGGTGGGCCGGCGGCGATGGTCCCCGGGCAGCACCATCTACGCCTCCAGATGTACATCGCGCAGGCCCGAGGCGGCCGGTTCGAGATCGTCGAGAGCCTCGGCGCGATCGATCCGCAGGAGCGCCTGGTTGGAGCACCGGCTCTCGCCGGCTGACCAACGAGTCCACCCCAACGACGCACCACGAAAGGAGAACGACATGCTCCTCGCAACAACGCAGGTCGAGGATCTCGACCGGTTCATGGACATCTTCTCGACGCAGGGGGCCGAGAAGCGCAAGCAGCACGGATCGAAAGGCGCGACGATCTTCCGCGATCCCTCCGAGGAGGATCGGGTGTGGGTCATCTTCGACTGGGACGAGCAGGGCTGGCAGAGCTTCGTCTCGGATCCGGAGGTGCCGCCGATCATGCAGCAGGCCGGACACAAGTCGCGGCCGCAGGCGGCGCAGTTCGTCAGCCACTGCGACGCCTGATCCGACCGACGCGGCCGGGGCGGCGCCACGAGACCGTGGTCGCCGCCCCGCCGGTGCGCTCCAGGCGGGCGGCGCGTCAGGGGCACCCGGCGGGCTCGCCATCATCCAACAGCTCGGGTGACTGTGAGACCACCCGAGTCGAGGGACGCACCGCAAGCTGAACGGGCAGGGGTTCATCGTCGCGACGAGCCATCGCCTTTGAACAACTGACCCCCTCTCTCAACGAGAGGCGGTCATCAGGGAACTCAAGTGAGAGCACGCTTGGACACGCAGGCCGTCCATGCGCCGGGTACGGCGAGACCTGATCGACTACGCGCTGTGGGCCGCAAACTCGCGAGCGGTGTCCTCATAGATCTGCCAGCCTGCCACCCTGCCGTCGCGCAGCGTCCAGACCATCGCCCACTCGTTGTCGTATGAACGGCCCGTCTCCTTGACTCGCGCGTGTAGGGAGCCGAGAACGACGACGCGATCCCCCTAGGCGAGGAACTCGGTCGGCGCGAACTCGTCGATCTCCAACGTCTCGTCGGTGCGGGCGAAGAACCGGCCAACCCCCTCCCGCCCGCTATACCTGCCAGCGTGCGGCACCTCCGGCGGGCCCGGGTCGTACCAGACGACGTCGTCCGTCAACTGATCGAGGATCGCGGGGACATCCCCGCGACCGAAGGCGGCGTAGAGCTCCTGGATCAGCTGGACGTTCTCCTGCTCGGTCATCCACTGCTCCTTCGCGTCGACGACCCGCGATGTTCACATGCGCCCCAGGCGGGCGCAAGCGACAGTTACGCCGGCCTGCGGTCCGGGCCGTCGAGCCCTGGAGTGGTGAACGCTGGCCCAGCCAGGCGTTCTTTCATCGGACGCGGGGCGGTGCGCGCGACTTCCCGAGGGTAGGATCGGCCGGCAGTTCAGGGACGGCGCCAGCCCACGACAACAAGGAGTCGCCATGCCGACCGTCATCGGTCACCACGACGTCAAGGACACGGATCACTGGCTTGCCTCGCCGAAGCGGGAAGAGTTCTTCGGCCCGCTTGGCGTGACCAACATCCGGACCTTTGTCGATCCGACGAACCGGACTCGCGTCGCCGTGCTCATGGACGTGCCTGACATGGACGCGGTTATGGCCGCGATGGAAACCCCTGAGGCCCAAGAGGCGATGGCCTACGACGGGGTTCTCCCCGAAACCCTCGTGATTCTCGTCGAGGCGTAACCCGAAGGGCCGGGCGGCCCGAGTGGCCGAGAGGCACTCGGGTTTCACGGCTCTTGTCGTGCCCTAATCAGGCGTCGTTCCAGAACGCTCGCGCAGACGAGCGTCATTTTCACCGCTCACGTGGCCCAGTACGGAGGTGCATACAATCGTCGCCGTCAACCGGCAAACGGAGGCCCGATGGATCATGCCGCCACGATGAGGCGCTTGTACGACCTGATCAGTGCTGGAGATATCGACGGGTTTGGCGATCTCCTCGCGGAGGATTTCGTCGAGCACGACGAAACGCCGGGACTCGAACCGACCAAAGAAGGCGTCAAGCAGCTTTTCCATATGTATCGGGCGGCGTTCCTGATCTTCGAATGGAGGCGCAGGACATCCTCGTTAGCGGCGACAAGGTCATCGCGCGCGTTCGTGGTACAGGAACTCACCAGGGCGAGTTCATGGGCATGCCGGCCACTGGCAAGAGCGTCGACGTTCAGCTGATCGACATCATCCGGTTCGGCGACGATGGCCTTGCCCGCGAGCACTGGGGCGTCTTCGACGCACTCGCGATGATGCAGCAGCTCGGGGCTATCCCGGGACCTCCGCCGGCATAGCGGCTTAGCGCGGCACAGCAAGGTTCGAGAAGCAGGATTCGCAGCACATCAGGTGGTCGCGCGCACGAGGATGGAGCGTTAATGGAGCCTAGCGGTCGCAACCGGTGGCTACCGGTGGCAAATGGGACAGCCGCGAAAACGGCTCAAACAAGCCAAAACCGTTGCCACCAGTTGCGACCAGTTGCCAGAAGGAGCGCATGGTAAGTAGCCCGGGCGGCGCGGCCGCCACCGTAGCGGGATGAAAATGCCCAGCCGTTAGCGAGCCCCTGGGCCGTTCACTGCTTCGCGGAGGGGGCGATGTCCGCGTCGACCTTGTAAGTACGGAACCGTTGCAGCGATCTTGTCACGACCGCGCCGGCCGCGCTTTGATTTTCACCTCAGGAGGGGGTCGACGGTTCGAGTCCGTCAGAGGGCTTAACGAACTGCCTGCAAATATGCACTTCTAGTTGTCTGTGCGTGCAACGCGCGGGTACAGCGGGTACATCTTTGGTACCGGCGACGCACCGCGACGTCTTGCGGCGTCTTCTGACACGGCTTGTTGAGTAGCGGCAGCGGCCTCATTCGCGAAAGTACCTGCAAAACCGCATCAGTCGTTGCCTTGCTCGGCGCGAAACCTGACCACCTCCCTGGAGCGGAGGGGGTCAACAAGGGCGGCTGGGACCGGCCTGTCACGCCGGAGGTCGCGGGTTCGAGTCCGGTCGCTCCCGTCCTTACACATCGCTTTCCAATAGTTCTCCATCCGCGCACCAAGAGAAGGGCGCAGGATGTCGGACGCACCGCAACGGCGCGACCGTCGTGACAGTCCGGCTAGGACAGCAGGACTTCGGTCTGCTCGGCGTGCCAGGTGAGCCCCATCGCCCCGAAGCGCTCCAGCGCCTGCTGGATCAGCCCGGGTTCGTCGCGGGTGACGCCCAGTGCCCGGAGCGCGAACGGTTCGACGTAGGTACCGGGCGCGATCAGCCTCGGCGCCTGCTCCTCGATCCGCTCTCGGTCGCCGAGCGCGACGAGCGCGTCCAGGAATGCCGCCCCGCCCTCGTAGGCGACCGCCGGGTCGTCCGCGACCAGCCGCTCGAGCGCAGCGACGTCGCCGCGGGCGAGCGCGAGCCGGATCCGCGGAGCGTCGAACCAGAAGCGGTAGCCCTCCATCCCGATCGCGTCCGCCCTCGCCTCGAGGCGGCGTGCCTCGCCCGCGTCGCCGACGTACGCGCTCGCGGCCGCCGAGTGCAGGAGCGTCGTCACGTTCTGCGGGCAGGGCGTCTCGGCCGCCAGGTTCGCGTCCACCGCCCGCTCGGCCGTCGGCGTCAGCTCGCGGACCCCGTCCCAGTCGCCGCGGAACGCCTCCACCGCGGTCCGCAGCGCCGCGCCGTACAGGCGATGGTGCGGAGTCAGACCCTCGGCCAGCTCCACGTGGAGCCGTGCCGCCCGCTCGGCCAAGGCCAGGTTGCCCAGCCTGACGTAGACGAGGGCGATGTGCAGCAGCGCCCTCGTACGGTCGTCCGGGTCGGAGAGCCGGGACAGAAGCTCGAACTGCCCGTCGGCGAGACGCTGCACCCAGGCCGGATCGCGTGCCTCCCAGGCCACGTTGTCCATCGCCTCCAGGGCGAGCGAGCGCAGGTATGCGTCCCCGAGCCGCTCGGCGACCGCCTCCAGCGCCCGCGCGGACGCCTCGTCCTCGGCCCAAGCAGCCCGCGCGTACAGCGCTCTCGCCTCGTTGCGCGAGCCGGGCTCGGCGAGCTCGAGCGCACGGTCGATCCACCCGCCGACGAGCTCGGCGTCCGGCTCGCGCCTCCAGATGCCCCAGCGCCGAACGGACTGGAACGCGAGCTCCGTGTACAGGTCCGCGGACGCACAGCCGATCTCGATCGCCCGCTCCATCGCCTTCCACAGGCCCTCGCCGTCGAACTTGAGCGCGTGCGCTCGCCCGATCGTGTGCCACAGCCTCGCCTGCTCGGCGGGGTCCGCCTCGAGCTCGACCGCCCGCGTGAGGAGTGCGAGCCCCTCGTCGACCTCGTAGCGGCCGACGGCCAGCTCGGCGGCTCGCGCCGACCACGCCACCGCCTTGATCCGCAGCTGCTCGGCCTCGTCCTCCCGGCCCGACCAGGCGAGGTCTAGGTCCTCCGGCCGCACGGCCTCGGCGTAGTGGTGCGCGAGCATCGCCGCGTGCTCGTCCTCGTCCGCACGATTCCGCTCCAGCCAGCCAGCGAAGGCGGCGTGCAGAGGTGCGCGCTTGGCCTTCAGGATGGTGTCGTAGGCGACGTCACGCGTGAGCGCGTGCTTGATCACGTACTCGAGCTCGCCCGGCATCGTCGATCCGCGCGGCGACGCACGAACTCGCGCTCCTCCAGCATGCCCAAGTCCGGCGTGCCCTGGACGAGCTCGCACACCGGCCCGGTCCAGAACGTCCGTCCGATCACGGCCGCGGCCTGGAGCGCCGCCTTCTCCGCAGGCGGAAGAAGGTCGACGCGGGCCGCGAGCACGGCCCGAACGGTGTCCGGCATGGAGAACCCGCCTGGAAGCTCGCCGAATCTCCAGCTGCCGTTCTCGCGGGCCATCACGCCGCAGTCGACGAGCATCGCGATCAGCTCCTCGACGAAGAACGGGTTTCCCTCTGCGCGCTCCGCGATCAGTTCCCGGATCGCGCCTGGACAGTCACTGCCGACGTGCGCCGTGATCAGCTCGTCGGTGCTCTCAGGCCTGAGCGCTTCAAGCCGGACAACCTCGCCACTCCATTCTGGGTGCCGGTCGCCGATCTCCGGCCGCGCCGTCGTCAGGACGAGCAGGGGGCCGTCCACCCGCTCGACCACCCGCTGCAGGAGGCTGCACAGCTCCGGCTCCGCCCAGTGCAGGTCCTCGATCAGGAGCACGGCCGGTCGCTCCCGAACGAGAGTCTGCAGAAGGTCGACCCACGCGCCCTGGATCCGCTCGCGGACGATCAGCGGATGCAGGTTGCCTGACGGGCGCAGACCCAGGCTGAAGGCCAGACCCTCGCGATCCGCGAACCGCGCCGCGAGCGACGCGGGCGGCGCGCTCTCAAGGATCCCGAAGTGCTCCCTGAGCACCTCGCCGAGCGGCCAGTACGTGATCCCCTCGCCGTACGACAGACAGCGGCCGGTGCGGAGAAGCGGCTGCGGCGACCTGCCGCTCAGCCACTGCCAGAGCGCGCGCAGCAACCTCGTCTTCCCGACGCCGGCGTCCCCGACGACGGTCGTCACGCCGGGGCGCGCGTCCTCGACGACGCGAGCGAACGTCGCGCGCAGCGTCTCCAGCTCGCGCTCACGGCCGACGAACACGGGGTCGAGCCCGCCGACGCCGCGCGGGCGCATGAGCGACAGCGCGCGCACGAGCGTCCGGCACGCGACCCCGCGCGGCTTCCCCTTCGCTTCCACCGTCCGCGGTTCCGCGAACTCGAACGCGCCACGAACCGCGGCGACCGTACGCTCCCCGACGAGGACTTCGCCCGGTGATGCCGCTTGCTCGAGCCTCGCGCAGACGTTGACGGTGTCGCCGGTCACGAACGAGCTGCCTTCGCGCGGTGCACCGACGACCACGTCGCCGGTGTTGACGCCGATGCGTAGGGCGAGGCGGCCGTCGAAGAGCTCGCCCAGCCGCCTCTGCATCGCGAGGGCGACGTGCAGCGCCCGCTCGGCATCGTCCTCGTGCGCCGCCGGAGCACCGAACACGGCCATCACAGCGTCGCCTGCAAACTTCTCTACCGTGCCCCCGGCGCGCTCGATCTCCGCCGCCATGGAGTCGTAGAAGCGATCGAGCAACGCCCTCACCCGCTCCGGGTCTTGATCCCCGGCGAGCTCCGTCGACCCGACCAGATCGGCGAACAACACGGTCGCGAGCTTCCGCTCCTCCGCGGGCATGGCTAATTCTCCCTATGCGGCGATGCGGACGCCAGCCGCAGGACGCTCCGCCTCAAGCCGGCTCGCGGCCCAGCCGCGCGATCAGCGACAGGCGAATCTCGATCCCGGTGTGTAGATCGCTGGATCGACCCCCGTCGCTCCCCCGTTTTAGACACCACCTGCGCGAAAGGGCGTACAGTCGAGAGCGAACGAGACGCCGCAGACGTCACTTGGCTTCGACTGCAGGGACGATTCGTTCGAAGTCGAGGCCTGCACGCCGGCCGGCTTCGGCGACTGCCAACGAGGTGGCGGCTTCGTACGCCACGAAACAGGTCTCGTCGCCGGGAACGAAGGTGATCCGCAGGAAGCGCAGCAGGTCTCCGTCCCGCGCGACCTCTTCCGCTGCCGCACGGGCCCGGGCAGCCGCCTCGGCGGTGCCGCCCGGGCCCGTAGTCGGCATGTAGAGCTCGGCGAGGAAGTACGCCACCTCTCCCTCCTACGAGGCGGAGCTTCCCGGCTGGATCGTGAGCGTGCCGGCGATCGTGAACGTGCTCGGGTCGACGAGCGTGCCCTCCATGTGCAAGGCCGCGCCCGCGTGCCAGCCGCTGGTGACGACGCCATCCATCACGATGGGGCTGCCCGCGTTCGCACCGATCATCGTCCCGGACGCGTGCATGGTGCAGGACTTCGCCGATCGTCGGCTGTGATCGTCCAGTCGAACTCGAACGTCCAGAGGTCGCCGTCGATCGTCAGGCTGCCCGGCACGAGCCGGGACTCGAGCGTGCACCGCCCGTGGAGCCCGCGAAGACGACGTTCTCCGGGTCGACCAGGTGCTTCTGGAAGGTGATCGGGATGCCGGGCGCGCGCTCGCTTGCCCCTGCGCTCGCCGCTCCGGTTGTCGCGACGACGGCCACGGACGCGGCGAGCAACGAGAACGGCTCTGGTGAAGTGCCTCATCTCTCCTCCTCCGTCGATGTCGCGACGACCGTACGGCGCCGCCCGCCAGGACGAAATCGCGGAAACCCCTACACTTTTGCGTCCGGCAGGCGGCGTGCGAGCTCGGTTCGCGAGCGAACGCCGAGCTTCTCGTAGATCCGCGTCAGGTTCGACTCGACGGTGTGCACCGTCACGAACAGCTCGCTCGCGACCTCCTTGTTCGACTTGCCAGTCGCGACGAGCGCGGCCACGCGCTGCTCCGTCTCCGTCAGGCCCTCGCTTCGCCTCCGGCCGGCGACCCGGGCGAGCTCGCGACCGGCCTTCGCCGACCACAGCCGCGCCCCGAGTTCGTCGAACAGGTCGCGCGCGGACTCGAGCGCCTCGCGCGCGGCCCGGCGCTTCTTGAAGCGGCGCAGCGTCTCGCCCTGCGCGAGCAGCGTCCGACCGAGCTCGAAGCGGCGGTACTGCACGCGCTCGTGCTCCTGGAGTGCACGCTCGAACGCCGCCGCGGCGGCGGCCTCGTCGCCTCGCGCGGCGGCGAGCAGCCCCCGGCCACGTGCGATACAGGCGAGCGCCCACTCGCGGTCGAGGCGTACGGCATGGGGCTCGATCCAGTCGAGCAGCGCGTCTGCGTCGTCCAGCCGACCGAGCGCGATCGCCGCCTCGATCTCGTACGGAAACGAGAACAGGATCGCCGGCTCCTCGACCCCGCGCTCGCGCTCGGCCGATATCGCCCGTCGCGCCTCCGCGAAGGCCTCGGCGGGGCGGTCGAGCGAGAGCTCCAGCAGGCTCAGGGCGGCACTCGTCACCCTGAGCAGCGCGTTCGCCGCAAAGACGCGCTCGTCCGACAGCCGTCGCGCCTCGGCCGCGCAGCGGCGCGTCTCGGCCTCGTCGCCGAGGTGGGCGTGAAGGTGGGCCGCGGCGCAGAGAGCGGCGAGCACCTCGGCCTGCCGTTCGCTCTGAGCCGCGAGCGCGGAGAGCTCGTCCAGCAGCTCGAGCCGCGCTGCCAGCTGTCGGCCACGAGCTCGAGGTCGCAGCTGACGTTCACCGGGCCCGCGACCGTGCTGTCCCCTCGCTCGTATCCGATCCGCCGCGCCCGCTCGAGCAGCGCACGGGAACGGTCGATGTCACCTGCCCGCTTCAGGGCCCATCCGAGCCAGGTGACGGGGCGCCAGTTAATCGGCATCGCTTCGCACTGCGCGTCGAGCTCGAGCGCCCGATCCCAGAGGTCGGACCGGAGACCGCGCCCGAGCCGGAACTCGATTGTCGCGAGCGAGCACAGCGCGGCGGCGAGCAGGACCGGATCGCCGGTGCGTTCCGCGACCTCGACCGCCGAGCGCGCGAACGGCTCGGCCTCCCGGGGGGCGTTGAACAACATCATCGCCAGCTGCGCGTTGAGCTCGGCCTCGAGCGCGTCGTCGCCGCGCGAATGCTCGAGCGCCTCGCGGAGAATGGCGGTCCCCCGCTGGACGTCCGAGTTTTCTTCGATCATCCCCAGCACCTGCAGCACCCGGGCGCGGGCCGGGCCGACGGGGTCGTCGGCGAGCGCCTGCTCAAGCAGCGCGCGTGCTCGCCGGTCCTCTCCGGCCAGCATCGCGTACTCGGCCGCGTTGGCGCGCCGTCGCGCTGCCTCGTGCCGATTTGCCGCCGGTGTCTGCGCGATCGCGTGCTCTGCGAGCTCCGCGGCCGCCTCGGGCGCTCCGCGCGCCCGCGCATGCGCCGCAGCCGCGTCCAGCGTCGCCGCCAGCGCCGGATCCCGCCCCTCCGCGCCGAGGGCCAGGTGCCTCGCCCGCTGCTCCGGCTCCTGGACGAGCTCGGCCAGCCGCCGATGAAGCGCACGCCTCGCTCGCGGCCCGAGCCGGCGATAGGCGACGGTGGCGAGGAGCGGGTGCGCGAACCGGAACCGGTCTCCCTCGAGCACGAGCACCCCGTCAGCAAGCGCAGGCTCGAGCAGCTCCTCCGGGACAAGCTCGAGCGTCGGCTCGGCAAGGGCTGCCACCGCCGCGAGCGGCTCCCTTGTCTTCGGCGGGAGGCGCTCGAGGCGCTCGGCGAGGAGGCGCTCGAGATCGTGTGGGACCGGGAGCTCGTCGGCCGGCGACAGCGCTGCATCGCGCGCTTGCAGCGCGCGTGCAAGCTCGAGCGCGAAAAACGGCTTGCCGTCCGCCTGCTCGTAGATGCGACGAAGGGTCGGCCGCGGAAAGGTCGCTCCGAGTCGACCCTGCAGCAGGCGCCGGACCGCACCGAGGCTCAGCGGGGCAAGCGCGAGCCGCTCGAGCGGAAGGGCGCGCTCGAGCTCGGGCGTCAAGACGCCGTCGGCGCCAGTGCCCGTGCGCTCGGTCATCAGCACGCAGAACGGAACGTCCGTCAGGCGACGAAGAGCGAAGGCGAGCGCGGCGGCGCTCGGCGGGTCGAGCCACTGGATGTCGTCGATGGCGACAAGCAGCGGACGCTCCCCAGCGAGCGTGCGGAGCGTTGCGAGGAGCGCGACGGCGATCGCGCGCCGGTCGGGCGCCGGCCCACGAGCGTCCTCGAGCAAGAGCGCGATCGCGAGCGGCCTTCGTTGCACCGGCGGCAAACGTGTGATTACGTCGTGCGCCTCGGCGAGCAGATCCGCGAGCGCAGCGAACGACAACCGTCGTTCGGGTTCGGACGGCCTCGCAAGGAGTACGTGGAACTCGCGCTCACGCGCCGACGCGACCGCAGCGTGCCAGACGGCCGTCTTGCCGACGCCGGCGTCGCCCTCCAGCAGGAACGCCATAGCTCCGTCATTCGGCCTACGATCTAGCAGCCTGTCTAGGCGAGCAAGCTCCACGTCTCGCCCGACGAGGACTCCCGCGCCTGCCGCCGCTTGCATGGCTCGCGGGCATCTGCGACGCCTCG
>WNFU01009300.1_pt1 | contig 11129 bp, 10 predicted proteins | sample 5400121 | NCBI WGS metagenome assembly WNFU01 (sample SAMN13153360, study PRJNA577476) | soil metagenome | isolation source: 100 cm soil or saprolite under grassland replicate 1 | place: USA:California | collected 2016-06-15
CCGGCATCGAGCGCATCGTGCATCGCGCGCTGGGCGCCCGCCGTTATCGCGTCACCTACTGCGGCCCCGGCGGCCACTCGTGGGCCGCGTTCGGTGTCCCCAACCCCGCGCACGCCATCGGCCGAGCGATCGACCGCATAGCGGGCCTGCCCGCGCACCACTCACCGCGCACCGCGCACTCGGTCGTGCGAATTGGGGGCGGGACCAGCCTCAACTCGATCCCACAAGAGGCGTGGTTCGATCTGGATTTGAGAAGCGAGGATCCACGCGCGCTCCAGAAACTCGACGCGGCAGTGCAGGCGATTCTGACTCAGGCGCTCGAGGAGGAGAATCGCCACCGCGTTCCCGGCTCGGCTCCGCTCACGATCGACGTGCGGCGCGTGGGGGATCGCCCTTCAGGCCTCACGCCCCGGACCCATCCCCTGGTGCAGACCGCGGTCGCCGCGACGCGCGCGGTGGGCCACGACCATCAGCTCGCCTGCGCGTCGACCGATGCGAACGTCCCCATCGCCCTCGGTGTCCCCGCGGTGGCCTTGGGCGCGGGTGGCCGCGCGGGCGATGCACACCTGCCGACGGAGTGGTATGAAAACGACAAGGGCGCGCTCGGTATCGTGCGCGCCCTCCTCGTGACCGCGGCGATGGCCGAAGCTCAGTAAACGCTAAGCGGGTACGAGTTCGAGCAGCGTAATCTCGGCCGGTGCGCCGAGCCTAAGCGGCGGACCCCAATAGCCTGTCCCGCGGCTGACGTACAGCCACATCGACTCGAGGCGGTGCAATCCTGCCACGAAGGGCTGGAACAGCCGGACGAGCAGGTTGAACGGGAAATACTGCCCGCCGTGGGTGTGCCCCGATAGCTGGAGGTCGTAGCCCGCCGCTTGGGCGGCGAATGCGCTGCGCGGCTGGTGGGCCAGGAGCACGCGCACATCGCTCGGCGGCGCTCCGGCCACGGCGGCCGCCGGGTCCGAGGCAGCCGAAAGATCGGTAACGCCTGCCACCAGTAGACGACCCTCGCCTCGCACCACCATCCGGTGTTCGTTGGAGAGGACCTCGATGCCGAGCCGCTCGAGCTCGCGGGTCCAGCCGCGTACGTCCCAGTAATACTCGTGGTTACCCGTCACGAAGTACGCGCCATGCGGCGCCCGCAGGCGCCCGAGCGGAGCCACGTGCTCGCGTAGCTCCGGCACGAGCCCATCCGCCACGTCGCCGGTCACGGCGACGAGATCCGGCCGCAGCGCGTTGGCGCGATCCACGACGGCGTCCACGAACGGACGCCGGATCGTCGGCCCAATGTGCAGGTCGCTCAACTGCAGAATCCGGAAGCCGGCGAGATCGGTGGGGAGGTCGGCGATGGGCACGGTCACGCGAACCACGCGGGGCCGTCGCGCGAGCACGATGCCGACGAGCGTCAGCAGTGCGGCTCCGCTCACGACGACGAGCACCACCCTGGCGGTATCGGGCAGGCGGAGGAGATCGGTGACGAGGAACGACACGATGAGCAACGACGACAATCCCATCGCCGTGTACGCCGCCCAGTCGAGCAGTCGCATTAGGGGCCCGCGCTGACGACCATTCTCTGTCCCTCGACGCCCAGTCGCGAGCGCTACGAGCGGCAGCCAGGCGACGAGCAACACCGCCGCCCAGGCGAGGATCCTCGGGAGCCCGCTCAGCGCGGCGGGGCCGAGTACGTGACCGCCAACGTAGACATTGAGGAGCGTCCAAAGGCCACCCACGATGCCAAGCCGCGCCAGCATCTGCCTTGCGGTCATCGGACCATGCACCTCAGCGCCTGGCGCGCTTCGCGGACGTGTCTCCTCGCGGCCAGCTGCGACGAGTACACGTGTTGCACCACGCGGTCTCGATCGATCACATACGTAACGCGCCCCGGCAGAATTCCCAGGGTCCGCTCCACACCGTACAACGCCCGCACGGCCCCATCCCGGTCGCTGAGCAGCTTGAACTGCAACTGGTGCTTCGCTGCGAACCGCTTGTGGGACTGGATCGAGTCGGAGCTGACACCGACCACTTCCGTATCGGCGGCGGCGAATGTGTCGTAGGCGTCGCGGAACGCGCGCGCCTCAGCCGTACACCCCGGCGTCGCGTCCCTTGGATAGAAGTAGAGGACGACGTTTTTCTTCCCGACGAGCTGACCCAGGCGGACTGGCTCGCCCAGCTGGTCCGGGAGCGTGAAATCGGGCGCCAGGTCGCCGACACGCACGCCGCTCAATGGGCCCCCCCTGCTCCACCCGGCATCCCCCTGCTCCTGTGCATGAGCAGCAGGAGAGGCAGCGACAGAACGAATGCCGCCCCAAAGAGCAGGAACAGCTGGTCGAACGACAGCATCATTGCTTGTTTCGTCACGACCCCATTCAAGAATCCGATCGCCTTCGTCTGCGCGATTGCCGGCAGCTCGCCCCGCCCAATGAGGGCCTGCGTGATCATCGCGATACGCTCGCGTGTCGCTTCGGCGTACGGGGTCACGTTCGCCGCGAGATCGGCGCGATGAATCGCGGTGAAGCGCTGCAGCAAGGTCGCCGAAAGCGCGATACCCACGGAGCCGCCCAGCTGCCGCATCAGATTGAACAAGCCCGTCCCGTTCGGAATCCTGGACATGGGGAGATCGGCGAGCGCGAGGTTCGTGAGCGGCACGAAGATCAGGCCGAGGCCCACGCCGCGGAAAATGAGCGGCCAGAAGAAGTCGGACATGCCGCTGTCGGTGGTGAAATGGGCGTGCTTCCACATCGACAGTGCGAATATTCCGACGCCCGCGACGATCGATAGACGTCCGTCAAATTTGCCGGCGGTCCGGCCCATGACCGCCATCGTGAACGCACTGGCGAGCGCGCCAGGCAGAATTACCAGGCCGGTCTGATTCGCCGTGAAGTTCCGGACGTTCTGCAGATAGACCGGCAGGACGAACACCGTCGCGTAGAGACACACGCCCAGGACGAGTCCAAAGACGACGCCCACGGCGAGCTGCCGGCTCTTCAGAATGCGGAGATCGACCACTGGGTGCTCGGTGCGCAGCTCGTGCCAGATGAACGTGATCAGCGATAACGCGCTCGTGATCCCGAGCAGGCGGACCGATCCCGAGGCAAACCAGTCGAGCCGCTCGCCGCGCTCCAGCATCGTCTGGAGGGCACCGATCCCGACCGCCAACAAACCGAGACCGATAAAGTCCACGCGCGAGGACCGCTCCTGGTGCTGTGAATCGGTGATGAACGACATCGTCAGCGCCAACGCGAGCATGCCGAACGGAATGTTGATGTAGAAGATCCACGGCCAGCCGTACATGTCGGTGATCCACCCGCCGACCGTCGGACCCAGCGTCGGGCCGACCATCACGCCGACGCCGAAGATGGCCATGGCGGTGCCGTACTCTTCGCGGGGGAACTCTTCGTAGAGAATCGCCTGCGACGTCGAGAGCAGGGCGCCGCCGCCAAGTCCCTGGATGATGCGCCAGAAGACCAGCGCTTCGAGCGAGCCGGCATTGCCGCACATGAACGAGGCCAGCGTGAACAGGGCGATCGACCCGGCGAAATAGCTGCGCCGCCCGAAGTAGGCCGACAGCCAGCCGGTGATCGGCAGGACGATCACGTTGGCGACGATGTAGCCGGTCGAGACCCAGGCGATCTGATCGAGCGTCGCGCCCAGGTTCCCCATCATGTGCGGAATCGCGACGTTCACGATGCTGGTATCGAGCAGCTCCAGCACCGACGCGAGCGAGACCGTGATCGCGATCAGGTACTTGAAACGATACCGGTCCGGCGCTGCCGGCAGCGCAATCGCCGTCATTAGTGCGTCTTGATGGTCGCGACGACGCTCATGCCGGGCCGCAGCGTATGCGCCGGGTCCGCGGGACTATCCAGGTGAATGCGCACGGGGATCCGCTGCACCACCTTCGTGAAGTTGCCCGTCGCGTTGTCGGGCGGCAGCAGCGAGAACTTCGCCCCCGTCGCGGGCGACAGGCTCTCGACGTGCCCGCGGAAATGCACGCCCTTATACGCATCCACGGTGATGTCCGCGGAGTCGCCGGGCGTCACGTCGGCCGTTTCCGTCTCCTTGAGGTTCGCCGTCACCCACACATCCTCGAGCGGGACGACGGTCATCAACGGCTGGCCCGCCTGCACCAGCTGGCCGAGCTCCACCGCCTTCTTTGAGACGACGCCGTTCGAGGGCGCGATGACGCGCGCGTACGAAAGCTGCAGCGCGGCCTGATCGCGAGAGGCGCGCGCCGCCGCCACGCGGGCATCGGCACCCACCAGCGCCGCTTGCGCCGACGCGAGCTGCGCCCCCGCCGCCGTCGCCGCAGCGCGGGCGGCATCGAGCTGCTGCTGGCTGACGACGTTTTGAGCCGCGAGCGGCTCCATGCGCGCCAGATCCGCAGTCGCTTTGACAGCGTTGGCCTGCGCCTGGGCAACGGCCGCGTCCGCCTGTCCGACGCGCGTGCGACTGCTCACTGTCGCGAGCAACGCCGCGAGGTCCGCGTCCGTCTGCGCGAGCCGCGAACGGTAGTCGCGGTCATCGAGCACGACCAGCGTGTCGCCGGCCTTCACCGACTGATTTTCCACGACGCGCACCTCGGCAACGTAGCCGCCAACCTTCGGCAGCACGGGCACGATATGGCCGTCGACCTGCGCGTTGTCGGTGGAGACGTGCGAGCGGCCGAACCACCATTTGCGCGCCCCGAAGATCACCAACCCGAGCAAAATCACGCCCATGATCATGAAAACCGTGCGCCGCGAGCTCTTGGGAGGCGCTGCCGGGGCCGGGGTGGAGGGGCGGGGCGCCGGCCGCGCCGGAGTCTCTGTCTTAGGTTCCATCGTCGTAGCCATTGTCCTCTTCCTTAATGCAGGGTCCGCGCGCTGCCCACCGATCGGGCCAACGCAATCCGTGCCGATACCGCGGCAAACCGCGCGTCGATGTCCGCATCGCGCGCGCGCAGCAATGAGGCTTGAGCGTTGATGACTTCGATGTTGCCGGCGACGCCCGCCCTGAAGCGCTGCCGTGCCTGCGAGACTTCTTCCGCCGCGAGCTGTAGTCGCTCGGTGGCGATCATCTGCTGCGCCACCGCGGACCGCAGATCGAGCAGGGCGCCGTCCACATCCGCGCTCACCTGCTCGCGCAGATCGCGGGCACGCACATCAGACTCCCGTACCACCGCTTGCTGCTCCGCCAACCGGCCTTCGCGCCGGAAGCCGTCGAGAATGGGGAGCGTGACCTGCACGGCGACTTGTCGTGTGCTGAGCGCGGAGGCCAACGCCACGCCGCTCAAGCCGTAATCGGCCTCGAGCTCGAGCCGCGGCAGCCGCTCCGACGAAATCGCCGACGCCGCCGTACGGGCCGCGGCGCCGCGTGCGAGCTCGGCGGCGAGGTCTGGTCGAACGGCGACCCCCTGCGCCACCGCCGCGCTGCGATCCGCCGGCACATCGGCGGCGCCCAGCTGGGCGTTCAGCGTGTCGGAGAGCGTGATCGGCGTGGCGGGATCGATTCCCAACGCGCGGGCGAGATCGATCCTGGCCCGGTCGAGCTGATTCGATGCCACGATGAGACGCCCCGCTGCCTCGGCGAGCTGTGTCCTGGCGCGCGTGACGTCGATCGACGCGCTCACGCCCGCCTGCTGCTGCGCCACCGCGAGACCGACCAGCTCGGCGGCCAGGGCGGAATCGGCCTGGCGGGCGTTGACGACGGCTTGCGCCCTCGCCGCCCGTGCGTACGCCAACGCGACGTTCTGCGCACTCGCTTCGATCACGGCCGAGCGATCCGCTCCCGCTGCCGACGCCTGGCTCTTCGCGGCGCTCACCCGCCCCATGTTCGCGAAGTCGAACAGCGTCTGGGTGACCCGCACGCGTCCGTCATAGGCGTCGAAGGGACCGATGATTCTCGGGATGCCCGGGAAGGAGAGGCCCTGTGCCTGCGTATTGAAGGTGCGGCTCAACCACCCGCCCGACAGCTGGAGATTCGGGAGTAGTCCCGAGCGCGCCTGTCGCACGCGCGCGGAGGCGGCGTCAGCACGGTAGCCCGCGATCTCCACGACGGCTGGGGCGGTGTCGGGTGAGGCCCCCGTCGCTTGCCGGACTGCGTTGGCGAACGAGAGTCGAACGGGCGTGGGCGTTTGCGCACGCAGCGAAGCCGCGCTAACGAGCGCGGCGAGCAGGGTGATCAGTGGCCGAGATGCCATGGAGATAGAGATCGATGTGAGTGTCGAGGTACTTGGCGACGTCGAAGCCTTCGGGCATGCAGGCCGCGAACGCGGTGCGCGCCACAACGGCGTGCATCAGGGGGGCCATGGCGAGCTTGGTCGCGATGGCAACGTTGACCGGCCGGAATTCGCCGGCTTTGATCCCGCGCTCCAATACGCCGTCCATGAGACGATGACCGCGGGTGACGACTTCCTCGTAGTAGAAGCGGGCGAGCTGGGGGAAATTGCGGGCTTCGGCAATCATCAGGCGTGGAATGCCCGCGAGCGACGTCTCGCCCACCAGCCGGAAATACTCGCGCACCAACTGTTCGAAGAGATTCCGTGCGCTGCCCCTGAAGGACTTCGCGAGGGCCTCGCCTTGCTCGATGACGGGAACGATCGTCTCGCGGACCAGCGCCTTGAACAGCGCCTCTTTGTTTTCGAAGTAGAGATAGATCGTGCCTTTGGTGACGCCGGCACGGCGCGCGACGTCTTCGAGCTTCGTGGCGGCAAAGCCCCGATCGGCAAAGACCTCCAGCGCGGCGCTGATGATCTCTTCCGGACGGGCATTTTTCCGGCGGCGCCAACGAGGTTTTGTGACTGCCTGCGGCATTTGTGGCTCCCAAGTTAGTAACTGAACGGTCAGTAACTAACTCAGGTTCCCCTGCCGCCGTCAACCCCTCCGGTAGTACAGGATGAGATCAGTACTCGGCGGCGTGGCGCCAAGCTGGCGCAAGAACGTCACGATCTGGCCGCGATGGTAGGACGAATGGTTGATGAAATGACGAAACATCTGCCGGTAGCTATGAATGTATTGCCCACCGCTGGAAGGCTTTACCAGCCTCGTCTCCTCGAGCCGAGCCTCGGTCATCCCGGCCACGAACGTGCCCCGCTCCGCCTCGACCGCTTCCCAACGCCTGCGGACCTCGGCCAGCGATTTCAGATCGGTTCCTTGTGGAACGGCGGGGTTGGGTTTGCCGAGCCAGCGATGCAGCCACAACTGCTCGGCCCAGACGATGTGACAAAGGGTGCCGTGAATCCCGCCGTAGCTGCTCTTGAGGTCGCGGAAGTATTGGTCGTCGGGCAACCGGGCGACCGCATCGAAGATCGTGCGGTTCGCCCAGGCGTTGTAGTCGAACAGCTCGAGGAACTCTTTCAAGGGGCTGGGGGCAAGGGCCTAGCGGGCGCCCGCGATTTCCCCGGCGTCCATAACGGAGTCCTTCACCTCGCGCCCGTCGATCACTTGCTTGTCGCCGATCACGGACCCCTCGACCTTGGCGTTCTTTACCTGCACACCCCTGCCGAGGATGCTGTTGGCGACGGTGCTCCCCACGATGCTGCTGCCCGCCTCCACGGCGACGTTGGGACCGATCGTCGCGTCCTTGAGCGTGACGCCGTCCTCGATGTAGACGGGATCCTTGATCTTGACGTCCGAAGACACCTTGGCAGGGCGTTTGCCGCGGCCGTGCTCGAGCAGATGCCGGTTCGTCTCGAGCAGCGTATCCACCTTGCCGCAGTCGTACCAGCCGCCGACTTCGCTGACAAAGAGCTTCTTCCCCTTGTCCACCATGTACTGGAACGCATCGGTGAGATAAAACTCCCCGCCCTTCCCCGGAACATTCTTCAGGACGTGCTCGATCCCGTCGAACAGTGTGCGCCAATCTTTTACATACTGGAGGCCGATATTGGCCCGCTTGGAAATCGGCGTATTGGGCTTCTCCACGATCTTCGTCATGTGGCCCTGCTTGTCCGTCACGACGACGCCGAAGCGTTGAAAGTCCTCGACTTCCTTGGTCCAGATGATACCGTCGGCCTTCGTGTTTTTCACGATCGACAGATCGGCATCGAACAGCGTGTCCACGAAGATGACGATCACCGGTCCGTCCACATACGGACGGGCGAGATTCACCGCGCCGGCCGTCCCGTCGAGCACTTTCTGCTCGATAAACCGCGCGGGAATCTTGTAGTTCTTCCGGACGTAGGCTTCGACCTTCTCCTTGAGGTGCCCCGTGATGATGATCAGCTCCTCGAGCTGCCCGGCGCGTTCGAGCGCGTCCATCACGTAATCCATGACCGGCCTGCCCGCGACATTCACGAGCGGCTTGGGAACACGTTTGGTCAGCGGCAGGAGCCGCGTGCCTTTGCCGGCCATCGGCATGATGACTTTCATGTCAGGGCACTCGTCCGTAGCGGTCCTTGAGCCGAACGACGTCGTCCAGCTCAGGCGTGGAAGCCTCCAGGAGATCGGTCACGACGACGGCCTCGAATTGGTGGATCTGTTTGGGAGGAACGTGAAACGCCTCGCCGGCGCCTACGCGCTGCTCGCGCAGCGTCTCGCCCTGCTGGATCCGCAGGATGATCTCGCCGGAGAGCACGTAGATCGACTCATCCTTCTTGTTGTGGTACTGCAGCGAGAGCACGTGCCCCGGCTCGATATGGAGGATCTTCCCGACGTAGCGGTCGGCTTTCGCCCAGATGATCTCGTAACCCCACGGCTTGTCGACCCTGTAGGGGATGTTCACGCGAGCCTCAGTTTCAAAGAGGAGGGCAAAGTAACGCATGCCGTCACACACACCCCGCAGCCGACGCAGCCTTCGGGCTTCAGCACCGGATGCCCGCGATCGTCGAGCGCGAGTGCCTTCTCTCCGATCGGACACGCGCGGGCGCAGACGCCGCACTCCGCTCCCTGAAATGTGATGCAGCGCTGCGGGTCGAGCTCAAGCACTCCCATATGGACGGTGTCCCACGGCACCTTCGTCAGGGCACCCGTTTCACACGCCGCGGCGCAAGGCATGTCTTCGCAGGCGATACAGGCGCGCGTGGTCGGATCGATGTAGGGCGTGCCGGCCGCCAGGCCACCGCCGTTCGCGGGCGTCTTGAGAATCGCATGCACGGGGCAGACGTCGATGCAGTCGCCGCACCGCGTGCATGCCGCCACAAACGCCACTTCAGGCGCCGCCCCGGGCGGGCGAAACCAGCGCTTCGGCGCGACGCGCTCTTCCGTGCGCTTCGCGACCTCGTTGAGAAGCTTGCCAAAGGCATTTTGGAAAAACGCGCGCCGCTCGTTCAGAAGCTTGGCTCCAGGCTCACCTGCCAGCGGAATCGCACGCGCTTGTCCGTGCCGTCGGCCGCGTAGTCCCAGCGGTTGACGATCACGGGCACTTCGAAGCGCATCGTCCACGCGAGGTCGTTGATCCGGTGCCGCGTGACGAGACCAACGCCCGCGTCGTAGAGTGTCGTCTGAGAATGAGCGCCGACTGCCGGCACCGCCATGGTATCGACTAAACCCGCATCCGCGAACGCTTCGAGCGTGACGCCCGCAAGCACCCCGCCGTTTGCTCGCCGGTACACCGTCTTCGTCCCTTCCACGTTCAACGCCAGGACCCACCGGCCGCCGAGGTCGGGGCGGAAGCCACGCAGGTTGCCGTCACCCGGCGCCTGATAGTGGAAGGCGGGCCGCACGAACAGCCCCCCGCCGCTCCGCAGCAACGGATTCGTGAATGTCGTGTACGGATCGGCGCCCGCCACCATGATGCGACGTTGCAGCGGAGGAGGGCTGCTGGTGTCAGCCGCATAGATGCCGAAGAAGAACCGGACGCCGAGCGCCGGAGTCCGCACACTGGCTTCCGCGGTGCCGCGGGCGAACCCCTCGAAATCGAAGCGGCTCTTGGACTGTATCCCGGGGCCCGGGTTGCGGTACACGATGCCGCCCGTGACCCCGGCCCGGTACCGCCAGACCCGATTGCCGCGCACACTCGTCTTCAACCACCACGGTCCCAGCTCGATCGTGCCGGCATTGTCCCACAGGCGGCGATCCACGTAGCCCAGGGTGCGCACGGCCATCCAGATGGCATCGACCCCGACGTGAACATCGGGCCCGAACGACAGGTGCTTGCGGAGCGAGCGGTCGGTGTGGATCGCGGCGCCGATGCGTCCCTCCACACCCCACCCGGCCACCCACGTCTCGGTGCGCGGCATGGGGTGACTGACCGGATTGCCCAGGCGCATGTACAGGCCAAAGCGCTCGGTGGCATTGGCGGAATAGTTGGGATCCAATGCATACGACATCACGAGCAGATTCTTATCGAAACGGTCGAGGTAATTCTGCCGCGACCGCATCCCGATCGTGACGCCGCCGAAATCGTTGTACCACAGCGCCGGCAAGAAGCTCGTGACTGTGCGGTCGCGCGGCGGTTCGATGCGCTTCGAATAATCGAGCCGTATCAGTCTCCGACGCCCGCGCCAGTAGTTATTGAGGGCATTCCAGTCATGCGCGCGTTGCCGCGGGTCGATCACCAGCCGCTTCGGCTTGGTGTTCGTGACGAACGCGACTTGCTCCCGTTCCGCTTGCCCGCTGACACGCGTGACGATCGAGTCATCAACGGCAATCTCGACCGGCATCCAGCCGTCGCCGCGCCGCTCAATCGTCGCGGCCGTCAGCCATCTGCCGTCAGCCATCTTCCGGCGCTTCACCTTGCCGATCTTGTAATCGATCAGCGGCGTGCCGTGCAACCACTGTGCGAAGAACCACTTCAGATCCTGATGCGAGACCTCCTCAGCGACGTCGCGGAACGCCTGTTCGTCCACGTGCTTGAGGCGCCAGCGCGCGTAATACGTGCGCAGGATCTTCCGCATCGCATCGTCGCCCACGATGTAGCGGAGCTGCGCGAAGAACAGCGCGCCCTTCTCATAAATCATCGTGTTGTAGGTCGTGAAATCGCGATACCGCTCGCTGATCATCGAGACCGGCTCGCTCCAGCGGTCCACGTCCCACAGCCGCAGCTCGGCCTCGACGCCGGGATAATCCGAGCTGCCGCCGTGTGATTCGAAGAACCAGTCCGTCTGGAAGCTCGTGAACCCTTCGTCGAGATATCCCTCACGCCATTCGTTGTTGGCGAGGATTCCCATCGTGTAGTTGTGGCCGAGCTCATGCACGATCAGGCCGAGGCTC
>WNFU01009750.1_pt1 | contig 11129 bp, 12 predicted proteins | sample 5400121 | NCBI WGS metagenome assembly WNFU01 (sample SAMN13153360, study PRJNA577476) | soil metagenome | isolation source: 100 cm soil or saprolite under grassland replicate 1 | place: USA:California | collected 2016-06-15
CCCCCAGTCCCATCACGATAGATGCGAACACGACAGCGGAGAGCTTGGAGGGCCTTCGCTTCCAAGCGCCAGGCCCGGTGTCTCCGGAGTGTCCGCTCCAAAATCTCATCGTGAATACCGTGGTGACTCCGAAGTTTATACATAACAACGGAACCTCCGTAACCGCCGCCGAGACGGTGCTCATGTTTGTGGTTTCTTCGCCGTAAGCTCGGACTCGTGCTCAGCGCGCGGCGCCCTTGGGCTCCGGCCCCGCTCCCCAAATCTTATCTTCTTAACGGGGCGGCGGCGCCACCCGGGGGCTAAGGACGCTCCCCGGGGAAAAATGGTGAAGCCGCCCCGCGTTTCGGGTATACTCCTGCCTACTTTGTACTGCCCCCTCACAGGGGTACGGGTGAGGACAACCAGGCATGGGCACCGCCGATCTAAAACCCGAGGAGTCGGGATCCCCGAAGCGCCGCCGCAAGCTCGGCGCGGTCCTGATGGCAGCGGGTCTGCTCACCCAGGACCAGTTGACCAAGGCGCTCGAAGAATGCGCCCGATCCGGCCCCTCACCTCGTGTTTGTCTAACCAACTAGGCTTCCACTTCGTGGACCTCGCCAAGGAAACTTTGAACCCCGAGCTGTCTTCCACCATTCCCGAACCCATCGCCAAGCGCTACCAGGCCGTCCCACTTCGCCAAGAAGGCAACTCCTTAACCGTGGCCATGGACAACCCTCTCGACTTCGAGGCCATTCAGGATATTTCGTTCTTCAGCGGGTGCACCGTGAAACCGGTGCTGGCGGCCCGGTCCGTCATTAAAGAGGCGCTGGAGAAGATCTACGTCAAACGGGAGATCGAGGCTGCGATCGACCGCATCACCAGTGACAGCACCGAGGAGTTTAGCGAGGAGTTATTGGAGGTCCTCTCCGACGCCGACCAGCCGACGGCGGCCGAGATCCAAAGTCTGGAAGAGGAAACGCGCAAAGCACCTGTTGTTCGGCTCGGGAACATGATTATGACTGAAGCCGTTCGCGCTCGTGCGAGCGACATTCACATCGAACCCACAAAGAAAGATGCCCTGATCCGGTACCGCGTGGACGGCCTGCTTCGTGAGGCCTTGCGGGTCCCGAAGGGAGCCCACCCTGCGCTCGTTTCCCGTCTCAAGGTCCTGGCCAAATTGGACATCGCCGAGCGCCGCCTGCCGCAAGACGGCGCCATCCGCTTGAAGATCGAACGGAGGGACGTGGATCTCCGCGTGTCTTCCATGCCGACCCAGTACGGCGAGAAGATGGTCCTGCGGATCACGGACCAGACGAAATCCCTGCCCAAGCTGGAGGCAATCGGCTTATCCGAGAAGGACTACGCGACAATCAAGTCCCTCACTCAGCGGCACAAGGGGCTAATCCTGGTAACCGGTCCAACGGGAAGCGGCAAGACAACGACCTTGTACGCCATCCTGAACGCCATCAAGTCCACAGCGATCAACCTCCTGACCATCGAGGACCCGGTCGAGAGCAACATCGAGGGGATCAACCAGACCCAGGTCAAACCGGACGCGGGGCTGACCTTTGCCACCGCCCTCCGGTCCATCCTGCGCCAGGACCCGGATGTCGTCCTGGTCGGCGAAATCCGGGACCAGGAGACCGCGGAGATTGCCATCCGGGCGGCCATGACCGGCCATCTGGTCCTCTCCACCCTACACACCAACGACGCCCCATCAGCCATCACGCGGCTCATCGACATCGGCATTCCCCGCTACCTGGTGGCCTCGTTGGTCGAGGGGGTGATCGCCCAGCGGCTGGTCCGGACGATCTGCTCCAATTGTAAGGAGAAGGCGACGCCGGACCCCGCCACGCTGATGACCCTCAGGATTCCGCCGGAAACCTTGTCGAACGTGCAGTTCTACGCCGGGAAGGGCTGCGCTCAGTGCGGGAAGACCGGATACTTGGGGCGGATCGCCATCATGGAAATCCTCGATCCGACCGCCCGGATGCGCGAGATGATCTCGGCGGAAGTGACGGAACAGGAATTGCGTCTGGCCGCCCTTGCGGCCAAGATGACCACGCTGGGTGAAGACGGCCTCGGCAAAGCCCAAGCGGGCCTGACGACGCTCGAGGAACTCCTGCGCGTGATCGAGGTGTCGAGCAAAACCGAGTCGCTCTGTCCGACCTGCTCCCGGGTCGTCCAGTACGACTTCATGCTCTGCCCCTATTGCGAGACGATCCTCAGCCGCAACTGCATGGGTTGCAAGCATTCCCTCCAGCTCGAGTGGAAGACCTGTCCCTACTGCGGAACCCGCTCCGGCGTGCGCTCTGATCGGTAGCGCCGATAAGACAAGGGGTCAGAGTCGCGGCGACTCTGACCCCTACAAGAAGGCGACAGCCAGCTCATCACCCAGCATGAGCCCATCGTCGCTGGCCCGAAGGACTTCGCCGTCCAGGACCACCCACCTGTCACGGGTCAGCCGCTCGATCGGCTCCCGGAATCGCTCGATCGGATCGAGACAGTACCGCTCGCGCAGGGGAGCGCAGGCCACCCCCGCGACAGTGCGAAGCCCGAAGGCCACCGCCTCCCGCAATCTCAGCAACGGCGTCCCTGTTTCCTTCTCTGCAATCGGCGGCATGCCGGCCGACACCAGCCGATGGTACTCCTCCAGCGACGCCACCGAGCTGAACCGCGCTCCGTCCAGGTACGAATGGGCGCTCGGGCCCACTCCCAGCCACTCACGATCGGTCCAGTAGCCCAGATTGTGCCGGCAGGCGCGGCCCGGCCGGGCGAAGTTGGAGACCTCATACTGGAGATAGCCCGCGGCCCTCAGCCTGTCCCGTCCCTCCTGATACATATCGGCCAGCGCGTCTTCGTCAGGCAGGTTCAGTCGCCCGCGCTCCACCTCCCGGTGAAGCTGCGTCCCCTCTTCGATCGTCAGCCCATAGAAGGCGAGATGCTCGGGCGCCAGGGCGATCGCAGCGTCGAGATTGGCCAGCCAGCGGGTCAAGGACTGGCCTGGGAGCCCGTAGATCAGGTCCAGGTTCAGGTTGGCAAAGCCAGCCCGGCGAGCGGCCCCGACAGCCTGTACAATCTCCTGGGTCGTATGCGGGGTGTTGGCCGCTTTCAACTCCGCATCGTCGAACGACTGCGCGCCCAAGCTGAGACGGTTGAACCCGCCTTTCCGGAGCGCTCGCAGGAATGTCTCCTCCACCGAGGCCGGATTGGCCTCGATCGAGACTTCGGCGGCTGGATCCACGACAAAGCTTCGCCGGCAGGCCTCCAAGATGCTGAGCAGTTGCCCGGACGAGAGGGTCGTAGGCGTTCCACCGCCGAAGTAGATCGTCTCAACAGTCCGTCCGCGGAGCGTCTCGGCCCGGCCGTGCAGTTGGACCTCCGCCAGCAGATCGGACACAAAGGCCGCGACGCGGTCATCTCGACGGGCGCGGGTGAAGAAGCCGCAGAAGTGGCACCGCCGGTCGCAGAACGGCACGTGGAGATACAGACCGATGCCGTCTTGCCTGGGATTCATCGCGCGCTCACCAGCATATTATCAATCAGACGGGTCTTCCCGATCCAGACGGCCAGCAAGAGCACCACGCGTCCCCGCACGCTGCGCACTTCATCCAGCGTGATGGGATCTGCCACGGCGAGGTAATCCAAGCGCGCCAAGGGCTCTGCCCAGATGAGCCGGGTCATGGCCGCTTCGACCTTTTTCACCGACCGTTCCCCGGCCCGGATCAACTCTCGGCCATCCGACAGCGCGCGGTAGAGTACGGTCGCCGCTTTCCGCTCTTCCGGCGAGAGGAGCCGGTTGCGCGAGCTGAGCGCCAGGCCATCCGGCTCGCGGACGGTGGGGCGCACGACGATCTCCGTATCCAGATTCAGGTCCTTGGCCAGCCGCTCGACTACCACCGCCTGTTGATAGTCCTTCTGGCCGAAGAACGCCTTATCAGGACGGACGATGTTCAGGAGTTTCGTGACCACCGTCGTCACGCCCCCGAAGTGTCCCGGCCGTGAGAGCCCCTCGTACCGGCGCGTGAGGCGCTGCACGGAGACGGCCGTCTCGAAATCCGCCGGGTACATCTCCTGGGCGCGGGGGATGAAGACGGCGTCAACGCCGGCTGACCGGCAGAGGCGGAGATCCTGCGCGAGCGAGCGAGGGTACCGGTCGAAGTCCTCCAGCGGGCCGAATTGCAGGGGATTCACGAAGATGCTGACGGCCACCGCATCGCAGGCCAGCCTGGCCGCGCGGATCAGCGAGCGGTGCCCCTCGTGCAGGGCGCCCATGGTCGGTACCAGCCCGACCATCACTCTTTCCCGCTGGCGCCCTCGAGACCAGCTATGCATCGCGTTGACGGTCTGAATCCGCCGCATCAAGGCCGACACGCGCCGCCCTCGTGCGTCCACGGGACGACAGGCTCCTTCAGACGGCGGACCGCGTGCGGATCCTTGAGAGCGGTCAGAAGCGACGCCATGGTCTTGCACAGCACCGGATGCCGGAAGGCCGGCGCCAGCTCGGCCAAGGGAGCCAAGACGAAGCGGCGCTCGTGCAGACGCGGGTGCGGAACTTCCAGTCCCTTGTCGTGGATGACCTGGTCCCCGTAGAACAGGAGGTCAAGGTCCATGGTGCGGGGTCTTGAGGGACGGTCGGGGGCACGGCCCAGGCCCAACTCCGTCTCCTTGAGGATCAGCAGCAGACGCCAGGCCGGCAGGTCGGTGTCCACCCGCGCCACGAGGTTCAGGAACGGCCCGCCGACGTCGCCGACCGGCTCCGTCTCGTACGGGGAGGAGTAGCCGACCAATCGGCTCTGCGGAAGCATGCTCAGCAACCCGAGCGCGCGGGCGCAGAAGTCACGTCGATCGCCCAGGTTCGACCCGATCCCGATGTAGGTTTCAACCATCCGCCCCGCCTTACAGACCTGCCTTCTCCATCCGCGAGACGGCCTCGAGCAGGCGCTCCTTCGGCGTGCACAGCGTCATCCGGATATAGCCTTCCCCGGCCTCCCCGAAACCGTTGCCTGGCGTCGTGACGATCCCGGCCCTCTCCAGCAAATGCGCCGTGAAGGACGCGGAGGTGAAGCCCTTCGGCACGGTGACCCAGACGTAGAACGCCGCGTGGAGCGGCTCCACCTCCAGCCCGACCCGCTTGAGCCCCGGGAGCAGCACGTCGCGCCGCTCCTGATAGACCGCCCGGATTCCGTCTGCCAGCGCATCCCCCTGGCGCAACGCCGTGATTCCGGCCTCCTGCACGGCCTGAAACGCGCCGGAGTCGAGGTTGCTCTTGACCTTACCGAGCCCGGCCAGCACCTGCTTGTTGCCGACGGCGAACCCGAGCCGCCAGCCGGTCATGTTGAAGGTCTTCGACAGCGAGTGAAATTCGACCCCGACCTCCCTGGCGCCATCCGCCTCCAGGAAGCTGGGCGGGCGCCGTCCATCATAGTAAATCTCGGAATAGGCCGCGTCGTGGCACACCATGATCCGGTGCTCGCTCGCGAACTCGACCACGCGCTTGAAAAAGTCCTGGCCGGCCGTCACCGAAGTCGGGTTGTTCGGATAGTTCAGAAACATCAGCTTGGCCTTGCGGGCCACGTCTTTCGGAATGGCCCGGAGGTCTGGCAGGTAATGGTGGGCCTTGGTCAACGGCATCATGTACGGCGTGCCGCCTGCAAAGCTGGTCGCCACCGGATAGACCGGATACCCGGGGCTTGGCACCAGGACCACGTCGCCGGGGTCCACGAAGGCCAGCGGCATATGGCCGATGCCTTCCTTCGAGCCGATCAGCGTGAGGACCTCGTCGGCCGGATTGAGCGTGACGTCGAAGCGCCGCTTGTACCAGTCGGCGACCGCCTGCCGGAAGCTCAGCATCCCCTCGTAGGACGGATACTGGTGGTGCTTCGGATTGCCCACCGCCTGCCGCATCTGCTCGACGATCGGCGCGGGAGTCGGCAGGTCTGGATCGCCGATGCCCAGATTGATGATCTCCACTCCGCGGGCGATAGCCTTCTGCTTCATCTCGTCGATCGCGGCGAACAGATACGGCGGCAAGGTCTTGATTCGGCCCGAGGGCTCTATCGGGAATCCGGCCATGAAAAGGCGCTCCTTTCAGCAAGTGGATGACATGGAGCTAACAGGGTACTGCATGGGACGAGAAAAAGAAAAGGGGTTTTGACACGGCCGGACCTGCGTGCTAGCGTTGGACATGCCCGCCCGCGCGGCCTGCTTTTTGCTGCTCGTCTTGTCGCTCAGCGCGTGCGCAGGCCCGGCTGCGCAGGCCGATCCGGCCGCCCGCCCGATCGATTCCGCCCTGAAAGCCTCCATCTACGAATACCTGGACACTCAGGACGCCGAACGCGCGGACCAGCTCCTCGCCGGGATTCTGGGCCGTCAGGATGCGACGCCGGCGGCCGTCGCGGCCATCCTCGCCGCAGGCCGCTCCTACCGGGCCGAACCGGTGGGCGTCCTGCCCAGCCGCGAACTTCGCCTCGGAGCGCGCGCGTTCTACTACGGCCTGTACGTTCCGGACTCGTACCGTCCTGACAAGGCGTACGGGCTCGTCATCTGCTTGCACGGAGCCGGCTTCACAGGGGACACCTATCTGGAACGCTGGCAGACCCGCTTGGGCGAGGGCTACATCCTGGCCTGCCCGACCCTGCCCATGGGGAACTGGTGGACTCGCACCGCCGAGGACCTCGTTCTGGCCAGCATTCGCGCGGTTGAGGCCCACTACCATGTTGATCCCAACCGCGTGATTCTTACCGGCATGTCCAACGGCGGGATCGGAGCGTACCTGATCGGGGCGCATCACGCCTCGCGCTTCGCCGCCGTCGTACCCATGGCCGCTGGGCTGGACGACATCCTGATGCCGTTCCTGGAAAACTTCCGACAGACGCCGCTGTACATCATCCACGGCCGGCAGGACCCGGTGATGCCGGTCTCCCTGAGCCGGGTCATAGACGAGGCCCTGACCGAGTTGGGCTACCTACACGTGTACCGGGAGCATGATCGCGTCCATCCGATGGCCGGCGGCCATTTCTTCCCGAGGGAGGAACTGCCGGACCTGATCGCCTGGCTGGCGGACCGGCACCGGAACCCGTACCCGAAGAAACTGACTGTCGTGCGCGACGCGTCGCATCTCCTGCCGTTCAACTGGGTTCGGATTGACGCGACGGACCGCATCGCCGAGTTTTCGGAAGACCTCACTGACCGCCACGACGAGGCCATCGCCACCAAGCGCTACGCCAGATTGGAGGCGGAAGTCGTCGGGCCCAACAAGATCGAGGTGCGCACGCACCGCATCCGGCGCTACACGCTCTATCTCAACGACACGCTGGTGGACCTCTCGCGCCCGGTCACGATCATGACCAACGGAAACGTGACGTACGAAGGAACGGTGGCGCCGAGCACGAAGACTCTTCTGCGCGAGGCGCGCGCGAGGCAAGACCCTGGCGCCTTTTGTTCTGTTGCCGTGTCAATGGCGGTCCCCAGTTCAAAATAAGTCACCCCATGTTCTAAGTCTATGGCCTGTACGTCAACGACCCAAGCCACGACGACCCACCACGTCTCGTATCCTCCCTTCCAAGACGGAACAAGCCCGGCTGACCGATTCTGGTGAGCCTCTTTAAAGCGTTAGGCGGAGGCTGGGAACCTGCCGGCTAATCCGTACAGGTGAAATCGACTGCGCCGACCCCTCCGGGGATGCAGCCGTGGTTGAGGTCGCTCGTGCCGTCCGTATACGACGTGGCGACCCAGGCGTCCAGGTCTGGGTCATCGTCCAGGTTGGCCGTAGCCGTGATCCGGTAGTTGAATGGAGGGGGACCGACTCCGTTCAGTTGAATCGAAATCGCATAGTACTTGAGTCTAGAAGGATCATACGCGATGGTCGAAAGATTGTTCGAATAGAGGAGGTTCTCAAGGAAGTAGCGGTCTTCAAGCCGTTTGATTTCGGTCACAGCCGTCTCGCCCTCAACCATTTTGGCCTTTTTTATAAAATCCAGAAACATGGGAATGGCAAGCGCGGCAATGAGGCCGATGATACCAACCACGATCACCAGTTCGACTAAAGTAAATCCCTTCGAATCGCTGGCGCGCATCTTCGGTCTCATGCCTTTATCTGACTTGGAGCCGTTAACTAGGCTTGGAGAGCTGAAACCTCTTCAGGATCTCGTCGATCCGCTCCCCCTCTTTCAGGGCTATTTCCAGACGGTTCAGCACCTCCCGATTCACCGATGGCTGTCTCCGCATCTCGTCCATTATCCAGGATAAGACCTCGCGCGCGTGGGCCTCGCTTTCCCGGATCCCCCGGAATGCCTGTTCGAGCGTGTCGAGAACCTCGTTCAGGAGTCCGGCAAGTTCATGCAGTTCATCCCCTTTTCTGAGCCGGATACGAAGAGCAAGGTTCCCCCGAATCAGCTCTCTGGCTGTCTGCTCAAGGCGAAACAGCGGTCCCGCCAGACGATGGGTCACGTAAATGCTGAAAACGGCTGCCGCCGGAATCAAAACGACAAGGGCCGGCCAGACGGTGACGGTCTGGGCAAGGACCAGAAATTGATCGGCGGCTCTTGCCCTCTCTTCGAGAGGGAGGGGTGAGACGAGTTTAAGGGCCGGGCGGATGAAAGGGGCGACAAAGGCCAGGCCGAAAACCAGGAGTGAGGAGAAGAACATGAACAAACCGAACCAGATCGCATACGTCCGCTGGATCTTGTGGACGTAGAACCGCCTCTTCCACAGAGGTGGCTTCTTCCTTGGGAAGGGTGCTCCCATCCTACTCCTTCATGCGAAGAGCGAACCTGGTTCGTCGCGCCCGTTCCTTAGGTAAAGAGTAGCACAATCACTCTTCGAAACAAAGGATCATCATGGAGCGGAAGGAACGAGGTTGTCGGCCTGCTCGACCTGGGCGCCATTCTGGACTGTGATCGTCCCTCCGTTCTTGACGAGCCGGTTCCTGAGGACGGTGCCTTTGGCCCCGGCCTGGACCACCACGGCGTCGTAGAGATTGTTGGCGATCACGTTGCCTTCCACCCGCACGTCGGACTTGCCCGCGATGGTGACGCCGTAGTCGTTGTCGCGCACTTCACTGCCGATCAACTCGCCCTGCGCGTCCACAAATGACACGCCGGTGGTCTCGCTGCCGCCGAGCAGGCTCTTTTCGATGCGGACCGCCTTCGCCTGCTGGACGTAGAGGAGGCCACGGGTACGGATGTTCGAGAGGAGGATGTGCGTGCCGTTGAAGATGCCGACGGCCAGGCCGCCGTTCTCGGAAACGGTCAGATCGCGGACTTCGATCTCGTTGGCGCCATACGGCCACTTGCCGATCCGGAACGCGCCCACCCGCTTCAAGCCGGAGATCGTCACCCGGTCGCGGGACTCGCCGATCAGCCGCAGCCGGTCCTTGCTGTGGACGACCACGTCCTCCCGATAGTGCCCGGCCTTGATGAAGATCGTATCTCCCGGCTTCGCATCGTCAATGGCCGCCTGGATTTCTCTATAGGCGCCCGAGCCGTCCAGCGCCACCACCATGGTCCGGCCGACAGGAGCACTGTCGGCCATGGCCGCTCCGCCTGAGAGCAGTGCCACAAAAAGGGGACAGAGGATCATCGGAACGCCGCTGTGCCCATCTGTCGGGTCAACTCGAGCATCGCCTTGAACCCTTTGCGGCAGGCCAGCGAGTGCAGATCGCTCCAGAGAAAACCGCCTTCCGGCGGCGCGCCCGCCGCTTTCTTGAACTCATAGATCACCCGATCAGCCCTGTTGCTGTCGCCATGAGCCTGCATCCACCCGGTCAGCAGATAGGCCACAGCATCTCCGAACACCGCCGCCTGGCTCTCATTCAACCCCAACCGTTTCCCAGCATGATACGCGAGGGCCGCGTACATTTCGCTGTGATCCACGTCCTGGATCCGAATCTCTTGGGCCTGGGCCTTCGCGGCCAACCGCATAGTGGGGTCTTTGGTCTCTTCCCCGCTACGGAACGCCTGCACGCGACGGCCGGATTTCTCCAGCTTCATTGCTCCTTGCACGGCCGCCACCGAGACAGCCGGAGGAAGCCCTCTGCGATCCCGCTCCGTCACGATCCGCAATTCTTCCAGGTTCAAGCCGCCGATGTCCCCGGCCTGGGACAGAGCCTTCCGTAGCCGGTCCCACTCCAGGGCGAGCTGGGCCTTCATGGCATCATCGAGCAGCTCAACGCTCATGGCGCGGTGATTCTAGCGGTCTTTGTCGCGGCGAAGCAATGTGTTAGAGTCTGGCCATGCTGCAGGTAGGACTAACGGGCGGGATCGCCACCGGCAAGAGCACAGTCTCTCGGCTCTTCGTGGAATGTGGGGCGCACCTCATCGACGCCGATGTGCTGGCCCGCGAAGTCGTGACGCCCAGACAGCCGGCCTTACGAAAGATCGCTGAGACCTTCGGGCGTGCGATGCTCCGCCCGGACGGCACTCTGGATCGAGACCGTCTCGGCAAGGTGGTCTTCGGAGATCCCAAGCAACTCGAAAAACTCAACGCCATCGTCCATCCCTACGTGGCGGTCGCGCAGGAGCAGCGGAGCCGCGAGATCGCGGGGAAGGACCCGCATGCCGTCGTCGTCTATGACGCCGCCTTACTGATCGAGGCCGGCGCCCACACGCGCATGGACAAAATCATCGTCGTGACCGCCGATGAGCAGACCCAGCTCGCGCGCCTCAAGGCCCGTGACCACCTCTCCACAGAAGAAGCCACGAGGCGCATCGCCGCCCAAATGCCGCTGGCCGAGAAGGTCAAGGCGGCGGACTACATCATCGACGGGATGCTTCCGCTGGTGCAGCTCCGCAAGGAAGTCCAGCGCATCTACGACGAGCTCAAGCGCCAGGCCTGAGCATGCCCGCCTCTTCCTCTCCCTCTCGCCCTGTGTTAAAGTTCTCCTATGACAGTATGTAATGTCGTCATCATCGGGTCCGGGCCGGCAGGGCTGACCGCCGGCATCTACACGGCGCGGGCGAACCTGTCGCCCCTGCTGATCGAGGGCGTGCAGGCCGGCGGGCAACTGGCCCTGACCACGGAGGTAGAAAACTATCCGGGCTTCCACCACGCCATCATGGGGCCCGAGCTGATCAAGGAGATGCGGGCCCAGGCGGGGCGGTTCGGCACGGAGTTCCTGCAAGGCGATGTCTCCGCGGTGGATCTCAAGC
>WNFU01013016.1_pt1 | contig 11128 bp, 13 predicted proteins | sample 5400121 | NCBI WGS metagenome assembly WNFU01 (sample SAMN13153360, study PRJNA577476) | soil metagenome | isolation source: 100 cm soil or saprolite under grassland replicate 1 | place: USA:California | collected 2016-06-15
CCGCGAGCGCCAGCACGCCGTCAACGAGCGCGAAGGCGCCGTAGAGGAGCACCAGCGTGAGCAGCGTTATTCCGGGCCAGACGAAGGCAAGCACCCCGAACAGGATGGCGCAGATGCCGCGCAAGAGCAGCAGCCACCAGTGCTTGGCGAGGGCGTGCAGCAGCACGCGTGGCCCAAGCGGTGGATTGGCGACGTATGCCATGACGGACCTCCCTCGGTGTTGCGCCGACCGGCCTTGGTTTTCGCGCCCGTGCTGGTCACAAGCAATCAGGGATTCACTTGAAAATTGGCGAGGGTTTCCCCGACATACCGATGCTCGCCCGCCGCCGGTTCCCGGGCTGCCGCGTTAGGCCGGTGAAGCTTGTCGAAGCCGCGAGAGTGTCTTCCAGCAAGCTAGAACGAGCCCCAACAGCGCGGCGATCGGCGCGAGCAAGGCGTCCGGCGATTGCATGGTCCACAGGGTCGCACCGCTGATCGCGCACCAGAGCAGCGGAACGACGAGAAGCTCCCAATGCGTGCGATCGGCCGCACTGAGAACGCCGAGCGTCGCCACCACGGTGGGATCCGGCGCAATGCCGAAGATCTCGGCCTGCAGCCACGGCCGACCGAGCAGGCGGCCGACCAGCGGCCAAGCGAACAGCGCAAAGACAAAGACGCAGAGCCCGGCCGCGCCGGCGACGTCCCGGCTCGGGCGTAGCGATAGCCGGTTGCGGATAACGCCGGTCCAGACCAGCAGCAGTGCCTCGACCGCATAGCCCGCGGCGAAATAGCTGGCGGCCCAGTTAATGGTGTCGTAGCGGGCGAGCAAGTAGGCCCAGGCGACGAACAGCCAGCAGGTGGCAAGGATGCCTGCGACGATGCGACCCTGCCAGGCTCCGCCACGAAGCCACAAAACCAGCACCGCGAGGCCGAGCACGATCGCCAGGATATGCCACGGCCAGACCGCGAGATTGTAGAGCTCGAGCAGGCGGTAATAGGTGCGCGGCGAAAACAGCAGGAAGTCCGACAGCGAATAGGTCCACCATTCCGACATCAGAGCTTCTCGACATGAGCGATCATGCGCCTACGCATGGCCTCGTCCGGCAGCAGCCCGATGGCGGCGGCCAGGTTTTCCTGCACATGATCGACGCGGGTGGTCGCCGGGATGGCGCAGGTCACGGCCGGATGCGAGACGATGAACTTGAGAATGATCTGCGCCCAGCTGGCGCAGCCGATCTCCGCCGCCCAGCCGGGCAACGGATGGCGCTCGATCTTTCTGAGCAGCTCGCCTTCGCGAAACGGCCGGTTAACGATCACGCCGATGCCGCGCTCCCGCGCCAGCGGAAGGATCCGGTCTTCCACCTCGCGGTCGAGAATGTTGTAGCTGACCTGAACGAAGTCGAGCGGCTGGGCGCGCATGATCCGCTCGACTTCGCCGTGCCGGCGCCCTTCCGAGGTGGTGACCCCTACATAGCGCAGCCGGCCGGCCGCCTTCATGGCGAACAGCGTCCGCAGATGCTCCTCCCAGGAGAGGAGATTGTGGACCTGCAGCAGATCGAAGCGAGGCACGCCCCAGAATCGACGGGAGGCCTCGATCTGCTCCGGACCACGGGCGCCGGAGGAGATCCAGACCTTGTCGGCCGAAAACAGGCTCGGCGGCCCGTTGAGCTTGGTGAGACCGTACCCAATCACCTTCTGGGACGAGCCGTACATGGGCGAAGAATCGATCAGGCGCCCGCCGGAGTCGAAGAAGGAGCGCATCACCTGCGCGCAGGCCTCGCGCGCGATCGTGTCGTTGCCGACATTGAAAGTGATCCAGCTGCCGAGCCCGACCACGGGCAGCTCTTCGCCGGTCGAGGGTATCGGCCTGCTGAGCACGCGAGCCTGCTGGGAGGACGCGAGGTGCGGACGCAACAGCGCGGCCGCACCGGTGACGGCCAAGGCGCGCAGCAGCCGGCGGCGACTGAGTAGTGACATTTGCTCCATCGAGCGCGCTCCATAGAGGGGCGCCGACTCACGGCCAGGGCAGCGATCCGACGCCCCAACGCTGCTCATGTAGCGCGGCTTTCACAACCCTCAAGGCGTCGGACAGGCGATGCCGCTGCGAAACGGGACCGGGATAATTGCTTTACGATGCGCGACGTTGCGACACTGCACGATGTAAGGGCGTTATATCTCCGGAAGGCGTCCGATTGCGCCAGGCGTGGCAGCGAGCCGCCGAATTGCTATTGGCAACGGCAAGAAACGGCGCCGACGTCGAGGTCGTGAGGATCAGATTGAGCTTGCTCTGTTTCTTGAGGCACGATTGGTGCTGTTCCCTGAGAATGATGCAGCACCCTTGTGATAGGCTGCCCGTCGGAGAGCGCCGATGAAATCAGTTCTGATTGCGGGCCTTTTGTCAGCTTTGACGATCAATCAAGCCAATGCTCAGGTCTACTACAACTATGCGGACTGGGACCGGCTTAACGAGTCGGACCGGGCCGCGTACATCGCGGGGGCTTACGATTCGCTGGTCAGCATCGCGACCGCGGAGACCGGGGGGGCTTGATCAATTATCTCGTCGAGCTTTGCGGCGCGCCTCCCAATTAGCGCGCTGGTAAGTGCTGCGCGGTTTTCGTACCATTGCAATCCGCGAACTTTTACATGGGGGTATAGGCCATGCGGCGGGCGATATTGCTTGTGGCCATCGGTCTGTGCGGCTGCATCACGACGGCCGATGATGAGATGAGGGTCCTGTCCTACACGTCGACGGGCATCGAGTATTCGGCCTGGACAGGGGCCTACTCGAGCAAAGCCATCGCCGACTTGGCCCAACAGTATTGCCAAAGGGAAGGCAAAACCGCGCAGATCATCGATTCCGAAACGGCCGAAAAGAATATTTTCAAGGGCAGTCGGGTGGTCTACCGCTTCAACTGCGTCGGTTAGCTCAGCAGGCAAGGGGTACTCAGGCGTGAAATTCATTGGCCGCCCGCGCGTGTTTAGTTCAGAACAAATCGAAATATTCCCGGTGTTCCCACTCGGTGGCTTCAGTGTCCTCCGATTTGTCCATCGTCTCCTTGCGGCACCGCGCAATCTCCGCCTCTTTGATATGCACGTAATAGTCCACAAAGCGATCACCAAAACCGGCCCGAAAGCAGGCGTTCGTGCGCAGCGCCGCAAGCGCCTCTTCAAGCGTTCCCGGCAACGGCTCGGCGGAACCTTGGTACGGTGCGTCAGCGGACGGGCCGGGATCGAGCCTGCGGGCGATGCCATCTAGGCCCGCGTAAATCTGTGATGCCATGTAGAGATAAGGATTGGCTAAGGGCTCCCCAACGCGGTTCTCAAGGTGCGTCGCCGGATCGCCCGCTTCACCCATCACCCGCACCATCACGCCGCGATTGTCCTGCGCCCAGATCGCCTGGATCGGCGCCATGGTATTGACCCCGTGATAGCGTTTGTAGCCGTTGAGTGTCGGCGTCGCGAACGGGGTTGCTGCGCGCGCATTGGCCAATAGCCCTGCGAGAAAGCCCCTGCCGAGCGGTGAAAGCACCTCTTTGTCGGTCTGCGACATGAAGGCGTTCGTGTTGGATTTGCGATCGATCAGCGACTGATGCAGATGCCAGCCACTGGCCAGCGTATTGGGTAGTCGCGGCCGACACATGAAGCTCGCGAGATAGCAGTGCCGCCGCGCCACTTGTTTTAGCGCGCTGCGAAAAAGCACCATCGCGTCCGCGGGCGCCATGCCGGCCTCGGGCGCAAACGTGAATTCGTACTGGCTTGGGCCCAGCTCCACCTCGAGTGAGCGTAGCGGCAGGCCGAGCGCCGCGACATTGTTCCGCAAAACATCCATGATGGGCCCGACTTGGTCGTAGCGTCCCTCGGTGAGATACTGAAAGCCGTGCGTCGTGTGGCTCACCCTCGGTGGCTCCGAGGGCCAGGTGAGCGTCTCAGGTGCAAGGCAAAAATCCTCGACCTTGAAGAGGTGAAACTCGACCTCAAGTCCGGCGCAATAATCGAAGCCGGCCTTGGCCAGTTTTGCCAACGCATCGCGATAAAGCTGGCGTGTCGCGATCGGAACTTGCTTGCCATTCGGGAAGTAGCAGTCACACAGCAGCCAGCCGGTGTTCTTCGCCCACGGCAACACACGAAAAGTTTCCGGATCGGCGACCATGACGAAATTGCCTGCGCCGCCCATTTCGGACAGGCCCATGCCACCACCCGCTTCAAATACTGGAAACACGTTGCGATGCGACGTGTCCTTGGCGAGCAAAGTGGTAGTCATCGTAACGCCATTGCGCAACGCGTGCGATGCCTCCGCGGCGACGAGCGTTTTGCCGCGCAGCACGCCGTGTTGATCAGGAAACGAGAAGCGCACCAGTTCGAGGTTCTTCTGGCGGATCGTCGTGTCTACAGTCGCGGCTGCGTGTCCTTGGGCATCGCTCCAGAGGCCGTGCCGATCAACGAAACTCAAGTCGAGTGATCGGCACTTTTGTGACGACATATATTCTGCTCGCGGAAATTCAGCGCTAGTTGGCCCAACTGGCAGAATTGCGCTTGCTTGCGTCAGCTCTCTGCCAATAGCCCTGCCAATCCTGCGTAGGACCAATACCGTCTATCGCCGCCGGTCCGGTAATCTTCGCAGCCGACCCTGCGTCGAATATCATAGGGGCTTGATTGCCCTTATCGACTGCATCGATTGCCATCCGTAGCAGGCGCCGGTATGCGGCAATCGCCTTGTCGGACCGGCCGAGATGCTCTTGGGTACGGTCCACTATCGCGCCCATCGATTCGCAGGCCCACTGATCGTGGACATTGATATCGGCGCCCATGCCCGTATACGTGTCGTCCGCCTGCTCATGCGGGTTAAAACCGTAGTCGTTGCTCTTATTCTTGCGTGGAATGTAGTCCGGCAATTCATAAAGCTCGAGACGCTGGCGGCGCATCTCGTCCTTATTCACCGGCTCGCCAAAACTCGTGAAGATCGCGTACCAGTAATGCTTGCGGTCGTCGATCGGCACGTGCCATTGCGTGATCGTCATATCCCGGCTCATCGGGATGACGAAAGCGTTGGGGAACATCAGATTTGTCACACGCACATGCGTATTCTCCCTGCTGATCTCGCGCAGCGTTAGGAGCCGAAGCCCAAAATCTGTCTGCTCGACCTCGATGCGCGGACGCGGAAACTCACGCATAATTTTTGTCATTGGCATTTCGGAATCGATCGACCTGTCGCGGAACAGCTTGCCATAACCCTGCTTTGGATCCTCGTCATGGAAGAAACGATGCAGGAACGAGGTGTGCGCCGGATCGATGCCGACTTCCAACGATTGCAGCCAGTTGCAGTCGATCATGCCTTTAAATGCGAAGGTGTGAGTGTTTGGCGCGATAAAGCAATCGAAGCGCGAAAATTCCGGCGGCTTTCCGGGCCCCATATAAGCGAATAGGATTCCGCTTCGCTCGACCACTGGATAAGCCTTCTGCCGGATTGTGCGACATAGCCTGCTGTCATCGGGCTCGGCCGGGGTTTGCAGGCAGTTGCCCTGCACGTCGAACAGCCAGCCATGAAAGGCGCAGCGCAACCCACCATCTTCAAGGCGACCATAAGCCAGGTCAGTCCCGCGATGTGGGCACGCGCGACCGAGAAGGCCGTAACGGCCTTTCTCGTCTCTGTAGATAACGAGGTCTTCGCCAAGCAGCCGGACTGGCTTAATTGGCCGGCTGCTGACCAGTTCGTCGACCAGCGCCGCCGGTTGCCAATATCGGCGCAACAACGTTCCCGCAGGCGTACCCGGTCCGACACGAGTGATGCGATCGTTCTGCTCTGCGCTCAGCATGGCTGATACTCGAAATCCCTTTACGCCCGGTCTGAAGGCGGCTATTTTGTTCGCTCAACGAACATAAGTTCGAATTAGAGCCGATCAAGGTGGACGTGGCAAGCCCCGGGAGCCTCGATATGCCGACTCTCAAGAGATCTGCCTCCGAGCAACAGTTGATGGAAGCTTCGGGGCCGGATTTTCTCGAAGCCCTTGCGCGCGGATTACGCATCCTCGAAACATTCAATCAGGATCGCAAACAGCTCACGCTGAGCGATATCTCAAAGCTTGTCGATCTTCCACGCGCGTCGGTCCGGCGAACGCTCCACACACTTGTCCAACTCGGCTACGCTGAGGTGGACGATCGGCTGTTCCGGCTGACGCCACGCGTGCTAATGTTGGCGCGCGCCTATTTGCTGTCGAACGCCGTCATAGATATTTTGCAGCCTGCACTTGAGCGACTGAGCAAAGAGATCAACGAATCTTGTTCCGCCGCCGTCTTGGACGGCGAAGACATCATGATGATTGCGCATGCTTCGCCTAAGCGCGTCATTCCTGTCAGCGCGCAGATTGGATACCGACTGCCGGCGGTTGCGACCGCTCTTGGTCGGATCCTGCTTGCAGCTCTAGACGAGCGCGAGTTGGATAGATTCCTTTCGCACGTTCTTCCGAAAAAAGTCACGAAATCCACCATCGTCGACAAGAAGGAACTACGCAAAGCAATTCTCAAAGCGCGCGAAGATGGCTACGCGCTCGTCGATCAAGAGGTCGAAATCGGTTTTCGGTCGATTGCCGTTCCGTTGAGAAAGTTGGACGGCAGAATCATCGCCGCATTGAATATCGGCGTTCATAGCGAGCGCATGCCGCTCAAAGCGATGCACAGCCATTTCTTTCCAAGGCTGCACGCCCTGGCCGACGAGTTGCAACGGCAATTGATCTGATGCGCTGTGAGTCAGCATCTCCCGCGCTCGTTCCACTCGCTGCTGTATGAGGTACTGGTGCGGGGTAATGCCGGTGGATCGCTTAAATCCTCTGGCAAAGTGGTGGATCGATACCCCCGCCACAGCAGCCAGCGCTGCCAAACCGACTTTGTCGCCCAAGTGCGCGTCTACATATCCTCGGACCCGACGCATGGCCCAGGCGAGAGTCCGCCGCAAGTGCGACGGGTTCCTTGTAGCGATCACCGCTGCGAGGGGCTGACCGAAACGGTCGTGAATGGTGAGGCTCGGTTACGAGACTCCGAGCGGATGGGATTTTCGGGAACGACAGGACTCCACCATCAATACTTCAGAGCGTAGGCTTACGACAGGGACAACTGACGTCATCCCTTTGAAATCTGTTTGGACCATACGGTTTTGAATGTCCTTAAGACCGACCGTAATGATGTGACTGACGCTCTCCTTCAGCGCCCGTTGTGATCCCTTCAGCACCTGTCTTTGTTGCTGCGGACGTTGAACCTCGTACCTGAGTTCGGCATTGGCATCTTTGACAAAGCCCTTCAATTCATCGCGCTCCGTCACCTCCAGATCGCGTTTCCTCAGGCCCTCGTCCTGCTTCTTGACCTCCAATGCACGTTTTCTGAGGTCTGCCGCTATAGTTTCGAAGTTTTCCTGTGCTGCCTTCGAAGCTGTCTGGAATCGTTTAATTACGATGCGTTGGTACGCTAACGTAACTATTATCAGCGCCAAACCGATCAGAACAATGGCCAGCAATATCAAATAACCAAACAAACTGCCGCTTTTCAGGGCTTCGAAAAAGCTCACTAGCTCGGCGACAACCGTATCCATTTCTCGGTCGAGCTTGCCAGCGGGATATTAATCCTTTCTGAACGAGCGAGGCGGGTTTTAACCCGCCACCCTGCGTGATGATTTCGCCCATAGGACAGTTGGCCGCGCAGACGGAACTATTCCCGCCGCCAACTCCGCGCAAACGCCGCCATCGGGTCCTCGCGCGTTGCTGTGTAGCCGTGCGTCGCCGTGCGGTCCTCATGATGCCAGAAGTCTAGCGTCCACATCCACGAGGCCCCGACTGGCGAAGCATTGGCCTTGAAGATTCTGCCGACCACAGCGCCATCCGCCAATACGTCGAAATCGCGTGCTGTCCTAATTCTGAGTCTTCTGTCCCGATTGTAAGACGAAAGACCGCGCCGCTTCTGAGGCGGCCCACTCTTGGGGCTTGCGAATGTCCTTCAATGCTTCTTCGCACAAAATATCGGGATTGCGTTCACCGGCTTTGGCAAGAGCGATCAGCTTCGTGGCGATAGCTTGTTTGACGCCGTCGTCGCAGTCTCCAGTCCGCAGAGCGATGCAGACCATTTCGAATGCAACGCGTAGGACGCGCTCGCCCTCTAAGTCGAAGTGCTCGCCGTTAAGGAATGGCGTGATTGGCATGACGCGCTCCTGGTGACAGGCGGGAGCGCGATTGGTCTCTCAGTCACCAACGCCTGGCTCAGTGCCGCGGTCGGTGATTGGTTAGTTTAGCACAATGGGCCGTAAGGTCTCTGTCGGGAAGCATACCGATAGGCTCTTTTTTTCTTCCTTCTGAACCTCTCGCAGACCGGGGGGTTGTTACTGGAGGGGGTGGGAACTCGAACCCTATCGCAAGGGGTCGTGTGTCGTGACAGACCCTTCGAAGAGCGGCTATGCATGTCCGCGATGCAAAACCATAATGGACGAGGTGGTGAGGATTGCGCCGCTCGAAAGTGAGCCTGGATTGATCGGATATGAGTGCCCAGCCTGCTGCTACGTGACAAGCGTGCTTTTGCAGTCAAAGGGTTGTCAAAAGCGGCGCTCATAGCCCCAAGGCCCCGTACGGCGGGATTTCTACGGCCGAAAACTGACGGCGCGTATGATCCTGTTCTTGCCGTCCATCGCCCTTTCTTTTTGCCCCATTCTTCCTCCTCTTCACGCTTACTGCCGGCCCATCCGCGTTCTTCATCTTGAGCCAATCGGGCGAGCGGCCGGAGCGGTAAGGTGAGCCCTTCCGTTTCGAGGGTAGTATCCTAATTCCGAGCCCTTTGTCCTAATTTGAAATCCACAGTGTCCTAATTTCACTGGAACTCGGCCGCAGGAGCGGTATTATTGGTGCGGATGACTTTTTGCTTGTGCTCGCACGCTATGCCGCACACCCAACAACCCGATCCAACCTCCCCCCGTCGTAGTACACCCGTCTGCCCGGCATGTGGCAAGACAATGCGCCTCGCGCTTGCCGTACCGTCACCGATTTTCACCAATCTTGACGAATGCCGATACCAGTGCGAGTGCGGCGAGGAAGCCGATTACTTGATTGCGCGACCGGAGTAGGCCGCCTCAGTTGGCGGCCTACTCCGTAACGCACCTTGCCGTAACCGCAGCATCTCGGCGCTACAGCCCCGCGGCCGTAATCGCTGCAGAAGGGACGCTGCGCCAGCTCACCACCAACGCCGCCCAAAGCCAACGTAAAAGCCCGGACCACCGTAATACGAAGGAGCACCGTAATAAGAGCGGGCGCCGTAGGAGTACGAGGGGGCACCGTAGTAATAGGAGGGAGCACCCGAGTAGTAGGCGCTGGGGTAAGCCCGTCGAGCATAGCGGTAGGAGCGTCTGTACACCCGCCGGTGAACTCGGCGGTAACGTCCATAAGTAACGGCCCCCGCCTCATCGACACGCAGCTCTAGACCGCGCGGCGTTACTTGCGGTGAGACCGGGATGGTCGCGAGGATCGCGGCTGCGAACAGCAGACCAATGACTGACCAAGCCTTCATGACTGAATTTCCTCCCTACGCGAAACGAGAACCCCGCCCGCGTGTGTTTTCCTGGAGGTCCCTGTCACCGGGGCGGGGTCCTGGGAACCCCCATGGGTTATTCTGCCGGATCGTTAAATGAGGGCTCCGCTTGGAAAACACGTGAATGCGCCAGAAGGTTCCTCACTGAACGTCCGGCACAAACAGCCCATAGGGCATACGTTCCTGAAAGTGCCGGATGACCGCTACTTCGCTTGCCCGCTTCGCAGATTTGATTGAGCCAAGGCAAGTAGAGCGCCGTCGCGCAGCCGGCCCACGTCGCGCTCGCCTTTCATTGCGGCCGCAACAATGTGCTTCGCGAGTATCGCCCGCACAAATTCGAGCTCGTCTGGCGGGAATCTGACGCCGCTGGCTTGAACAGCTCCCCAAGACTTATCGAAGGCGGCGAGTAGAATGACAACTTCATCGGGCTCAAACACCCCGACGTGATCTTTGAGATACCCGCGCATTTTGCTTCCCGTCAGGCGACAGCGCCATCCGCCCTAAAGCCTAACGCCTAATGGAGAGGTTGGCATTTTCGCCAGCTCTTTGCGAATGCCATCATCGCAGCCCCGCGCGTCGCCTCATAGCCGTGCGTCGGCGAGCGGTCCCCATGATGCCAGAAGGCTAGCGTCCACATCCACGAGCCTCCGACCGGCGAAGCGTTGGCCTTGAAGATTCTGCCGACCACAGCGCCATCCGCTAATACATCAAAATCGTCCTCATTCCACTCGCCTGATGGTCGGCTTGCCGAGGCCCGCTTGAGGATCAGCTGGGTCATGCGGACTTACCGAACTGGCTGGAACCGGCCACGCGCAAATCCAAGTCCACCCAGTGGAACCGTCCTGGTTCGGAACAGGACGGCGGGCGTCGTCGTTTACGAGATGGGAGCGACGCCATGCCAATGTCCACAGAATATCGGCTTGGAGCCGAAGAGTGCTTGTGGCTTGCGAACCAGACCGAGCAACTCTACGCGAAAGAGATCTTGCTTGAGATGGCGGCGGAGTTTCTCACGTTGGCGGAACACGTGGAACGCTGCGCGCACCGTTCTCACGGCCGGAAAATAAGACAGGTTGCTAATCGTTTCGATCGTTCTCAGCCGACTGGAAAGCTGCAATTAAACGCGAGGGTACGAACATGATAGGCTCACGCCATTACAGCAGGTGGCCCTACCCATGGCACGCCCGAGATGACTGGGGGCCGCTCACCGCTGCAGGACTATTTATCATTATCTTGGCTGCACTCATCGTTTACGGCACTGCCGCGCACTAGCTCAGGCGTGCGTCCGGGCAACGAAAGCCTGTGTGGGCAGTCGGGCTTTCTGAGAATTCATCGTATGGCGCCAGGCCTGCGGGAACTGATCGCGCTTTCCCTGCTCGCAGGCCTTGGTTTTGGCCTTGCGTTGGCTCGCGGTGATCTATTTTTCCTCGCGGTTTTCGGCGGGCTGCTCCGACGGGCAAACCTGCAAAGTCGCTTCGTCTTCAACACCGAACGCGGTGGGCCGGTGACCAGGGCCTGGTTCCTCAAAATGGTCCGCCGGACTGGGGAGTTAGCCAAACTGCCCTTCCCGATTCATCCGCACAGGCTGCTCTTGCGC
>WNFU01009308.1_pt1 | contig 11120 bp, 15 predicted proteins | sample 5400121 | NCBI WGS metagenome assembly WNFU01 (sample SAMN13153360, study PRJNA577476) | soil metagenome | isolation source: 100 cm soil or saprolite under grassland replicate 1 | place: USA:California | collected 2016-06-15
GAAGCTCGACCCCGCTCGGTTGGAACGCGAGGCCGACGCCGCCGAACGACGCGGCGATCTCGGTCTCGCGCTCCGGCTGCGATTCCGCGCCGGTCTCGTGCGCCTCGACCGCACCGGCGCGATCAGCTTCCGGCCGTCGATCACGACCGGGCAGGTGGCGCGGCGCCTCCGCCTCGACGACTTCGACGAGCTCGCGGTCACGTTCGACGCGGTCGCGTACGGCGGCCGCCGTGCGTCGGAGGGCGACCTTCGCTCCGCGCGCACAGGATGGCCTCGCGTCCTCGAGCAGGCCGGCCACCGATGACCGCGCGCGTCGGACCCTGGCGTCGTCTGCACTCGGCCGTGCGCGTCGTCATCGTGCTCGTGGTGCTGGTCGTCCTCGTCAACATCGCGGTGTCCGTGCTCGACTCGTCGACCCGGGGCGCCGACGAGACGGCGCCGCGCTCGTCGTCGCTGTCGACCGGACGCGATGGGCTCGCCGGGTACGCGGAGCTGCTCCGCCGGAACGACCACGACACGCAGGCCCTGCGCGGCAGCATCACCGACACCACGCTCTTCGCCTCCGACACGCTCGTCGTGCTCGACCCCGTCGGCCTCGACGACGAGGACGCCCGCGACATCCGCCGGTTCGTCGAACGAGGCGGGCGCCTGGTTGCCGGTGGCAGCAGCACGACCCGGCTGCTCGCCGAGCTGTTCCCCGACCCGCCGACGTCGTCGTCGGTGGGTGTCCGCATCGCGGACCCCGTCGGCGCGGCACGCGAGGTCGCCGACCTCCGCACGGTGCGCAGCGCCGGCGAAGGCTCCTGGTCGCAGCCCGGTGCGATGACGCCGGTGCTCGGCCGCGGGACCCACACGCTCGCGACGGTCGGCACCGTGGGCCGTGGGCGCGTCGTCGCGCTGGCCGACCCGTCCCCGTTGCAGAACCGGCTCCTGGGGAGCGCCGACAACGCCGGCTTCGGCCTCGCCGCCGCCGGTGACGGCCGCCCCGTCGTCTTCGCCGAGGGCCTCCACGGCTACGGCCAGGCGACCGGGCTCGGCGCGATCCCCGGCCGCTGGCAAGCGGCGCTGGTCGGGCTGGCCCTGGCGGCGCTGCTGGCCGCCGTCGCCGCCGGGCGGCGGCTCGGTCCGCCCGAGGACGCGGCGCGACCGATGCCGCCGGCGCGGCGCGAGTACGTCGACGCCCTCGCCGTCTCGCTCGCCCGCACCGGTCACCCGAGCGAAGCGCTGGCTCCCTTGCAGGCGGCCGCGCGCGACCGGGTCGCGCGCCGCACGGGACTGCTGCCGACGGCGACCGAGGCCGAGATCCGCGCCGCGGCGGCGCGGCTCGGCTGGTCCCCCGCAGACATCGACGCGCTGTTCGCACCGCCGCGCACGGACCAGGACGTCGTCGCGGCGGGCGCCGCGCTGACGCGTGCCAACCGCGGCGACGGCGGCTTTGCCGACCGTCGCCGCAGAGCCGGAGCTTGCGACGGCGCCAATGTCAGCGACAAAGGAGGAACGGTGCCGTGAGGGAACTTCGGGACCGCGTCTCGGCCGAGGTGAGGAAGGTCGTCGTCGGTCAGGACGACGTCGTCGACCTCCTGCTCGCTGCGACCGCCGTCAACGGCCACGTGCTCCTCGAGGGCGTCCCGGGAGTCGCGAAGACGCTGGTCGCCAACGCATCGGCGCGGGCGCTGGGCGTGTCGTTCCGCCGGGTGCAGTTCACGCCGGACATGCTCCCGTCCGACCTCACCGGCACGATGACGCTGCGGCCGTCGGAATCTTCGCCCAACGTGCAGGAGCTCGCGTTCCGGCCCGGTCCGGTGTTCACGCACGTGCTCCTGGCCGACGAGATCAACCGCACCCCGCCGAAGACCCAGGCCGCGCTGCTCGAGGCGATGCAGGAGAGCCAGGTGTCCGTCGACGGCGAGGCGCGCCCCCTCCCCGACCCGTTCCTCGTGATCGCGACCCAGAACCCGATCGAGTACGAGGGGACGTACCCGCTCCCCGAGGCCCAGCTCGACCGGTTCCTCGTCAAGGTCGACGTGGGGTACCCGGAGGAGCGCGACGAGATCGGCATGCTCGAGCTGGCGCACCGGGGCGTCATGCCGGCGACGATCGACGACGTGCGTCCGGTGGCGACCGCCGACGACCTGCGGGCCGCGCGCGACCAGGTCGATGCGACCACCGTCGCCGACGAGATCGTGGCGTACGTGGCGGCGCTGGTGCGTCGCACCCGCGAGCTCCCGAGCGTCGCGCTCGGCGCGAGCCCGCGTGCGGCGGTGCACCTGCTCGCGGCATCGAAGGCGTCGGCGCGGATCAGCGGGCGTGACTTCGTGACCCCGGACGACGTGGCGTGGATGGCGCGGCCGGTGCTGCGTCACCGGTTGCTACTGCGGCCCGAAGCCGAGCTCGAGCGCTACCGGCCCGACGACGCGGTGCAGGCGGCGCTGTCCGCGGTGCCGGTCCCGCGCTGACGCCGTCGCGCGGATGGACTCGACCGTCATCGCCGGGATCGCCCTGGTCGCGGCAGCGCTGATCGGCCTGGCGGTGGCGCCGGTCTCGGTCACGCTCCGGACCGCGCTGCTGCTCGGCGCGTGCGCGCTCGTCGCGCTCGCCGCTCCGACCGTCGCGCTGTTCGTGGCGGTGGCGGTGGCGGCCGCGTTCGTCGTCGACGCGGTGCTCAGCCGGCCGCCGCCCGTCGTGCACCGACGGCTGCCGGGCGTGCTCGCCCGCGGCGTGCCGAGCTCGCTGACGCTCGACGCCGAGCTCACGGGTTCGGGAGTGCTGCGCCTGCGCCAGCCGCTCGTCCCCGACATCGCCGTCGAGCCGCCGGAGGCCGACGACCGGCTGGAGGCCGAGCTCCGCGCCCGCCGGCGCGGACGCCACACGCTGCCGGGCCCGGCGGCGCGGGTGCGGGGGCCGCTCGGGCTCGCCGCCTGGTACCGGCGCGGCGGCGACCCGGCCGAGGTGCTCGTCTACCCGGACCTCCCCGCGGCGTGGCGGCTCGTGCTCGCCGTGCGCCAGGGCCGTTTCCGAGATCCGGGCCGGCTCACCCGAGGGCCGCTCGGGCTCGGCACCGACTTCGAGTCGATACGCGACTACCTGCCCGACGACGACATTCGCCAGGTCAACTGGCGCGCCACCGCGCGGCTCGGCCGGCCGATGAGCAACCAATACCGGGTCGAGCAGGACCGCGACGTCGTCTGCCTCCTCGACGTCGGGCGGCTCATGGCCGCGCCCCTCGACGACCGCACCCGGCTCGATGCCACTGTCGACGCCGCGACCGCGGTCGCGCTCGTCGCCGACGAGGTGGGCGACCGCGCCGGCGTCATCGCGTTCGACGACCGCGTTCGCCGCCGCCTTCCGCCGGCGCGTGGTGGCGGCGACGCCGTCGTGCGTGCGGTGTTCGACGTCGAGCCCACGACGGTGGACTCCGACTACGAGCTCGCGTTCCGCGCCGTCGGGAGCGGCAAGCGTTCGTTCGTGCTCGTGCTCACCGACCTGCTCGAGGAAGCCGCCGCCCAGCCGCTCGTCGACGCGATGCCGGTGCTCGCCCGCCGCCACGCGGTCGTCGTCGCGAGTGTCGCCGATCCCGACCTCGAGCAGATGGTGCACACGTCGCCACGCGCGCCCGCCGACGTCTACGCGGCCGCCGTCGCGCTGGACGTGTTGGACGCCCGCGCCCGCGTCGCCGCGCAGCTCCGGCGCGAGGGTGCCGACGTCGTCGAGGCCCTGCCCGAGACGCTGCCGGCCGCCTGCGTCGGCGCCTACCTCAGGGCGAAGGCCCGAGCGCGGCTGTAACCCCACGGTGCGTATCTGAACCGCGCTCAGCGCGGCTGAGATACGCATCGGGACGCACCGGGCGACCGCGCCAGAGAACCAGGCCCCAGTAGACGGCGCCGAGCGTCGCACCGATCACGATCACCGGTCCGAGGCCGAGACCGCGCGGCGTGATGAATCCCTCGACCAGCCCGGCCAGCACGAGCCACGGCGCGGTGCCGAGCACGATCTCGACGGCGACGCGTGCTTCGGCCGCGAGCGCGACCCCACGTCTTCGGTGATCGGGACTGACGAGCGCCCAGCCCATGCGCAGCCCGGCGGCGCTGGCGACGATGACGCACGACAGCTCGAGCACGCCGTGCGCCGTGACGAGCTCGAAGAAGAACCGCCCGTTGCCGGCCCAGATCGACAGGCCCGTGATCGCACCGAACAGCACGCCCTGGTAGACGAGCAGCGCCGCGGTCCCGAGCCCGGCGGCGATGCCGCCCGCGAACGCGACGATCGTCACGCGGATGTTGTTGGTGAAGATCTCGCTCGAGAACGCCGCCTGCTCGTCGGTCGACAACCCGAGGTCGGTGCCTCGGCGCGGCTCCGTCACCGACCGGTACTCCGACGGCACGACCCCGCTCGCCGCGCCCGGGTCCCGCACCGCCCACACCGACGCGAGCACCCACGGCCCGAACAGCAGCAGCGCCGAGATCAGCAGCAGGCCCGGGCGCTCGCGCACGCGCCGCCAGTAGCCCGTCGTCGCGAACTCGACGACCGACCCGCCGCGGCGGGCGCGGTCGTACACGAGCGGGCGGGCGCGCGTGACCAGCGCTTCGAGCCGGGCGACGGCGGGGTCGCCGGCGAACCGCCGGCGCGCGAGGGCGAGGTCGGCCGCGCTGGCCCGGTACAGCGCGCCGAGCCGGCGCACGCCGTCGGGCCCCAGGGACTCGGCGCGCCGCCCGGCCCGTCCGACCAGCGCGTCGAGCTCGCCCCATCTCTCCCGGCGCTGCTCGACGAAGACGTCGAGGTTCAGGTCCGCCCCCCTTCCTCGCTCACCGTCTCGGCGCCTCCCGCCTCCGCGCCGCTGTTACCTTCGCCCGGTGGCCAGCCTCGACGACCGGGTCACGATCGCCACCCCTGAGGGCATCGAGCTCGAGCTGGTGCTGGCCGGTGTCGGGTCGCGCTTCGCGGCAGCGCTGCTCGACGTCGTCATCCAGCTCGGTGCGATCTTCGCGCTCGCGGTCGTCATCGCCCCGGCGGGCGACAGCGGCTTCGTCGTGGCCGTGTACCTCGTCGCCGTGTTCCTCGTCATCTTCGCGTACGACATCGCGCTGGAGACCTGGAACCGGGGCCGAACGGTCGGCAAGCTCGCCGCCGGCTTGCGCGTCGTGCGCGTCGGGGGCGAGCCCGAGGGCTTCCTGACCGCCGCCGTCCGCAACTTTCTCCGCATCGTCGACTTCCTGCCCGCGTTCTACGTGGTGGGTGTGATCTCGATCCTGGTAACGAGCCGCAACCAGCGACTCGGTGACCTCGCGGCGGGCGCCCTCGTCGTGCGCGAACGGCGCCCGGCGGTCATGCCCGCCGCCGCGTACCTGCCGCCGACGCCCGCGGGCGCGGCGGTGCTCGAATGGGACGTGAGCGCGGTGAACGCGGAGGACGTCGCTACGGTGCGACGGTTCCTCGAGCGGCGCATCTCGCTCACGCCCGCTGCGCGCGCCCACCTCGCGACCGACCTGGCGGCGCGGGTGCGGCCCAAGGTCGTGGGCGCGCCGGACGGATGGCATCCCGAGAGCTTCCTCGAGGCGGTGGTCGCGGCCAAGAGCACCCGGGGATAGCGGTCCCAGGGATCGGCGACCGCCGCTACGCTCGCCGGCTGTGAGCGCGACGACGATGACGACGCCCGTGACTCGCAGGGCATCGAAGCCGCTCGAGCTCGACCTCAAGCCGCTACGGGCCGGCGCCGTGGCCATGCTGCCGCTTGCGGCCATCCGGCCGATGCTGCCGATCTGGCCCGTGCCGCCGTGCCCGCTGCGCTCCGTCACCGGGATCCCCTGCCCGTTCTGCGGCATGACCCGCGGCGTCACGGCCATCGTGCATGCCGACTTCAGCGCCGCGTTCGGCTTCAACCCCGGCGCGTTCCTGGTCGTCGCCATGACGATCGTGCTGCTCGTCGCCTGGCGCTGGCAGCGCGTGAAGATCCCCATGTGGGCGGTGTTCCTGTTCTTCGCCGTCCTCTGGGCGTACCAGCTGTTCAAGTACTCGACGGGCAGACCGCTGTAGTGACCGAGCCCTTCTCGCGGCCCGCCGGAGGTCCGTCGGAGCCGTCGGGCCCGCGTGCCGATTTCTGGTACCGCCTCGGCGGCTTCCTGATCGACTGGGCAGTCCTCTACATCGTCGGTCTGCTCCTCGGCCAGGTCTTTCGCGGGCGGTTCTGGACGTCGGTCCTCGTCAGCCTCGCCTTCGGAATCGCGTACAGCGTGTTCTTCATCGGGAGCGGCAGCGGGCAGACCCCCGGCATGCGCGTGCTGGGTATCCGCGCGATCGACGCACGGACGGGGGGGCGGATCGACTACGGGACCGCGTTCGTGCGCTACCTGATCGCGATCGGGTCCGGACTGGCCTTCTACATCGGCTACTTGTGGATGCTGCGGGATCCCGAGAAGCAGACGTGGCACGACAAGGTCGCCAAGACGTTCGTCGTGCCGACGTCGGCGTTCCCGGTCGAACGTTGGCCCGGCTGACCAGGTCAACAGGTTTCGAGGCGTATCCGTAGACCTCCCCCGCGCCCGTCGATAACCTCGCGCCGTTTACGAGCGTCCTCACGTCAGGGGAAACACATGGCAGGGACACCGCCGAACGATCCGAACCGGGAGCCGACCCCGCCGCCGCCTCCTCCCCCGCCGCAGCCGGCGACCCCGTCGTACGGCGCCGGCGGCTCAACGGCGACGGGAACGAACGGGCTGGCGATCGCGGCGCTGGTGTGCGGCATCGTCGGCTGCTTCACGGTCACGGCCATCGCCGCGATCGTGCTCGGCTTCGTCGCCCGCAACCAGATCGAACGAACTGGTGGCACGCAACAAGGAAGCGGGATGGCGCTGGCCGGGATCATCCTCGGCTTCGTCTGGCTCGCGTTGAGCGTGATCCAGATCGGCATCGCGCTTTCGTAGCGAGTGAGGGAGAAGACATGAGCTCGCAGCCTCCCCCGCCTCCTCCGCCGCCCCCGGCGCCGCCTCCGGGGTATGGACAACCGGGCGGCTACCAATCGCGGCCGGGCACCAACGGCTTGGCGGTGGCCTCGATGGTGCTCGGAATCGCGCAGATCTTCATCTGCATCATCGGCGGCATCCTCGCCCTGGTGTTCGGGTACATCGCTCGGCGCCAGATCGACCAGTCCGGCGGGACGCAAAGCGGGCGCGGTTTTGCGATCACCGGCATCATCCTCGGCTGGGTCGGCATCGGGCTCGGGATCGCCTACATCGTGGTGATCATCATCGTTGCGGCGACCTCGAGCGACGACAACAGCCTCGGCACGTTCGCCCAACACGCATTGTCGGTCTGAGGAACTCTTGAGCAATCTCCCACCGAACGAACCGCCGCGGGATGCGTCGCAGCAGCCCGCTCCTCCGCCGGAGCCGTCTGCTCCTGCTGTGCCCGAGCTCGCCGGAAGCGTGCAGTCGCCGGACGCCACGGACCCGATCGTTCTGACGATCGGCGACATCGGCGTGACCCGCAACTGGGTCGTGACGCCGAACGGCACAGGTCGTCTGACCGGATCGCAGTGGATCGCTCGCGATATGACGAGAACGGAGTCGAAGATTCCCGCGTGGGCGATTGTTCTCGCGATCATCTTCGCTCTCTTGTGTTTGCTGGGTCTCTTGTTCCTGCTCGTCAAGGAAACGCAGACGACCGGCTATGTCGAGGTCAGCGTCCAGGCCGGCACCTTGTTCCATGCGACCCAAGTACCGGTGTCGACTCCGTACCAGGTCGCGCAGATTCGGCAGCAGGTCAGCCAGGCGCAGACACTCGCCGCGGCGGCCAGCTGACATCGGACAGCAGATCACCACACCTCCGCTGTCGGACGAGCGGCTCCCGATCTACACGTCGAACACGTTCGAGATCCCGGGATTGGAGCTCGAGCAGCACCTGGGCCTGTGCTGGGGGCTGACCGTCGTGAGCCTCGGCTTCGGACGGAGCTTCACCGGCGGGTTCCGCGCGCTGGCCGCCGGTGAGGTGCCGGAGTTCACGCAGGCCGTCGACGAGGCGCGGCGCGGCGCCCTGTTCCGCATGGTCGAGCACGCCAAGGCCCTCGGCGGCAACGCCGTGGTCGGCGTGCGGTTCGACTCGAACAGCCTCGGCGAGAGCGCGGGGTTGGCCGAGTTCGTCGCCTACGGCTCCGCGATCGTCGTCAAGAGCGGGTGACAACGGGGCGGCCCGAAGGCCGCCCCTCCACGTCTCGGCGCGCTGCGCCCGGCTTACCGGGTCGCCCCGTGTGCCTCCCAGAACTCGCTCAGGCGGTTCTGCGTCTTGGCGAGCCAGATGAAAGTGCCTACGAGCGGCAGGAGGTTCCACAGGCCGGTGATCCCGCTGACCGGTTTCTCCTGCCCCTCTGCCGCGTACAGGTTCCCGACCTCGGCTGGCATGAGGAACCAGTTCACGAAGCCGAGGAAGATGGCGAGGATCAGCCCGACGACACCACCGATGCCGTTCCCGCTGTAGTCCTTCATCTCCTGGAAGGTCTTGTACTGGTAGTACAGGCCGTAGATCCCGAGCGTGATGAGCGACAGGAGGATGACCACCACCCATCCGCGTGGCCTGCCGACCGGTCCCGTTGCGCGCGTCGCTGCTGCGGGTTGTGCCATGTTTCGTCTGCCCCTTCGTGTTTCGTTTGCGTTCTTGCCTACGCGGCCGGTGCGCCCTTCGAGACCCAGTAGTCGTTGAGCGCCGTCTGCAGCTTGCTCACGTAGATGTAGATGCCCGCGAGCGGGATCAACAGCCAGAGCCCGTAGAGCGCCGTGACCGGCGACTGGCGGCCGTCCGTCTCGTACATCTTCTGGATCTCGGCCGCCAGAAGGAACGGCCCGACGATGACGAAGGAGAGGAGCAGCAACACGACGCCACCCAACCCTTCGCCGTTGTGCTCCTTCAGCTCCTCGCCCTGGAGGTAGATCCAGTAGTAGGCGTAGAGGCCGCACGTGACCAGCGACAAGAGGGCCTCTCGGGCCGCGTCACGGGTCTGGCCGATCGGGCCCTTGGCGGCGGGCGCGGGTCCGGGTTGGGTCATGATCTCGTCCTTCTCTCGGGTAAACCTGTTACTGCCTAGCGGTCGGCGCGGCGCAAGTCAACGACTGATCAGGCATCCACTTCGCGCCGGCCCTCCAACGCGCGGCCGAGCGTGACCTCGTCGGCGTACTCGAGGTCCCCGCCGACCGGCAGGCCGCTGGCGATCCGGGTCACCCGCAGGCCGAGCGGCTTGAGCAGCCGGGCCAGGTACATCGCCGTCGCCTCGCCCTCGATGTTCGGGTTGGTGGCGAGGATCACCTCCTGGACGCCTTCCTCGCCCACGCGCGTCAGCAGCTCCTTGACCTTCAGCTGGTCGGGCCCGATGCCCTCGATGGGCGAGATCGCGCCCAGGAGCACGTGGTACCCACCTCGGTACTCCTGCGTCCGCTCGACGGCGACGATGTCGCGGGGCTCCTCGACGACGCAGACGATCGTCGGGTCGCGTCGCTCGTCGCGGCAGTACACGCACAAATCGCCCTCGGCGAAGTTGAAGCACCTCCGGCACCAGCTGACGCGTTCCTTCGCCTCGACGATCGCACGCGCCAGCCGCTTGGCGTCCTCGGGCGCGCTCTTCAGGAGGTAGAACGCGATGCGCTGCGCCGACTTGGGACCGATGCCCGGGAGCCGTCCCAGCTCGTCGACGAGACTCTGGACCGGCCCTTCATACGGGGATGCCACCGTTCGCGCGCGTCAGCCGAGCGCGCCGCCGAGACCACCGAGGTCGAGGCCGCCCGTCACCGCGCCCATTCGCTCGGCCTGGAGGTCCTGCGCGCGCCGAAGGGCCTCGCCGACCGCCGCGACCACGAGGTCCTCGAGCATCTCGACGTCGTCCGGATCGACCACGTCGGCCGAGATCCGCACCGACTGGAGGTCACCCGCGCCGGTCACGACCGCCGTCACCTTCCCGCCACCGGCGGTTCCTTCGACCAGCGCCGTCGCAAGCTCGTCCTGCGCCGCGGTCATGTCGGCCTGCACCTTCTGCATCTGGCGCATCATCTGGTTGAGCTGCTTCTGGTTCGCCATGTTCACGTGCTCCGCTCCGCGCAACGGCGGCGTCAATCGTGCTGACGTTCCTCGACGACCGTGGCGCCCAACGACTCGGCAAGCAGGTTCGTCGGGCTCGACGACTCTACCCCCGGGCCCGCGTCTTCCAGCTCCGCCGCGACGTCGTCCGGCTCGCTCACGACGTCGTCGGGCTCGCTCGGAGGCGGCGCGGCGGTCGCCGGCGACGACCCCCGCTCGCCGGCGAAGCCCTCGTGCGCAACCAGGTTGAAGCGCAGGCTCCGGCCCACGTGCTTCGACAACGCGTCCCGAATCGTGTCGGCCTCACGCCGGAACCGCGGGCGCGCCGCTTCGATGAGGCGCGGCGACACGCCGAAGATCACGACGTCGTCCTCGACCGTCAGCGGCTGGGCCTCCTGCACCGCGCTGCGCGTCGCCACCGGCAGCTCCGGGAGCACCGACGCCCACGCCACGATCACGTCATCGACGTCGAGCGGGCCCGCGTCTGCCTTCTGCTCCCGTGCGGCAACCGGCGCTGGGGCCTCTGGCTCTGCATCGGGGACAGGCTCGGGCTCGGGGGCAGGGGGCTGCTCCGCGGCCCGCTTGCGCAACGCGCCGACCGTGACCCCCGGCGATCGGGGCGCGGCCGCCGCCGGCACGTCGGCGGTGGCGCTCGGACGCGCGGCCATCGCCTGCTCCAGCTTCTCGATCCGCTCGATCGCGCTCTGGAGCGGCGGCCCGCCCTCGCGACGCGTGAGGCGGACGAGCGCGATCTCGAGCACGAGGCGAGGGTCGGCAGCGTCGGTGCCGCGCATGTCGACCACCGCCTGGCCGAGCGTCTCGAGCACGCGGACGAGGATCGTGTTCCCAAGGGCGCTCCCGAGGTCCTCGAGTCGCTGCTGCTCGTCGTCAGGCGCTTCCACCCGCACCTGCCCTCCGCCTGCGTTGAGCAGGAACGCGTCGCGCGTCGAGCGCAGCAGGTCCTCCGCCACGCGGCGGGGCTCGTGGCCGGCGTCGAGCAGCGTGCCCACGGCGACGAGCACTGCGGCGGGGTCCTCGGCTGCGACCGCGTCGAGCACGGCCGCACG
>WNFU01022793.1_pt1 | contig 11119 bp, 17 predicted proteins | sample 5400121 | NCBI WGS metagenome assembly WNFU01 (sample SAMN13153360, study PRJNA577476) | soil metagenome | isolation source: 100 cm soil or saprolite under grassland replicate 1 | place: USA:California | collected 2016-06-15
CCTCGCCGGCGTGAAGGTCGTTCGTCCGTGGGGCGCTCCACCTTGACCCCGGCTCCGGTCCGTCGTCCTCGGCGCCCAGGAGGTGATGGGTAGCGAGCGGCATCTTGACATCGGCCCGCCCTTCATAGATGACCTGCGACAGGTAGACCCGGCACGCCTCCTCGGTCGAGAACCGGCTCTCGAGCTCGGCAAGCGTGCGCGGGTAGTCCTCCGGGATGGCGAGGCCCATCGGGCATCACTACATCTTGTGGCTACCTGAGTCAAGCAGATACCCCCTTGGGCGAATTCGCTTCCCGCAGGCGGCCAGCGGCTGTTCCCGAACGAGAAGTCCGAGGTGGTGGTCCGACTAGGGAGTAGGCGCATGACCGCGGCCTACGATCCTAGGAAGGGGCCGGACAGGGAACGCTCCGCGGGTGCTGCGTGTCGGTCGAGACGCTCTCACGAGCGTTCACCCCGGAAGACGACTACGAGTCTCCACGCAGCGGGATGGAACCATTCACCTGTCATAACCCCTCACCGGGGAGGGGCCAGCGTAAGCCCGCCTCCGTTGACACGCTTGGAGGAACTACGGATTCTGTGCGACAGTGGCAGGCAGCAGCTACCTGACGGCCGAGGCTCGGCCCGCATCGAGATCGACAAGATGCTCGAACGGAAGGAGCGATGAGGAACCTCTATGCGCTGACGCCCGGCGAGCTTCTGGTCGGACAGGAACTGGAGAAGCGCGGTTACGAGGTCTATATCCCTACGAAGGACAAAGGTATCGACCTGTTGGCAACGAAGGTTGCCGACGTGCTCACGTTTCAGGTCAAAGAGAGCCGAGTGTACCTCCAGTCTCCCGGCATCCGATCCCGCGGCGGTCCGGCGTGGACCAGTTGGACCCAGCTCACGTCGAGCGAGTTGAAGAACGCCGCGGATCGGAACGTCGACCTATTCGTCTTCGTCATTCACGCGCTTGCCGAGGACGGCAACAAGCTGAAGTTCGAACCTTCCTACGTCGTCATCCCGCCGCTGGACCTCGAGGAACGACTTCGCCGTTATCGGCCGGGCAAGGACCGATCCGTCTACTGGTACGTTGACTCGAACGGGAAGCTGTGGGAGACACGGGGAAGCAAACTTGGCTACCAGGGCGCACGTGACCGCGACTTCACCGAGTACCTTGAAGCCTGGCCCCAGGTGTCTTCCCGCTCGTAGCCCCTATCCGCCGATGTGTCTCCAAAGCGGCGCGTGGCCTGGACCATCCCCCAGCGGTAGAGCGGCGGCGTCAGGACGCGGAAGGCTTGTCCCGTGGCCGCCCATCGAGGGATGCTGTACTCGGGAGCGATCCCCCGCTCGATAACGGTGGCGATGGCCCCGGGCGACGCGTTCCGGCTTCAGCAGGAACGGCTCGGGCACCCGGCCGTTGGGGAATCCCTCCGTCGACACGAAGCCAGGGTTCACGGCCGTGACCAGAATCCACCTTCCTCTGGCCGGTCGAGTAGCAGATACCCGAAGGCAGTCGCTTCCAACGAGAAGCGACACTGTTCGTGGTGCCCGGGGTCATGTCGTCTGCCGCGGCGGCCGAAACTCTGCCCCCCTAGCGGAACAGCGGCTCGTCGCGGGGGGAGTCGGGTCCCCAAGCGATGCTCAGGCGAGACCGGTTCCGGAAACGGCACGCTATCCATGTGCCCTCGCCGATGCGAGCTGACCCCTGAGCTGATCGATTCTGGCGTCCACGTTCCGAAGTTGGGCCGCAACCTCTGCCTTCACGGCTCGGGCCTCAGCCAGTTGCGCCTCTACTCTCATACGAGCTGTCAAGCGCGCTCGACGCTCACTGGCCGTTTCACCGGGCGGCGCTATGCGGAGCCTGGTCGCTCGGTGGGCGAGCTGCGCCTCATGCGTGGCCGCATCCGCACTGGCATGGATGATCGACGCCCGAACGTGGATCAGACGCTGAAGCTCGGCGCGAATGCGATTCGTGTCCGCGCTGACTCTCAAGCTGGGGTGAGGGCCGGGAGACACAGTCGGCGCGGGGCGAGCTGGGGTCAGTCCGACCCACAGACCCGCAACGACGGCTGCCATGGCCGCGGCGGCGGCGATCCCGAGTACGAATCCCCGGTGGCGCTGGCGCCGCGCTACCTTGTGCAGGGTCCGTTCGAGCCCGCCGTCGAGCTGTCCCACGCGCTCGACCTCATTTCTAAGGAGCGACCGAATCTCATCCATCACGTTCCTCCAAGTGCTTTCGAAGCGCTGTGCGCGCCCGGGACACGTCGCTCCTGACCGACGAGGCACGAATCCCAAGGACGTGGCCCGCCTCCTCGGCGCTGAGGTCAAGCCAGGTGGTTAGGAGCAAGGCCTCGCGCTGACCGATCGGAATTGCCGCGAGGGCTCTCGCCACATCGGTCCGCTGCTCGGCCGCTTCGATTGGGTCGTGCTCGACTCGGAGACCGATCAGCTTTCGCGCTCGTACGCCGAGGCTGCGAAGACGCTTGCGGTTCAGGTTGAGGGCCGTCCTGCACACGTATCCGCCGGGTGAATCCATGGCCCGGACCCGGCCCCATCGCTCGAAGGCCCTGGCGAGCGCTTCCTGCGCGAGGTCTTCAGCCTCGGCTCGGCTCCCGGTGAGTAAATATAGGGTTCGCACGAGTGTCGGGTACTCCGTTCGGAAGAACGCTTCGAACTCGGGCTTGGATGTCTGGCCCGGCAACAGGGACGCCCTCTCACTCATAGCCTCATACGTACAACCCCCGGGCGGCCCAGAACGCTGCATCGCGCCAATCTTCCATAGACCAACCGGAAGGGGACTTGCATGCTCAGGCCCGAGAGCGGCCCTTCGCGTGTCATTCGTCACCACTAGGGAGGAGGAGTCGGTTCTCGCCGGAACCGACGTTCAGGCGGGCGCTCCCAGTCGCTTTCGTGCAGAAGCGACGTTGTCTGTGTGGACCCCGGAAGGGGCTTCATGGTGGACAGGCTGAGTCCGCGGCGACCGGTCGAGTCCTTCGTTGCTCCGACCTATGCGTGCACGAGGCGCCAGGGCCTGTTAGGCCCCGGGCACCCAGCGTCGGAACTCTCGGGGAGACATCACTCGGACGGTGAACGGGCCGCCGCTATCAAGAGACGGGTTGTTCTCCCCATCTTGGCCCCGATACAGGCCCGGCCGCCTCACGTTGAGGTCGATGTGGCCGGTCACCCCGGGGATGGCGTCCGCCTTGAAGGGCAGGCGGGGATGAAGAACGTATGCACGATGTCTTGGGACCTGAGCACCAGCAGGACCGTCTGCCCCGCCGGAATCACCATTTCAGGTGCCGCTCCTGGTGACTGCGCGACCGTCCCCCCGCCCTCGTAGTCAAACTGCCAGGACCCCTGCGAGGCCAGCACTCGCACCGTGATCGCCGGATGGCCCGGCGCAGGACCGACCGACGGATGGGTGCCTGATCGGAGGGCCACCCACGTAAGCGCCCCCGTCAGCAGGACGATGGCAATCACAGCCCCAGCTGCCGCTCCCCGGCGGCGTCGGCGGGACGCGGGGACTTCCCCAACGATCTGGTGGACACGCTGGTGGGACAGCCCGAGGGCCTCGGCGATCTCCCGGAGGGGCACCCCCGGTCGAGGGGTAGCCCCTGCACCCAAACGGCTCCCCGTTGATCGTCTACGCGCAAGGACCCTTATCTGCGGCACGAGAAGGAGGGGCGCGGCTCCGGGTAACCTGTGTGGCGAGGATGCGCCGTTCGTGGACGGTCGGACGGAGCCGGATCGTGACGGGTAGGAGCCCAGGTCTTGTACATAGACAAGGTCGTCATCAACAACTGGATGATTCACAAGGCAACGACCGTCGACCTGTTCCCGGTCACCGTCTTCGTCGGGCACAACAACGGCGGCAAGTCTGCGCTCTTCGATGCTCTGCTGAACTTCTCCATGGTGTCCCGGGGTCGGCTCTCGCAGGCGTTCGGTCAGGGACCATACTCGTTCGCAGCTCGACGGCATCGTGGGGCGGTCGCTAGCGCCCGCATCGGCTACACCGTGGAAATGTCGGAGTTCAGGGAGTCAGACGTCCGGCTCACCTACCACATCACTTACTCGCAGCAAAGGGCGACAGCCGAAGCACCCAAGTACTCGATCTATGACGAGACTCTTGTCGACAGCTTCGGGGCAACCCTATTCGACAGAGGTGAAGAAGCGTGCCTGATCAAGGGCGTGAGTGGGTTTGTCAATGACGACACGAGCATCTTCGCTGCAATCCGTCACGCCCAAGTCCAAGGCAAGTATGAGGAGGGGGACCTGCTCGTCAGTCACTGTGCGCGGGAGATCAGCCGCATCAACAAGTTCCGACTGGACCCGTCGACGCTCGCTCGTCCCTCTCGGCTTCCGGATACGGTCACCGAGGACCCTCGGGAGACTAGGCCACCTCGCCTTGACTACAGTGGCGAAGGGCTCGCGAGCATTCTGTACTTCCTGGCCGAGACCGCTGACCCGATGCTCGATGCGGTAGCTGCCAAAGTGGCTGAGGTAATCGACGGGTTTGAGGGATTCGAGTTCAACACCATAGGCGCTGACCGCATCGGCTTCGCGGCCCGATTCAGCGACTCGCGCGGAATCGTATTCGCCGCCAACCTCTCGGATGGAACACTGAGCCTTATCGGGCTGCTGGTTCTCCTCACTAACCCGGATCGACCTCCCATTCTCTGTTTGGAGGAACCTGAGAACGGATTGACCCCCCGAGCAACCCGGGCAGTGTACGAAGCGGTAGTCTCGGCGGCGCAGGCGACCGAGCCTGAAGTGGCGAGCCAAGTCCTGATCTCCTCTCACAGTCCCTTTGTCATCTGCGAAGCCTGGAACGGGGAGGAGCGCGACTTCATCTACCAAGTGAAGCCCGAAGCCGGACATTCATTGATCAGACCTTTCAGGCAGATCATAGACGAGCAGCAGATTCATCTCAGGAAGGAACACGGTAAGCGTTCCGGGCTCGGCCTGAACGTCGCTAACGAAGTGATGGCTGGCTACTACTCGTAGGCCCACCCGCACTTGTCCGCGGGCCCTCCAGCCTCATCCGAATGGGCGAGTAGCGCCGCCAAGACCCCGGGCGTGTGTCTCTTAACGATCGCCCTCGCCCGCATCGAAGCCAGCGCCGAGCATGTAAGCGCGCGAGTCCAGTCAACAGCCCGCGAGAGCAGATGGGCTGCCCGGCGGGTGCCGCCTCTCTGGGAGCCGCCCGGAAGGGGGCGGACACCGTCAGTCGACGGGCCCGGCTGAGGCCGACCGGAAGGAGTCGGGCTGAGGACAGGCGCGGTGTCCGCTCGACCGTTGACCTGAACGACCTCCGGCACTTGGCCGTCCGGAGGGACCCGGGCGTCTTGGGTCGGCATGGGCCCTACGACGTGTCGGGCAGGACGTAATGGGCCGGGGTGCGTTCCCGGAGGTTCCTGGCGCCTCCCGTGAGTCTTCCCGGGGCCTGTGGTGATGCCCACGAGGTTTCCCATGGGCATCATCGGCGCCGTGATCGTCTGCGCACAAGGAACTTCTTGTCCGCCTGATAGGCACGTGGCCGACACGGCGGCCGACTGCCCCAGGCTTGCTCGCTCCCCGGGAGACCAGAGCGGGACGGCTACTTCCCCTTGCCGAAGAAATACCCGGTGACCGTCCCCAGTAGCCCTGTTTCGATTGGGAGGACCACCTGGAGGAAGTCCTTGGTGTTCTGCCAGGTCTCAGAGGGTCCAGAAGCCCCCCGGAATCCGTAGTAGACGGTGAAGGCGAAGATCGCCAACACCGCGACCGCGAGTCCGTTTCGGCTGGAAAGAGCGTAGATCAGGTTGCCACCAGTACTCGGGCCAGGGCGGTCTTCCTCGTCGTCTCGTTCGTGATCGTCTCGTTCGTGCCTCCCGATGGTTGTCCTCCTGTCCTCGCGCTCCGGTCATTATTGGGCGGTCCGATGGGATGGGAAGGGCAGAATGACGGAGTTGCTATACGGCGCTGTGGTGTGGGTGGAGCATTCCAACGGCGCTCCCCAGCCTCCCAGGGGCGTTGGCACGCGGCCTCGCGCTGACACGCAGACGACAGGAGCCGGTCCGGGGAGCGGAATGGCGTGAAGGGGCGACACGGAGACTGCCAAAAGGCGGGATGGAAACCACGCAGCGCAGTTGGCTCAGTAGCGGGGCTTGACGCTACTGCTCCTGACTGTCAGCGTGCACGCCTTTGCCGTCGCCGTACAGGCCAACGGGAAGATCGTGGACGCGGGTGACTCGTACTCCTCCCACGACAACTTAGGGTAATGACTTACCTGGCTCACCCTTGCGGGTTCGTAGACTCGACCCCGCTATGAGTTCTGGAACCCGCTCCCAGGACAGGCGTCTATGAATAGCTTCCAAACCTCGCCCATCCTTGGACCGCTGATCCGTGCGACGGCCTCCCCCTCGCGGAACACGATGAAGGTCGGCCAGATCAGTCGCGTTCGCGGGTACGCAGGCTTTCTAAGTTCGTCGGTCGGCAAGACGCCCGGCACCCGCCGGAACACCGTCGCTGGTTCCTCGCCCTCAGCCGTATCGATCCTGATCCGGTACTGCTCCCCGAGGCCGCAGGCCAGTTCCTCGGGCACGTACAGCCCGTCTGGGTCCACCACTCTGAAAGTGGCGGTCCTCGCCTCCGGGTCGAAGTACGAGGAGTGTGCGTTGGGAAGGCACGCCACTGTCACGTCACCGGGAGGGAGCGGCCAGGTCTCGTCGGCCGGAGCATCTCGGAGCACGTCACCCATTGCACTCCCGTACTCATAGGAGAGGGGATGAAGGTCGAACCCCCACCCACCTCCAGGGTTCCTGACCACGACGCGGACGCCGTCCACGTGTGCGCGCACGGCGCGTGTAGACAACAGCACAGCATCGCGGTCACACACGATGTCCGCAGCCTCTGCTTCGACGCTCCCGACTGAGGAGTTCCAGGAGTCGGCCTCTGGCTGCGTGGATACAGGGACCGAGGATGCACACCCGACGAGCACGATCAAGAGCCCGAACACCGGCAGGGATCGGCTGGGCATCATGGACCTCCAGGCAAGAGTACACCTGGAATCTGCGCGAGGTTCCCTCGGTCCGCCCGGCGGAAGCGGGACGGACAATTCGGCGGCATGCTCAGGACGAGCGAGTGCGTTTCTTGCGGCGGGTCTCAGCCTCTTGGACCTCGCGCTTGGGGACGCGGACGAGCTTGCGGGTCAACTCCTGAAAGCGGTCGAACGCCGAATCGGGTTTACCGTTCGGTGATGACTTCGGCCACGCGGGGCGGGAAATGGGCCGGAGTGTGCCACTCGCCGCGCGTTCTGAGCGGTCCAACCGCTACCCGCAGCACGGACGCGGAGACCTGGGGGCTGGGCGGGCCGAACGGTCGCTTCGCTGGGCGAAGTTCTCCCGTCGCGCTAAGGAGCCCACGTTCGCTGCGACGTCCCAGGCAGACGCGGCCCGGCGCGACAAGCCTTGGGAGCGTGCTGCTGGACTGGCTCGACTCCAGATCACGTCCGCGTCATTCGGCCTCCCGGCCCCCCGGTCTTTGGGACACTCCCGGCCATGGTCGGTTTGAGTTGGTCCACGCCAATCATCGCGGCGGCTGCCGTCGTTCAGGCGGCCGCTGCTGCGCTGATCTGGCGGCTTACTCGCAAACTGGTGGGAGCAACGACCGCCTACGTCGACAAGACCGACGAGCTAGTAGCGGAGATGAAGCGGACGAACGACATGGCTCAGCAGTCCACCGACCGGGCATTGCAGACGCAGGCCCCCGTCCTCGAATGGAGTGATGGCGATCTGAACCACCCGGAGGGTCACGAGTGGTCCTTCGGCTATGCCGTTTGGAACACCGGCATCAGCCCCGCCTAACCACGTGTGTTTGCACACCGAGTGGGGCGAGGCTAGGTCGAGCAAGGCCCTGGTGCCTCGACCCCCATCGGAGTGGGACAGCATTTCACTGCTCGTACCCGATGGTGCTTGGCATGAGAGGCGCCACCCGAAGGTCAGGTTCGTGACTTTCACTGATCGCGGGGGCTCGCGGTGGCGCCAGGATGAGACGGCCGTGCTGCCAGAAAGACAGGACGAGGCTTCCCTGTGATCTACCTTGAAGGGCGAGCGTTCCGGTTCTCCAAAGGTATGCCCGCGGGAACGCTCAAGCCATCGTTAACGTAGCCGCGCTGGGCGCCGCAAGGGTGTGGGAGCCTGAGGAGCGGCAGAATCTCTCCGGCGTCCGCCCGCTCGACCTGAACGACCTGGGAAACGGGAACCGTCGAGAGGGACCCAGACGCCAGCGACCGGCATGGGCCCCCACGACGTGTAGGGCAGGGCGCAGGAGCCACCCACTGATGATCCGAAGGGGATGGGGCAGGGGAGCGGTTTCAGGAGGCTCCTGGCCCTGCGGTGAATGCTTCTCGGGTTCCCTGTGGCATGATCCTGAGGGGCCCGCCGGCACGCACCCGGGAGATTCCGCCACCGCACCGGAGTGCATCGAACCGTCCGGGATCGTGGGCACATTGAACCGCACTGGGTTCGATGGAGACTCGGGACGTTGGGGTTACGCCACCTCCTCTCCGTCGAGCAGGGCGCGATAGTACGCCTCCTCGAACTCCGCGGGCGGGATGCCCCCGCAGGCTCCATGAAGCCGGCGCTCGTTCCACCACTGGACCCACTCGGCGGTCGCAAGCTCCACCTGGTCGACCGTCCGCCACGGGCCGCGCCGGCGGATCAGCTCGGTCTTGTAAAGGCCGTTCACAGTTTCGGCCAGAGCGTTGTCGTAGGAGTCCCCCTTGGACCCCACCGACCCCACTGCTCCCTCCTCGGCGAGGCGTTCGGTGTAGCGGATAGCGAGGTATTGGACGCCGCGATCGGAGTGATGGATCAGTCCCTCCAGGTCATCGCTCCGGCTCCAGATGGCCATCTCCAGGGCGTCCAGGGCGAGTTCCGCCCGAAGTGACGACGACACCCGCCACCCCACGATCGCCCGGCTGAAGGCGTCGATCACGAACGCCGTGTAGGCGAACCCCGACCACGTGGAGACATACGTCAGGTCGGCCAACCACAACCGGTTCGGGGCGGACGCGCTGAACTGCCGGTCCACCAGGTCCGCCGGACGGTCCGCCTGGGGATCGGAAGTCGTGGTGCGCTTGGTCGTGCCTCTGCGGACCCCTTGAAGGCCCATCTCCCGCATGAGCCGGGCCACCTGCTCACGACCGACGTCCGTGCCCTCCCTCAGGAGCTGGCGCCACACCTTGTCGGCGCCGTACACGGAGTAGTTGGCCTCGTGGACGCGGCGGATCTTCTCCTTCAGCTCGTCGTCGCGGAGCGACCGGACCGACGGAGCCCTTCTCCTCGCCGCGTAGTACGTGGAAGTGGCGAACTGCAGGACCCTGCAGATCGGCTCGACCCCCCACCGGTCGCGATGAGCTTCGATGAAGGCCACTACCTGGGCAGTCGCGGGTCGAGCTCCCGCGCGAAGAAAGCCGCCGCTGCCTTGAGGATCTCGTTGGCCCGGCGGAGCTCGCGGACCTCCCGCTCGAGCTCGAGGGTGCGACGGTGCTCCTCGGTGCTCACCCCGGGGCGGTTCCCGGAGTCGACCTCGGCCTGGCGGACCCAGCTCCGGAGCGACTCCTCGCCGATGCCGAGTTGACGGGCGATGCGGGAGATGACCCCGTACCGCTCGCCGCCGGCCTCCCGGATCGCCTCGTGGACCATCCTGACCGCCCGCTCATGGACCTCGGGCGGGTACCGCTTCTGAGACGCGTTGGTTGCCATGACTCCATCTTCCTTTCCAAGCGATGGAGCCTCCACCGTTCCCAGTGCGATTCACATTTTGGGCACACGATGTCCGTAAGAGGTCGCCAACGTCCGTCAGTGGCTGCAGACTGAGTCTGCTGGTCAGGGGCTGTTTCGCAGCGTTACCGCACGTGGGGGACTGGGGCACCGTCGCCTTGCCAAGGTGGGGGTCGCGGGTTCGAATCCCGTCGTCCGCTCCACAAAGAGGCCCGCTGACCTGGGATAACGTCGAGGCCCCCGGAACGGGGGCCTCTTTCTTGGGCGGTTACTCCCACGAATCTCCCACGAAATCTTGCCGAGGTAGGGTGAACCGGGTGCCACCCAGGCTGAAGGTCGGTTGTGACAGTCCGGGGAGCGCCGGAGGGTTGGCCACGCGGTTCCGAAGGATCGTCTGAGGCTCAGAGCCAAACGACCTCACGGAAGAACTTTCGATCGATGGTCCAGCACCCGGCAGCTGCTGTCTCGTCGTCGTCGATCGGGACGAACCTCACCCGGTAGTCTCGGATCCTAGGCCGACCCCTTACGAGCCAACCTTCGTGGAGGCGATCGAGCTCGGCGGCGAGGGAGTCATCCCCCCACCACCGGATCCCGACCGGACTCGCTTGGGCCCAGCCCTTCAGGGCGTCGCTCAGCCCGACGCCGTGCGGACCCCAGCAGGCCCGGCGGTCCTCGAGTCCCGTGAAGAAGACGAAGTCGATCTCGTCCGCAGAGCAGCCGAGGGCGGGGAACTCTTCGCCCTCGCCGAATCCGGCCCAGGGCTCGCGCTCGTGGACCTCCTCATCCGAGCCGGGCCGGACGGTTCCCTCGGCCCACATGCCATCGACGTGCAGGGGCCCGCGCACGGCCATGAACCCCGACCACCCAACGATTCGTCCCTGCAGTCGCCCCTCATCTTTCCCCAGTCGGACCAGGGGATGACCGCCGGCGTGTTCGAGGGGAACGAGCATGCATCCGGCATCGGCGAGCTGCTCCCCCCACCGGGGCGAGAGATCGCTGCACCCCACGGTGGCGACGATCCGGTCGAACAGAGACTCCTCGGGCACACCTTCGAAGCCGTCGCGGAGAAGCACCCGGATCTCCGGATAGCCCGTCCCGGCTAAGAGCCGGCGCGTTTGCGTAACCACATCCTCGAGGATGTCCACCGTCACGACCAAGCGCTGGTCACCCACGATCTCGGCCATGAGGGCGGCGTTGTAGCCAGTGCCGGCCCCGATCTCCAGCACCTTCATCCCGCCCTCAAGCTCGAGGAGTTCCAGCATCTCGGCTACGAGAGCGGGCTGCGATGTGGAGCTCGCTGGCATCCCGTCCACGAACCGCGTGCCGAGCGCGGTGTTCGAGTAGATGAGCTCCAGCTGCTCCGGATCGGGATG
>WNFU01009317.1_pt1 | contig 11112 bp, 9 predicted proteins | sample 5400121 | NCBI WGS metagenome assembly WNFU01 (sample SAMN13153360, study PRJNA577476) | soil metagenome | isolation source: 100 cm soil or saprolite under grassland replicate 1 | place: USA:California | collected 2016-06-15
TGCAGGACGTCGGGATCCAGAGTGCCATTCATTATCCTGTGCCGATTCACCTCCAAAAAGCTTACGCGCATCTTGATTATCGATCAGGCGACCTTCCAGTGACGGAAGCGCTGTGCGAACACTGTCTTTCACTCCCGATCTATCCCGAACTCTCAAAAGAGAAAATGTCCCGTGTCGCTTCCGTTCTCCTCGATCTGGAGAATTGCTGACTCATCAGGGACAGATCCGACTGCGCAGGAACAATCGCGTTTGTAATCCGGCGTCGATCAGTGACGATCAGGAATGGCAGCGGACCGCGATTATGTCCTCGGCACGCATGAGGAGGAATTGGCCAGACTAGGCCTGCAACATCGTGTCTGGCGACCGGTTGTTTTGGACTGTTGGCAACGAGCCGGCATCACAGTTGGCAAACGGGTGCTCGACGTCGGAGCTGGTCCCGGCTACGCAGCCATTGATCTGGCTGAGATCGTCGGGCCCACGGGTGAAGTGGTAGCACTGGAACGTTCGCAGAATTTCATTCGCGCGCTGGAAACAATCTGCCGCGCGCGCTCGTTCGCGAACGTAAAGATTCACGACTTGGATTTGATGAAAGGTGATTTGCCGAAGGGCGACTACGATTTCGCCTGGTGCCGCTGGGTCGTGTCCTTTGTCAATGACCAGTCGCTATTGATTGAAAAACTTGGCGGCGTTATGCCAAAAGGCAGCGTCGCCATTTTTCACGAGTATGGTCATTACGAGACGTGGCGATTCTTTCCTCGACTGCTAATGCAGGAACGTTTCCGCGAACACGTGATCGCGACGTGGCGGGAATCTGGCGGCGAACCCGATGGCGCGCTCCAATTACCGGGACTGCTTGGTGAGAATGGTTTTGTGATTCGCTCCGCAAGGCCGCACATCTTTTGCCTCCGCCCGAGCGATTACATGTGGCGATGGCCTGCCACGTTTATCGAGACGTATCTCGAACGCTTGATCGAAATCGGGCGAATCGATCGCAAGTTTGCCGCGGAAGTCCGCACCGCTCTCGCGAGTGCAGAGAAAAATCCGAATGCCCGGATGCTCACACCACTGGTGCTGGAAATCATCGCGGAAAAATTGTAACCCCGGTTCCGCTATGATGTACCGACGAGACCCAGCCGCTCTGCGTCACCTTTCAGCGCGGCGATGACTTGGTCGATGACGTCGTCGAGTGGCATTCCCAAGTGTTCTGCGCCGCGGATGATGTCGTCGCGGCTCACGGCGCGGGCGAATGCTTTGTCTTTCATTTTCTTTTTCACCGCGCGGACGTCGACGTCGTGAATGCTTTTTGTCGGGCGCACCAGCGCGACCGCCACGACGAAACTGCTTAGCTCGTCCACGGCGTAGAGAGTCTTCTCCAGCGGCGTTTCCCGCGAAACGCCTGAGTAATCGGCGTGCGAAAGAATCGCGCGACACACCTCCTCGCTCCAACTGTTCTCGCGCAGCCAGGCGACGCCGACAAACGGGTGACCTGCGGTGGCGCTACGTTCGAGATTCGGATGCCGTTCATAATCCATGTCATGCAACAATCCGACGGCTTCCCAGAGATCGGCGTCTTCGCTGCGCAATTGCGCGAAATGCTTCATTGAATCAGCGACTGCATAGCAGTGTTTCCGCAGGCTTTCGGACTGGATCCAGTCGTGCAAAATCGCGTGGGCGCGAGCGGCGAGCGTTTCACTCATCTCAATTCAGTGAATTGAAACGTTATCGCCCGCTTTTATTTTCGCCGCAAGCCGGACAACGTCCCAATTCGCCAGGCGAATGCAGCCGTGGCTCACAGCGCGTCCGATCGAACCTGGTTCATTCGTCCCGTGAATGCCGATACCTTTCTTGTTAAGCGCAATCCACATCACGCCTACCAGATTCCGCGGGCCCGGTGGGAGCATGTAGAAATTGCCGCTGCGTTCGCCATGCTCGAGCATCTCCTTGTCGTAACGAAACCTGGGCAACTTGGCGATGCCTCGCACCTTCCAGTCGCCGATTGGTGAGGTGTTGTGCGCAGAGCCGATCGTGACAGGATACGCGGCGATCAGCTTCTCGGCCTCGAAAACTCCGAGCATGTTTGTTTTCGTATCCACTTTTGTGGCGACATTTCTTGATGCTCCACTTTCGCCAGGAGTTGGCGCTTGGATTTCAGGTTGATCTTCAACTTCGTTCGCCGCTTGCGAGGCAGTTTCACTGCCGGGCTTAATGTCTTTCACCGAAGCGAGTTCGAATGGCTCGACATTTGGCACCTTCAGCTGATCGCCTGCTTTAAGTCCTTTCAATTTGCGCGGATTAAGTTGTTCAAGGAAGTGAATGTCGCTGTGAAATTTTTCCGCGATTGCGTCGGCAACATCACGGTACGGCAGAAATTTCAATTTTGACTGCTCAGGTACATGACTCGGCAATTGTCCAACGGTTTGAACGTCCGCCTCGGTAACAGTGTATGAAACGAACACCGGTTCCACACTGGCGAGATCGAGTCCAGCAACGTCAGGCGGGGCATTGGCGTGTCGGCGGGATTGTGGCGTCGTGGGCTGCGCTTGTTCCCCTCGCGATTCGCGGTAAAGCGAAAGTGCCTTCCGGGTAAAATCGTTGTAGCGGCCGTCGATCCTGCCCGGGCTGAAGTTTGCGCGATCTAGAAAAACCTGGAGCCGCGTCGCCGCCTCGATCCCAGCCTTCTTCGGCTGATTTGACTTTGGCGTCGCCTTCTTCTTCGCCGCTGCTGGCAGAACGCCGATTAAGACCGACAGTCCGACGATCACGAAACGATTCACAGCATTCACTCAAATGCATCGTGTCACTCGACAATTATGGCTGTGCTGAGCGGCCAATCTGACCGGCTGTTACGATTGAATCCTCAAGGTGTGTCCAGGCGAAGCGCTGATAACTTTCAATGCCCGACCTAGATTACACGGTTTAAAGTTGTGATATATTCTCCCGATGCAAAAACCAGAAGTTACCGCATATTTGAAAACTTATTGTGGCTGGAGCGCCGGTGTCCGCGCTGTTCTGGCCAAATACAACGTGCCCTACACCGAGAAGGACATTATTCAAAACCCGGCGTTCCGCTGGGAAATGGAAACCAAAAGTGGGCAGCCGCTTTCGCCGTGTGTCGAGATCAACGGCCGCATGCTCGCCGACGTCAGCGGAGAGGAGGTCGAACGTTATCTCGTCGAGAACAGACTCGTCGAAGCGAGCGATGCCGCCACCGACGTCCCGACCAACGCGCCGTGCGCGAACGAGCAACACGAGGGCGCGGTGAAACTCAACTTGTAGACATTGTACGGCGTTTCCTTGAAACGTCACCGCGTCTGCCTTGTCGGACGCCTTGCAATTCGCATTTCGTGCAGCGAGCGATTTGGTTTTCTTTCGCGCAACGCGATGTGCGGCTAGATTCGGGCTTGTTTCCTAGCCGATGAAAGTGTTCGCTCGCCTTCGACGCCCGAAGAAAGCGCGCGGAAATATTCTTTTTCGTTACGGCTGGAAGATAACGCTGCTTCTATTGCTAGCGGGCGCTGCGTTCGCCGTTTTTCTCTTTTACGGAACTTGGGCGCAAACCTTCGACATGAAAAATGTCGGAGAAATGCCGGAGCGAAGCACCGTCTACGACGTCGATGGGAAAATTTACAGCCGTCTTGCAGGCGCGAATCGTCTCAAGATTTCGCTGAGCGAAGTCTCACCAGAATTCATCGCGGCTGTGCTGGCGCGCGAGGACACTCGATTCTATGACCACAAAGGTATTGATTGGCGTGGAGTGCTGCGTGCGTTGAGCCGCGACATTGTCAGTATGTCGGCGAAGGAAGGCGCAAGCAGTCTGACAATGCAACTGGCGCGCAATAGCCTTCCTTTGGGTGGCCGTACGTTCAGCCGCAAACTGCTGGAAGCAATGGTGGCGCTGCGAATCGAACGCGAGTTTACGAAGCAACAGATTCTCGAGCTATACGTTAACCGCATTTATTTCGGTGCCGGTTGTTACGGAGTCGAGACCGCTTCACAAGCTTACTTCGGGAAGAACGCTTCGAAGCTGAATCTTTCGGAAGCTGCGCTGTTGGCGGGTCTCATCCGTGGCCCGAATCGTTTCTCGCCATTGAAAAATCCCGAGGGGGCGGCGATCCAGCGCGACGCGGTCTTGGACCGCATGGTGGCACTGAAAAAAATTACGCCGTCACAGGCCGAGCAGGCGAAAAAAACAAAAATCGTCACCCATCCGAAGCGACTGCCACAGATCCAGGAGAACTATGCGATGGACGCTGTGCAGCGCGCCTTAAGCCTGATCCTGACTCAAGACCAGATGGATGATGGAGGGCTTTCCATTTACACGACGCTCGATCCATCCGTGCAAAACGCCGCGCAAGATGCGCTAGAGACGCAACTGAGCAAGATCGAACACCAGTCCAATTTCCGGCATCCGACCAAGGCGGAGTATAAACTGCCTGAAAACGAGGAAGGGGACGCCGCGATGCCGTACCTCGAAGGCGCTGTAGTCGTGATCGATAATGCTAGTGGCGGGATCCGCGCGCTCGTGGGCGGCCGTGATTACGCGCAAAGCAAATTCAATCGGGCGCTGGCTCCGGCGAACCGGCAAGTAGGTTCAGCATTCAAGCCTTTCGTCTATGCGATCGCTTTCAGCCACGGTTTATTGCCGGGCGCCGCGATCAGCGACGGTCCGATTCAGCCCGGCGAAATCGACGGAGCCGGTAATTGGTCGCCGGCAAATTCCGACGGCACGTACGGCGGGACCATGCCTTGCTCCTACGGCCTCGTTCATTCGCGCAACACCATGAGCGTGCGCGTTGGCCAGTTCGCCGGCCTCGATACGATACAAAAAATCGCGAATGATCTCGGCATCGCTCAAAACGTTCCGCACGGCCCCGCCAGCTACATCGGTTCGTTCGAGAGCAACCTGAAAGATCTAACTTCCGCTTACACTGTGTTTCCCAATGCCGGAGTGCGCAGGCAGGCATACATCATCGAGCGTATCGACGATCAGCAACACAAACCGATTTATCTCGCAGCGCATATCGCTTCGCAGGCCGTCGACCCCGGTGCGGCCTGGATGACTTCGGAAGTAATGGAGGACGTGTTGACTAAAGGCACCGCCGCGAGCGCGCGTTCGTTAGGCTTCAGATTGTCGGCGGCAGGCAAGACCGGCACTACCAACGATTACAAGGACGCCTGGTTCGTCGGGTTCACGAGCACGTTGACCTGCGGTGTGTGGGTCGGATTCGATCAGCCGACCACGATTGTCGCGCGCGGCTACGGCGCTGCTCTGGCGTTGCCGGTTTGGACTCAGGTCATGAACAAATCGTCGCGGCATTACCCGGCCGAGCCGTTTCAACCGAAAATGCCAATTCAACGTGCGACCGTCTGTTCGATTTCAAATCAACTTGCCACCACCGGTTGCACGGCGGCCGGCTCCGCTTACGACATCGATTTGCCCGTCGACAAGATACCAGCCGGTGCCTGCCAGGTGCATGGCGGAATGCAATGGCCCTTTGCCCAACAGGCGCCGAATGGGCCTCAGAGAGCATCTGCTTTTCCCGGCCGCTTGTTCAAATCGTTCAGACGATTCTTCGGACGCTAAGGGATTTCGCATAAACGCCGCCCGATGGGCAGAACAACAGCGGCAGATTCAGCTTCGCGTAAAGCAAAAAGGAGCAGCAACGCACAAAGCGACACAGGACGCCTTGTTTCAAAGGCGTTTGCCGGACTCTGCTGAAGATTACGACTGGCTTAGTGGCCAGTAGTTCCCTGAGGAGGAGGAGGCTCAGGCGGTGGTGGTGTCGGAGTTTCTTTCCTTTGTGCCATTCCAAATCCTTAAGTGGACGGAGCGGTATGTCGAGACATAATTTGTATAAGATCCAAAAGAACAATCGCTCAAGAGTCGCTCTACAGGCTGCAAGCAGGTAAAGGGAAGCAAACGCGGTTTCGATCACACACCGGAGTGGGCAACGCAGTAATCCTTCAAAGCCAAATTCTCGGGGTTGCATTTTCTTGAAGAATCCTCCGGAAAAGTTGGCGCGGATGATATTCGATAAACGGAAATTTGGATAGGAAGAATCGCCGGGAACTGCCGTCAAAGTCTGCAGTTCGCCGTTACGGCAGGACGCATATCTTCCGGATAATTACACCGATCCTTGTATTCTGATTTGGCATGTGATAAACGCCAACACCCTTGCTCAACATGTCCGTTTTGAGGAGTTACCTGCTGGGTTTGATAGTGGCTCACGTCGTGTGGTTGTTTTTTTTTACAACCGGGCGGTTGTTATGGAAAAATTGCCCTGACAATTCGAAGCCTTGCCGACTTGATACGCTTATCATCACTTCTGTTGCAGGAATGGCGCTATCCGGATTCGGATTGTTATTGCTGGGATTTGCGCATTTGTTGAATCGATTCGGGCTCGCAGGCCTTTTAATATTGGACACCGCCTTATTCTGGCTGCTGAAGCGTGACAACTGGCTGTCATTAAAGTTTTGGAGGCGCATAGTCCAGGATTTCGTCAAAGGTTGGACGCTTCCAGCCCTTTGCATTTACGTTCTGTTTCTGGCACTGGGAATCCCCGCAATCCTGCCGCCCATCCGCGGCGACCCAGTAAGCTACCATTTGGCGTACGCGGCAGACTGGGCGAACGCCGGGCGCATCTATGTCGATCCGTTTCTTCGTTTTCCGTACTACGCAAACAATTTTTTGTTGTTCGACAGCGCGTTTTTTATTCTGAAGCTAGGTGATTATTGTCATTTCCTAACCTGGCTCTGTGGCTTGCTTACGTGTTTGGGGATTTTGGCATTTTTCGTCCCTGCGGAATTGCACCCGACCAACGGCCCTCAGCGACGACGCTTGTTTCCCTTCCTGCCTCAGTTCTTAATTCCTCTCAGCCTGGCGCTCTCTCCGGTGTTCCTTCAATATCTGAACAGTGGGTACGTGGATGTACCTATAGGCCTTTTTATCCTTGTATCGGTCCTCTGTGTTTACAAAACATTGTCGCACCGGCTCTTCGCCTGGGAACTCGCTGTAATCGCCGCTTTTTGTGTCGGGATGAAGCTTTCCCTCATCGGTCATTTGCCCTTTTTGATTGTTTCGCTGTTGCTCGCCTCGGCGACCCGATTGCCACGACGAGAGATCGCACTCCTTGCCTTCGCTCTCGTAGGGCTCAGTCTACCCTGGTATATCCGGAACTTGTCGGAAGCTCACGATCCTACTCCGCCGATGTTTAATTTGTTGTTCGACCATCCGGACCCCGTTTTCACACAAGCCGACGCCGCTTGGGTCTATTTGACTGGCAAAGAGAGTGACTTGAAAAGTCCAGTTCGTTTGTTGTCCTTTCCCTTTAAGTACTTCATCAGTCCGGGGCAACTACCTTTCGGACGTGAAGGTGTAACCGCAGCATTTCTGCTGCTGTATGCGCCGGCCGTGTTTCTACTTGTTTTGTTATGCTGTCAACAAGCGTGCCACGCGCCGAAAAGGTTTGTCTACTTGTCGGTTGCAGTCATATATCTTGCGCTACCCTGGTTTTACAACGCGGATGGAAGACATGCGCTTCACTGGTATCCCGTACTCGTCGCGTGGATCGGCGTTGTTATCTCGTTCATTGGTTTGCGCGCAGATAGCCATCGAAATTCCCGAATAGCGACGTGGATGCGCGTTGCTACCGGTGCATTCTGCTTTGCTCTTATCGTACCGAGTCCAACGCGCGGGTCGGTTGAATTCTATCGTAACTATTACCGTGAAACATCTGAGTTCGCGGACATGGGCGGTGATCGAGAACGTTATTTGGAGAAAAACGTGCGTGGCTACCAGGCAGTTGAGGCTGTTATCAAGACGCTACTTTCTGAGCACAAACAGCAGACACACGTTCTTGTGATGGAGGGGTTTCCCCGCTCTCATTTTCAATTTCGGAAAGACGCAAATATCATAAGCGTGGGCGACTGGTTCGGACCGGCGCGATATTGGGACCTCTATCGCGAAGTTTTCGAAGGCGAGGGTTGCTTGTCATACTTGACTCGATTGGACATTTCAGCAGTGATCAGTAAGACGCCGCCGGGTCGACGCCCATGGTGGGACAGATTCTACGAAAAATTTCGGACCCGCCTCAGGGACTGCAACTACATTGAATATCGTTGTGGCGAGCAGAACGTAGCGATTTTTTTGAAGAGCGATATCAAACCTCACGGGAGCCTTCAGCCAGTACCGTAGAACGGTCACTTGACCGATTTTTGAGGGCATTATGAAAAATCGGGTGAGGGAAGCGAACCCCTCGTTCTTGCGTTTCCGTCGTCGCGATGTGCGCCAGCAATCCAGATCATTCGCCCTTTGGAATCGATCGGATAACAAATGAAATGCGTCCCGATATCACCGACAATTCCTGCACACGTTTACTTGATCCTCCGTCAATGTCAGGATCGGGCCTAACGGATTATTCTTTGTCGTAAATGGCCTTGTTCCTAAACCCTTTCTCCTTCGCTTTCTCCGTCGTCTTTTCCTTCCCTTTTTCCCTGTAAACGCTCATCACCGCGTCGGGCGAAGTTAGAGTTACGTCTTGGCTTTTTCCATCAGCAGACACGACGATCAAACCTTGAGCCACGACCTCACCGCTCTTTTTGGCCGTCATAAAGAGGGTTCGATCATTTATCTTCTTGTATGAACGCATATCCGCATCGGGATCGCCGGTAACCTTGTAATCTTTGCCGTCGAATTTTCCTTTCCATCGGCTATGGATAGGCGTTCCGTCTCCTTCGACGCCGTCAGCCGTCACGGTCACCTTATCGCGAATTAGACGACTGTTATAGACGATCTTCGTATCCTTGTCGGTGCCGCGGGTCAGCTGTGACTTTGATTCGTTTAGCTTCCACGTCCCCTCGAAAGGATCCGCCGCGTATAACCCCCCGGCGATTAAAATCAATCCCAAGCTCAATACAATTGTTTTGCTTTTCATTTCTTTCATTTTTAGCCCTGTCTTCGTAGGTAAATAAGCGGGTGAGGGGAATCGAACCCCCGTGTGCAGCTTGGGAAGCTGCCGTTCTACCATTGAACTACACCCGCGAGGAGATCTTCGATTTTAGAATTCCGATTGACGATTGCAACCGAAACAAATGGTAAGCGCAGATTGGCTGTTCACGCTACAGCGGGGGAATGCGTAAAAATCACTGCCACGAAATCACGTCGTCAGATGCATTGAAATCTGTGCCCTGTGTCGCATCGCTTCCGAGAGACCAAGCAATCACACCGATGTTTAGCGTTGCTGGTCCGGCACCCGTGTTAGCGGTATACGGGTTTGCAATTTGATTGTTGTAATCGCCGTCGATCCTCACTTGGTACTGCGATCCCCAAGTACCGTAATAGTTTCCATCCGTCGGGCTCACGCCAGAGCGCCGGTTACCGGCCGTGTCATTCTTCACGTAAGGTGGGTTAATAAAGACGATCTGACGCGTATTGACTGCGTTATTGGCATTGGGGTTGCCATTGGCGGTAGTTGGGTCTGCGCGCAGGGTGTAGATTACATTGGAGTTTGGGGTCGCGCTTCCATAAGTGGTGTCTGTCGTTATGCCAGCCGGGAGCGGATACTTGCCGTAATCCGTATAGAACGCGTTCACGGCGTTGACGATTTGGGTGAGATCGTTTTTTGCCTGTGTTTGTCTGGCTTGGTTTTGAACGGCTTTGAAAGCGGGGAAGAGGAGGCCGACCAAAATCGCGATGATGGCGATGACCACGAGCAACTCGATGAGGGTGAATGCGGCGGGGGGATTTCTTCGCATAGCGCAGGGATTATGGCGCTTATGCTGCTTTTGCACAAACTCTTTAGTTGAAGCGGTACAGGCGCTCGCCGCGGCGAGCGCAGCCGCGAGTTCTGGGGAGCGCACGCGCCCCGCGTGCTGGTTTTGGCGCCTCGCCAAAACATGCTTTCCCGGGAAAAGTTCGCGATCGAGGGGACGCGATCGCCAGCACGCGAGGCGCGTGCGCTCCCCAGTCACGACCACTTCGCCATTTGTTCCGGGAACGGGCATTGTGCGCAATCGGAATTGTCCTGCATGCAAAAGTCTTCGTAGATCTGGAGCAGCCCTTGTTGGTGCGCGACCGTGCGCAGAAATTCTTTCCGGCGGGGATCATTTCCAAAAAGACGCGTCGCAGCGGTTTCGAGTCGCCGGTTCGATAACTGCGCGGGCAGCTTCGCGTATTCTGTCCAAAGCTGTGTGCCCGGCGAGGCGAGAGCCTTGAGCTCGTGCGCCGCCCAGAATGGAAACAGCACGTTTGCCAGGATGTCCGCGGCACGCGATTCACCGATCAACGCCATCTCCTTCGGTGATGCTTTGGAGGTAAGTGTGTAATGAAAATTCCAGAACGGATGGTCGAGCGCCTGAAAGAAATTGCTCGCCGCGGCGACGCTGCTCTTTCCCGACGCTCGCTGAAGACGCGGCCATTCGCACGCGAGGACCGCAAGCGCGGCGAGACGCCGTTGGGGATGATTTAGCGGACGCGTGCCGCTGACGTGCCAGGCCTTCGGCGACAGAATCAGTCGCTGCAGATCATCGCGATGTGGCCACCAACGGTCCCAAAGTTGGCGCACATATTCGCGCGCCGATTTTTTGTAGAAGTCGAGGTCGGGGGTCTCGAGGAAACCCGCTGTACCAAAGAGCAATGCCTCGCAATCCTCGATGTTTTCACGCAGCAAACGCAGCGGCAAGCGTTGTGTGAGAAGTGTGAACGGCAACTTGTTTTCCTTGTAACCGAGCGCGGTTGCGATCTCTTGAAAAAGCGTTTCGTCGGGTCCATGCACGTCAATCTTGTTGCGAATCCGATTCGCTTTTTGTCGCAAACGGAATTGCGCTGCGGCATCGAGCACGCTGCGGACGCGTTCCTCGGGCAAATTCTTCAGCGGGGCCTGACACCGCCCGGGGCGTGCGAGTGGGATGTTTGCGTTAAACGCTTCCGGCAAAATCGTTGGATCGATGCAGACCTGCGGCACGTTCCGGTTGGAGAGTGTGCGCGTGAAAAACGCACGGTCACTCCTTTCTACGAACACGTGAAGCGCAGTCGGTTCGAACGCCGGATTCGTAGCGTGACCATGGGATTCCCAACTGCGATCGAGCAGATCGATTTCGATGCAACCGTGAATT
>WNFU01025851.1_pt1 | contig 11111 bp, 13 predicted proteins | sample 5400121 | NCBI WGS metagenome assembly WNFU01 (sample SAMN13153360, study PRJNA577476) | soil metagenome | isolation source: 100 cm soil or saprolite under grassland replicate 1 | place: USA:California | collected 2016-06-15
CGTTTTTCGACAAGGGCTTTCCCGACGACTACTTTATTCAAGCCTACGACATCGCGGTTAGGGTCGGCGATCAATGGCGCTTCTACGATCCGGCCAGCACCTATGTGCCCCTTGGCATGTTGCGCTGGCAAGAGGAGGCAGCCGCGGATTTGCGCAGATGAACGCGGATCAGATAAGAAATTAATAAGGGCGGCTGGGAACATTTTTCAGATTCGTGTGATCGACGTTCTTCCGGCCAATCAGCCGACCGCTGCTCTCATCACGGCCAACGATTCTCTGACGAATCGTTTCTGCAACATCCGGGCTACCGGAAAGCCGATTCTCACAAGCAGATATTTGGGACGTGAGAAGGCGTAGATGTCATACCAGACGGAATCGTTGTCATCCTTGCGCCATTCAACCGTAAATCTCTCCTCACCACGCTCAACATGATCGGCCAGGGTTCCATAAGCAAAGCCGAATCTCGCTTTTTCAGAATCGTTCTCATCAATCACGTAGACAACTCGGGCGGCATTCAAAGACCACAAGCCGAAAGTTTTGGCTCGCACAGCAACAGTTGTCCCGACCTTCAAAGGCTGTCGCGGTGGGACAATCGTCACCCAACCCAAATCAAACTGCCGCCAACTTCGCAGAGCCGACATGGCACGCTGGTAAGTCTCCTGCCCCTGGCCAAGCTTTATGCGGTTATGGTCGACGGTATAACCGGCTGGAGGTTGGCCCTGCGTAGCTCCTACTTCCGAATAGGAAAAGGCAAGATCCTGTTGAGAAGCGATAAACTGCCTGACAAATTCTTCCGAAGGCTTGCGGCAGAGAAACATCAGATGCGTCTTTGGTTATCCAAAATACTAAGCAGTCTTCGGCTTGACCGTGTTGGCAGCTCGTGCCCGAGGATGATGATTATCGTAAGCCGCGCGCAGGTGACGGTCAGTCATGTGCGTGTAGATTTGAGTTGTAGAAATGTCGCTGTGACCTAGCAGGGCCTGGACCGAGCGCGAGTCGGCGCCGTGTTGCAGCAGGTGAGTAGCAAAGCTATGGCGCAAAGTATGCGGTGAAACATTCTCGAGACCTATCTTCGCGGCGTAAGTTTTTATCATTGTCCACGCCAATTGCCGCGACAGCGGTTTGCCGCGGCTCAGGAAAAGATGCGGATAAGGCGATTTCCCATATTGCGCCTTGATTAATGCGTATTGCTGCAACCAGTGAATCGCACTCTTGCCGACAGGCACGCGCCGCTCTTTACTGCCTTTGCCATGGCAGTTCACCACGCCACTATGAATATCCAACTCCGTCTGTTTCAAAGCAACCAACTCTGAAACCCGCAGGCCCGCCGCGTACATCAACTCGAGCATGGCGCGGTCTCGTATTCCTTCTTCCGTTGAAACGTCAGGTGTTGCAAACAAGCGATCAATCTCATCCTCGGTGAGAAACTTTGGCAGGTAAGAAAACTTTTGCGGCGTGTCAAGATCTTCAGCCGGATGATTCCTGATATGACCATCGAGCATCAGGAAGCGAAAGAATCCACGCGCGGCACTTACGGCCCGCGCTACGGATGAAGGCGCCAGACCTTCGCGCGAAAGCTGCGCGATCCATTTGCGTAAATCGGGTCGGATTAGTTCGGCAACCGGCTTGCCATTCTTGCTCGCCCAACGGTCCAATCGCGTCAAATCTCTTCGGTAGCTCTCGAGCGTGTGACGCGCGAGTCCCTTCTCGACCTGAATGTAAGTCAGATATTCTTTGACTAAGTCACGTTGGCTGATCGTGGTGGTTGACATCAATGATTCCCTGACTACTTGCCCTAACCGTTGAGAAGCGGCACAACAGCCGCCTCCAAAAAATTCTTCGAGGTCGGATTATAGACGAGGTCGGAAGCGATGAGTGCTTTATTCGTAGCGCAGGCACTCGATTGGGTCGAGACGAGAAGCTTTGCGAGCGGGCCAAACACCAAACAATAGTCCAACGCCAACAGATACGGTGAGACCGGAAATGACCGCCCAGGTGGGAATTGAAGCCGGCAAAGCAGGAACAAGCAGCATGATTATCTTACTGATACCAACGGCGAGCACGACGCCCAGAATGCCGCCCAGAAAAGTCAGCGTCATTGCTTCAAACAGAAACTGCCGCACAATATCTTTGCGCCGCGCGCCAAGAGCTTTCCGTACCCCAATCTCCTTCGTTCGTTCCGTCACGCTCACCAACATAATATTCATCACACCGATGCCGCCGACAAGTAGACCCAGGCTGGAGATGGCGATGGCAATCAATCCGATCATGGCAGTAATGCTGTCAAACTGTTCGATAAACTTATCGGCGGTTTTGATATCAAAGTTATTGGGATCGCCAAACTTTACACTTCGGCGACGGCGCAGGATCTCTTCCGATTGTTGCAGCGCTTCAGTCGTCTGTCCCGAGCGGGCCTTAATAACCATCAGTAAATAACCTTTTGCGGGCGCGATCTTTTGCGCGGTACGAAAGGGTATGAAGACGGCGTTGTCTTCTTCGTTTTCACCAAAGAAGCCTGCCTTCCTCTTTTCAAGGACACCGATAACTTCGAAGTTGTAACCGCCCATGCGCACTTGTGTGCCGGCGATCTGGTTCTGACCAGGAAAGAGCGCATCAGCGGCGTTGACGCCAATGACCATCACATTTGCGCGCTGCTGATCGTCGTTGTCGGTTATGAAACGTCCTTCTTTCAGCGCAATGTTGACGATGCCGGCATAGTTTGGCGACACACCTTGTGTGTTTCCCCATCGGTAATTGTGGCCTTGATAGGTAACGTTGTCGTCGAAAGGTCCGCCGCTATAACCGATGTTTGGGGCGACATGACCTACTTCTTCCACCGCGCTGCTCTGCGATTGGATCGCTTCGGCGTCAGCGACTGTTAATGGTTTTCTGGTTCGCTCTGAACGATCTTCGCTCGTGCGCGGACCGGTTGAAAGATGGAAAGCGTAGATATTGTTTGTGCCGTATTCTTCGATGATGGAGACGATGTTTTGCCGTAAGCCCGTGAGTATGGAGGCGATGGTGATCGCAGTCATGACGCCGATAGGTTAGGAAGGGTGGCTTGCCCCCACTCTACTTGAGACCCGTTCAACGAGCGGGAGTAAACCACTCTTTCCAACAATGAGCTTCCCACCTTGAATCATTTGTCGGCTCGCCCTGTTTGTCTAAGTTGCCTGCGTAAGCGCCAGAATCGGATCGAGTCGCGCCGCCTTAAATGCAGGATAGATTCCGGCGATCATTCCTATCGCTGTGGAAACAATAAGTGCCAACAGGATGTAACCAATGGTTATGGTCATCGTGATCGATGCCAGGGCGGTAATCAATGCGGTTACTCCCCACGAAAGCAGCAGTCCAAGCACTCCACCCAGCGCGCACAAAATTCCCGACTCAATAAGAAACTGCAGTAGAATTTGCCTTCTGGTTGCGCCTACAGCCTTTCGCAGTCCAACTTCAAACGTCCTCTCGGTAACACTGACCAGCATGATATTCATCACGACGATGCCACCAACAATAAGTGTGATTAGCGTAATGGGAACAACAACCGCCGCTATGCTGCCGGTGAATTGATCGATCTGATTGTTGAGCTCTTCAACATTAACCAGGCCGAAGTCGTCTTCTTCGTTTCCATTCAGGCGATGTTTGTTTCTCATTGCTACGCGCGCGTCTTCGATGGTCGCCTGAAACGTTTCGCGATTGCGACCTTTGCCGTGAATCTGCAGGCCATTGCGTCCGAAGATTTGTAAATGAGTTGTGACTGGAATGTACACGTGCCGATCAAACGAGTCTCCGAAAAAGGCTCCGCGTTTCGCCTCAACGCCAACGACACGCATGGGCAGCCCGCGAATCTTAAGCAGCTTGCCAATCGCGTCGGTGTTTGGGAAAAACTTGTCCTTGATATCGCCACCCAGCACTACGACGAATGCGGAGCGCTGCACTTCGTCGGCTGAAACAAACCTGCCTTCGGCAATTGTTTTGTCTTCGATGTCCACCATGTTTGCCGTGACGCCAAAGACCAATGCACCAGGAAACTCAACACCTTCTTGTTTCAGATCGGCCTGACCCTGCACCGCAGCGCCAATCTCGGTGCATGAGCCGCAATGGTCGCGCACCCATTCATAGTCGTCCCAATTGATCCTTTTGTTGCGCCGGTTCATGCGTTCGAATTCTTCGTCCGACAAGCGGCCACTGGAAACCAGGCGCGCCATCATGAAATGATTACTGCCGAGAACCTTGGCTACTTTGTCAACGACGTAGGTGTTTAGGCCGCTAATAGAGGCGCCCACTGTTACGACCGAAGCCACCCCGATAATGATGCCTATTAAAGTCAAAAAAGCTCTTAACTTGTGGGCAAAAATCGACTGGACCGCAATCTTCAGGGCGTCAGAGTAAAAGGAAAAGAAGGCTTTCATTTGTTATTTCGCGCAGAAAAGCTCCACGCCATAGCCTGTACGACCGTTTGACGGAGAAAGTTTATTGATTAGTTAGACGCCGAAAACGACCGTCAGGTTCCTGCAAGTCGGCTCTACCTAATAAGACGTTGAACGGGAGCGTTTGTTAACAACTCACGAAAGTTCCGCGGTTTCCCGGCCTGAGACATTGCCTGTGTAACGAAGAGATGGCTTGGTTGGAGACGTCCACGGCGAGGTTCATATGAACTGACCCGGCTAATCATTGAGGGCTATCCTCACTTCGATATCCTCGCCGGTTAGCACTTGATAACTATTGCTTAGTAGCTCTTTTCTCTTTGGATCCTTCTCATTAAGGTAAGCTTGAATTAAAGGTTGCAATCGTGTTGACAGTTGATTGCTACTTTCACATCGGAACCCGCCATGAGTTCCTCTTATGGAGACCGTCATTCAATAGGTATCGGCAGCGGACTTCCCAACAATGGAGCCTTCACATCCGGAAAAGATCCGCGGCCGAAAAACACGTTCCATGCAACTGAGTTAAGAATAGGCAGCCGCAATGCCGCACATGAAAGTTCCAGTAGCATCGGTTGGCGAATATTTGCGACCAGACGGCGCATCCACAGACGAGAAACAAATCGCGAGCGGAACTGTTCGCCGGAGTACGCCGTAAGAACATCAGCGTTTCCAATTTCCAGGTAGTTCGCGATTACTTTCGCCGCGAGTGTTGATAGACGCATACAGGGATCGAGGCCGCCGGCCGTGAGCGGCGATACTGCGCCCGCTGCGTCCCCGACCAGTAGTCCCTGTGTGCTTGCAATATTGCGCAATACGCCACCAACCGGAATGCGCCCACCGCGCCGCTCCAACTGTTTTGCATTTCTCAAGTCAACGATGCTGTTTACGCTGGCCTTAAACTTCTCTAACGCCTGAATAGGGTCAAACATGGCAGCGTAACCGCCGACTCCAATGTGAGTGTCATCGCCATCGTGGGCGATCCAGGCGAGATAACCGGGCGCTATTGTCGAATCAATAAAACAATGCAGCCGGGGAGGTCCGTCGACGGGAACATCCGTCAGCACATCCTCAACACCGACAATGCATTCGCGATTGCGATCGAGTTGGAGGTTGCAAGCGACGCGCGAGTTTGCGCCGTCGGCGCCGACAAGATAGCGTGCTGCCACGTAGCGACAAGAATTGGGGCCGCGGTTGCTATCGAGCCGTACAATCAGTTTACCGTTTGCGTCGCGATGTCCGGCATAACGCGTCCCCGGCAACCAGGCTACTCCTGCGAGAAAACAGTGGTCGAGATATCGCGTGTAGAGCTTGCCCATCTTGCCCACGCGGAATTCGTCTAGAGGGCTAGCCAATTCCATTCGCCGCCGTGAAGGCGAATACAAAGTCACATGTCTGACTGCCGGACCCAAACAGTCGTCTGGTATATCAAAGTCTTCGAGAGTACGACGAACGAAAATACCGGTAGTATGAATCGAGGTGTTGAGCGAATCTTTGCGATCTACCAGGAGGACACGGAGACCCTCTCTACCGAGGAGGCGGGCGCATTGCAGGCCCGCCAGTCCGGCGCCAATAATGATCACGTCATAATGTTCCATTGGTTTTGGTGCGCGAATTGATGATATTCCGGTCGCCTGTTACGTGGAGGCAACTTCTCTGAACTAGATTCGGAACCGAGTCTTCTTATGGAGGGGACTGTTTTCATGGCCAATCACAAAATGTGTAACGGATTCACAGAATACTCCAGCCGACGTCAGTTGATCGGGCCCGTCACCGAGCGTCCTGGTTTCGCGCACGTCGGCGATGGAGTAGGCCAGATGGCAATCGATTTCACAGAAGTGTTTTTCCTCGCCGCGAGCAAGTACCTTCTCTGTGCTCGTGAAGGAAAAGACGAGCAGAACCGCAAGATAAAGCACCGCTATCGCCGCGATAGTCAACACGGCAAATTTCGCAAGCCAAAATCTCTTCCTGAGAATGGAATTGACAAGCAGGAGGCCGGCGACAAAGAGCAGCAAGCCAGTGCTGAGAAACGCCAACGCACCTATCGGCGCTGCGAGATTTACATTCGTGTACATTTCGGTTTCTCCCCCTCGTCCCTGCCCATTGCCTCAAAGGGCTTTGCCACACAAAGTCAGCGGGCAAAAAAAGAGACGTCCGTATTAGCTGTTGCGCATCTGGTGAATGATCGTCTCCATGTGGCTTAGATAGTTTTCAAGCGCTCGCCGACCGGCGACAGTTAATTTGTATTCCGTTTTTGGCAAACGTCCCTCAAACGATTTGGTACACGCGATATACCCACTATCTTCCAGTTTGCGCGCGTGCACGCTAAGGTTTCCATCCGTGGTGTTCATCAAATTCTTAAGATCGTTGAACGTCAAAGATTCATTTGCGGCAAGCGCGCTGACAATGCCAAGACGCATGCGTTCATGAATTAGACGGTCAAGACCGGGTGCCGGATGTTTCGGCTTGCCGCTGCTGCGAACGTCTTGCAATTCCGCAGCTGCACCACGCTTTTTCTGAGTTGAATGCTTTAGTACCGATTGTCTAGCCACCATACCTCCTGGCGATAATTACTCCAAAAATAATATGTAAGCCGCCAAATCCTGCTGCCATAAACCAGTTGGCAAAACCAGCAGGCGTCAAAAACGCCGCGGCCCCGAGTACCATGAAACAGAGACCCATGATTGGAACAGCACTTACGGAAAACATTCCGCCGGTAACCACGCCTGTTCCATAAAGCAACAACCAAAGACCGGGAATGGCAGTGGTCAAACCCGCGCGATAAAGCACTACGGTTAGGATTCCGCCGGCGAAAATAGGCGGCGATAAACTAAAGGCGACCTTGCGTCCCGGGCCGGACAGTAAGGGCATCTTTGCCGCACGAGCCTTCCGATCCATCGACCAACCGGCAATGAGCAAAGCAATCACCGCCTCGGCAACCCAGACCGCAAGCCAGCCTTTGAATGATTTCTGCTGCGCGGATATGAAAGTGGTAGCCAACGCGGTAATGCCAATGGCAACCTGTCCCCAGCCTGAAATGGCGGTAAAGGCAGTGGCGCGCTCCATTGTCTCCCGAATGTATTTAAGATTGTCCATCGCCCGTTCGTGGAGTGCGGGCGGCTCTTCTTTTTGTGGGATGACCAAGTGGATCGAGCCCATGCGCGGATAATACGCAAAATCCGAAGTGGTGTCAAGTACTTTATGAGGCAAAGCAAGGGTTTGAATTGACGATAGCTCTTCGCTCCGTAGAAGCACAATGTTTATAGCCTCGCCGTTCCTTTGAAAGGAGGATCTCCGTAGGAGCGGAATGTTTTGAGAACGCTCCTTGACGAGCGCCACATTCCCGCTCCTACGGAGCTTGCTAATTACTTGGGCCGACTTCTATAAATATTTCGTCCCTACGGGATTGGGAGGCACGCTCTGGATTGAGGTTGTGTGTTATGCGCGAACTGTACCGGAAGCGATGGCCGCGTTAGCCTTCGCGACTCCACTGTGCTTTCGCCAGCGCACAATCAAAAGCACCAGCCCTGCTGTTCCGACAACGAGACTGATGATCTGCGAAGTTGAGAGACCGGTTAGCGTTGTCAGGCCGAACAGATCGCCGCGTGGATCGTTGCGCAGAAACTCGATGAAGAAGCGAATAATTGAATAAAGCAACGCATAAAAAAGAATCACTTGGCCCTTAAAACGCCGGTGTCTGTGAAGCCAGAGCAAGAAGAAGAAGACTGCAAGCATGGCGAACGATTCGTAAAGCTGCGTCGGATGCAGATGAAGCGGAGCGAGCTCTCCGCCGAGCTTTTGAGACCAGTAAGCCCGCTGCGCCGGATCGTTAAGTTGGTTGACGACAGTCGGGACGCCAGTGACAGAATTGCCCTGTTCCGTAAACTGCAATCCCCACCACGCACTTGTCGGTTTGCCCCAACAGCAGCCGGCGGCGAAACAGCCTTGCCTGCCAAAGAAATTTCCAATCGCGATTCCGGGCGCACAGGCGTCAGCCGTCTTCCACCAGGGAAGTTTGTAGCGGCGCATCAAGAAATAGCCAGTTAGAATTGCACCGATAAGTCCGCCGTAAAAAACTCCACCTGAGCGAAGAAAGTCGAGCGACAACAATTGCCACGGATGATCGCGATACTCAGGTTCGGTAAACAACATGAGAATCTTCGAACCGACAAGCGACGATAGCAGCATCCACAGACACAGGTCGTAGATCTTTTCACGCGGTAGTTCATCGCGCGCGGCGAGCTTTACCGTGATAAGAATTGCACAGAGGAAGGCAAGCGCCAGGAATACACCATATGTATTGATCGGGAAATTGCCAATGCGAAAAAGTTCGGGGTACATGACGTTATTAGTAGCCGTTGGTCAGTAGTCCGTTGTCCGTTGTTTGTAGTTCACTTTCACCAGGGATAACCGGTTCTCCAGCCATCCGGCACCGAATCCCCAGCGACTCCTGACGGACCACTGAAAACGTCAACGTGGCTACGACAACTGACTGGAACTACTGACAACGGCCTTGTTGCGTTTTCCTTCGAAGACCAGATCAAAGGCGAGCAGGAGCGCACCGACCGAAATGCTCGCGTCCGCGACGTTGAAAGTCGGCCAGTGCCAGGAACCGGCGTGCAGGACTATAAAATCAATCACGTAACCCAACCGCACGCGATCAGTCAGGTTACCTGCGATTCCCGCCAGCAAAAGCGCGCAAGCTCCAAGGACGCGATCGTCATTTCGGGTGCTGCGGAAGAAGTAATAAAGCACAGCTAACGCTGCTGCGATTGCAAGGACCACAAAGAACCAGCGGCCGAAGCTCCCAGTTTCCTGCAATTGTCCGAAAGCAATGCCACGGTTTTCCGTGTAAACGAAATCGAGGAAGCCGCGAATGATTGTTCGATCATCACCGAACCTAAGCGCTCGTACGGCCCAGGCCTTACTCGACTGGTCGACCATGTAGATGCCGAAGCTCGCGAGCAGATAACCTGCCCGCCAACCAAGACGAGAGGAGGCATTAGTGTTAAGTTCGCCTTCCTTTACACCGGCATTCATCTTGTCTATCTGAGCCTGTTGGAGTACAGCGTTGCCGCCTGATCTGCGGAACGTCACAGACCTCCGCGAAATAGCCTACTCGAAGTTGGGCTGCGTCCAGCAGCCAAAGCGCCGTTAGGCGCGAGATGTTTATAGACTAAAGACCCATTCATTACCTTTTTCTGCGGCGAGCGAAACCGGTTCGGTTTCGCTCGCGCAGAAAGATCTTAACAGGTTCGAGTTCTATAAACATTTGGCTCCTACGGAGCTAAGAAGGCCTCCTGCTCAATCTCTTCAAGCGCCGTCACGCATCGCTCACAAACGTCGGGGTAACGCGTTGATTCGCCGACATGCGGTGAATAGTTCCAACAACGCTCACATTTCCTCCCTTCCGCGGGTAGCACTTTAACGATGACTCCGCTTACGCCTTCGTCAGAGCGGACAACATCCAACGTCATCGCGAATCTCAAATAGCTTTTCCCAGTTTTCAAGCAAGCCGGTTTCGCTCCCGCCACTTGCTTCCGGCAATAACGCAAGGTGAACGAAAGCCGGCCGCGTGTTCTCCGCCGGCAGGTTTTCCCAGATCTCGTCGGCCGTAAACACGAGCAGCGGCGCGAGCATTCGTGCCAGAGCGTCAGCGATTCGGTAAAGCGCGGTCTGCGCTGAACGTCGTACGGGATTGCGCGGCGCGAAGGTATAGAGCCGATCCTTGAGAATGTCGAAGTAGCGCGCCGACAAGGTAACTGTACTGAAGTTGTAAATCGTGTGATACACAGTATGGAATTCGTAAGCTTCGTAAGCATCACGAACAGTCCGAATCACCTCATCAAGCTTGGCCAGGGCCCAGCGATCCATTTCCACCATCTCGTCCGGGGAAATGCTGTCGCGGGCTGGATCAAACTCGTGCAGATTGCCGAGCGCGAAGCGTGCAGTGTTGCGCAGTTTGCGGTAGCCATCGGTGACGCGCTGCAGGATTTCTTTAGAGGAGCGCATGTCATCGAAGTAGTTCGACGACGCACACCACAGTCTCAGTATGTCGGCGCCCGATTCTTTGATTACTTCATCCGGGGGCACGGCGTTGCCACCCGACTTGTGCATCTCCTTGCCCTGCGCATCGACAGTCCACCCGTGCGTGATCACTGCTTTGTAAGGCGCGCGATCGTGCGCCGCGATGCCGACCATTAGGGAAGAATTAAACCACCCGCGAAATTGATCGCCTCCTTCGAGGTAGACGTCCGCCGGCCAACGCAACTCTTCGCGGTGTTCCAACACCGCGATCGAAGATGCGCCGCTATCAAACCAAACATCCAGAATGTCAGTTTCTTTTGTCCATTCCGCGGCGCCACATTTCTTACAGATGTAGCCTTCGGGTAATAGCTCCTGCGCTAAGCGCGTGTACCAGGCATCCGACGATTCTTTTTCAAAGATATCGGCAACGTGTCGAATGATCGCCGGGTCGGCAACTGCTTCGTTACATTTCGCGCAGTAAAAAACCGGAATTGAAACCCCCCAAACGCGCTGTCGCGAAACGCACCAGTCAGGACGGCTCTTTAGCATGTTGCGCATTCGCACTCTGCCCCAGGCAGGCAGCCACTGGACGCGCTCTATCTCCCGCAGTGCGGCTTCTCGCAAAGGGATTGCCGGCGAGTTGGCACTATCAGAAGTGTTCTC
>WNFU01009319.1_pt1 | contig 11110 bp, 7 predicted proteins | sample 5400121 | NCBI WGS metagenome assembly WNFU01 (sample SAMN13153360, study PRJNA577476) | soil metagenome | isolation source: 100 cm soil or saprolite under grassland replicate 1 | place: USA:California | collected 2016-06-15
AGCTCGCGGGCCTGCTTCTGCTGCTGTTCCAGATTGGGAACTGGCGGCAGCGACCGCGCGGGACGCGGGGGGACGGACATGCGACCTCCTTTTCCCGTCCTCGTTGTCGATCGGCTGATGCCGAACCGCTCAAACGGACATCTGCCAGTGGCGCTGGGTCAGGCGCCAGCCACTTCCCTCAATAGCCAGTGCCCCGATATAGCCCGGGGCAGGTTGGAGGCTATAGAGCGACCACGCACCATGAGGGTGGGGCACAGAAAAGCTCGTCAGCGGTATGGCGAGACCCTCGCCACGGGCTTTCACGTAAGCCTCCTTCTTGGTCCAACAACCGAGAAAGGCTTCGGCGTGGAGGTGGCCCGGCACCTTGCTCAAATCGTCAACTTCAGCCGCTGAGAAGAACCACCGCGCGATTTCGGCGTAGTCGGATTGCGGCCGGATGTATTCGAGATCGACGCCGACATCGGCGTCAGCGGCGACAGCGATGAGCGCGAGATCGGCCGAGTGCGAGAGATTGAACTTGAGGCGGCTGCCGAATTCATGGCTGAGCGCAGGCTTGCCGAACGCATTGGACACGAAGCGTATTTGGCCCGGGTGGGTCCCGAGGTAGCGCCCCAGCAGCTCATGCAGAACCCCGTGCGCGACAATAAAGCGCCGCCGGTCCCGCTCGAATCGCAGACGCGCGCTCCGGTTCCGTTCGTCGCCCGTGAGGGTCGCGTAGAGGCCAGCGGATGTTTCAGGCGGAACGTCCAGCCTGGCGCACCAACTATGCACTTCGTCGGACGCCAGTTGAAAAGGGTCCGTTCCTGACGGGGTCGGAGCCATGGTGTTGCCGTGGGCGTTGGCGTCGTCAGCTGCCGGTCACGGCGATCGTCGGCGAGCAGTCGTCCACGTGCAGGGCGTCGGCCATCGCGACCAGCACTTCGCGCGGTCCCTCGAAGCTCTCCCTCGCGTGCGCGGTGCGGACGTTGTCCACCAGGAGCAGGTCCCCGCTTTGCCACCGCTCGCGTGCGGTGTGTTCCTCGTACACCTCATCGATCAACTGTATGACATCCGCGCCGATCGGATCGCCGTTGCCGTAGCGCGTGTTGAACGGCAGCCCGTCTTCGCCGTAGACGTCCACGAGGTACTCGCGCAGCTCCGGGTCCATCGTCCACTCGTTCAGGAATGCGATTTGGTTGAACCAGCACCGCTGGCCGGTGCGCGGGTGACGCACGACGGCGCTGCGGCGCTGCCACGTGCGCAGCCGACCGTTGGGCTGCCACTCGAACCGGATCGCATTCGCACGGCAGTAACTCTCGACGGCGCGACGGTCGTCGGTGCCGAACGCTTCAGCGATGGACGCCCCGATGTCCTCGTTGTAGTTGCGGATCAGGAGCCAGCCCACCCGCTCAAAGCGCTCGACCAATTCGGCGGGCAGCGCGTGAAGTACAGTCGGCGAGTCGGCCACCGGTGTCTCGCCCCCGCCCGTCGGCGCAACGAGGCACGCGAACAGCATGAGGCTGGGGGGCTGGACAGCGTAGCTGAGTTCGTGGTGCATGCACATGTGCTGGTTGGGCGGCCACTTCGACGAGGAGTACACGCCCTCAGAGTAGCGGCGCCGGGGCGCGAAGGCCTCCCTCTCGGCCATCAGACTGCCAAGCCGCCGGAACACCGTGTCGATCTCGGCCGCGTCGCGCAGCCCGAGACCGCGAACCAGCAGCGACCCGTGTTCGGCGACGAAGGCGCGCAGCGCGTTGCGGTGCTCGGCCGCCCAGTGCGCCGCGTCGCCGGTTGCCTCGACGCGCAGGATCGGCGGCTTGCGGGGTTGAAAGTCCACGTTGAGCATTGAGGTCGGGGCTGCCGAAGCCGCTCGGACGCTCCCCACCTCCCCGAGCCGGCGCTCGATCAGCGCCGCCTGATCGGCGAGGATCGGGTGAGCTGCGAGGTCCTTGAAGGATACCGCTCGGTTGAGGGCGATCGCCAGCTTCAGACCGGACAGCGACGAAGCGCCGAGGTCGAAAAAGTGATCCCGTCGGCCGATCCGGTCGTTGGGGATGCCGAGCACCTCCGCCCACGCGGCCGCCAGCCTGCGCTCGGTCGCCGTACTGGGCCCCTCGTGGTTCTGCTCGGCGACATCGAGTTCTGCAGCGAGCGCCGTCAGCGCCTTCCTGTCGATCTTGCCGTTACTCGTCAGCGGCAGACTATTCCGCCAATGGAAGGCCGTCGGGACCATGTACTTGGGCAACGACTCGCTGAGCCGGTCCCGCAGTGCGTTGGCATCCAGTGGCCGCTGGCCGGAGTAGAAGGCCACCAGGCGCTTGCTGCGGTCGGCCCGCTCGGTGGTGACGACGACCGCGCCCTCGCGGACGTCAGGCACGCGCAAGAGTGCGTTCTCGATCTCGCCGATCTCTATCCGGAAGCCACTGATCTTGACCTGACTATCCCTTCGGCCGAGGAACTCCAACTTGCCCTCGGGCAGCCAGCGGCCATAGTCACCGCTCCGGTACAGCCGTTGGCCCTCACGGTGCGGATCGATCAGGAACGCCCGTCGCGTGCGCTCGGGATCGTTGATGTAGCCGCGGCCGACGCACACCCCGGAGAAGACGATCTCACCGGGCGCGCCGAGCGGCGCCGGTGACAGGTGCTCGTCCACGACGTAGACGTGCACATTGTTGATGGGGCGGCCAAGCGGAACGCGCTCCCGGCGCGGCACGCGGTCCATGACCTCGTGATTGGTGTCGTCAGAGGTCTCCGTCAGGCCGTACGCGTTCACCAGCTTGATCCCGGGCTGGACCGCGAACCAGCGTTGCACCAGCTCCTTCTTCAGCGCCTCGCCCGTGGCCGACACGCACCGCAAGTCCGGCAGCTCGCGGGGGTGCTGCGCGAGATACGACACGAGGACTTCGAGGTAGGACGGCACTACCTGAACGACGCCCACCCTGCCTTCGACGATCTTGTCGATGAAGCGCTGCGCGTCGAGGATCGTCTCCTGCTCCACGATCAGCGTCCGCCCGCCGACCAGCAGCGCGGCAACGAGTTGCCACAGCGAGATGTCGAAGCACTGGGGCGCGGTCTGGGCCACCACGTCTCCCTCGGCGATCCCGAGATCATCGATCTTGGCGAAGAGGTGGTTGAGCATCCCGGCGTGCTCGCACATCGCGCCCTTGGGCTCCCCGGTGGAGCCGGAAGTGAAGTAGATGTACGCGAGCTGTTCGGGCGCGACGTCCACGTCGAGATCGCCGTCGGGATGGCCCTCCGCGTATGCAGCGTCCATGAAGAGCGTCCCGACGCCGGACCGCGACTCGAGCGCTTCGTCGAGCATGCCAGTGCTGCCGTTTTCCGTGAGCACGAGCCGGCAGCCAGCCCTGGAGAGCGTCCTGGCGATGCGGTCGGCCGGGAAATGCGGCTCGATGGGCAAGTACGAGCCACCGGCTTTGAAGATCGCGAGCACCGCGGTCATCCAGTCCAGGTTGCGCTCGGTGACCACGCCCACGACCCCTTCGCGGGACAGCCCCCGCGCCAACAGAGCTCGTGCCAGCTGGTTGGCGCGGGCATTGAGCTCTCCGTAGGTCAGCTGTCTGTTGCCGTGTACGGCCGCGATGGCGTCCGGGTGTGCCCGCGCTCGTTCCTCGAACAGCTCGTGGGCGCGGCGGTCGGGCAAATCTCGACGCCGTCCGGCGAAGCCATCAAGCTGGAAACGCAGCTCCTCGGCGGAGAGCAGGGTCTGTCGCTCGTGTTCGGCATCTGGATCGGCCGCGATCAACGCCAGCGCGGTGAGGTGGTAGCCGCCGATCCGGGCGGCGCTCTCCGCGTCGAGCACGTCGGTCCTGTACCGCAGCCGCAACACGAGCCCGTCACGCTCCACGATGCCGACCCACAGCACGATCTGCTCGGGGAAGTCACCGTCGGCGTTGCGCGCCGCATCGAACACGGTCTCAAACACCGGCTCGTCGACGGCAAAGTCCTTGTGTGACAGGTCTGCCTCAGCTCGAGCGGCTTCCAGCAGCACTTCCCGCCAGGTGCGGGGTCCGATCGTGATTCGGCACGGCAGCGGCGAACGGGCCTCGACCGCATAGCCGGTGCACACCTCGCGCTCCCCCGAGAGCGCGCCAAGCGCCTTGGCGTGCGCGGTGAGCAGCACCGAACTGAGCGGCGCCGACATGTCGTTCGCCAACCGGCGCAACGCCGCCACGAGCTTGTCGGGTATCCTCACCTCGTGCTCGCCGACACCGGGGACGGGGTTAAGGGTCCACCGCGGGACCGCCGTGAATTCACTCATCTCACATCTCCCTCGCCGGGTTTCCCCCCCACCGCGCGCGTGGTGGAACATCCTCTCCCTTCATGAGGAAGGAATCGGCGGCGAGGGCTGAGCCATCACCCATGGTCACGTCGTAGAGGACGAATGCACCGACCCCGAGCGTGCAGCGAGCGCCTATCGTGGTTCGGTCGCATTTGAACGTGCCGTCCTCCTGCGAATGGCACTGGATCTTGCTCCGGTAGTTGAGGACAGACTCGTCCCCGATCGCGGTGAGCGACGGGTCGGAGATGTGGGCGCCGTCGTCGAAGACCCTCCTGCCGATCCGAACACCCATCAGCCGCCAGAGCACGTTCTTGAACGGCGTGCCATCGAACGCGTGGAGATAGTGAATCGGATGCAGCTTCCACAGGCGCTCGGCCGACCAGAAATCCGCGTGGTAGATGGAGCAGATCGTCGGCTGCAACGGGCGTAACGCTTCGCTGCCACGGTGCACCAGGGCGAAGTAGACCGCGGTGACCACGAAGCTGAGCGCGAAGAATACGGCGTTCACCGCGTGGGGCAGCACATCGTACAGTTCGAGCGCGGCCAGGTAGAGCAACGTGAACAGGAAGACGCCCACCCATCGGGTGAAGAGGAAAAGGCCGATGGTCCGAAGGTTGTAGCGGTTCTTGGCCGCAAGGCCGCGGCGCAGCGCCTCCCCCGTCCGGAGATGGTCGAATCGGCTGTCGCGCTCGACCGATCGGGGAATCTCGAAACACGGGGCGCCCAGCAAGCCGACCCCTTCGCGAATCTTGCCGTCGAGGGGAATCATCACCTTCGTCCCGAGGAGGACGTTGTCGCCCGTCCTGCCGCCCGCGGGATACAAGACGTCGTTCCCCACGAAGTTGCGTGGCCCGATCGCCGCTCGGGATACGCGGAACGAGCTGCTCGAGACCTCGTCATTCACCAGAATCAGCCCGTCGGCGACCATCGTTCCGGTACCGACGGAGCTCAGGGACGGGTTCGCGTGCATCACCTCGCTGCCGAAATTCGAGCCGGTCTGCTCGACTGGAGAAAGGTGGTATCCGAGCCACTGCAGAAAGTGCACGATGTAGGAGCTGTCTCCGAACAGGAACGTGAAGAACCTCATCCTCCCGATGCGCGCGATCGCCCGGTGCACCGCGTCGTGGAGGCCGTACAGCGGGTAGACCGTGTCCGGTTTGATGAACGTATGCAACACGCGAGACAGAGCAACGGTGAGCAGGAGACCGACCAGCGCGAGGCCGAAAAAGAGCACCAGCGAGAGGATCACCGCCTCGATGAAGACGCGTGTCACGGTGCTCGCGCCAGCGCTCGGATCCAGCACCTCAGCCAAGGACGATGCCGTGACGATCGCCAGGCTCGCGCCCCCCGGCATCAGCGGCAGGTACAAGAGGAGGACGACGAGCCAGGCCGCGGCGGAATAGCCGGCCCGACGCAAGCGTCCGCACCGAGCCGGCGCGACTCTCATATAGTTCACATCCGTGCGCTGGGCCGGACAGCCGTGCCACCGCTCGCCGGCCGGAACCGACTGGCCGCCGTGCAGCGCGGAGGCGTGACCGAGCTGCCCCCCATCGCCCATGGACGTGTTGATGTCGAGCACGGATCTTTCGCCGACGAACACGTCCCGGCCGAGCGTCACCGGCCCGGTTTCGATCCGCCCGGCCTGTACCCGGTAGCCGTTGAGGATCGCCTCTTTGCGGATCACGGTCCCCGCGCCGATGGTCAAGAGATCGGTACATACCGGAACGCGCCGGGAGAAGATCACGACGCGCGGCCCGATCTTCGCGCCCAGCGCCCTCAGATAGAGCGTGTACAGGGGCGTGCCGATGAACAACCGGGCGGCCGGGCTCGACCGGACCAGCGTCTTGACGATCCAGAAGCGGAGGTACGCGAGGCTCCACAGACGGATCTGCTGGGGTTTCCAACGACCGACGAGCACCCACTTCGCGGCGATCGGAACGGCGCAAACAACGAGGAAGGCCGCGCTGCTGGCCAGGACCAATCGCAGGTAGATCCCGACGGCAGTCGAGCCCGCCGAGACCCACTCGTAGCCCGCCACGATGGCGAGTACGGCCACATAGGAGTATGCCAGGAACAGCAGGCCCTGCAGCGCTCCACAGAGGACGTACTCCCGCGTGCTTGTCGGCGTCGGCGCCTCGATCGCCGCCGAGACCGGTGGCTTGGAGGGTCCGGGCGCCACGTCCGCGACCGCCGCTGCCAGGCTGCGGATCGTCGGGTGCTGGTAGACGTCTCTCATCGAGACCGGCGGCAGGTTTCCGCGCTTCCTCACTCGCGCGCAGAAATGGGCCATGACCAGCGAGTCGGCGCCGAGGTCCTCAAAGAAATGGCTATCGACCGGCACGCGGTCGACGCGCAGGACCTCGGCGAGCAGCTCGGCGAAGACGGTTTCGACGCCCGTCGGCGCGGCGCCGCGCCGATCCTCAGTCGCCGGCGGAGACCCGGGGCTCGTCCTCATCGCACCGTCTCGTAGAAGAAGTCCGACAAGCGCCGGTCCTGACCGGCGGCCACCGCCTGGTCGTACACCCACTTGCCAACCGCCACGTCGAGTATCCCCATGCCGAAGGGGGAGAAAACGATCGGACGGCTGCGATCCACCGATCGGCGTCCCAGCATGATCTCGGCAAGCGTGCCCGTCACGAAGCTTCTGTTCCCCGTCTGCTGCTCGGTGAGATGGGGGGAGGTGTTCGCCTTCATGACGTGCTCGACGTCGTCGACCACGTTCTGGGATCTGAGGAGGATCTCGGGTGCGAGATCGCGAAGCGAAATATGCAGCACCAGCGGGTTGTGCTCGAACAGGGAAGGATCGGCGATGTATGACGCGGGCGCGACGGTCGTGAAAACGATCAGCTCGGAGGCACGGAGAAGTTGTGTCACGTCGGGAACCACCGTGACGGTGTGGTGTCGCTCGGGGCGGCACGCCGTGTTTCTGAATTTCTCGCTCTCGAGAGGCGACTTGTCGTATAAGCGTACGTCCTCGATCGCCCATCCCGTGTCGACCAGGAAGTCGTACACGTACCGGGCGATGAACCCGGTGCCCACGATGCCCAACGAATGCGCCCGGCGCGATCGCCCGTTCAGCCAGTAGGCGGCAAGAACGGCGGACGCGGCCGTCCGCGCGGCCGAGATGATCGAGCTTTCGAGGATGGCAAAGGGATACCCGGTCTCGTAGCTGTTGAGCACGAGCACGGCCGACGCGCGCGGAAAGCCTCGCTGGACGTTGCCCGGGTAGCTGGCGATCCACTTCAGCCCGGCCACGTGGAAGCCGTTTCCCAGGTAAGCCGGAAGCGCGATGATCCGGCAATCCGGCTTCTCGGGGAACCGCAGGAAGTAGCTGTCGGGGTTGACGGACTGCCCGTGGGCGTGCGCGAGATACGCGTCCCGCACGACGTCGATGCAGTCGGCCCGACGGGCCCGGATGATGTCGAAGACCGTCTTGCCGTTGATGATCGACAGCTCGAAGTGCACGGCCGCTACTCGAGTTTCGTCGCCCACGTGGGATCGAACACCGTGTCGAGGTAGGGCGTCCCCCGGTCCGCGCACACGAACAGCACCGTGGGGCGCCTGGCCTCAGGCATCCGTGCCGTGTAGCGCTTCACCGCCGCGAACACCGTTCCGCTGGAGCCGCCCGCGAACAGTCCGTGCGTCGTGAGGAGGTCCCGGCAGGCGGCGACCGTCTCCCGCTCGGGAATCAGAACCACGTCGTCAATCCGGGCGTGCGACAAGAGCGGCGGGACGATGCTCGACCCAACGCCGGGTATGTGGCGTTTGCGGGGTGCGTCCCCGAAGATGGCGGAGCCCTGCGTATCGGCGGCAATGATGCGAACGTTCGGATAGCGCTCTTTGAGCCGGCGCGACATGCCGGCGATCGTTCCCGCCGTGCTGACGCCGATGAAGACGTAGTCCAGCGAGTCAAAATCGGCGCAGATCTCGCCCGCCGTGAGCTCGTAGTGCGCCTCCACCGCGTCGAGGTTGCCGTACTGGTTCGTCCAGTAGGCGTTCGGAATGGTGGCGCACAGGTGCTCGACCATCCGCAGGCGCGTCTTCAGGAATCCGCCCGTTTCGTCGCGGTCCTCGACCTTCACCACCGTGGGACAGAGGCGCCGGAGGAACGACTCGTAGGCGCCGGCGATGTTCGGGTCGATCACCGGGATGAACTTGAGGCCGACCAGGTGCGTGAAGGCGGCGAGAGCGGCGGCGAAGTTCCCGGAGGAGGACTCGATCACCGTTGTATCGTCGCGGATGTCGCCTCGCTCGGCCGCCCGCTTGAGGATCCAATAGGCGGGGCGGTCCTTGATGCTGCCCACCGGGTTGACGTACTCGAGCTTGGCGAACAGCCGCATGCCCTCCACGGCCAGCGGCACATGCGGTGTGGGCCGCAGGATCTTGCGGAGCTGTTCCAGGCGGGTGACGAGACTCGACGCCGGCCGGGTCTTCCGCCGGACGGCCGGGCGCGTGGCCTTGAACGTTGAGGCGGCGGCTGACCCGCGCATCTAGAATTCGACTCCCGTGGTAAGCCTGACAAGGAAGAAGGTCGGCCGTGCCAGCGCCGCGCGCACCCCAGGGTCCACGATCGTGCTGAACTCGAAATGCGGGCTGATGTAGCGGTGCGGCTTCACGTACACCGTCAGCCAGCCCTCCGCGCTGATGCGATCCAGCGCCGCTTTGTCGACGTCGGCATAGGCATCGTTGAACCTCGAAGATGCCCATCCGGCGCCGAACGAGCCTCCGACCTCGACCCGTTGTGACACACGCCGCTCGGACTCGATCCCGGCTTCTCCGAAGTACGCGCCCCTGTACGTGAGGACATCGACGCTCTGATTGGTGAACAGGCGGACCAGCCCCGCGTCATACGACACGTACAGCCAGCCCTCAATCGAGCGGGTGCTGTACCGGCTCAGGGGATCGTGGTAGAAGAACATCCTGAGGGCCGGCGCGATCGTGAGGCCCGTCCCCTCGTGCGCGCGCGTCAGCTCCAGCTCCAGAATCCGCGGGCGCGAGCCGTCGGTGGTCTCGGCCAGTGTGAAATTGCCCCACAGCGAGAACTCGGCGGGCCCCCCGGACACCCACGCCACCGGCTGGACTACGAGACGATCGCTGATCATGAACCCGCGGTCCGCGTGGCCGGAGCCGAGCGCGACCTCCACACCATAAGAAATCGGTCGCGCGGCTTCCGACGGTTTCTCTGCATCGGGATTCGGATAGCTCCGGGCGAACGCCGGAGCGCCTCGCAGAACGACCGGCGCGGCCGGGACAAGAGCCAACGGAATCGGCGTCGGAATCCCGGCGCATGGATGCTGCCACTCGCTGTCGGGAGCGGCTTGCGGCGACGTCGCGGGCGCCGGGGAAGGATCCTGCGCGAAAGCAGGCAGGCACCACCCGGCGAGGGCGAACCAGGCCGCCACGCCAGCCTGATCGGCCCGCAGGAAGCACCCGCGATGCCGCGTCGGATTGATCGAGATGAGCCCCCCGAGGGCGCCCCAGGGTGGTGCGCGGACGGCGCCTTTGTGCGGGGGGGCATCAACAGTCGTGCCAGCGGCACGGACCCGTTTGTATCAATTGTAACTGGTTGCACCAAGACGGGCTACGAAATATGGCAACATTTGAGGGCATTTCCTGATACACGATGGGGCTTGTTGGAGCGAGCCCCCATCTGTTGCGTGGATTCAACAGAGAAACGCGAGCGGGGCGACAGAGTGCGAAGCACCGCCCGCTCGCGTGCCCCGCCCTTCGAAAGTTGGAGTCCACATCTAACCAGGACCCGGAACCGTTGAGACATTAGAGACCCGTAAACGGCAGCATACAACGGCCGTGCGTTGCAAAGGAGAATCGCCATGGCAGATCGGAAGATCATCGCGGTTATCGGAGCAACCGGCGCGCAAGGTGGAGGCCTGGTGCGCGCCATGATGGCCGACAAGACCAGCTCGTTCAGGCCCCGCGCGCTCACACGGAACATCAACTCCGAGAAGGCGAAGGCGCTTGCAGCCGCGGGTGCGGAGGTCGTCGCGGCGGATGCCGACGAGCCCGGGACCGTTGATCGGGCGTTCGCGGGAGCCTACGGCGCCTTCTGTGTCACGAATTTCTGGGAGCATTTCTCTCCCGAGCGGGAGCTGACGCAGGCCGGCAACCTGGCGCGAGCGGCGAAGACCGCCGAGCTCGAGCACGTGATCTGGTCGACCCTCGAGGACACGCGCAAGTGGGTGCCGCTCGACGACGACCGGATGCCCACGCTGATGGGCAAGTACAAGGTGCCGCACTTCGATGCCAAGGGCGAAGCCGACCAGATCTTCCGCGACCTCGGCGTACCGACCACGTTCCTGCTGACATCCTTCTACTGGGACAACCTGATCTACTTCGGCGCGGGCCCCAAGCGGGGAGCGGACGGCAAGCTGGCGATCACCTTCCCGCTGGATCAGAAGAAACTTCCGGCCATCGCGGTCGAAGACATCGGCAAGTGCGCGTACGGAATCTTCAAGCGTGGGCGTGAGTTCAGCGGCAAGACGGTCGCCATCGCCGGCGAGCACCTCTCGGGCGCGGACATGGCGGCCGCCCTCACGCGGGCGCTCGGTCAAGAGGTGCGGTACAACGCCGTCGCGCCCGAGGTCTACCGCGGCTTCGGCTTTCCCGGTGCCGCCGACCTGGGCAACATGTTTCAGTTCAAGCGCGACTTCAACGATTACTTTCGCAAGGTGCGGGACGTCAATTTCGCGCGGGTACTCAACCCGGAGCTGCAAACCTTCGGGCAATGGCTGGCCCGGCACAAGGACCAGATTCCGCTCGAATAGCCGGCGCTCCGCGCATATCCAAGGCGGCAGGGAGCGCCGGGGCGAGGGC
>WNFU01010095.1_pt1 | contig 11110 bp, 10 predicted proteins | sample 5400121 | NCBI WGS metagenome assembly WNFU01 (sample SAMN13153360, study PRJNA577476) | soil metagenome | isolation source: 100 cm soil or saprolite under grassland replicate 1 | place: USA:California | collected 2016-06-15
GGACGAGGACGATGTGCACTTCGCGAGGGCCATGGACGCCGACGACCAAGCGTTGCTCGATGTCGGCGCTGCGGCTTGGGCCCGTGATGATTGCCAGCGCGCTCGGAAGGTCTGACCCGACGGCTGTGAACAGCTCTGCCAGGCCCGGAAGGATCCGCTCCTCCGAGAGCACGGAGACGTGGACCTCCGGAAGCAGGTGCCGCGCCCGCGGCTCGTCGGGCGCAGCGGCGAGCACGACGCTGCCGGTGTCGGCAAGCCCGTAGCTTGCCGTCGAGCGCTCCGAGCCTTCGATCTCCGGAGCTTCGCCGCGATGCACGACGAAGCCGGCGGCCTCGGCGTTCGCGACGAAGCGCTCGGCCAGCGACTGGGTCATCGCAGATCCCGGAAGCGGCGGCGGGCGAGGATGGGCAGCTCCCGACCTCGTGTCCATGTGCGACCCGGCCCGAAACGTCCGCCGAGACTCGCGGCGAGGCGGGCGAGAAACGTTGAGGCCCTGTACAGGGAAGGGCGTGACCAGGCCAGCGACCAAAGTGTGAAGCCGAGGCGCTCGCGGGCGGACGCGACCCGCTCTTCGACGAGATCCTTCCGGAGCTCCAGGAGCAGCTCGTGCAGGGGGATCTTCACCGGGCAGGCGACTGTACAGGCGCCGCAGAGGGAGGACGCATGCGGCATCACCGGGCAGGCGACTGTACAGGCGCCGCAGAGGGAGGACGCATGCGGCAGGGCGGGCGCACGCTCGAGCCCGACGAGCAGCGGCACGAGCACGGCCGCCATCGGGCCCGAGTAGACCGGTCCGTACGCGCCTCCGCCGGCCTTGCGGTAGACAGGGCAGACGTTGAGGCAGGCTCCGCAGCGGATGCAGGCGAGCATCTCCTCGTAGCGGCCGCCGCGGAGGTTGGAGCGACCGTTGTCGAGGATCACCACGTGAAGCTCCTCAGGCCCGTCGACCTCCCCTGCGCGCCGGGGTCCCGTGAAGATCCTCGTGTAACTCGTCAGCTTCTGCCCCGTGGCGCTGCGCGGGAGGAGCTGGAGCAGAACGGCCAGGTCATCGAGGGTCGGCACCAGGCGCTCCATGCCGAGGAGGGCGATATGGACATTCGGCAGGGAGGTCACCAGCCCGCCGTTGCCCTCGTTCGTCACGAGACAGAGGGAGCCGGTTTTCGAGACGGCGAAGTTCGCGCCCGTGAGCCCGACGTCGGCACTCAGGAAGACCTTCCGGAGCTGCCGTCGAGCGGCGGCCGCGAGCTCTTCCAGCTCGGGGGAGACGGGTGCGCCTTCGACCGCGGAGAACAGCTCGGCCACATCCGCGGCCGTCTTCTCGATCGCGGGCAGGATGATGTGGATCGGGTGCTCCTGCGCGAGCTGGAGGATGTACTCCCCCAAGTCGCATTCCACGGGACGAATCCCTGCTGCCTCGAGTGCTTCGTTGACGCGAATCTCTTCGCTCGCCATCGACTTCGACTTGGCCACGAGCTGCGCACCGACCCGGCGGCAGACGTCGACGATGTACTCGTTTGCCTCCTCGGCGGTCCGCGCGAAATGGACCTTGCCGCCGCGGGCCTCGAAGGCGGCGGTGAAGTCGGCGAGATGGCGGTCGAGATCGGAGATGGTGCGCATCCGGATCTCGTGAGCCCGCTCGCGCAGCGTCTCGACGTCAGGAAGGTCGGCCCAGGCCGTCGTGCGACCCTCGAGCATGCGCTGCGTCGCCGCGTCGGCGGCCTCCTGGCTGTGCGGGTTGGCGAGTGATGCCTGGGCGACGCGGCGAAAGCGCTCCTCTACTTGCGCCAGCTCGGTCAAGGGTTCGCCCCCCGGGCGAGCGCGGTCGCCAGGTGGATCACGCGCGGTGCTCCCGTTCGAGCAGCGCGTGCACGCAGATGCATGAGGCAGCCCGGATCTGCGGTCACGAGGGCGTCTGCGTCGCGAGCGCCTGCCAGCTTCTCGTCGGCCATCGCCACGGAGATCTCCGGCTGGCGGACCGAAAACGTCCCGCCGAACCCACAGCACAGATCCGGCCTTGGCAGTGGGACGAGCTGCGCGCCGGAGCGCTCCAGCAAACGCCGGGGCTCCTCTGCGATCCCAAGCTCTCGGAGCATGTGACAGGAGTCGTGGTAGGCAAGCGAGCAGCCGGCGTTTCGAGCGGGGAGCGTCGACTCCGCCTGGGCGAGGAAGGCAGAGAGCTCCCAGACCTCGTACGGCTCGCAGCCCAAGAGCTCGGGCAGGTAGTGCGCGACCATCGTCGCGCAGGAGCCGGACGCGCAGACGACTGGACGGTCTCTGGAGAAGGCTCGGACGAACGTGCGGGCGACGCGGCGGGCCGCCGCGCGATGGCCGGCGTTGAATGCCGGCTGCCCGCAGCAGACCTGCTCCAGGGGAAAATCGACCTCGTAGCCGGCCTGTTCGAGCAGCGACTCGGCGTCAGCCACGACTTCCGGGAAGAAAAGATCTCCCAGGCAAGTGGCGAAGAGCTGAACGCGACGCTCAGCGATATGGGACCTCTTCCCGCCGGCCTGACTCGCTCGAACGGACGATTGCGTCGCAGATCTCCGCGGCCCTGTAGCCGTCCTCGAAGGTCGCACCGTGCGGTGCGACGTCCCCGTCCTCTGCGATTGCCGTCAACAGGTGGTGGATCTCGTGCACGAACGAATGCTCCCACCCGATGATGTGCCCGTGGGGCCACCAGTGCTCCCAGAACGGGTGGTCAGCTTCCGAGACCAGGACGTCGCGAAACCCCTGTGCACGCTCGCCGGGCTTCGACTCCCTGAGGTTGACCTGCAGCTCGTTCAGACGCTCGAGGTCGAATGCGATCGAGCCCTTGGATCCGTTGATCTCCCAGGTGAAGGCGTTCTTGCGCCCCGGACAGAAGCGTGATGCCTCCACCGTCCCTATCGCGCCGCCTTCGAACTCGACAACCGCTTCGAAGGCGTCGTCGACGTCGCGCCCCTCCTTGAACGTCCTCGTGCCTCCGCTGACCGACTTCACCTCACCGACCAGGTAGCGAGCGAGGTCGAGGACATGCGCACCGAGATCCCCAAGGGCGCCTGAGCCTGCGGTGGCCCGCTCGAAACGCCACACCTGGTCGTCGATGTCGCCCCACTCCTGTAAATAGCTGCCGCGGAAGTGGTAGATGTCGCCGAGGTCGCCCCCCTCGAGCATCTCGCGGGCAAGCCGGACAGCCGGCACGAAGCGGTAGTTGAAGGCACACATGTGCTTGACGCCTGCGGCCGCCACCTGCTGCCAGACGTCGTAGCTCTCGTCCGCCGTGCGGGCCAGCGGCTTCTCGCAGATGACGTGCTTCCCGGCTGCCGCCGCCGCAATCGTCGGCTCGGCGTGGAGGTTGTTCGGTCCTGAGTTGTCGAAGAGCTCGACTTCGTCGTTGGAGACGAGATTGCGCCAGTCGGTCGCATATCGCTCGAAGCCGTAGCGACGAGCCGCCTCCGCGACCGCCTCCTCGGTTCGCCCCGCTACGGCAACCAGGCGCGGCACCAGCGGGGGCGGCCAGGTCATGTACGGAATCGTCCGGTAGGCGTTGGCATGCGCCTTGCCCATGAAGGCGTAGCCGAGCATCCCGACGCCGATCGTGCGCGCTTCCTCCGCGCCGGAAGCCCTTCCCATCGTGACGAATCCCACCTCCTGGTCAGCCATGGATCACTTCCTTTCGTAGGCGGCGTCGAAGGCCACAGCGGACGGGGCGAAGTCGGTGCGGCGAACGAACGCAACAGCGTCCTGCGCGCCCCACTCCCGATCCATGCCGGCGTCCTCCCATTCGACCGAGAGGGGTCCCTCATAGCCGATGCGGTTCAGAGCTCGGAAGAGCTCTTCGAAATCCACGTCTCCGTGCCCCGGCGAGACGAAGTCCCACCCGCGTGCCGCGTCTCCGAAGTTGAGGTGGCTGCCGAGAATCGACCGGCGCCCGTCAAGGCGCTTGCGCGAGTCCTTCACGTGCACGTGGTAGATACGGTCGGCGAACTCGTCGACGAACGCGGCTGAGTCGAGAGACTGGTGCGCGAAGTGGCTCGGGTCGAAATTGATCCCGAAGCCGTCGCGGCGGTCGATCGCGTCGAGCGTCTTTCGAGTTGTGACGAAGTCGTAGGCGATCTCCGTCGGATGTACCTCGAGTCCGTAGCGAACTCCCTCTGAGTCGAAGACGTCGATGATCGGGTTCCACCGGTCGGCGAAGTCTCGGTAACCGGCTTCGATCGCATCCCAGTCGTTGGGCGGGAACGAGTAAAGCATGTGCCACACGCTCGAGCCGGTGAACCCGTTCACCTGCTGCACGCCCAGCTTGGCCGCCGCGCGAGCGGCATCGGCCACCTTCTCTGCCGCGCGCCGGCGGACGCCTTCCGGATCGCCGTCTCCCCAGACGTCAGGCGGCAAGATCGCGCGGTGCCGCTCGTCGACCGGGTCGCACACAGCCTGGCCGACGAGGTGCGTCGAGATGGCATGGCACTCGAGGCCGTGGCTGTGAAGGATTTCCCACCTTGTATCGGTGTAGGAGGGGTCCGAGAGCGCCTGGTCGACATCGAAGTGATCGCCCCAGCAGGCGAGCTCCAGTCCATCGAATCCCCAGCCGGCAGCCTTCTCGGCCAGTTCCTCGAGCGGCAGGTCGGCCCACTGGCCGGTGAAGAGCGTGACGGGTCGTGCCATCAGTCCTCCTTGTGGTTAGGCGACGGAAGATGCTCTTTGGTGGCCCCCGGCGAAGACGAGGTTGACGCCGGCGGCCTCGTAGGCGTCGATGAGCTCGCGCGACAGGCCGTCGTCGACGACGAGCGCGTCGAGTTCCTCGGGCCGAGCGATCGAGAGCAATGCGGCGAGACCGAACTTCGACGAGTCGATCAGGCCGATTCCCTTTCCCGAGGAGGCCAGTGCGGCGCGGAGCGTGTCGGCGAGCGCCCGCCGTGTCGTCGTCAAGCCGTGCTCCAGAGTCACTCCTCCCGCCGAGATGAACGCCACCTCCATGTTCAGGCCCGCCAGAAACTCCGCCGCCCAGCGGCCCCCGATCATCTTCAGCGTTTGGTCGACCTCGCCGGGGGTCACGACGACGTGGATCGCGGGCGCGTGCAGCTCCAGGGCGATTGCGGGCGAGTTCGTGACGAGCGTCAGCGCACGCGGCGGGTGCCGGTTCAGGTGCCGGGCGAGAGCCAGACAGGTTGTCGATGAGTCGACGAAGATCGTCCCGCCGTCCTCGACGAAGTGGACGGCCGCCGCCGCGATCGCCTCCTTCTGGGCCTGCGCCTGCCGTAGCCGCTTCGTCCAGTCGGTGGGGACTTGGAGTTGGGTCGGACTCGCGTCGGTGGGCCGCGCGCCGCCGTGGATGCGCTCGATCAGGCCGTCGCGGGCAAGGCGCTCGAGATCCCTGTGCACGGTGATTGGAGAGACGCCGTAGTCGCGGGCGAGCTCTCCGATGGAGGCGCCTCCGTCCCGCTGGATTCTCTCGAGGATCTTGGCTCTACGAAGGTCGGCGGGCATCGTGGTCAGGAGGTAGAGAGCGGGGCGGAGACGAGGGCGAGGTATCGCTCCGCGACGAGGTCCGCGAACGCAGGGTCGTTGACGTGCGTGTCGATGAGCTCGAAGGGGATCTCGGCGCGAAGCCCGGACGAGAGCGCCTCGAGGAAGGCGGCGTCGGCTTCGGGATCCCAGAGATCTCCTCCCTCGACGTCCGCGAGAGAGAACCCTTGCGAAGGCGCCACGACCCGAACGGGACCACGGGACTCGTTCAAACGCTCGGCCACGACGCGCCCGAGCTCGGCCATCTCGTCCCGTTCGAGGCGGACCAGCGTCGCAACCGGGTTGTGGTAGTAGCTCTTCCTGCCTCGATACTCTTCCGGCAGGGTCTCACGCGCCCCTTGGTTGAAGAAGTCGACACAGCCGGGGACGACCACCTGGGGCAGACCGTGCTTGCCTGCGACTGTCAGGCGCTCCGGGCCCGTGGCGTGCAGGCCTCCGAGCAGCGCGTTTGCGACCTCGGAGAGCGTGTAGTCGATCACGCCAGCCAGGGCACCCGCAGTGACGAGCTTCTCCATCGCCGGACCGCCGACGCCGTTCGCGTGGAAGATGACGGGCTCGTGCCCTGCCCGCTCTAGAGCAGCTCTGATCCGCATCACGGCCGGCGTCGTGTGTCCCAGCATCGTGAGGCCAACGCTGCGCCCGCCCAGTTCGCTTACCGGCTGGCCCGCGTCGCGCGCCATGCCGGCGACAGCCGCTGCGGCATTGTCGAACACCGAGCGCGCGATCGGATTGAGCCCCAGGATGTCGATGACGGAATGCATGACGAGGACGTCGCTCTCGCCGACGAATGGGCCGAACGCCCGGCGGCCCGACGCACTGGGAGAGACGATCACCTTGGGCACGCCGACGGGTAGGGCGTGCATTGCCGCCGCGCCGAGCAGAGCCCCCTCGGCGCCGCCGAGACACAGCACCCCGTTGATCCGCCCCTCCAGCCAGAGCCGAAGGCAGACGGCGCGTACGCCTTCCACCATCAGCTCGACCGCCGCACCGCGGCTTCCCGCCTGTTGCACCTGCTCGAGGTCGTAGCCGGCCTCGCGGGCGACGTCCTCGCGGGTGACGTCAGCCTTGATGCCGGGCTCGCCGAGGATGCCGGAGTCGATCACGAGCGGCCTGGTCCCGAGCGCGACCAGCCGGTCGCGCACATAGGCGATCTCGTCCCCCTTCGTGTCCAGCGTCCCGATCAGGGCGATCCCCGGCTGCTGGGTCATGACTCGGTCATCAGGCCCGGTCCCGCCATTCCCGCGTGTGCACCTCGACCGGCACCTTCTGGAACTCCTCCAGCGCAGCAGCGAGATGCTCGGCGTAGAGCTCGTACGTCGTCTCCCCCTTCTCGGCTGTCGCGCGGAACGGGTTCCCGATGACGCCACTCGGCGTGAAATCGGCATGGTCCGTGGGAAACAGGAAGTACTGGTAGCCCTGGAACTCCACCTCCGGCGCCCCGTCCAGCTTGATGAACGAATCAGGGAACCAGTCGGGCTTCTTGACCTGCTGGTTGACCGCCCGGTCCATGCGAACCAGTTCCTCGTCGTGAGCCAGGACCTGAGCGGTTTCGAGCTCGCTCGAATGCCAGCCCGGCGTTTCCTCCGGCGGATTTTCCATCACGTCCGAGACAAGGCCCAGGTAGCGCTCGGCGTAGAGCTTCGAGAAGGCGACGAACGCGCCGGTCTCATAGCGGATGCGCCGCAGGAGCGGGTCGATGATCTTGACGTTCGAGCCGTGGTTGTTGACGAACACCAGTCGGTTGAAGCCGTGGTGGATGAGGGAACGAGCGACGTCGTGGTAGACCTCGAGCAGGATCTGAGATCTGACGGTGATCGTCCCGGTGCCGGCACCCGGCTCGTACATGTGCTGGGGTGAGTAGCCGAACCACACGCAGGGCGTGTAGAGGACCTGGGCGCGTTCGGCTGCCCGCCTCGTGATCTCGTCTGCCTGGATCGTGTCCGTGGCGAGCGGGAGGTGCGGGCCGTGCTGCTCCATGCTCGCAATCGGGACCATGACGATGTCCTTCTCCTCCAGGTAGCCCTGGATGTCCGGCGGAGCGAGATCCGCGATGTTGTACGAACGCAGGTCCACGGCCCTCCCTCCCTAGGCCCGCGCGGCTTGCTGAGCCCCGATGTGCTGGCGCAAGGTGTCGATGGACTCCTGGACGTATTCGTCGTAGAGCTGCTCGGGAACGGCGCCGGTTCCGTGATCTCGCAGGAATTGTTCGAGGCCGACGCTCGCGTCCGCCTCCGACGCATCCCCGATCTCCCGTCGCTGGGAGATGCGGCTGCGGTCGACCGTGGCGACGAACTCGACCGTGAGGTAGCCGTCGTAGCCGACGTCCTCGAGCGTCCGTACGAGGAGCTCCCAGTCGATCGCGCCCTGGCCGGGAGGCATGCGGTTGTTGTCAGCGACGTGGAAGTCCACCAGCTTGTCCCCGGCGTGTCGGATCGCGGCGGACCAATCCGCTTCCTCGATGTTCATGTGGAAGATGTCCAGGCAGATGCCACAGTCGCCGCCAACGTCCTCGGCGAGCGCGAGCGCCTGATCCCCACGGTTGAGGAAGTACGTCTCGAAGCGATTGAGCGGCTCGAGCGCGAGCCGAACGCCTTGCTTCTCAGCGTGAGCCTGGCACTCCTTGAGGCTCTCGACCGCCCATTGCCACTCGTCCTCGGGGGAGCCCATCGGCGTGACCTTGCCCACCGTCGACGGGACGACCGTGAGGATCTTCCCTCCCAGCTCCTTGATCATGTCGATCGTGTCCTTGACGTACTGGACACTGCCGACGCGGACGTACTTGTCCTCGTGGAGAAGGTCGCGCCCTCCGACCATCAGCGTGACAGCTCCCCAGCATTCAAGCCCGTTCTCCTCGAGCAGGGAGCGGACCTGCTTCGTGTCGTACAGCGCCGGCTCGCCGGAGATCTCGATTCCGTCGTAGCCGCTCCGGCCGAGCCGCTTGAGCGTGACCTCGATCGGTTCGGGCCGCATCCAGTTGTGCATCGCCATCTTGAGTGCCATGTGTCTCCTTTGCTCGTCAGAGATCCAGCTTCCCGGGGTTCATGATCCGATTCGGGTCGAGCACCTCCTTGATCCGTCGCAGGGTGTCCAGTGCCGGCCCATGCTGGGCCCGCATGTAGGGCGCCAGCTTGAGGCCGACTCCGTGGTGGTCGTTGATCACGCCGCCCGCCTCGAGAATGGCCTTGACGCCGTCCTCCCAGATGCGGTCATGAAGCTCGATGCCATTCGGTCCCGCGTCGGGGATGATAAAGCGGCCGTAGATCATCGTTCCCCACGGGTACCAGTGGCTCAGGTGGATCCTGAGCGTGAGGCCGTCCTGCTCGTAGGGCTCGATCGCGCTTCGAACCGCCTGGTAGACGCCGTAGATCCGCGCGTACGTCGCGACGGCTTCGATCGTCCCCCACATGGCCGGCAGCTGCGGGTGGTGCGGCGGACGGTAGAACTCGTAGCGTCTCCTCCACCACGTCTCGCCGAGGCTGCCGTCGAGGATCCGGGCGCCTCGCTCTGAGGCGAGCGCAAGCACTCCTTCGGCCTCTGCATCGGCAACGGCCGGCTCTCCCTCGAAACAGAGGACCGTGCAGACGCCGTCCAGCTCCTCACCCACCACCGGGCTCAGCGTGAGTCGGGTTGCCGTCTCGTCGTAGAGGCGGACCACGGACGGGCGGTAACCGCGGGCGATGGCGTCACGGATGGCGGCGATGCCGTCGGGTACCGAAGGAAACGAGACCGCCTCGAAGCGGCGCGCGGCGGGCAGCGGTCGCAGCCCCAACGTCGCCCGCGTGATGACGCCGAGCGTCCCCTCCGAGCCGACGAAGAGCTGGGTGAGCTCCGGTCCTACGGCGTGTCGCGGCACGGGAAGCGTGTCGATGATTTCACCGGCCGGGGTCACGACGCGGAGCGCAAGGAGGAGATCCTCGATCTTTCCGTAGCGGGTGGAAAGGACCCCGGAGCCGCGCGCGGCGACGTAGCCGCCCACCGTCGCGAGCTCGGCGGATGCGGGGTAGTGCGGCAGCATGAGGCCGCGCTCGTTCAGCTCGGCTTCGAGGCGCTGGCCGTTGACGCCTGCCTCCGCCGTCACGGTGAGTGACTCCTCGTCCACCTCCACGATGCGGTCAAGGCCGTTCAGGTCGAGAGCGATTCCGCCGTGGGTGAGAATCGCTCCACCCTGGCTCCCCGACCCGCCTCCCCAGGGCACGACGGGAACCCCGAACTGGTTCGCGAGCCTGAGCGCGGCGGCCACGTCGTCGTCGGACTTCGCGAAGACAACGAGATCGGGACGGCCCAGCGGGGAGCCGTTTGCGCGCGAGGCGATCGCCTTCCAGTACGTATCGGCCTCGTACGCGTCCAGGCGTTCTCCGTCCGTGCTGACCGCATCAGCTCCGAGGCGCTGCCGAAGCTCCCCGGCGACGAGCTCGATGTTCTCCACAGCGACGCCCATCGGCGGCGTTAGCTCCTCGTCCAATCGGGCACGGAACCCGCCCCCACCTGCCGGAAGTCGGGGAGCCCCTCCAGGACCTTCTCGGGACCGCCTGGGTTGTAGAGAGCGAGCAGTCGCATCGGCTCCCAGCCCGTGTTTCTCGTCGAGTGGAAGACGCCGGTGGGGACGTAGATAGTGTCGCCGGGCTTGACCGCGAAGGGCTCATGGTCGTCGAGCATCTGCTCCCCCTCGCCCGAGAGGACGTACAAGATCTCCTCTGATTCAGGGTGGTTGTGCCGGTCGTGCCCCCGGCCCGGCTGGAGGACGACCTCGCCGAAGGTGATCCCGGCTCCCTCGGTCAGCTCGGGAGTCACGAACCACTTGATTGCGCCCCAGTCGAACGTCTGCGTGGGAATCGCGTTCGGATCAACCGCCTGCACGAACTCCTCCTTCGATCGGGATGGCCTTGAAGCGCCGCACGGTCTCGGTGAGCGCGACTTCCGTCGGCAGGCGCTCCATGCTCGTGGCACCGAAGAAGCCGACCACACCGCGGGTGCGTCCGAGCACGTAGGCGGCATCCTCGGGCTCGGCAATCGGGCCGCCGTGGCAGAGCACGAGGATGTTCGGGTCGACCTCCTTGGCCGCGTCGTGCATCGCCTGCACACGGTCGACGGCCTCGTCGAGAGTGATGGCTGTCTCGGCGCCGATCGTTCCGGAGGTCGTCAGGCCCATGTGGGGAACGAGCACGTCCGCCCCCGCTTCGGCCATCAGGCGAGCACCATCCGGATCGAACACGTATGGGGCGGTCAGGAGCTCGAGCTCTCGCGCCACGCTGATCATCTCGACCTCGAGCGCGTAGCCCATCCCCGTCTCCTCTAGGTTCTGCCGAAAGACGCCGTCGATCAGGCCGACGGTCGGAAAGTTCTGGACTCCGGCGAAGCCGAGCTCCCGCAGCTCGCGCAGGAAGACGGGCATCATCCTGAAAGGGTCGGTGCCGCAAACGCCCGCAAGCACGGGCGTCTGCCGCACGATCGGCAGCACCTCACCGGCCATCTCGACGACGATTGCGTTCGCATCGCCGTAGGGCAGCAGTCCGGCGAGAGAGCCGCGTCCCGCCATGCGGTAGCGCCCCGAGTTGTAGACGATGATCAGGTCCGCCCCGCCCGCCTCGGCGCACTTGGCCGAGAG
>WNFU01008547.1_pt3 | contig 11109 bp, 7 predicted proteins | sample 5400121 | NCBI WGS metagenome assembly WNFU01 (sample SAMN13153360, study PRJNA577476) | soil metagenome | isolation source: 100 cm soil or saprolite under grassland replicate 1 | place: USA:California | collected 2016-06-15
ATATGATTCCCGCAAACCGCATTTACGCACCGGGACAAGCGATTCTGAACCTTTTTCCGGCACCGAATACGAGTGGAACCTACAACTATACTTCGGTAGTGCCGAGTTCCTATCCCCGGCGCGAAAATATTGTTCGCATCGACTGGCAGATCGATTCGAATACCAGACTCAGCGGGCGATGGATTTACAACAAGGATGATCAGCAATTTGCTTATGGCACAACCACCGCTTCCTGGAACTGGCCGCTAACGATTACTGATAGGGCCAACGGGCCCGGGAACGTTCTATCCTTTACCCTGACGCACAACTTTAGTTCGACTGTAATTAACGAATTTGTATTCGGCGCTGGAAGGGGCGGCGTAAACATTAGCCCTAAGGGCGACGCTGCTACCCGCGCGGCCACAGGAATCAACACGCCGCTGCTATATCCAAACGTCAATACTGCCGGACTGATACCTGGCATCACTCTCAATGGCATCCCGGGCGTGGCCAACAGCAGTACTAACACTGCAGGCGGTGGCAATCTGGGTGCGCCTCAGACGTCGGTTTTCGGAACTTTCGACCAGCACTTCGTTATTAACACCTTCATCGATAACCTCACGAAGGTGTCAGGTAAGCACACACTCAAATTTGGCTGGTATTATCAACGCGCTTCAAACTCCAGCAATTCGCAAACGAACGCACAGTCGATCATTGATTTCTCTACATCGAGTTCCAATCCGCTCAACACAGGTAATCCCTTTGCGAATGCTCTGCTGGGCGTCTACACCTCTTACACGCAGGCTAGCGCCAAACCTTTGCAGAGTTACTTCTATCAAGACCTCTCGTTTTACGCACAAGACACTTGGAAAGTCACGCCACGTCTCACACTCGATTTGGGTCTGCGACTCTCTCATTATCAACCAGTCTACAACTTGCTTGGTCCCGCAACCGGGTTTAATCCTGCCCTGTTTGATCCTGCCAAGGCCCCGCGCATCTACAAAGGGATCTGCATAACTGTTTCGCCCTGCTCGGTGCGCGCAATCGATCCCGCCTTCGTAGGCGTACCTACGCCAGCAAATACCCTACCGAGCACCTACGTAGGTCGCTTAGTACCGAATACCGGCGACCTCTTAAATGGGGAAGGCCAAACTACCAGCGGATATCCAAAGGGACTCATTCATAGCATCATGATCCTGCCGCAACCACGACTGGGCTTCGCCTGGGATGCGACGAAGAACCACAAGACAGTTGTTCGCGGAGGTTTCGGTGTGACTTTTGATCGATACCAGAGCGGGATCACCGGGTTCGGAGCCACAAATCCTCCGGCGGTGTTGAATCCGACGCTGACGAACGGGTACCTACAAGACCTTACCAGCGCGGGAGCAAGCAACGCCTTGCCGCCGCCGCCTTTCGCTGTCAATGGCGTTGACGTGAATGCAAAGTGGCCGACCATCTATACATACAGTATTGGCGTGCAGCGTGACGTCGGGAAGGGCTTTGTGGTTGATGTAACTTATGTAGGAAGTCAGACACGTCATAATGCGCGAAGGGTGAATCTGAACTCTCTTCCTTATGGCACAACCTTCAAACCTGGTTCGCAGGACCCAACTAAGTTCAACGGCACAATCCCGACCGCGGAGCCAGGTCTGCCTTCGATCTACTCGAGCGCTGGAGTCAACTTTAGCGGAGCAAACGCCTTGCCGGTGGACTTCTTGAGGCCTTATCAGGGATACAGCGACATCACATACTATCAGTTTGACTCAAATTCACACTACAACTCCTTACAGATCAACGTTCAGCGTCGTTTCTCGAAAGGTGTTAGTCTTGGGATTGCTTACAACCGCTCGCGAGCAGTGGGAACAGTCTCCGACGATGGTACCTTTACCAATCTCGTAAACACGAAAAACGATTACGCCCTGCTGAATTTCGACCGGACCAACTATTTCGTAGCAAATTATGTTTGGGATCTCCCCAAAGGTAGTAAGCCTCTTGGCGGAAGCATGCTATCTCGAGCTGTGCTTGATAACTGGCAGCTTTCGGGCATCACCTGGCTTGCTTCAGGAAACCCAACTGAGCTTACCCTCACCATCACCGGTCAGGATGCCGGGAACCGTCTGTTAGGCACGTATACCGCAGGGAACAATTCCGGTCAACAGCCACGCTTCTACTTAACCGGTGACCCACAAAGCGGGAACCGTATTAATGAATCAGCGTTTGTACTTCCCGCAATTGGTGACAAAGGACCGTACCCGCGCATGTACCTGCGCAATCCTGGGATCAGAAACCAGGACTTGTCCATCTTCAAGAACTTCCCCATTGGGGCCGAGCGAAAGCAATCCTTACAATTAAGGATTGAGGCGTTCAATATCTTTAATCATACGCAGTTTTCAGGTTTCAACCTTACGACCAATGTAACCAACGGTGCAGGCCAGAATGGAGGAAACATCTTCGCAAATTACACCGGCCTTAGCGTGGTTCCTGTTAGCAGTCTGCGGTCGGGAAGCTGCACGGGAATTCTGGGAAGGTGCTTTGGGGAGCCTAACACCGCACGTGATCCACGGATTATTCAACTGGGCTTAAAGTTTTACTTCTGACCCAACGCCAATTCGCCAAGCTCCAGCAGGTGTGTTCAATTGAAGTGGGCCGAGCGCAGTCAGGAAGGTGGACCCTGATAATCAATAGAGGTGGCCTCTATTGATTATCAGGGTCCACCTTCCTGACTGTGCTTGGGCTAGTTGAATGGTACTCTCGCCACTGCGCTGCATGCAGGCTTTCACAACTTGCGCGGCGGCGCGACATTTTTATTTTTTTCTCCTAACTTCAAATGCCCATATCAACTATCGGCCGCCCGTTTGTGATAGCTCTCATTGTCCTTCTTCTCACGTTCTCGGCCCATTTGGTGTCCGCCCAAACTGTAAGCGTCACTGACTTGCATCGTGCGTTTCAGAGTCCTCCGGACGATGCTCGCATCATGATGCGTTGGTGGTGGTTCGGGCCTGCCGTGACGAAACCTGAACTGGAACGCGAGATGCGACTGATGAAAGAAGGAGGCATCGGGGGGTTCGAAGTGCAGCCTGTTTATCCTCTGGCGCCGGATGACGATAGCACGGGATTGAGAACACTTCCCTTCCTTTCAGATGACTTTATAGAGGCCCTCAGATTCACTGCGGACAAAGCACGGGAACTGGGTCTGCGTATGGACCTGACATTGGGCAGCGGATGGCCTTTTGGTGGACCGCAGGTCCCGATTAACCAGGCGGCTGGAAGGCTACGTTACGAACATATCAAGCTTGACGGTGCCACGCCGCGCATTAAAGTCCCTTACGTCGGTCCCGGTGAAAAGCTGATTGCTGTCTTTGTAGCGCGCCCGCAGGAACAGGGATTTGCACCAGAAAGCGTGCGCCAGCTGCCCGATATTAAGGAAGGCGTAGTGCAGGTTCCCACCGATCTTCCGGCTGGCAACGAACTACTCTTTTTCATCTCCAGTCGCACAGGTATGCAGGTAAAGCGGCCCGCGGTGGGAGCGGAGGGCTTCGTATTGGACCACCTGGACCAGACAGCCATCGATAACTATTTGCAAAAGGTGGGCGACCGGCTGATGCAGGCGTTTGGTCCCCAACCACCTCACGCGATCTTCTGCGACAGCTTAGAGGTTTATAACAATGACTGGACGGGAAACCTGTTGCCAGAGTTCCAGCAACGTCGGGGTTATGATCTGACTCCTTATCTGCCGGCACTGGTGAGCAATATTGGGCCAAAGACCGCCGCTGTTCGCCATGACTGGGGAATGACTTTGACGGAGTTGCTCAATGAACATTTCCTGGGCCCGATGCGCGAATGGTCCAAACGCAATCATGTCCTGTTTCGCATCCAGGACTACGGCGTGCCCGCGGCAATTCTTTCAAGCAATGCCTATGCCGATTTGCCCGAGGGAGAAGGTTCGCAATGGAAAACACTCAGCGCGACGCGCTGGGCTTCTTCGGCAAGTCACCACTATGGACATCAGGTGACCTCTTCAGAAACCTGGACCTGGTTACACTCCCCGGTTTTTCGCGCGACGCCATTGGACATGAAAGCCGAAGCAGACCGCCATTTCCTGCAAGGGATCAATCAGTTAATCGGGCACGGCTGGCCTTATACGGTTCCGGGAGTTGAATACCCTGGCTGGCGCTTCTACGCGGCTGCAGTCTTCGATGAAAAAAACCCCTGGTGGATCGTCATGCCTGACATTGCAAAATATCTGCAGCGTCTTAGCTTTCTCCTTCGCCAGGGAAAGCCCGCGAACAACGTGGCTATCTATCTCCCGAATGATGACGCCTGGTCACAATTCTCCGCAAACAATGTGCATATGATCGACATACTGCGGCAGAGACTCGGAAGCAACCTCATTCCCCAGGTCCTGGAGAGTGGAAACAATTTTGATTTTTTTGACGATGGCATATTGCGACGAAGTGGCCGGATAGAAAATGGCGCGCTGGTTTTAGGCGAACAGCGATACAGGATTGTGATCCTGCCCAACGTGAACAGCATTCCGTTAGAGACCTTTGAAAAATTGCAACAATTTGCTCATAGCGGTGTTTTGGTGGCGACTCGAACCACTCCCCGCGAAATGCCGGGCTTGCAAGCTACTCCGGCTGATCAGCAAAAGATTTCGAGGATCTCGGAGGCGCTCTTCAAAGAGCAAGGCGCACCCGGTCATCTCGTTGAAGATGAGACCAAACTGGCAGGCATGTTAAGCGGCTGGACAACGCCTGATTTGACCCTATCGCCGGCATCTCCGGACCTCGGCTTTATACATCGGAGCACCAGTGAAGTTGAAATCTACTTCGTTGCCAACACTGCTAACGTGCGACAGAGCGTCAAAGCAAGCTTCAGCGTCAAAGGCATGCGGCCCGAGTTTTGGGATCCCCTTAGCGGTGACAGCGCACCTGCGGAAATTGCAGCTAAATCTGAAGGAGGTGTCACGCTTGCACTCGATCTCGAGCCTTACGCCTCACAAGTCATAGTATTCTCGCAGGGCCCGCTCCCCTCGGTTCGATTTACCAAGGGCGCCTCAGTGTTGTCACCAGTGCTTGACTTGAGTACGGACTGGCAGGTTTCTTACGGGCAGAACGATGGTCCCAGGCAAATGGACAAGCTACGGTCGTGGACCGACTCCGAACAAACAAAGTTCTTTTCAGGAACGGCCACTTATGAGAAGCAGTTCATTCTACCAGCAACGACTTTGCGGCTGGCTTTGAATTTAAAGCTGGATTTTGGGCCGAGCGAACCCGCCGCAACCCAATCGACCAGGAATGGCATGCAAACGTGGTTAGACTCGCCGGTCCGTGAAGCCGCCGTAGTTTATCTGAACGATCATCGTGCTGGATCTCTCTGGTGCCCGCCGTATGTGATTGACGTTACTCGCCTATTAAAACCAGGAGAAAACAGGTTGCGGATCGAAGTTGCGAACACGGCGCTTAATTATATGGCTGGACACAGCTTGCCGGATTATCGGTTGCTAAATCTCCGTTACGGCGAACGATTTCAGGCACAGGACATGGATAAAATTCAGGCTTTGCCGTCCGGTTTGTTGGGACCGATACGGTTGCTTGGTGTGAAAGAGTGAGTATGAAGACTGATTCAGTAACCTTGGCAGATCTGCGAGGCGTGTTTTCCGTACCTCCCCTCGCTCGTTCCAATAATAGGCAAAGGTCCATTGACTTCAATCAGAACGCGCTGATTATCCGTCACATTGCCAGTGGTGGTATCCGGCGCTTTCTCTATGGTGGAAATGCACTGCTCTATCACCTCACCGAGGACGAGTACGCAGAACTGCTTGAGTGGCTGGCAGATTTAGACGACGAGTTTTGGGCTATTCCCAGTCTGGGACCGTCTTATGGACGCGCGATGGACCAGGCATTGCTGCTCCGCAATTATCGATTTCCCTGTGCCATGATGCTGCCATCAAGCGACCCGCGAGACGCAGCAGGTTTGGAAAGAGGACTACGTGAGGTGACCGAGATAGCAAAAGTGCCATTAATTATTTACCTCAAGGAAGAAACTAATTTTGGCGCCGATCTGGAAGCCGGTTTGGACGTCGTAGGGCGACTACTGGAGTCGGGGAATTGCGTGGCAATCAAGTATGCCGTAGTTCGCCCTGATCCGTTGCATGATTCCTATCTCGAGGGCCTTCTCAAACGCGTGGATCGTAATCGCGTTATCAGTGGCATGGGTGAACGTCCTGCGCTTGTTCATCTGCGCGATTGGCAGTTGCCAGGCTTAACTACCGGTTCAGGTTGTGTCGCGCCGCATCTTTGCAATGCCATGTACGACGCTTGTGCTCAGCACGATTACGCTGCAGCGGAAGCTTTGCGTTCGGACTTTATGCCGTTGGAAGACTTACGCGATATGTGGGGACCTGCGCGGGTGTTGCACTTTGCGCTCAAACTCGCCGGTATCGCCAACACTGGACCGCTCCCTCCTTACCTCTCAGAACTCTCTGCGGACAAGGCAGAGAAAAGGCTCTGGCGAGGCAAAGCCTCGGCCAAAAATAAGACGAACGGCGCCGGAGAGCCGGAGGCTTTCCGCAAGGAGGGCGGCAAAGCCGCAGACCGTGAGCAATGGTGAACAAAACTACAATTGTGGCAAGCCTTGCTGTTGTTCTTACTTGCAGTGCTGGATCGGTTTCGGCGTCTGACATCACACTGGTAGTCGCCGCGGATGGCAGCGGTCAATATAGAACAGTACAGGAAGCTATTATGGCAGTACCGGCGGGCAGTCCCGAGAAGAAGGTGATTATCCGTATCAAACCCGGCACTTACAAGGAATTGGTTTACGTGCAGCGCGAAAAACGCTTCTTTCGACTGGTCGGCGAAGATCCTGAAAAAACAGTGATCACCTACGACCTTTACGCCGGCATTACTGGCCCTGATGGGAAACAGATCGGCACTTTTCGCACCCCGACGGTTTTCATCGACGCCGACGATTTTACGGTGGAGAATCTGACGCTGGAAAATTCTGCTGGACCGAAGGGTCAGGCATTGGCCGTTCGCGTTGACGGAGACCGCGTTGTTTTTCGGAACTGCCGATTCTTAGGCTGGCAGGACACTGTATTTATAGACCGCGGCCGCCATTATTTTGAAAACTGTTATATTGCGGGTCATGTGGATTTTATCTTTGGAGGCGCGACAGCATTTTTCGAACGCTGTCACATTCACTGCCGCGGGAACGGCTACATCACGGCGGCTTCCACGCCCGATGACCAGCCGTTCGGTTTTGTCTTTTCCCATTGTCGCATCACCGGTGAGTCTCCAGACATCAAGACCTATTTGGGTCGGCCATGGCGGGCTTTCTCAGCAGTCACTTTTCTCAATACAGAAATGGCCGCGATGGTCCGCCCTAGCGGCTGGCACAATTGGGACTTTCCCGAACGGGAGAAAACATCGCGTTACTCCGAATTCAACAGCAGCGGACCCGGCGCAACTAGTCCGGCACGTGTGAAGTGGGCCCGGCAATTAACTAAAAAAGAGGCCCAGAAGATTACTCTAGAGAGGGTATTGAGAGGTTCAGACAACTGGAAACCGTAAGGAATAAAACGGGCTCTGGCATAGATGTGATTCCTTTACGCGGGTCGTAACACATTATGGAACGCAAGAAAAAACTCGAAGATTTACGCAGCCATCGGTGGCTAGGCCGAGATGATTTGCGCTCGTTCGGCCACCGCTCCCGTTTGAAGCAGGCTGGCTACGCGCCGGAGGAATATACGGGTAAACCTCTGATCGCAATCCTCAACACTTGGAGTGACCTGATTCCCTGTCACAGCCATTTTCGTCAACGTGCTGAAGAAGTTAAACGAGGGGTGTGGCAAGCGGGCGGATTTCCGGTAGAAATTCCGGCTCTGGCAATCAGCGAGACTTTCATGAAGCCTAGTCCAATGCTTTATCGGAATCTGCTGGCAATGGAGGTGGAAGAGTTGCTGCGGAGTCAACCCATCGATGGAGTGGTGCTGATGGGTGGTTGCGATAAGACGACTCCGGGATTACTGATGGGGGCGATCAGTGCCAACTTGCCGGCTATCTTCTTGCCCGCCGGTCCGATGCTGCGAGGCAACTGGCGCGGAGAGGTGCTCGGCAGCGGCAGCGACGCCTGGAAATATTGGGCTGAGAGACGTGCTGGTTTGATTTGTGAACAACAGTGGAATGAAGTCGAAGACGGTATAGCGCGTTCTCCAGGCCATTGCATGACGATGGGTACCGCCTCGACCATGACAGCTATTGCCGAAACTCTGGGGCTTACCTTACCCGGGGCTTCATCGATTCCAGCTGTTGATTCGAACCATTCCCGTCTGGCAACGCGCACGGGACGAACGGTGGTCGACCTGGTATGGAAGGATCTAAAGCCACGGGACCTGCTTACGCTAGCATCATTCGACAATGCCATCACGGTGGATATGGCCATTGGTGGTTCTACAAACGCGATTGTTCACCTGATCGCCCTGGCTGGCCGTTGCGGAACCAAAATTGATCTGAACAGATTTGACCAACTCTCCCGCCGCACCCCCATGATTGCCAATATTCGACCGGCCGGTGAGTACCTAATGGAGGACTTTTTCTATGCCGGCGGTTTACCGGCGCTATTGAATCAGATAAATGATCTCCTGTGTCTGGATTGCCAAACAGTTTCCGGGAAGACCTTGGGTGAAAATCTGGCAGGCGCGAAGGTATTTAATGCCAGGGTGATCCGTTCGCGAGACGATCCCATTGCGAAAGAGGGTGGGACGGCGGTCTTGTACGGAAATCTGGCGCCGAACGGAGCAGTGATCAAACACACTGCGGCAGAAGCTCACCTGTTACAGCACACCGGTCCTGCAGTGGTCTTTGAGAATTACTCCGATCTTGCAGCCCGGATTGATAATGAGCAATTGCCAGTAACGGCCGATTCGGTTCTGGTATTACAGAATGCTGGGCCATTGGGGGGTCCAGGAATGCCTGAGTGGGGCATGCTACCAATCCCTCAAAAACTCTTAAAACAAGGCATACGTGATATGGTGCGAATCTCAGATGCTCGAATGAGTGGCACGTCGTACGGCACCTGCATCTTGCACGTATCGCCGGAGTCTTTTGTGGGAGGGCCTTTAGCGCTGGTGAGAGATGGCGACTTGATTGAATTGAATGTCGCAGAACGGCGACTGACCATGCATGTGAGCGAACAAGAACTGAACGCACGTAAACAAGAGTGGCAACCGGCGACGGATCATTATCAGCGGGGGTTCGGAGCGCTTTTTGCGGAACACGTCACGCAGGCTCACGAGGGTTGTGATTTCGATTTTCTGCAGGCCGGCGAAGAGACGGCAGAACCAGAGATACATTAGGCCAGTAACGCATGCTGTTAGCTTGCGGCAGGGTGACTGAGAGGAGTCTCGGAGCGCAACATAACAGCATGCGTTGTTTCTTTGACTAGGATAACTCCGGGCGAACGGAGGAGCTTTGCGCAAGATCTTGGACCGTCTCGCCCATGATGGCCCATTCAATCCGCAAACCTTCTACCTGGTTGGGTGGTGCAAATTGAATACATCCCGTGTGACAGGATAGCTAGGCACCGTAAATTCAGGCTCGGTGACCTCTATTTTTTCTGGCTCTATCGAAAGCACGCTGCCGTCTGAGTTCTTGCTCACTGCCTTCAAAATCATACCATGCAGTTCTGGTGCTCGGTAGAGATCAGTTTGGCTCCCGTCTGCCGGAGTTTCCAGGTGCACTCGCAACACGCGATAGCCAAGAATCTGCGATTCATCAGTATATTGATGATCTTTACGAATTTGCTCGGCAGTGAGTGGCGCACCCCATCCACCAATGAACTCGTTTTCTCTTTTCTGATCGTTAACTTGAACAACGCCGAATTGCGGACTGCCAAACATAATCTTCTGAGAGCCCGTTTTTGAGTCGGTGCTGATTTCCCGCCATTCTCCGTTTGACTTATACGACCGCACAATCCGCCGCTCCTCTAGGCCTCTCAATCGTTGTACCTGGTAAACAACGAACCCGGCCGGCTGTACGATTCTGTTCGCGGTGAAGTATGTTCCTGCAGCCGAAAGAACTACCAACGCACTGAGAGCTAGATATCTTTTCATCTTTCATCTCCCTTCGAATCGATTATAGTTTAAACGTTATTTCTCGTCGTTAACTCTCACAAAACCCGCAGGCCTTCCATTGCGTCGAAGTGGTGCAGATTTGATCAACATCATCATAACAGCGCCCATATTCGATCCAACAGGGGGAATAGTGGAAACACTCCGAGCAGAACGCATAGTCAACGCACCAGTAACTACAACCTGGAGCGGCTGCGCAAGTCTGAGCCTTGGCCGTGGAAACGGTTAAATGCAACGCAATTCCAAGAACAACCCCAAAGAAAAGACTAACCAGTGGTCGCCGTGTTTTTTGAAGTAACATCATGGCACCATCTCCTTAATTCGAATGTAGCAAGGTTAAAAGTAATTTTATTCCTCTCCCCCCCCGGACTTGTCAAGATATTTCGCACGATTCCTTGCTAGCACCGGTCTTTCCGCTATACACAACAATTAACGTCCGCGATTACAAGCAGGATCCTGATAGCGCTGCAGAAGAGAACCTGAACAGGCTGGTAACGTCAGGCGAACAACTCCGTTAGACTGAAGGTTTATAGCTGAATGAGCTAACTGACGTCCCCCTTCCGTCCAACGGAGCAGAACCTCAAGTGGAGTTTTCCTCTCAATCACATTTCCGCTCCGCCGAACGGAGAGCGAGTGGTGGGTTCGTTTCCTATAAACATGTCACTCCTATGAAGTGAAAATAAGCTGTGCGGAGTGAAGGTAACTCTTAGGGAGGGAAGACTTCTATAGAAACTGAGGCGCTAGCCAATCGCGCACCCGTGGCTGCGATTGTGACGCGCCCTCTACTAGCCGTTGCCCTGACCATGGCAAAACATCGACCCTGATAGGCGTGCCGCTCGGACGTTTGAAATGATTCGATGCTGGAGTTGTTTCCATTATCCACAGCGACGATCTTTCCGGGTCCGCTAATTGTGAAACTCAAGAGCTCGCCAGCATTGGGAACGATCACGCCGTTCTCGTCGACTACAGAGGCGGTAACATACGAGAGATCGTCCCAGGCG
>WNFU01018346.1_pt1 | contig 11108 bp, 11 predicted proteins | sample 5400121 | NCBI WGS metagenome assembly WNFU01 (sample SAMN13153360, study PRJNA577476) | soil metagenome | isolation source: 100 cm soil or saprolite under grassland replicate 1 | place: USA:California | collected 2016-06-15
GCCCTCGCGCTCCTGATGGTCGGCCTCGGGCTCGGCCTCGCGCTCCACATGTCGCCGTCGCGGGCGGGCTCGACCGCCCAGCTGGCGGCGGCTCGAGCCGTCGCCGGGGTGTCCATCACGGTCGCCGACATGGAACGCTCGATCGACTTCTACTCCGCGGTGCTCTTCTTCGAGAAGGTGTCGGACGTCGAGATGTCGGGGCCCCAGGTCGAGCGCTTGATCGGCGTGCCCGGGCTCCGGATGAGGGTCGCCACCATGAGGCTCGGCGCCGAGCGCATCGAGCTCACCGAGTACCGCGCCCCGAAAGGCCGCCCCGTGCCCGCGGACTCGCGGAGCAACGATCGCTGGTTCCAGCACATCGCGATCATCGTCAACGACATGGACCAGGCCTACGTCTGGCTTCGACGCCACAACGTCGCGCACATCTCGCCGGCGCCTCAGCGGCTGCCCGACTGGAATCTGAACGCGGGTGGCATTCGCGCGTTTTACTTCAAGGACCCGGACGGCCACGCCCTCGAGATCCTTCAATTCCCTCCGGACAAGGGCGATGCCCGTTGGCAGCGGCCCAGCGACCGGGTGTTCCTCGGTATCGATCACACGGCGATCGTCGTGAGCGACACCGAGGCCAGCTTGAAGTTCTACCGCGACACCCTCGGCCTGCAGGTCGTCGGCGGCAGCGAGAATCACGGACCGGAACAGGAACGGCTGAACAATGTACCTGGCGCACGGCTTCGGATCACCACGCTGCGCGCGGCCGAGGGGCCCGCCATCGAGCTCCTCGAATATCTGGCTCCGCGCGACGGGCGACCGTTCCCGCCGGACACCAGGGCCCACGACCTCGTCCGTTGGCATTCGCTCCTGCTCACGCCGGACGCCTGGGCCGCTGCGGAGAGGCTCGGCGCCTCGAAACGGGTGACCGGTCAGCCGGTCGTCGTGTCAATGTCCAGCGGGGTGCTCGGCTTTCGCCAGGGATTCGTCGCGCGGGATCCCGACGGTCACGCAGTGCAGGTCCGCGCAAAATGAGTGGCGCGACGCCCGGGTTTGCCTTAGATTCGTGCCGTGTCGACGCGGGTGGACTTCGCCACGCCCGACCGCAGCGCCGAGTTACCCCAGGACCCTAGAAGCGGCGCGGTGCTGGCCCCTCGTTCGCCAGCGCCACCGGCTCTCGGCGGCGACATACGCGCCGGTTCCGCCGTGACCCGGACCAGCCCAGGTGCCGACCAGACCCTTCGGTCGTGATCTGTTCCTCGATACCCGCTACCGCAGGACGGGAACGCGCTTCCGCGTCTACCCGCAGCCGAAGTTCCTGCCCGGCTTCGCGCGACCCGTCACCATCCACGTCGACTCGTCGCCGGGCACCGTCAGGATCGGACCGGCGGACGAGCGCATGTACGTCGTGGACGCGCGCAACAAGCGCCCGTACTCGAAGACCGGTCGGGTGCTCCCGTACGCGGGGCCGCGGTTGCGCCCGGCCGAGCCCAACCGCCAAGGACATTTCGATGAGATCGACCCGGACGACGAGACCTTCAAGTCGGCGACCGCATACGGCGCGATCAGGTGCGTGCTGGACATCTGGGAGGCCTATCTCGGTCGCCGAATCGCATGGCACTTCGTCGACACCTATCGTCGCCTCGAGATCATCCCGCGAGTACGCGATTGGAACGCCTTTTCGATGTTCGGCTACGTGGAGTTCGGCGCGGGCGACCCGTCCGGCCTCGTCTGCGAGAACTTCGACAGCGTCGCGCACGAGGTCGGTCACCTCATCCTGAAAGGCGTGATTGGCAACCCGTCAGTGCGGCCCGTGGAATTTCGCGCACACGAGGAGGCAGGCGCCGATCTGGTCGCCGTGGTGTCGTCGCTCCACTTCAAGGAGGTGGTCGCTCGCCTGCTCAAGCGTACGCAAGGCCGGCTCTTCGCCGCGAGTATCGTGTCGCGCATCGGCGAGTCCGTTGTCACTCGGAACCTGTACAACGATTTCACGATGCGCGACGTGCCGTGGGACCCCCATCCCGACACCTACAAGTACGCCCTGTGCCTACCGTTCGAGGGCGCGGTTTTCGACCTGCTGGTCGAACTGTACGAGCGTCGCCTCGTCGCCCGCGGTGCGATCGAGCGACGCATCGCGGACCGCTCGTCCCACGCGCGCGGCCGGGCGGTTCGAGGGCTCAAGCGGGCGTTCGCCCGGGCTTTCGCGCGTCACGAGGACGCGTTCAGGCTGGCGTTGGCAGAGGCTCGGGACTATCTGGGCCTGCTCCTGGCGCTGACCTGGCAGATGACCCCTGCGACGAACCTCTCGTTCTCGAACGTCGTGGCGACGATGCTCACTGCTGACCAGCAACTGGGCGGGCGCCACGGTCCGCTCATCCGGGCCATCTTCGCGCGGCGGCTGATCCTGCCCATGAAATCCGCCTGAAAGCGCCAATGGCGATCCGCCTCCTCGTTCCCGCCGCGGGGACCGGACCCGGCAACAGCCTGGTCCGAAGCCTGCGGTCGGGCGATTCGTCGTTTGTCATCGTCGGCTGCCACGACGATCGCTTCGTCCTCCGGAAGTCGACCGCGGATCGGAATTATCTCGTCCCCGCGCGGGCGCATCCCCGCCACGCAGCGGCGCTACGCCACATCGTCCGCACCGAGAAAATCGACCTGCTCATCCCGAACACCGACGAAGACGTCTCCCTAGCGTCCCGACTGCGCGGGACGCTCGCCTGTCGGCTGTTCCTGCCGAGTCGGCGAGCAATCACGCTGTGCCAGGACAAATATCAACTGACCGCGCACCTCAGCGCCCGCGGCGTGCCCGTGCCCTGGACACTTCCGGTCAGATCCGGCGCGACGGTGTCACGCGCGTTTCGCCACCTGGGCCGGCCGGCGCGCGTGTGGTGCCGGATCCGGTCCGGCAGCGGCTCGCGGGGCGCCGCGCCGATGACGAACCCGCGGCAGGCGGTCAACTGGATCACCTACTGGCGCGAAATACGGGGGGTTCCCGCACGGGCGTTCACGATCGCGGAGTACCTTCCGGGCCGGGATTTTGCGTGCCAGAGCCTGTGGAAGGACGGCGCGCTCATACTCGTGAAGACGGTCGAGCGGCTGTCGTACTTCGGCGGGGGCAGCCAGCCGAGCGGCACGTCGTCCATCGCGGCGCTGGCCAAGACGGTCGTCGACCCTCGCGTCGTCGACGTCTGTATCGCGGCCGTCCGCACGCTCGGCCGCCGCGTGACCGGCGCGTTCAGCGTCGACCTGAAAGAGAACGCCCGGGGGGTCCCGTGCATCACCGAGATCAACGCCGGTCGCTTCATCACGATGATGAACTTCTTCGACTTCGCGGGACAGCACAACATGAGCCTGACCTACGTGCGGCTCGCCCTTGACGAGCCGGTGGAGGTCAGCGAGCCCTACGACACTGTCGAAGATCACTATTTCGTGCGGGACGTCGACGCACTACCGGAAATCTTCCACGCGGACGAGCTATTCGAGGGTATCCGCGACGCGCGGGGATAAACCCCGTGCGCCAGGTGGATCCGGGCGCCAGCGGGTGAGACACGAGATCGAAGGGAGGTGATGAGATGAGCGGGTTCGGGGACGACAAGAGACACGAGGTCACGTTCGAGGTGCGAGGTCCGAAAACCCGGAAGCAGGTCAAGGCGTACATGAAGAGGATCCGGACGGTCCTCCGAGGCCTCCCGGGGAACATCAAGTCGGAGTCCTTACCGTCGGCGAAAGGAAAGCGGAAGGCGCGGAAGCGGAAGCCGAAGACGCGGAGACGGAGGAGTTCCTGAGACCCAGCGGGACGGACCCCGGTGATCACGCTCGGGGTCCGTCGGCCGTTGCTCGTAGGGAGCTACCGATGAAGCGCAAAACCCGAGCCGACGCCGTACACCGCGTGACGGTCAGCGGCCTCGCCCGCCAGGCCGCCGAAAGCCTCTATCTGGAGTTGCGGCGGCTGAGCCGCAAGGGCGGCGTCGAGCTCGCGCGGTTCGTGGTCAGGGAGGTCGGCACGAAGCGCTGATCAGCGAAGCTCCCGATACTCTGCCTCGGCCCGCTCCAGCCAGAGTGGCATCTCCATCGCCCTCAGGAGATCGAGCGCTGCGGTCAGATGCTCTCGCGCCGGCGCGCTCATGCCGTGCCGTCGATAGAGCGCGCCCAGCTCGAGCGCGCACCTGGCGAGGAGGGGGCGCATCTCGAGCTCCTCGGCCAGCGCCATGGCTTGCCGATACGACGCTTCGGCGCCCGCAGTCTCAGACGGATCGGCCTGGGCGGCAATCGCGCCTAGCAGGCGGAGGGCAGAGGCCTCGTTGCCCCGCTCGGTCCGTTCGCGTGACAGCGCGAGCGAGCGCCCGGCGACCGTCGCCGCCTCCTGCGAGCGGCCCGCAATGAGGTATGCCTCGCCGAGGGATGCAAGGCGGGCTGAATGACTGGCCATCCGGCCCATGGATACCTCCTGCTCAATCGCCTGCTCGAGCAACGGCAAGGCGTCGGTGAGGCTTCCGCCCCGCGCGTGTGCGCTGCCCAGCCGCGACCTGAAGACGGGTTCCCACAGCCGAATGTGCCACGTGCCGCATAGCGCCAAGCCTCGTTCCAGCGCCGGAACGGCCCGAGCCAGGTCCCCTTGGCCGAGATAGAGCGTGCCGAGAGCTGCATAGGCCGACGTCAGGCTCAGCGGATGGTCCGCGGCCTCGGCCATCCGCAGCCCTTCCTCGGCGACCGCGATGCCCTCGCGGAACTCGCCAAGCTCGCTCAAACAGAACACCAGCCACACGCGGGAGTGGACGGACGAGAGGAAGGGCAGGCCGAAACGCTCGAAGGTGAGGTCGCCGACGAGCCGTTCGACATTTCGCCGCAGGAACACGGTGCCGTCGCGGTAGTGTCCGAGATCGTAGTGGACCTGTCCAAGGTACGTGTTGGCCGCGACCTGCAGCGGGAAGTCGCCGAGTGCATCCGCGAGCGCGAGGGCGCGCCGGCCCGATTCGCGAGCGCGCTCATGCACGCCGGTGAGCCGGAAATAATCGGTCAGGTACGCCGCGACGCGTCCCATCCGGCGCTTATCGTCGAGCGTCCGCGCCACCGCTTCGGCCTCGCCCAGGTGCTCGAAGATCCGCGCCCGCTCGCCGAGCGGGGTGAGCACCGTCCGGAGGTCGAACCTGAGGTCGATCATTTGTTCGAGCGTGGCTCTGCTTTCCGGCAGATGTGACAGGGCAACGAGCGCGTGCTCGAAGCACACTACCGCTTCGCGGTAGGCCGACCCGGCGAGCGCCTTCGCGCCGGCCTGACGAAGGTACGCAACGGCCTTGTGCCAGATCTCGCCCCGGGCAGCGTGGTGGGCGAGGCGCTCGACGTGCTCGACGAGTCGGTCTGGGTGGAAGCGTTCGATCGCCTCGACGACGCGCGCGTGCAGCCCGCGGCGCTGCTCCGGAAGGAGACTCTCGTACGCGACTTCGTGCGTCAGCGTGTGCTTGAACGTGTACTCGGCATCGGGCCCGGCGCCCGTCTCGTACAGGAATTCTGCGCTCTTCAGGCGCGTGAACGCGCCCTGCAAAGCGCCGTCCTGCATGTCGGTGAGGGCGCGCACCACCGAGACGGACACGTCCTTGCCGACGACGGCCGCGACCTCGAGCAACCGTTTGTCCCCCGCCGCGAGCCGCTCGATGCGGGCCAGGAGCACCTCCTGGATCGTGTCCGGGACCCCGATGGGTGGGAGGGTGCCGCCTTGCTCCCGGACTGCCTGCGCCAGTTCCTCCAGAAAGAAGGGATTGCCCTCGGCCTTGGCGATGATCTTCTCCTCGAGAGCGGCCGAGGCGTGGTCTGCGCCCAGGACCCAGTGAAGGATGCGCGCGCCGTCCTCGGGCGCGAGCGGCTGCAACGCGACCTGCGTCGCATAGGACTTCTCGATCCAGGGCGGGCGGTAACCGTGGCGATAGGTGGACACGAGCAGGGAGCCGGAGACCGCCGACCAGCTCAGCCAGCGAGGCAAAGCACTCCTCGGACGTCCGATCGATCCAGTGCAGATCCTCCACGACGACGACCAGCGGGTTCTCCCGGCTACGCCGCAGGAGCATCTGCCGCAGGGCCTCGATGACCCGAACCTTCGTTACGTCCGGACCGAGCGCGCCCAGGTGGTCTGCCTCCGGTTCTATACCAAGAACGTGGAGGAGGTACGGTGCATGCTCAAGTAGGTCGAGACCGGCGTCGAGCAGGGCAGTGCGAGCCTTCTCCGCCATCGTCGACGGGTTATCGGTCTCGGCGATCCGGCAGAGGGCCTTCAGCACGTCGACAACGGGCAGATAGGGAACCGCGGTACCGTATGAACGGCACTGCCCCGCGAAATGCAAGACCGGCTTACCGGCGAGGCTCTCGCGGAATTCGAAGATCAGGCGCGATTTGCCAATGCCGGCCTCGCCGCTGATCCCGACGATCTGGCCCTGGCCGCGGCTCGCGGACTCGAGACGGCTCCACAGCAGTTCGATCTCGCGATGGCGGCCGACGAACGTCGGCGCGCGCCCTGAGCGGCCGAGTCCGGTCCGCTCGCGGCCCGCCAGGACGAACGCGCGGTCGCCAGCGAGCTCCTTGCCGCGATCCTCGACGAGCTCGAACCCTCGTTCGAGGAACGGGGCGGTGGTGTCGCTGACCAGAACGGTGTTGGGCAAGGCGCGTTCGATCAGCGTGTCGAGTGCGGCGCATGCCACCTGCTTTCCCTCCAGGTCCAGCTCGGCGGCGCCGGCGCCCTGACCGACGAGGACCTGCGTGGTGTGGAGGGCCACCTTGATCGCGGACCCAGTGGCGCCCTCCTGTCGGGAGCGTGACCCCGGCAGGACTCCGCCCCTCGATCCTCCCTCCGAAACTCTGGATCTTGTCCCGCATCAACTCGAGTGCGCGACCAGTCTCGAGGGGTTCCGGCGCCGAGGCGGCGATCAGCGTCACACGCAGCAGCGTGACCCGCCGCCGTTCCCACCGGAGCGCCGCTGAGCCCGGAGGCGAAGGGGCGGGCGATAGGATCGCCGGCGACGCCGGGGAGGGCCGCGCCCGGCGCGGCTCAACGCGCCGAGCCGGGGCCGGCGCCTCGCCCGACCGGAGCCCGTACTTCTCAATACGGGCACGCAGGGTGTTGCGCGAGATGCCGAGGAGTGATGCGGTCCGGGAGATGTTCCAGTCCGTCTTGCGAAGCACCTCGGCGACACGGTCGCGCACGGCGTCGTCGAGCGAGCTCGCCGCGCCGGCCGGAGCCGGGGCCAACGGCTCCGCCTCGGCCTCCGCCGGTAGTCCGAGCGCATCGGCGGTCACTTCCGGCTCGGACGACAGCAACGCCACACGTTCCATCAGGTTGCCGAGCTCGCGGACGTTGCCCGGCCACGGGTACGCGCGCAAGGCCGCCCGCGCATCGGCGGCAAGCGTCTTCGGCGAGACGCTGTAGTCGACGCACGCCCGACCGAGAAAGTGCTCGGCGAGCCGCAGGATGTCGTTGCCGCGCTGGCGGAGCGGCGGCAGCGTGAGCGTGAGCACCGCGAGGCGGTGATAGAGGTCCTCGCGGAAGCGCCGCGCGTGGATCGCGGCTCGGAGGTCCTCGTTCGTCGCCGCCAAGATCCACACGTCGATTGACTCGTCGCGCGTGCTGCCGAGCCGGCGCACCGACCGCTCCTCGATCACCTTGAGGAGCTTCGCCTGGAGCGTTTCGGACAGGAGGCCCACTTCGTCGAGGAAGATCGTCCCGCGGTTGGCCGCCTGGAAGAGGCCGGGCTTGGCCCGTCGCGCGTCCGTGAACGCACCACGCTCGAAGCCGAACATCTCGGCCTCGAGTAGCGTCTCGGGAATCGCCGCGCAGTTGACGTCGACGAAGGAGCCGTTCGGGCGTGGCCCCGCTCGGTGAATCAGCCGGGCCAGGAGGCCTTTGCCTGTCCCGGTCTCGCCCTCGATGAGCACCGGGGGCAGTCGGCGAGCATCACGCTGCCGTTCCAGGAGCCGCACGATCTTGTCCCGGATCGCCTCGATGCCGGGGCTCTCACCCAGGAGATCCGCAAGGTGCTTCATCGGCGTCAGCCATCTTACTCGCCGGTCAGCGCGGTGTTCAACTCTTGACCACCAAGAGTTCAGCGGGTGGTCCGATCGATCTGTAACACACTGATTTAATGATCTTTACGGCTGGTATGCGGATTGCGGTGTAAGCGAACCGGGAGGTAGGCATGCAAGAACCCTGGTTGAGCCGCTGGCACCGCGCATTGCCGCTGATGATCGCCACGACGCTCGGCCTGATAGTCCTCGTCGTGACGGTCGTCAACGTCCTCGCCGACCACGCCCTCGGAACAGAAGCACAGATCGCGTGGAAGGCTCGGCTTCAGCGAGTCGACGACGCGCTGGCCCGAAACGACCTCGCCGGCGCCGAGATGCTCTGGCGCGAGGCGTACGCGGCCGCCCTCAAGAGCCGCCACTGGGAGGGCATGGTGGCCGTCGGCGACGTCTATCGGCGGCTCGGAGAACGCGCCGGCTTCCACAAGACCTCTGACGCGAAGGCGCGCGAGACGTATCTCACGGCCCTCTTCCGCGCACGGAGCCAAGGATCGCTCGAGGGTGTGCTGCGGGCAGCCCAGGGGTTTGCCGAGCTCGGCGACCACGAGACTGTCGAGCAGTGCATCCGCGTCGCGCGGGGCGTCGCCGCCCGGTCGAGGGATTCCCGCGCCGAGGATCGCGTGCGCATCTTCGCGGAGCGCTGGGCCGCCCGCGCGCTGGAGGCCGATCACCTGGGTCTTGTTCCGTAGTGCAGACGGGTTACTTCACGCAACGTACACGGAGGATTCGATGACGCGTTCCCTGTTCGGCAAGATCGAAGCGCTCGGTCCCTGGACCGCACACATTCAGGCGATGGACCAGGCGGTGGCGGAGAATGATCCGGGCGAATCCGTTCGCGCATGGCGACAGGCCTACTCCGCCGCCCTCAGCCATCCGGGGTGGCTCGGGCTCCTCACCGTCGCCGCCGCCTCGCTTCGGCTCGGCGCGTTCCCGGGTCTCGCGCGGGGCGCCGCCGCGCGGGCGCGGGAGACCTACTGGATCGCGTTCTTCCGGGCGCGCCAGCAGCGCTCCCTCAACGGCGTCCTGCACGCGGCCGAGGCCTTCGGTGTGCTCGGCGACCGATCGACCGTCGAGCAGTGCATGCGCGTCGCCGAGGGACTCGCGGCGCGCACCGCCGACCTCGCGGAACTGGACCGCGTTCGCCTCATCGCCGCACGACTGGCCGACCAGTCGCTGGCGGAGGAGCGGAGTGGAGCTGTCTAGGAGTGGAGATGTTGGTCGAAGGCGGACGGATCCGCTAACGGCGAGGGCCTCGACCCGGGGGCTGCGAGAGCGGGTCCTCCTTCTTCGGCTCGGCTTTGGGGGGAGCGACCGCGACCCAGCCTCGCGCCTTCATGCATTCCTCGTCGAGCTTTCCCTTGATGGTGCACGCGGCCAGGTCACGCCGGAATTCAGCCGTCGTGTACTTCTGATCGAGTTTCATCCATTCGCGCTCCTCGGTTGCGCACCCGGACGCGACAATCGCGATCCCGAGCGCGCTCAACGTCAGGGTATGCCGCATAGCGTCGCATTGTACCCCAACGGTACGTCGCGGAGCCCTCACCGCCGAGAGGAAGGGCGGCCCAGGGGGAGAGCCGGCGCGAAGAGCACGTAGCCGACGCCCGCGCGTGCGAGCCAGACGCGGCGCAGCTCGTCGAGGCGGTAGCGACGCCCGACCTCGGCTGCGCGCAGCGCCGCCGGATCGTTGACGAAGACATGGTCGCCTTCGTAGCCGGTCAGCACCAGGAGATGTCCCAACGTCTCCGCGACGGCCGCGCCGGTCAACTCCCCGGCGCCGTAGTGGACCGACGCGATGATCGGCATTCCCTGCTCGAGGCACCACGCGGCAGCGGACCAGTCGGGGAAGCGCAGGAGATACCCCGCCACGCCTCGCCGGCCCGCGGCGCGGACCGCCGCCGGCCACACACCGTAGAGATCGAGCTCTGGATGGAAAATTTCGCGCGCGAGATCGACCACGGCGACGCGCGCGCCGTAGTAGGCGAGCACCATCGCGACGCTCGCCGGCGAGCATATCCGGCTCCTGATCGCGGCGTCCTCCTCCATCTGGCTGAACGGGGGCACGACGAGCCTCGCGCCGCCCCCGGGGGCCCGACCATCCGTGGCAGCGGGGCTCCACGCCGAGAGCGAGACAAACCATGGCGACGCGAACGGCGCGGCCGGATCGCCCACGCTCACACGCAAGACCAGGCGGATGCGCTCCGCCCCGGGGGAGGCGATGAACTCGTCGACCTCGCAGGCGAGGGGCTCGGATCGGGTGACGACGTCTGGAAACCGCGCGCGCCCGACCGTGGCGCCTGCGACCCAGGGCGACCAGGCGCCCGCCGAGAGCACGGACATCTCGAAGCGGAAGCCGTAGACGCTGTCGCCGAGCACGCTGAACGCCGGGACCAGGCGATGGGCGGGATCCCGAGGGCGCCACTCCGGGAACCTCACGACCAGATCCTCCCGGTCATGCTCCGGGGACGGAGCGGGATCGATCCCGCGGCCGCACGATGGCGGCACCGCACGGGCGAGGGAATCTGACGGCCACGCGGACGCGGCAAGGAACAGGTCAGTTGCCACGCGGGTGCAGGACCTCGAGACGCCGGGTGACTCTCGGCAGGTTTCGGGGGCGTGGGCGGGGCGACCCCGCCCACGGCATCCCCTGTTTCAGTTTGCGCAGACCAAGCTGCGCGTCCCGACGTACGCCGGGAGGATATTTGCTACTGCTCGCGCGCGCCGCTCAGGGCCGCTAGCAGGCTCCGGGGAGCGCGACTGTCAGGTCCGGTGGTGGCTTCTCCATCCAACACCTCCTCGCTTTGCGTGGGCCCACGACGGTGCGCGAAACCGGTCGCGTCACCGTATTTCCTCTGTACTCCGCTCCCCAGCGCTCGTCAAGGCCGTTGTCCCCGCGCCTCATTTCGACGGCGCTCATCCGGCAGTGCCGCGCAGCCGGGGGTCGAGGACGTCGCGAAGCGCGTCGCCGAGCATGTTGAACCCGAACACCGCGAGTGAGATCGCCACACCGGGCCAGATCGCCATCCACGGCGCGCGGAACATGTAGGTGCGACCCGAAC
>WNFU01009325.1_pt1 | contig 11107 bp, 9 predicted proteins | sample 5400121 | NCBI WGS metagenome assembly WNFU01 (sample SAMN13153360, study PRJNA577476) | soil metagenome | isolation source: 100 cm soil or saprolite under grassland replicate 1 | place: USA:California | collected 2016-06-15
GACCGTGAACTCGGCTCCATCGAAGCTGACTTTCTCGCCGTCCTCGACCGTCTGGTTCGGGAACGTTCGCTCCTTTGCCCAGTCGTCGCCGAACATCGGCCGGAGGATGCTCTCCTTGACGGCGTCGTCGCGGCGGATGATCTCGTTGACGGCCTTGGTAGCGATGATCGGCACCTCGAGACCCGCCACGAGCTCGGTCAGGCCGCCGTAATGGTCGGGATGGGCATGGGTAATCAGCACTGCCTGAAGCGGCTTGCCAAACCCCTCGGCCTTCTCGCGCAATGCGCGGCTGTCGGTGACCGTCAGGGTGCTGTCGACGGCGACGAGCGCGTTCTCGGTCTCGACGATGTAGGCATTGACGTCCGCGCCTTCGGGGCGCGAGTGGTGGCGGTGGATGCGAATTGCTCCGTCATCGGGCATGGCTTCATCCCCTTCTGAGATAACCCGGCGAGAAGCCATGCTAGTTACCGCGGAGTTTGCGGCGGACGCCCACCTTCCGTCTTTGGAGTTGGCTGCATCTCGGGCGGAACTAGGGGCCGGCCGCCCGCCTGGTGGTCGGGCGTAACTCGAGTTCGAGCTCGTCGCGCACCGGGATTCCGAAGTCGCCGACGGTTGAGATCTGAGGTTTGAGGCGTCGGCGCGACTCGTTGACGGCTCCAGGCCGAAGCGCCGAGAGGACAAAGCCTCGTCGCTGATAGAAGCGAAGCGCTTCCAGGTTGTCGTTCGTCGTCACCAGCCAGATTCGCTCGCAGTCGGCAACTGCCTCGCGCAGGGTCTCAAAGAGCGCCGTTCCGATGCCCTGATGCCGCTCGAGCGCCGCGATGAACGCGAGCTCGCACTCATTGTTCTCCCGTTGGTAGGTCACGAGCCCGATCACCTGGCCGTTTCGCTCCGCGACAAAGCCGGGAAGCGCGAGAACGTCGATCAGCTCGCCCCGCCGGGCTTGGAAGGGCCCGCCGAACTCGTCGTGCATGAAAGCCTCGGCCCATGCATGATCGGACTCTCCGTACGGGCGAATCACCACAAGGACAGGCTAATGCGGCGGTTCTCTTTTCCGCTGGACGAGTAGATGTTGGAAGCGCCTAGGTGCGTTTGAGGAGGGCGTAGCCCTCCTGCAAGAAGGGCGTTCGATCGACGAGGGCGCGGATCTCCTCTGAGGGGAACGCGCCCTCTTCGGTTACCACCGAGTCGATCAGCTCGAACGGGGTCAAGTCGAACATGCCCTCCTCCAGCGAGGCGTCGTCCGCGTCGATCGGGGCGAGCTTGATCACCTCGCAGGCGACGATCGTCGGGACGCCCTGGGCGGCTGCAGCCTCCGCAAGAATCGATGTGCCGGCCTTGTTGGAGAGCGTTCCGCAACGAAAGACCGTGTCCGCGCCGACGAGGAGCAGCGAGGCCCATTCGAGCTGCTGCGGCGCCTGTTCGTCCTCGACGAGCTCGACGTTCAGGCCCGCCTCGCGCAGTTCCTCGGCGAACGGGCGGCCTTCGTCCTGCGGCGAGGAGACGGTGCAGATGACCCGTTCCGGCGGCGTGAGCAGGAGCGCCTCACGCACGGTCGCCGAAGCGGAATGCGTCAGCACGACCGCGTCCTCGAGCCGCTCGCGCAGCTGGATCGCGATCGAGGCGGCGGCGCGTCGGCGGCCGTCCACGAGCGACTCGGCTTCCTCTTCGACGAGTTGGCGCAGCTGGTCGACCTCGAGCTGGACGCTGCCGCTCGCGGCGGCGAGCAAGCGCCCGACGGCGCCGGCGACCGCGCCGACTCCCGGCCGGCTCTCGGCCAGCTCGCGGCCTGCCGAGACGAGGCTCGCCAAGAGCTCCTCGCTCGAGGGGGCCGGCTGCTTTGCGACCTCGGCGAGGGCCTCGACAGCCCTACGCCCCATCCAGCTGGCGCCGTGCTGACGGTCGCTTCTCAGCTCCGCGATCCGTTCCCCGAGGATCGTGGTCACCGAGCCATTATGCCGCGCCGTCGCGCGCTGCCGTGACAATGGGTCTCGGTGCGACTTCTCGTCCTAGGGGCGGGCCCGGGGCAGCTCGGCCTGCTGGCTGCGGCGCGTGCGCGAGACTTCTTCGTGATCGCGGTCGATCGCGACCCCGCGGCGCCGGGGTTCCGCTACGCCGATCGTCGGGCGATCGTCTCGCTCGACGACGAGCCGGCGCTCGAGCGGCTGGCCGAGGCGGAACGCGTGGACGGGGTGATCGCGCCGGGAAGCGACTGGGCGGTCGGGGCCGCGGCGCGGATCGCGGCGCGGTTCGCGCTGCCGCACCCGATCGCACCGGAAACCGCGGTGCTCTCGAGCTCGAAGCTGCGCCAGCGGGAGCGCCTGGCGCAGGCCGGCGTCCCGCAGACACGCTGGAAGGTCGTGACCGGGCCGAACGACGAGCTCGGGTTCCCTTGCATCGTCAAGCCGTCCGACCGCCAGGGCCGGCGTGGCCTCGCGCTCGTGGCTTCGCGACAGGAGCTGGACGCTGCTGTGCGCGCCGCGGTGAGGGCCTCGAGGAGCGGCCTCTGCCTCGTGGAAGAGCTGGCGCAGGGGCCTGAGGTGACGGTAACCGCCTTCTCCAGCGCCGGCGTCTTCCACCCGCTGACGGTGATGGACCGGCTGCCGCTAGACCATGTCTGGCCGAGCCGCGAAGGACAGTCAGCGGTCGCCGTGGCGGAGCTCGCCGTCCGCGCGCTCGGGATCGAGGACGGGCCGAGCTCGACGCAGCTGCGGCTGCGTCCTGACGGGCCCCGCGTGGTCGAGCTCGGCGCGCGCCTCGGGGGCGGCCACGACGCGGAGCTCTGCGAGGTCGCTCTCGGAGTCGACCTGAACGGCCTCGCTCTCTCGGCAGCTCTCGGCGAGGAGATCGAGCCGCGGCGGCTGGCAGCCCGCCCGCGAGCAGGCGGCGCCTGCGTCCATTTCATCGCAGGTGAGCCCGGCGTGCCGGAAGGGACCGAGCAGGCTGCCGCGTCCGCCGGGGTGGAGTGGGTCCGCATCTACGGCGCCTCCGGCCGCGGCGGCGCCGTCCTCGCCACGGCAGCCACCCGCGAACTGGCTCTGCAGCGGGCGGCCCGAGCAGCCGAGTGCATACGCTTCCGCACGGTCCATGCCGAAGCGCTCGCCTAGACCGTGAAGAAGCGGTCCCTCCGCCTTTCAGCCACGCTGGTCGTCACCGGTCTCTGCACGGCGTACCTCGTCGTGAAGATCGACCTCTCGAGGACGCTGCACATCCTCGCGCACGCCCGGATCGGCTATTTCCTCGGCGCCGTGGCGATCATGGTGCTCTCCGTCTGGCCCATGGCCTGGCGCTGGCAGCAGCTCCTGCGCGCCCGCGGGATTCAGGATCGCCTCTCGTGGCTGGTCCGCGCGTACTTCGTGGCCTACACCGCGGGGCAGGTGCTGCCGACCGCAGTCGGCGGCGACGCCGTCCGCATCTACGAGACCGCGCGCCGCCATCCGGGCCAGGGCGGGCCGGTCGCGGGCTCGGTGCTGCTCGAGCGCGCTCTCGGCGGCGCTGCCACGCTGACCCTCGCCGGGGTCGGCTTCGTCCTCGCGGTCGGCCACTATGACGTCGGCGCCTACCTCTGGATCGAGGGCGCCTTCGTGCTCGGCACGCTCGTCCTTGCGGTGACCCTCTTCTCACGCCGCGCCCGCCCGCTGCTCGCCCTCACGGCGCCGCTGCTTCGCCGGGCCCGGCTCGAGCGGCCCATCCGCGCCGTCTACGAGGGTATCCACGCCTACCGCGACTACCCGGGCCTGCTTGCAGGGGTCTTCACGCTCACCCTCGCCGTGCAGGCGATACGCGTGCTCGCGATCTGGCTGACCGGGAAGGCGGTCGGGGTCGACCTCTCGCCGCGGCCCTACTACGTGATGGGCCCCCTGCTCTTCCTCGTGTTGCTCGTGCCCTTCTCGGTGAACGGGATCGCCGTGCGCGAGTCGTTCTTCGTCAGCTTCCTCGGGAACCTCGGCGTCGGCGCCGACAAGGCCTTCGCGACCGGTTTCCTCTTTTTCGTCGTCACGCTGGCGCTCTCGGTGCCCGGGGCGGTGCTGCTGGGCTGGCAGAGCCTCCGCGGCCTCTCGCGGCCGAGCCCGCGCCATGGCTAGCGTCTCGGTCGTCGTCGTCACGTACAACGCGCTGCCTTGGGTAGAGCGTGCGCTCGAGAGCGTGCGCGGGCACGAGTCGATCGTCGTCGACCACGGCTCGACCGACGGAACCGTTGAGCTCGTGCGCGAGCGGTTTCCCGAGGCACGGCTGATCCAGCAGGAGAACAAGGGCCTCGGCGGCGGTTCGAACGCGGGCATGCGCGTCGCCTCGGGTGAGTACTTCCTGCTCCTGAACTCCGACGCGTGGTCCCTGGACGACGCCATCGAGCGGCTCGCGGCCCTGCTCGACGAGCATCCGGAGGCCGCAGTTGCGGGGCCGCGCCTGCTCAACCCGGACGGCTCGCTCCAGCGCTCGGTGCGCGGGTTCCCGACCGTCTGGCGGCTCGCCACCGAGTACTTCTTCCTGCGCAAGCTGGCACCCCGCTCCCGCGCCCTGAACGCCTTCTACGGCGACGGCTTCGACCACGACGAGGTGCGGGAGACCGAGTTCCTGATGGGCGCGTGCCTGCTCGTCCGGCGCGAGGCCGCGGATACCGTAGGCCTCTTCGACGAGGACTTCTTCATGTTCAGCGAGGAAACCGACTGGTGCTACCGGTTCCGGCAGGCGGGCTGGAAGGTGCTCTTCACCCCGGAGGCGGAGTTCGTCCACGTCGGCGGCGCGACGACGCGCCAGAACTGGGGGCCGATGTTCCGCGAGCAGGTGCGTGGCCACGTGCGCTTCCTCGACAAGCACGGCGGGCCGAAGGATGCCGAGCGAGCGCGCAGGCTGCTGCTGGCCTCGCTGAGGCTGCGGGGCTTCCTCTTTCCCGGCGCGCGCGGCAGGACCTACAAGGAGGCCGCCCGCTGGCTGGCTGCCTCGCCCACGCGAGAGCTGCTGGAGACGCGCGGGTGAAGGCGCCCGCAGTCGTCGTCGACGCGGGCTGGGTCAACGGCCTGGCGGCGATCCGCTCGCTCGGCCGGGCCGGGGTGCCCGTGATCGCCGTCGACCACCGGCCGAGCGCCCTCGGCTTTCGCTCGCGCTACGCGCGTCCGGCGCTCTCGCCCGAGCCGCAGGACGAGGACGCCTTCGTCTCGTTCCTGTCCGGGTTGGGCGAGAAGCTCGAGGCTCCGGCGCCGGTCTTCGCCACCCACGACGAGCCGCTGAACGCGATCGCGCGCGGCGCGGAGCGTCTCGGCGGGCGCTTCCTCTACCCCTTCCCGCCCTGGGAGGTGCTGGCGCGCATCCAGACCAAGCGCGGCCAGCTCGAGGCGGCGCAGGGGGCGGGCATCCCGGTCCCGCGCACCGCGCACCCGGCCTCGGCCGCCGAGGCCCGGGCCGCCGCGGAGGAGCTCGGCTACCCGGTGCTCGTGAAGCCCTCGTCCACGGAGGGCTTCAAGCGGCGCTTCGGGCGCCAGGCGTTTCGGTGTGAAACCGGGGCGGACGCCGAGCTTGCCTACGCCGACACGCAGCCCTACGAACCGATGGTGCAGGAGCTGATCCCGGGCGGCGACGGTGAGCTCTACACCCTCGGCAGCTACCTCGCGGCCGACGGCGAGGCGCTCGGCCTCTTCTGCGGGCGCAAGTTGCGCCAGACGCCCCCGGGAGTCGGCACCTGCCGCGTCGGCGAGGCGGTCTGGGTCGAAGAGGTCGTCGAGCAGGGGCTGACGCTCCTGCGGGCCCTGCAGTTGAGCGGGCTCTCCCAGGTCGAGTTCAAGCGCGACCCTCGCGACGGGAGCTTCAGGCTGATGGAGGTCAACCCGCGCCTATGGCAATGGCACGGGCTCGCCTCGGCCTGCGGGGTCGACCTGCCCCGGATCGCTTACGAGGACCTCACCGGCGAGCGGCCCGAGCCGGTCTCGATGAACGGGCGCCGCCGCCGCTGGGCGATCACGCTGCTGCCGGGCGAGTCACCCGCGCCCCAGCGGCCGCCCTACGTCGACGCCGTCTTCGCCCGCGACGACCTCAGGCCGGCGCTGGTCCAGGTCGCCCGCCTGCTGAGGAGATGAGCTCGGTGACCGCCGACCTCGGACTGCGGTTCGCACCGCGCTCCTACCCGCTCGCCTGGCTGGCCGCGCCCGCGCTGCTCGGGCTCTCGCGTCTGGTGCCGGCGCACGGGGCCGGACTGGGCTTCCGGCTCGCGGCCGCCACCGCGTGCCTGCTCCTTCCGGGCGCGCTCGTCGCCCGGGCCCTCCGCGTTGACGGGCTGGCGGCCGCGTTCGCCTGGAGCATGGCGGCGCTCTTTGCCGCGACGGTCGTGATGTTCGCGCTGCACACGTCGCTGTGGGTGGCCCTCGTGCTGTTCGGCGTGGTGGCGCTGGTTGCGGCCCCGTTCGCGGTCCGGCGCTCGGCGGGCGTCTCCGCCTGGAGCCTGGGCGTGGTGGGGCTCGGGGCGGCAGCGGGGATCTCGCTCTGGTGGGTCTCCGGCTACGACGGCGACGCCTTCTTCCACCTGGCGCGGGAGCAGAAGCTGCTCGGCCTCGACTCGCTCTCGTTGCGGTCGGTCGACGAGTTCCGGGACGGCGGGCTGCACCCCGGCTACGCGTTTCCGCTCTGGCACGCGGCGATCGCGCTGATCGCGCGACTTGCCGGGGTCGGGCCGGCTTCCGTCGTGCTGCACGCGCCGACCGTCCTGTTGCCGCTGTCCTTCCTGCTGACCTATGAGGCGGGCACGACGCTCTTCCGCTCCCGCTGGGCAGGAGTCGCGACGACGCTGGTGCAGTTCACGCTGCTGGGCCTGGCGCCGGGGCACGGAGGTACTTTCACCTCGCTCGCCCTCCCGGCGACCGCCTCGCGCGCGCTCCTGCTGCCGGCGCTGCTGGCCCTCGTCTTCGCCTACGTCCGGGAGCCCTCGGCCGCACTGCTCGCCTCGATTGCGGCCGCCTCGACGGCGATGTCCCTCGTCCACCCGAGCCATTCCGTGCTCCTCTCGGTGGGGCTCGCCGGCTTCCTCGTCGTGCGCGCCGTGCTCGGCGTGCGCCACGACCTGCCGCACATCGGCGCCGCGCTTGGGGCGATCCTGGCGCCCGCCGGGCTCGTCGTCCTCTGGCTGCTCCCGGTGGTGCGCGGGACGGTCTCCCACAACCCCTCGCACGCGGAGCTGCGACGCGCCTTTGTCGGCTACGGGCGGGAGCTCGACGTCTTCGGCGTGCACAGCTACCGCCTGACCCCCGAGCTCTTCGGGCGCGCCGGGGCGATCGCCGTCGCCTCGCTGGCGCTGGTCCCGCTCGCAGTGTTCGCGCACCGAAGGCTGTGGGCGGCGTTCGTGCTCGGGGGAATGCTGGTCACCTTCGCGATCGCCTTGCTGCCGTTCGTGTTCCCGCACTTCGCCGACGCGGTCTCGATCTCCCAGGCACGTCGCATCATCGGCTTCTCGCCGCGGGCGTTCGCGCTCGTGGGCGGGGCGCTCGTGCTCGCGGGCTTCCTGCGCTGGGCGCTGCTGCCGGTCGCGCTCGTCGCCGGGATCGTGCTCCAGCACTACTTCCCGGGAGATTTCGGGCTGCCCTACCGGCCGGAGCACGGGGCCCCCGAGGGGCTGACCTGGATCGCCTTCGCCGCGGCCACCGGAGCCCTGCTGCTCGCCGCCTTCTTCTCCCGGCGCATCCCCGAGGTCGAAGGCCGCACAGCGGTCGCGGCCGCGGGCGTGGCGCTGTTCCTCCTCCCGATCGCGGTCCACGGGTACTCGAGCTGGTCGCGGCCCGCGGCCGCCCGGCTGGGGCTGCCGCAGAAGCTCGTGGTCGCCGTGCGAGAGCATGTGCCGGCGGGCGACGTCGTCTTCTCCGACCCGCAGACGGCGTACGAGCTCGGCGCCTTCGCTCCCGTGTACGTCAACGCAGCCCCGCAGTCGCACGTCGCCGACACGCGGGCGAACCACCCGACGACACGGGTACGCGACGCTCAGCGCTTCTTCCACGCCGGCGGCCCGCTGTCGGTGCCGCGCCGCTACGGCGCCCACTGGCTGCTCGTCGACCGCACGCGGGTCCTGCACAGGCGGTTCGCGCTGCCGCGCGTCTACGTGGGCTCGCGGTACGTTCTGTACCGGCTTGATCGGTGATGTCATGAGATCGCCCGTCTCGGGGCGCGAGCTGGCCGCTCTGGGGCACGTTGACGGGACGTCGGCGATGCCCCAGGCATCGGCGGCGGCCCGGCGACGGGAAGCGTGCGCCCGGCGGAGGCCGGCTTTGCCGGGCTGCGCCGGGTGGCTGCGGCCCAGACGCGCCAGATCGCGCCTCCGAGCGCGCGAGGTCATGGCGTCAACGGTCCAATGAAAGTTCTTTTGGTGACGATGTATTTCCCGCCGGCGGGCGGGGGCGGCGTGCAGCGGCCCCTGAAGCTCGCGACGCATCTTCCCGCGCTCGGGATCGAGACCCACGTGCTCGCGCCTGACGACCCCAAGTGGCTCCACCGCGACGATGAGCTGCGAGCGCCGACGCAGGCGTTCGTGCACCGGGCGCGCTATCTGGGCCCTCGAGCGCGGCTTCCTTCCGAGGAGCTGCACGGGTTGACCGGCGCCGACCGGGCGCTCGCCCAGGCGCGGCTCGCCTACCGGCGGCTGCTGCTCCCGGACGCGAGCGTCACCTGGGCCGCGACGGCGGTGCCCGCGGCTCTGCGGATCGTCAAGCGCGAGGGCATCGACGCTGTGATCACCACGAGCCCGCCGGTGTCGATGAACCTGATCGGGGCCTCGGTCAAGCGGCTGACGGGGATCCCGTGGGTGGCCGATCAGCGCGACTCGGTGCTGCGTAACGCCGACCGCCGGTTCGAGCGAACTGCCGTGCGCGCCAAGGAGAAGGCGCTCGAGCGGGTCGTCCGACTCGTCGCCCGGCGCGCCGATGCAGTCGTCGCCGTCTCCGAGTCGATCGCCGACGAGGTGCGCGGCTTCGACCCGGCCGGCCCGGTGCGCGTGATCCCGAACGGGTCGGACTTCGACGACTTCGTCGGCCTCGAGTACAAGCCGGGCGAGCGCTTCCGGCTCACCCACACCGGGAGCTTCTTCGGCAAGCGCAACCCGCGGGCGTTCCTGACCGCGCTCGCAGACTCGGGGCTGGAGGACGTGGTCGCTCGCTTCGTCGGTGATTTCCGCGCCGCCGACCGCGACTGGGTGCAGGAGCTCGACCTGGGCGACCGGCTCGAGCTGCTCGACTACCTGCCGCACCGCCTGGCGCTCGAGCTCCAGCGTGACTCCGAGGCGAACCTGCTCCTGCTCCCCGACGCGGGCGGGCGCGGGCGCGTCGTTCCGAGCGGCAAGATCTTCGAGTACCTCGCCGCCGAGCGCCCGATCCTGGCCGCTGTGCCGCCGGACGGGGCCGCCGCCGAGCTCGTGCGCGAGACGGGCGCCGGCGTCGTGGTCGCGCCGGACGACATCAAAGGGATCCGCGAGGCGCTGCTGGGGCTGCACGCCCGCTGGCGCGCAGGAAAGCTGGGCGACGGCCACCTCACCCCCGAGCAGCGGCAGCGCCTCTCGCGGCGGGCTCGTGTCGAGGAGCTGGCCGAGCTGCTCTGGAGTCTGAAATGAGGCGGGAGAGCGCTCTCGTCCCGTTCTTCTTCCTGGCCGCGGTCTTCTGCGCCACGTTCGAGAAGGTGCAGTGGAACGTGGCCGGCTCGGTCTTCCTCGCCGACGTGACCGCGCTGGGCTTCCTCTGCTCGTTCGCGTTCGACCGGCTTGGGCGGCGCAGCGGGCCGGTGCCGCGGACGGCGGCGGTCCTGCTCGCGTTCCTGGCCGCCTTCCTGCTCGTCTACCTGATCGGCTTCTTCAACCTCGAGACGGGGCAGGCGCTCGACCAGTACGGCAAGGGGCTCGTCAAGTGGCTCATCCACTTCGCGTTCCTGATCGTCGGCGTGATCTACCTTGCCGGCCGCTCGCTGCGCTTCTTCTGGCGCACGCTCGCCTGGTTCCTGGGCGGGATCGCGGTCAACGCGGCCTACGGGATCCTGCAGCTGCTCGACGCGCAGGCCGGGCACAACCTCGACGCGGTCGTGCTCAAGCCGCTCACACGGGGGGCGAGCCAGATCAACGTCTACGGCGCGGTCAACGGCTCGAGCGTCTACCGGCCAAACGCGCTCACCGGCGACCCGAATCACCTCGGGATCATGCTCGTCCTCCCGATCCTGATCCTGGCGCCGATCTACCTGCGGCTCGAGCGGCGGCACCGGCTGCGGCTGCCGTTGGGGATCCTGATCGGCTTCCTGCTCCTGGCTGAGCTGGCGACTCTTTCGCGCAGCGGTATGCTGGGCCTCGCCGTGGGCGGGCTCGTCCTGCTCGTCCCGTACCGGCACCTGCTGCTCACCCGCGCCGCGGTGCTGCCGCTCGCGCTGGTGGCGATCCCCGTCGCCTACGAGGTCTACCGGCGGCGCCACTTCTTCGACGTCGTCATTCGCTCGCGGCTCCAGACCGGCGGGCGCTCGACGACCGCGCACTTCGGCGTCTACGACTTCATTCCGCAGGTGTTGCACCAGCACCCGCTCTTCGGGCTCGGGTTCAACAACTTCTCGGTCTACTACGAGTTCGTGACCGGCAAGACGAACTGGGGGCCGCACTCCTACTACGTGGCATTGCTCGTCGAGGGCGGGATCGCCGGGACGGCGCTCTTCGCAGTCTTCCTTTGGTACCTGTTCGCGCGGCTCGGTGCGGCGCGGCGGCTCGGGCGCGTGCTCGCGGCGGCGGGCGATCCGCTGGCCGCGCGGTTGCGGCCGCTCGCGTGGGGGATGACGGCCGCCCTCGTCGGGACGATGGCCGCGAACGTCTTTTACCTGACGATGTCGTTCCTCTACTTCTACGTCTTCGCGATGCTCGTGCTCGCGACGCCCGCGGTCTTCTCGAAAAGCCCAGGGCTTCCACGATCCTCGTGAAGATCGCCGTACTGACCACGTCGTACCCGCGCTACGAGGGCGACCCGGCCGGGAACTTCGTCGCGGACGCCGTCGAGCGCCTGCGGGAGCGCGGGGTCGAGGTGGAGGTGGTCTCGCCGGCCTCATTCCGGCACTACGGGATCGCCTACGGCGCGGGTGTGATGGGGAACCTGCGGCGGCGGCCGTGGCGAGCCGG
>WNFU01009329.1_pt1 | contig 11106 bp, 7 predicted proteins | sample 5400121 | NCBI WGS metagenome assembly WNFU01 (sample SAMN13153360, study PRJNA577476) | soil metagenome | isolation source: 100 cm soil or saprolite under grassland replicate 1 | place: USA:California | collected 2016-06-15
GAGGCCGTTCTCAGCGTCGTCAAGCAAGCGAAAGTCGCGAACCTCGAGAGCGCGGACTTGTTCGACGTCTTTCGCGGCCAGCACATCCCGGAAGGCAAAAAGAGCATGGCTTACGCGTTCACCTATCGCCACGCCGAACGAACGCTGACGGACACCGAGGTCAACGCCGCGCACGAAAAACTGGCCGAACAGTTCCGTCAAAGGCTGGGTGCGACGATCCGTTAGTCCAGGTGTCCCTCGGAAAGTTCCATTGCCGACCGCTGGAACACAGTACGGAAATTTTACGCATATGCGTGAATTTTCCGTACTGCGCCGTGCGACGAGTCCTCCCGGCCCGAGGCGCGCAAAGGCGATTGTGCGCGGTCGTTCTAACGGATCAGCTTCAACTTCGCGCAGAACACGTAGTAGAGCACCGGCAGCAGCACCAGCGTCAGCATCGTGGCAAAGATCAGGCCGAAGATGTGCACCGAGGTGAGCGGATGCCAGAGTTCGCCGCCGGTCAACGCGAGCGGAATCAGGCCCCCGACCGTCGCGAGCACGGTCACCAGCACGGCGCGCAACCGCACCAGGCCCGCTTGCAGGAGGGCTTCCTTCAACTCCCTGCCTTCGGCGCGCGCTTCCTCAATGTAATCCGACAACACGATGATATGGCTGACGATGACGCCGGCCAGACTGACGATGCCGAGCGAAGCCATGAACCCGAGCGAGGCGCCGGTGACCGCCAGGCCGGTAAACGCGCCGATCAACCCCAAGGGGACGGTGAGCATCACCACCAGCGATTTCATGGCCGAGTTGAACTGGATCACCATCGCCAGCGCAATCAGCGCCAAAGAAATTTTCATGACGTCGCCCATTTCGCTCTGACTTTTCTTCAGCTCCTTCGCCTCGCCGGCAAACTCCAGGTTGTAGCCGGGCGGCAAATCGATTTTCCGAATCGCCGAACGCGCGCGCTTCAGAATCTGCGACGGCAGTTGGTTGAACGCGGAAAAGGATTTTACCGTCACGGTCCGCAGCTTGTGGTAATGGGCGATGGTTGCGTATTCAGGCTTGATGTTGACGGTGGCGAAGCTGTTGACCGGCACGAGCCCGCCGTTCATTGAGCGGACGTAGAGGGTCCGGATCTTTTCCACTTCGGTGCGCTCCTCGATGCGCAGACGAATGACGACCGGAATCAGATGATCGCCCTCGCGCAATTCCGTCACTTTCAGTCCGGAAAACGCCGCCTGCGCCAGGCGGCCGATTTGCGAATTGTTAATCGCCAGCGTGTTCGCCCGTGTCTGGTCGATGTCGATGAGCAGGGTCGGCATCCGCCGGCCGAGGTCGTCGTGCACTTTGTAACCACCGGCGTTGCGCAAGGCGCCCGCCACGTCGTCGGCGGTGCGCCGCAACACGTCCAGGTTCTCGCCGCTCAGGCGGATCTGAATGGGCGCTTCGACCGGCGGGCCTTGTTCGAGTTGCTTGACAACGATGCGGGCGCCGGCGATTTCCCGGTCAAGTTCGTCGCGCAGTTTCACCAACAGGCCGGGAACCTCTTCGGCCGTGTGCGTGTTGACCAGGATCTGCGCCAGGTAACTGCCCGGTTCGCCGGGAACCACGTTGTAATAAAAACGCGGCGCGGTGCCGCCGCTGAAGACCACGGCGCTGGAAATCTCCGCCTGCCGCTTCAAGCGACCGACGATGTCACGGCAAACCTGCCGGGTCTGGGTCAACGACGCCGATTCCGGCAATTGCACGTCAATCAAAAGTTGGTTGCGCTCGGCGGGTGGAAAGAACTGCGTGCCGAAGAAGGGCGTGAGCCCGAAGCTCATCCCCAGCAAGCCGCAGGCGATGCCGATGCTGCGCCCGGGCCGACGCAAGCCGGTTTGCAAGAGCGCCTTGTATTTTGGCAGGAGGGCGGCCAGTGTTTTATCGACCGGCCGAAAGAGAAAGAACGGGCGAATGTCGCCGCCGGCTTCGAGTCCTTTCTGGCCGCGCAGGAGATAGTAGCCGAGCAGCGGAACGAACGTCATCGACACGACGCGCGATGAGACCAGCGACAGCGTGACGACCATCGGCAGCGCGAAGATGAACGCGCCTTTGTCGCCCGGCAGCAGGACCAGCGGCAGGAACGCCACGATGTTGATGATCGTGCCGAAGAGAATGGCGCGGCGCAGACGGTAAGGACCCTGCCACGCCGCCAGAGCCCGCGGCCGGCCGTGGGCGATTTCCCGATTGATCGCGTCGGAGGCGACGACCGGGTCGTCCACCAGCATCCCCAGCGCGATGATGAGCGCGGCAATGGAAATCTGATGCAGCGGGATGTGGAAGACTGCCATGCCGCCAAAGGTCATCGCCACCGTCAGCGGGATTGCCGTCGCCACCACCAGCGCCGAGGGCCAGTCCATCAGGAACAACGCCACGAGCACGACGACGACGACCGCCTCGATAAAGCATTTCATGAAGTGCTGGACGCGATGCGCCACCGCGCCCGGCTGGTCCGAAAGCGTCATGATCTCAACGCCGTCCGGCAAACGGGGTTTGGCCCGCTCCACCGCCCCCGCCACTTCCCGGTTGAACTGGCCGATGATGTTCCCCTCTTTCATTTCCACGGCGACGAGCACGGCGCGACGCTGCTGCAAATCGCCTTTCGCGGACGTTCGCTTCAGCACCTCCACGCTGTAAGGTATCGGGTTCTCGTAGCCGCGGCGCACTTCGAAGAGGTCGCGCAGATAGACCGGCAGCCCGTTGTCCCCCGCGACACCGACGATGGCGCCGAGGATTTCGTTTTCGTTCTCGAATTCCCCGGAGAGCTGCACGGGAAAATTCTGCCCCTCGGCGCGGAACGTGCCCCCGGGAATGATGGCGTTTCGCGAAGCGAGGGCCTCGATGATCTGATCGGGAGAGAGCTGGTAACCGTTCACCGTGGCGATGGAAAACAACAGGTAAACCACTTCGTCCACGTTGCCAATCTTGCTCACCTTGCCGACGCTGCCGACCTCCTTGAGCTCGTCCTTGAGGGCATCGGCCATGACTTCCAGCTCGCGATAGCTGTAACGCGGTTCGGAGGTGGCGCGGATGGCGGGCAGCGGGTCTTCGTCGCCCATCAGCACCACGCCGCCGCCGAAGTCCGGATGCAGTTCGCTGTCGCTGCCGGCCAGCATGCGCACGAACTTCCTGAGAAAATCCTCCAACTGCCTGCGGGTTGCGGAGGTTTTGAAATCCCCCATGATGTACGAGCGGCCCTGGTGTGTTTTGATGTCTTCGCCGAGCTTCTCGGCGGCCAGCACGGTTTCAAACGTCCGCTTCACCACCGCGCGATAACTCTCGGCCACGGGCGCTGGATAAAAAGCGAACACAGCCGCCCGTCCCTGCGGGCCGGTCGTCGCCCGCAGCTTCGCCAGCCGCGAGCGGATCAGGTTCGCGCGGACCTCGAGTTCCGCGTCGCTCAAGGGCGGGCTGGTGACGGCAAACAACAGCGTGATCGTGTCGCCGAAGTCGGTATTCAGCCGCGGCGCGCCGCACCCCTCGGGCAGCTTCACCTCGCTGAGTTTGGCCCGGAGCTTGTCCCATTCCTGGTCCACGCGCATCTTGCTCCCGGGCAATTGCGACACGGTAATCACCGAAACGCCGGCGCGCGACTGCGACTTGATTTCGTCGATGGATTCGAGCTCGTCGATTTTCTCCTCGAGCTTTTTGGTGACCAACTCTTCAATCTTTTGTGAACTCGCGCCCGGGAAGTCCGTGACCAGCAGCGCGCTGCGCTCGGGAATCTTTGGGTCCTCCTGTTGCGGCAGGCTCTGGTAGGAAACCCAGCCCCAGATCAGCACGGCCACCAGCGCCAACCAACCCACCTCGCGATGCTCGACGAAGTACTGGGCCAACCCGCCGCGGATCGTCTCGTTGTCGTGTGGCCGGCTCATGCAACTGCGGGTCAAGGCGGTTCCGCCAGCCGCGCGTCCACCGGCGCGCCGTCGTACAGATTGCTCGCGCCAACCGTGACGACTTTGTCGCCGGGTTTGACTCCCTCCGTCACCACCACGGAACTGCGAAGGAACGTCGCGTGGCGGTGGCGGTCATCGGTCATCGGCACCATATCGTCGGTCTTGACCCACCGCTCGCGGGCATTGCCGGTGTCGTCGATAACAAACACCGCCAGTTGATTGGGAGGACCGCGGGAGGCGGTGATCAACGCCGAGAGCGGCACCAGCACGGAGCCCTCGGGAAACCGATATTCGTCGCCCAGGACGACCGACGCGCTCATGCCCGACTTCAACCGGCCATCGGGGTTGTCCATTTTGATCACGACCTTGAACAGCCGCGCGCCTTCCTTCGCGGCGACACCCACTTCGGAAACGTGGCCCACGAAGCTCAGGCCCTCCAGCGCGGACACCTTCACGGGAATTTCCTGGCCCGGTTTGATCTGGTCAACGAGTTTGTCGGGCACGCCCAACTCGACCGACATATGGCTGAGGTCGGCGACTTTCAGCACAACTTTTCCCACCGAAATCGTTTCGCCCGGATTCGCCAGGCGCGCGAGGATGGTGCCGTTGAATGGCGCGCGAATCACCGAGTCATTCGTTGCCTGCCGGGCTTGCGCCCATTCGGCTTCCGACGCCTGCTTGTTTGCCGCGGCGACGTCGAGTTCCTGCTGCGAGATGGCGCCGCTGTGGTGGAGTTGCACGCTGCGCTGGTACACATTGCTGGCCAGGTTCATCCTGGCCCACGCCGCTTGTTCCCGGGCGAGGAAATCTGCCTGATTCAATTGCGCGAGGACCTGGTTGTTTGTTATTGAGTCTCCCTCCTGCCACTCTTGCGAACCGCCTTCCGGGCCGATCCGTTCCAGCACGCCCGGCACTTTGAAACTTAGTTCGGTCTCGGTCTCACCCCGGATGATCGCAATGTACTCGGACTGGCTCATCCGACCGGCCATCGCCGGTTGCGCTTCCATGTAACGCACGACGATTTTCTGCGCTGCGGCCGTTTGTTTTGGTTTGCAGCCGGCGACCCATCCCGTCAAGCACAGCGTCACAACAAACACGTGGCCTCCCCGAAGCCAACCCATGAATCTCCCCCTTCTGCTTGCCCGCGCGTTCCGGCGCCTTCGCAGGGGAGGCGAGACACCTGCCCTGCTTTGGAGCCGTCGCGGTTGATGGTCCGCGCAAGCTGAAGCCGCGCGATCATTCCCGACCAGGTATGCGCGATGTGCCATGGCTGCAAATCCATTCTACTCGCTTCAACCAAACATGACTCGCACGCCTTACACCAGCTTCCGGTAATCCTTCGACTCCGCCAGTTTTCTGACCAGGTCCTTGACCTTCTGCGACTGGCTCTTGTGGGCGAGCAACACGGCGTCGTCGGTCTGGACGAGAATGGAGTCGCGCAGGCCCACCACGGCAATCGGCGTGCGGTTCTTGGTGCGTGCGTCGAAGATGATATTGCGGGCTGCGTCCACGTGAATGAAGTCCGCCGCGGCGCAGTTGCCTTCGGCGTCGGGTCTGAGGTGGCGTGCCAACGCGTTCCAGGAACCGAGGTCGTCCCAGGCAAAATCACCGTCAGCCACCACGACGTTTTGCGCGTGCTCCAACAATGCATAGTCGATCGAGATTTTCTTTATGTCCGGATATTCCCTGGCCAACGCCTTCGCGAGCTTCGCGGGATTGTTTGCCACTTTAAACCAGCGCCGGCAGGCTTCGTACATCTCGGGTTGATGCTTCTGCAGACCTTCGGTGACCGTCACGAAACCCCAGATAAACATCCCGGCGTTCCAGCGATACTGGCCGCTGTTGACATATTCGAGGGCCTTGTCGAAATGCGGTTTTTCGACGAATCGTTCGGCGCGATGAAACGTGGTCTTGTAAGGCTTCGCCCCCTGCGGCGGCGGCAGCGGCTCACCCACGTGAATGTAACCGTATCCCGTCGCCGGTTCGGTCGGTTTGATGCCGATCGTCACTATGGCCTGGCCGCGCCGGGCAAGGTCGAAGCAATCGTTCAGCACGGTTTGAAACTTTTTTTCTTCCGGAATGACGTGGTCGGCCGGCAACACCGCCATGACCGCTGTGGTCGAGCGCGCGCCGACCAGCGCCGCGCCCAGCGTGACCGCCGCGCAGGTGTCCCGCCCGACCGGCTCGGCAATGATGTTTTGTTTCGGCAGCTTCGGCAATTGTTTGGCCACCTGCGGCGCCTGCACTTCGTTGGTGATGATCAGTATGTTTTTGAGCGGCACCAGCGGCAGCACGCGGCCCACGGCCTCCTGCAGGAAAGACTTCTTCCCCAGCAAGGTGACGAGTTGCTTGGGCGTCTTCTCACGGCTCACCGGCCAGAACCGTTCCCCGCGTCCGCCGGCCATGATGATGACATAACGGTCAGGGGCGTTGGCTTTCGTTTTCATCTTCACTGCGGGCCAAAAACCATAAAAGGGCCGCGGATGCAAACCGTTCTTTGCGGCTGGTAATCGTAGCAATTCCGGAGGGGAACCGGCTCGCAGGCGCTGGCGGTGGCATTCATTCTTGCGGACCGCGGCCTTCTGATCATCGCAGGGGCTTCCGGCAGAAAGCCGGACGCCGCCTCCCGCCGGCGGCCCGCAGTTGGGACGGTAAGCGACCTGACACGAAGTTCGCGGCGCTCTGCCGAGACGCCGCTACGGCCTCGGGACCGCGGCTATCCTCAGGCGCGGAGTATCACATATGCTGAATGATGTTATCGCCGAACTGGGAGCATTTGATCTCGGCGGCGCCTTGCATCAGGCGGGCAAAATCGTAGGTGACGCGCTTTGATCCAATCGCGCCGTTCAGACCTTTGAGGATAAGATCGGCGACTTCGGTCCAGCCCAGGTAGCGGAACATCATCTCGCCGCTGAGCACGACGCTGCCGGGGTTGACCTTGTCCTGGTTCGCATATTTCGGCGCGGTGCCGTGGGTCGCCTCGAAGATCGCATGGCCGGAGATGTAGTTGATGTTGCCCCCCGGCGCGATGCCGATGCCGCCGACCTGCGCGGCGAGTGCATCGCTGAGATAATCGCCGTTCAGGTTCAACGTGGCGACCACATCGAATTCCTCCGGTCGGGTGAGGACCTGCTGCAGCGTGATGTCGGCAATGGCGTCCTTGATGACGATCCCGGCGCCGGGTTTGCCTTCGGGAATCCGGCACCACGGTCCCCCGTCGAGTTCCACGGCGCCGAAATATTGTTTGGCAACCTGATAACCCCAATCGCGGAAGGCGCCTTCGGTGAATTTCATGATGTTGCCCTTGTGCACCAGGGTGACGCTTTTCCGTTTGAATTTGATGGCGTAACCAATCGCGCTGTGAATCAGCCGCACGCTGCCGCTGTAACTCACGGGCTTGATGCCGATGCCGACGCAGACATCCGTCGGCACGTCCTTGGCGCCGACCGCCTTCCAAAACTCCTCGGATTTCGCTTGGGTGCCGAAGCGGATTTTGTCGAACGCCTTCGGGAATTCCCGGGCGAAGAAATCCAATATCTTCTGCGCGTCGGGCGTGCCGGCGGCGTATTCGATGCCGGCATAAATGTCCTCGGTGTTTTCCCGGAAGATGATCATGTTCACCTTTTCCGGATGCTTCACCGGCGAAGGAACGCCGGCGAAGAACTGCACCGGACGCAGGCAAACGTAAAGGTCGAGCATCTGGCGCAGCGCCACGTTGAGCGAACGGATGCCGCCGCCGACGGGCGTTGTGAGCGGGCCTTTAATGCCGACGAGGAATTCCTTGAACGCCTCGACCGTGTCGTCCGGCAGCCAGTTATTGAATTTCTTGAACGCAGTTTCGCCGGCGAACACCTCGAACCAGGCGATCTTGCGTTTGCCGCCATAGGCCTTTTGCACGGCGGCGTCGAACACCCGCTGGCTCGCAGCCCAAATGTCCGGCCCGGTGCCGTCGCCGCGAATGAACGGGAGAACAGGATTGTCCGGCACGGTCAGTCTGCCGTTTTGAATGGTGATTTTGCCGCCGGCGGGCGGGGTGACGTCTTTGTAGGCCATGATTTGATTTTGGATTTACGATTTGCGATTTACGAATTCAAGCCTCCGGCTTTGCCGGAGGTCGGTGACGGTGTCTGACGCAGGCCTAAACGCCTGGCTTGCTTTGCCCTTCTTGACAGGCCAAGCCCGTCTAAATCCTTTGTCGTGCTTGCCCTTCGCGTAATGATCGCGTTCGCAGGCGAGTTTCTTTTTCTCCTGTGGATTCCAAACTGAACTCATGCTTCTTTTGCAGAGTGCAAGGAAAATCATGCCACCGCCGTCAGCCTCACCGCCGAGCCGTTGGCCAACACCGCCCTCACCTGCGCCACGGCGTTCTCCGGCGTCAACCCGTGTTTCTGCCGCAAATAATCCACGCTGGACGCGTGCTCGATAAACTGGTCGGGCCAGCCGATGCGCACCACCGGCGTCGTGACATTTTTGTCGCTGAACAGTTCCAGAACGGAGCTGCCATAGCCGCCCATGAGCGCGTGGTCTTCCACGGTCACCACGACATCCGCCGCATGACCGAAAAACTCCGTCGCCGCCGCATCGAGCGGTTTGGTGAAGCGCGGATTGATGAGGGCGCAGTCACAGCCCTCCGCCGCGAGTTGTTCCGCGGTTTGTCGCGCCATTTTCTGCATGTTACCCAAGGCGAACAACGCGACCTTCCGCCCGCCGTTGTTGGAAAAGCTTTGGATCACTTCCGCTTTGCCGATTTCCAGCAGTCGCGGCATGTCCTTGATCGGCACGCCTTCGCCCGGACCGCGCGGATAACGAATGAAGGCCGGATGTTTCTGGTGCGTGGCGGTGAACATCATATCGACCAGTTCATCCTCGTCCCTGGGCGCCATCGCGATGAGGTTCGGCAGGCAGCGCAGGTAGGCGATGTCAAACAGGCCGTGGTGCGTCGGGCCGTCGTTGGCCGACAGACCCGCGCGGTCCATGCAAAAAATCACCGGCAAATCCTGGAGGCAAACGTCGTGATGAAGGCAATCGTAGGCGCGCTGCAGGAAGGTCGAATAAATCGCGCACACGGGATGGTAGCCCATGGTCGCCATGCCGGCCGCGAAAATGACGGCGTGTTCCTCGGCGATGCCGACGTCGTAGTAACGTTCGGGCATCGATTTCTCCAGGGCCTTCAGACCGGTGCCGCTGGGCATGGCCGCGGTGATGCCGACAACGGAATTATCCTTTTGACAAAGTCGGACCATCGCCTGGCCGAAAACATCCTGCCAGTTGGGAGGCGAGCCGGGTTTGGGCGCGGGCCCCGCGCCGGTCTTGATGTCGTAGGGGCCGGTGCCGTGGAATTTTTCGGGATGTTGAATGGCGACGTCGTAGCCCCTGCCTTTCTTCGTGAGGACGTGCAGGACGATGGGCTGGTGGGATGTTTTTGCGTGTTCCAGAACATTGATCAGCAGGGGCAGATCGTGGCCGTCAATCGGCCCGATATAGCGCAGGCCCATTTCCTCGAAGATCACGCTGCTGCCGAAACCACCGCGCCCGTCGGTGCCCAGATGACTGTCGGTCGGCTTCAAACTGACTTCGGCGACCGCGCCTTTGAAACCTTCCTCGGCCTTGTGGGCGAGCCTCAAAGCCAGTTCGCCTTTGGGCAGGCGCTTCACCAGACGCTCGAGATCCTTGTGCAGGCGATTGTAGGACGGGTGCGTGATGATCTTGTTCAGGTAACTGGCAATCGCGCCGACGTTCTTGGCGATACTCCACTCGTTGTCGTTGAGAATGCCGATGAAGCGTTTTGTGGTGTGGGCGATGTTGTTGAGCGCTTCATAGGAAATGCCATTGGTCAACGCCGCGTCGCCGAAGATGCAAACAACGTGCTCGTCGCTCCGGCGCTGATCGCGCGCGGCGCACATGCCCAGCGCCGCGGACAACGCCGTGCCCGCGTGCCCCGCACCGTAACAATCATGCTCGCTTTCGGAGCGGAGCGCGAAGCCGTTCAGGCCGTCGGTGGTGCGGATGGTGTGAAAGCGGTTTTTGCGGCCGGTGAGCAGTTTGTGGACGTAGCTCTGGTGGCTCACGTCCCAGACGAACTTGTCTTTCGGCGTCGAAAAGACACGGTGCAACGCGATGGTGAGTTCCACCACGCCGAGGTTCGGGCCGAGATGACCCCCGTTTCTGGAAAGGACGGTGATGAGTTCGCGGCGGATTTCCTCCGCCAGTTGCTGCAACTGGTCCAGCTTGAGTTTCTTGACGTGTTCCGGGCTGTCCACCATGTCGAGGTATCGGTTCATAGGCGGCGAGTGCGGTGTTGGAGCGATGGACTGATGGGGTGACGGAGTAGCAGAAAAGACAGGACTCCTTCGCTCCAGGACTCCAACACTCCGTTCCTTTGACGGTTCGCTTTCAAGTTCGGGAAGATTATTCCGCGGCGGAATTGTCCGCGAGATCGACCGGTTTGAGCGCGAGGCCGCCGCCGGCGTCCTTTTCCAGTTGCTGGATTTTCAACTCGGCTTCGGCCAGTTTGGCCTGACAGATACCGGTCAGGCGAGTGCCCTCCTCGAAGCGGCTCAGCAGCGTCTCCAGCGGCAACTCGTCGGATTCCATCGACTCGACGATGGTCTCGAGCTTTTTCAGTGCCTCTTCAAAAGGCAGCTCTTTGCCGCCGGCGGCCTGGGCTGCGGCCGGCTTGGTTGTCTTTGACACAAACCGGAAATTAAGACAACTCCGACGGCGCGTCTAGTCCTAATGCCTTTCGGAAATTCATGATTTTCGGGATGCGCTCCAAAGCGGCGTTCGCAAAATTCGAGATACCCCCTCAGTAAGTCAGGTATCGAACGATCGTTCACTCTTCCGCCACGCTGCGGATTTCTCCCTTCTTCAAACGTGTCTTCAATCGCTGGCCCGCCTTCACTTCTGCGGCGTCGCGAATGACCTTGCCGGTCGCCGCGTCAGCGGTGATCGAGTAACCGCGTTCCAGCACGTTCGTAGGAGACAGCAATCGCAGGCGGGCTTCAATGCTGGCAAGCCGCTTGAACTGATCTTTCACCTGCTGACGGGTTTGTTCGCGGAGACGGCGATCCAGTTCGCGCAGGTTTTGTTGGCGGCGCTCCAACAGTTGCGCCGGACGAACGCGGAGCAACCGTTGATGCGCGTTCTGCCAAACCGCCTGGTATTCGCGCCAACAATATTTCACGCC
>WNFU01009330.1_pt1 | contig 11105 bp, 5 predicted proteins | sample 5400121 | NCBI WGS metagenome assembly WNFU01 (sample SAMN13153360, study PRJNA577476) | soil metagenome | isolation source: 100 cm soil or saprolite under grassland replicate 1 | place: USA:California | collected 2016-06-15
CGCACACCGCGCGCGGGGTCCGTTCGTTATACCGAACGGTGAGAAAGGTAAGGGGCCCCCTCTTGCTCGCCCTCCGGGCATTCGTGATCGCGCTTCTGGTGATCGCCGTCGGTCGCCCTGATGTCGCCTGGGCAGCGACGAGCGGGAGGTACGAGCTTCGAGGTGGGGCGGTCCCGCCCCTTGGAGCTCCCGGCGCCTCGGCCGCCGACCGGCTAGCGGCGCCCGGGTCTCTGTTGGAGGCACTTCAAATCTTGAACCGTTTCGGTTCAACTTTGGACCGATCCGGTCCAAGATTTGCCGAGCCCTCTAATGAGGTCGGTCCGCAGGAGGCTCGCCGCGCTCGGTCCGGGAGCCTCGAAAGCTGGCCCCTCCCTTCCTCACAGGCGTCCTCCCCGTCCGCCGTCCCCGCCGGCATGCGCCTCCTCGTCACCTTCCGCGCGACAGCGACCGAGGCGGAGCGCGCGGACGCGGTGCGCAGCGTCAACGGCTGGGTGGAGACGACCATCCCCGCGATCGGCGTGACGCGCATCGCGCTGCCGGGCGACGCGAACGACGCGTTCGGCGACGGCGATGCGGTCGCGGCCGTCCTCGCGCGGCACCCAGCGATCGCGAGCTCCGAGCTCGACCACAGCGTGCGTCTCACCCTCGACCCGAACGACCAGTACTACCGAACGGACCCGTACGTCGGCCTCGGCCAGTGGGGGATCCGCAAGGCGTCGGTCGACAAGGCCTGGGACGTCGCGCGCGGCGCGTCGAGCGTGACGGTCGCCGTGCTCGACACCGGCATCGACCCGACGCACCCCGACCTCACGGGCGCGATCGCGCCGGGGACCGCCTTCGTATCGGTGCCGTCGAGCGAGTGCGATCCCGCGTCGACGAACGACGACGACGCGCACGGCACGCACGTCGCGGGCGTCGTCGCGGCGACGGGCAACAACACATCGGGCATCGCGGGCGTCGGGTTCGGCGTGAAGGTGATGGCGATCAAGGTGCTCGACTGCACGGGCCAGGGGTCGCTCTCGGACGTCGCGAACGGGATCGTCTACGCGGTCGATCACGGCGCGAAGGTCATCAACATGTCGCTGGGATCCCAGTTCGACAGCACCGCGCTCCGGAGCGCGGTCACGTACGCCGTGAACAAGAACGTCCTCGTCGTCAGCGCCGCGGGCAACTGCGGTACGACCGGCGACCGCTGCACGACGCTGAACCAGACCGAGTACCCGGCGGCGTACCCCGAGGTCGTCTCCGTCGGCGCGACGGACACCGACGACACCGTCGCGTTCTTCTCGTCGCGCAACGTGACGGTGGACGTCTCCGCGCCCGGGCGGCGTGTCGTGAGCACGACGCCGACGTACCAGACGCTGCGGTCCCGTCGCGGCGGCTCCACGCTGAATTACGGGGTCTTCAGCGGGACGAGCCAGGCGTCGCCGTTCGTCGCGGGGCTCGCGGCGCTCATCCTCAGCGCCGAGCCCACGCTCAGCGCGACCGCCGTCTTCGAGCGGCTGCGCACGACGGCCGACGACCTCGGCGCGGCCGGCCGCGACGACGGCTACGGCTCGGGCCGCGTCAACGCGCTCCGCGCCGTCACCACGACCGCCGAGCGCTTCGGGGCGACGTACGACGTCGGCGCGCTGCCGAAGAGCGTCGCGACGGGGAAGGCCTTCGTCGGGCGCGTCGCCGTCACGAACACGTCGTCCTTCACCTGGCGCGCGGTCGCACCGGGCGCGGTCAGCCTGAAGTGGGGCTGGACCGACGCCTCGGCCCGTCCCGTCGCCGGCGTCAGCGGCAGCATCCCGCTCGCGATCGATACGGCCGTCGGCGCCGCCGCCCTCTTCGTCGGCACGATCACGCCGCCCGCGACGGCGGGGGCGTACACGCTGACGCTCGACCTCGACCGCGCCGGCACGACGTTCAGCTCGAAGGGCGCGGCCGCCGCGACGATCGCCCTGACCGTGAGCAGTGGGTTCGGCGCGACGTACGCGCCCGCGGCCGGGTCCTCGAGCTACGACGCCGGCGCGACGACGCAGCTGGCGGTGACGCTCACGAACACCGGGACGCAGACGTGGCCCGCGACGGGGACGAACCCCGTCCGCCTCGCGTACCACTGGCTGCAGAACGGCACGGTCGTCCTCTGGGACGGGCAGCGTGGGCTCCTGCCGACCGACGTCGCGACCGGCGGGAAGGTGACGGTGAACGTGCCGGTGCTCACGCCGTCGAAGGCCGGGACGTACACGCTGCGCCTCGACCTCGTGCAGGAAGGCATCGCGTGGTTCTCGGGCCTCGGCGTGGCGCCGCAGGATCTGACCGCGAACGTGCGCACCACGTTCGTCGCGACGTACACCGTCGCAGCGGCGCCGCCGGTGCTGCTGCCCGGAGCGCGCACCACGGTGCCCGTGACGGTGACGAACGCGGGCAGCGTCACGTGGGACGCGGCGGGCGCGTCGCCCGTGCACCTCGCGGCGCATGTCGTGGACGTGCGCGGGAACGTCGTCATCTGGGATGGCGCGCGCACGTCGCTCGCCTCCGATCTCGCGGCGGGTGCGAGCGCCACGCTCCCGCTCATCGTCGACGCGCCGGCCGCGGCCGGTCCGTACCGCGTGCGCGTGGACCTCGTGCGCGAGGGCATCGCCTGGTTCAGCGGTCTCGGCGTCACGACGACCGACGTCGACCTCCTCGTCGCGAGCGACTTCCGCGCGGCGCTCCCGACCGGCGCGCTCACCGTGTCGCGCGCGAACCCGGTGACACGGATCGCGATCACGAACACGAGCATCGCGACGTGGACGACAGCGGGCGCGAGCCCGGTGAACGTGGCGGTGCACTGGTCCGATGCCGCGGGCGGCGTCCTCGTCTGGGACGGACCGCGCACGGCGCTCGCGGCACCCGTCGCGCCGACGGGGACGGTCACGGTCGACGTGCGCCTGGGGACGCCGCCGGCCGGCGCCGCGTTCGTGACGATCGATCTGGTGTCAGAAGGGATCTCGTGGTTCGGGGCGGGATCGCTGCGTCCGGTGACGTTCACACCCTGATGTCGTTGCTAGCCTTGTGGTGATGAGGAAGGGACTCGTCGCGGCCGCGGCCGCGCTACTGCTCCTCTCGCAGACCGGCGCGGCGCTCGCGGGGCACCCCGCCGTGCCGCTGTCCGCCACGTACCAGGCCACGATCCCGGCGTCGACGGGCGCGGCGACGGACGTGAAGGTCCCGGTCACGCTCACGAACACGGGCGACGAGACCTGGGAGCTCTTCGGGCCGCCGCTGATCCTCGCGGGCAAGGGCCAGGTCGCGCTCGCGTACCACTGGTACGACGCGACGGGCGCGGTCGTCGTGTGGGACGGCCTGCGCTCGTCCATCGGCGCGGGCGGGACCCTCGTCGCGCCGGGCACGAGCGTCACCGGCACAGCCACGGTGCGCGCCCCCGACAAGGTCGGCGCGTACACGCTGCGGCTCGCGCTCGTGAAGGAAGGCATCGCGTGGTTCCCGCCGAGCCAGCCCTTCGCGGTGAGCGTCGTCGCCGCGTACCGCGCCAGCTTCACGCAGCCGCAGGTCGGCCCGCTGATCATGGGTCAGAGCTACGTCGTCCCCGTCACCGTCCAGAACGCGGGCGCCGCGACCTGGACCGCGACCGGCGCGACGCCGGTCACGCTGAGCTCGCACTGGCACGACAGCGCGGGCAACACCGTCGTGTGGGACGGCCCGCGCAACGCCCTGGCGGCCGACGTCGCGCCGGGCGCGAGCGTGACGGTCCAGGCACGGATCACGGCGCCGGTGAAGGCCGGAACGTACACGCTCACCTTCGACCTCGTGCGTGAGACCGTCGCGTGGTTCGCCTCGCTCGGCAGCACGCCGGCGAAGGTCACCGTCAGCGTCGCGGCAGTCACGTACGCGGCGCTGTACGACGTGCGCGTCACCGCGGCGTCGTACATCGGCGAGACGAAGACGATCCCCGTGAACATCACGAACACCGGCAACGTGCCGTGGGGCGCCGCCGACAGGGTGAACCTCGCGTACCACATCTTCGACAGCAGGGGCGGCGTCGTCGTGTGGGACGGGCCGCGCGTGCTGCTCGGCGAGGTCGCGGTCGGCGCGACGAAGCAGGTGCAGCTCGCGTACACGTCGCCCACGACGATGGGCGACTACACGCTCTCGATCGACGCCGTGCGCGAGGGCATCGCGTGGTTCAGCAGCCTCGGGACGCCCCCGGTGCGCCTGCCGATGAAGGTCGACAGCGGCTACGGCGTCGGCTACGGCGCGAGCACGACGCCGACCGTCGCGACGATCGGCGCGCGCCTGCCCCTCCGCGTCGAGGTGAACAACTACGGGCCGCGCACGCTCGCGGCCGGCGGCGCGAACCCGGTGCGCCTCTCGTACCACGTGTTCACCTCGAGCGGCGCGACGGTCACGTGGGACGGCCTGCGCGGCGTGCTGCCCTCGGACCTCGCGCCCGGCCAGAGCGCGAGCGTCGAGGTCGACGTCCAGCTGCCGTCGATCGTCGGGAGCTACACGGTCGCCTGGGACCTCGTGCAGGAGGGCGTCGCGTGGTTCTCGCAGCTCGGGCTCGCGCAGAAGCGCGAGGCGGTCACGGTCCAGCCCGGCGTCACCTTCTACGGGAAGGGCTTCGGCCACGGCCTCGGCCTGAGCCAGTACGGCGCGCAGGGCCGCGCGACGGGCGCGGGCGGCACCGCGCCGCAGACCGGCGAGCAGATCGTCGCCGCGTACTACCCGGGCGCGAGCCTCGTGCCCATCCCGGCGACGAGCGGCAACACCCTCATCCGCGTGCTGCTCTCGCAGCCGTCGTCGCAGGGCCGCTACTCGTGCGGCGCCGCGTACTTCGCCGACGCGATCGCGGACGTCGTCTCCGCCGGTGGCCTGCGCATCCTGAACGAGGGCGCGGGCAACCTCGAGGTGTTCCGCGCGTCACCGACCGTGGGCGTGCAGATCCAGGCCGTGAACGGCGTCGTGCGCGTCTGGAACCAGTCGACGGCGACACCGACGAAGGTCTACGAGGGCGCGGGCCCGATCGTCACCGTGCCGCTCGACGCGACGAAGCCGACGAACTTCCTCGAGAAGGGGATCTACCGCGGCAACTTCAAGTTCACGAACCTCGGCAACACGCTGCGCGTCGTGAACGTCGCCACGTACGACGACTACGTCCGCGGCGTCGTGCCCCTCGAGATGCTGTCGAACTGGCACCTCGAGGCGTACAAGGCGCAGGCGATCGCCGCGCGCTCGTACGCGTACAGCTCGTACAAGGGCAGCGCGCGCGACTACGACGTGCTCGAGGACCAGTCGGATCAGTGCTACGGCGGCGTGCAGATGAGGAGCGGCCGCGTCATCGAGACGACCATCACGAACCAGGCCGTCGACCTCACGCTCGGGAAGATCCTCATGTACGCCGGCGCGCCGGTGCGCGCGTACTTCTCGTCATCGAACGGTGGGTACAGCAAGGCCATCGGGTGCTGGGCGAACAACGTCATCCAGGTCGGCGGCACCGTGGTGTGCGGGCCGAGCGAGGGGTACCTCACGGCGGTCCCCGACCCCTGGGACCTCACGGTCAGCACGCCCGCGGCGAACCGCAACGCGAGCTGGCAGGTGACCTTCACGAGCGATCAGATCCGGACGGCGGTCCTGAACTACCGCGGCGTCGATATCGGCTCGCTGCTCTCGGTCGACCTCTCGAACAGGCAGCCGGCCGTGGTCGGCCACGTCACCTCGGTGAAGATCATCGGGACGGCGGCGACGATCGACCTGCCCGCGGACCGGCTCCTCCGCGACTTCCTGTTCCTGCGCTCGACGATGGTCCGGCTGGCGCCTTGGTAGCGATCCCGTAGTAACCCCTAGCCGGCTCCCTCGTTCACTCGTATACAGATCACCTTCCCTCGTCGCAGAATGCGCATGCGCGCATCCGGGGAAGGTGGCGAGGAGGAAGGGAAACTCTCTTTGCGCCGACGCGCCTTGCTCCGCGGTGCCGCCGCTTCCATCGGCCTGACGCTCGCGCCGCTTCCCCGGCCGAGCGCCGCCTCGCGCTTCGGCCTCGGCGGCACGGCCGCCGCCGGCGCGGGCGAACCCGTATCGGGCAAGGTCGTCGCCCGGCAGATCGATCACCCCGCACCCGCGGCGATGGTCGGGATCGTGCGCCTGCCGACCGGCGAGCTCGTCCCCACCAGCGACGCGGGGTCGACCGGGGGCCTCACGATCTCGGTGACGTCGCCGGTGATCGAAGCGGGCCAGCTCTTTGAGCGCGTCGGCGTGCACTACCGCGCAGCGCGCGGCGCCGAGGGCTCCATCTTCGTCGAGATCCGCACGTCCGCCGACGGGATCGACTGGACCGAGTGGCAGGCGCTCCACGTGGACGACCTCCTCACCGACGTCTGGACGAACACCTTCTACATCGAGCCCGCGCCCGTCCCGCAGACGTCGCGGCTCGCGCAGTACCGCGCGTGGCTGACGAGCGGTGACCCTGCCGACCTCGATCACATCGCCCTCACCTTCCTCGACGTGAACGACCTCAACGCCGGCCCGGTCGCGCGCCTCCTGACGACCATCCGCGCGGCGCTGTCCGGCGGTGTCGACGCGAGCAGCGTCGCGGCGGCCGCGAGCGGCGCGTCGAAGGTGCTCACGCGCCAGGACTGGGCCGCGGACGAGACACGGATGCTGTGGACGCCGAAGTACGTTCCCTGGCAGAAGGCGATCATCCACCACACCGTGACGAGCGATGGCGGTACGAACGTGGCCGCGGAGCTCCGCTCGATCTACTACTTCCACGCGGTCACCAGAGGCTGGGGCGACATCGGCTACAACTACATCGTCGACAAGTTCGGGAACATCTGGACCGGTCGACAGGGTGGGGACCACGTCGTCGCCGGCCACGCGTACGGGTGGAACGACGGGACGATGGGCATCGCGTCGCTCGGCGATTACAGCGTCGCGTCGCCGACCAGCCAGCTGCAGGGTGCCATCGCGAACATCGTCGCGATGAAGTTCAAGCAGCTCGGGATCCAGCCGTACGGCAACGGCGCGTTCACGCACGAGGAGCAGCGCACCGACGGCTCGTGGGTCAAGGTCACGACGACGGTGGCGAACATGATCGGCCACCGCGACGCCAACTACATCGTCGGGAAGACCGGCGGGCAGACCGCGTGCCCGGGTCAGACCGTCTACAACATGCTCGGCGGGCTGCGCAGCCTCGCGCAGACCGCGTGGACGAGCGGCTACACGTACATGGTCCGCATCGATCCGCAGCTCGCCGCGGGCGGCATCCCCGGCGAGGCGAAGCAGGTCGGCGCCATCGTCACGAACCTCGGGACGACGACGATCCCCGCGGGCACGCTCGTCAACTACAAGATCCTGCGCAACGGCGCCCTCGTCACGCAGGGCGGCGGCGCGGCGATCGCGCAGCCCATCGCGCCCGGTGGGACCGGATCGGCCACGGTCCCGTTCGTGGTGCCGCCGATCGGCGAGTACATCGTGCGCTGGGACCTGCAGACGGGCAGCGCGTGGTGGAGCAGCGTCTACAACACGCCGTTCCGCGACGTGTGGTTCCGCTCGGCGGACTGGGACGCGGAGTGGATCTCCGACAACGTGTCGCGCGACTGGACGGCCGGAGAGACCCGGATGACGACGGTGACCGTGCGGAACGACGGTGGCCGCGTCTGGCCGGCCACCGGCACCAACCCCGTCCGCCTCGGCTACTACTGGATCTCGAACGCGACGGGCAACCGCTTCGACGGCGCGTCGAAGCTGCCGCTGCCGTACGACGTGGGCCCGGGCCAGACGATCACGCTCACCATCCCCGTCGTCGCGCCCGTGTACCCGACGAACTACACGATGTGGCTCGACCTCTACAAGGAGAACGAATTCTGGTTCCGCGACAAGGGGCTCGCGCCGGACGACACACCGGTCAACGTGGCCATCGACTACAAGGCCCAGTACACGCTGCCGTCCCAGACGCCGCCGTTCAGCGCGGGCGCGACGGCGACCCTCCCGATCACGATCGTGAACACGGGCCGCGGCACGTTCCCGGTCACGAGCGGGTTCCCGGTGAACCTCGGCTACCACTGGTACGACAGCGCCGGCAAGGCCGTCGTGTGGGACGGCGCGCGCACGAAGCTCGGCGCGGACCTGCTGTCGGGCCAGAGCGTCACCGTGCAGGCCGAGGTCACGGCCCCCGCGGCCGGCGGCCAGTACGACCTGCGCTTCGATCTCGTGCAGGAAGGCGTCGGCTGGTTCAGCGACAAGGGCGTCATCACGCCGCATCTCCTCGCCGCGATCGCCGGTCCCGTCATCCCGGTCTATGCCGCGCTGTACCAGCCGGCCGTCACCGCTCTCGCCCAGAGCGGCGGGCTCGCGGCCGTGCCGTTCACGGTCACGAATCGCAGCAACTTCACGTGGTCGGCGGCGGGCGCCAACCCCGTCACGCTGAGCTACCACTGGCTCGACTCGGCGGGGCGCGTGGTCGTGTGGGACGGCAAGCGCACGAAGCTCACGGCCGACGTCGCGCCGGCCGGGAGCGCGACGCTGCAGGCGCAGCTCGAGTTCCCGAAGACGCAGGGCACGTACCGGCTCCGCTGGGACCTCGTCCACGAGGGCGTCTCCTGGTTCAGCGCGAAGGGCGTCGCCCCGTTCGAGCAGACCGTGGTCGTCGGCCCGCCCGCGTTCTACGGCGGCTCGATGGACGTGTCGAAGGTGCCGTCGACGATGCCGACGCGCGTGACGACGACGGTGCCGCTGCGCGTGCAGAACATGTCCAACTTCGCGTGGGACGCGAACGTCAACCTCTCGTACCACTGGTACGACAGCAGCGGGAAGGTCGTGGTCTGGGACGGCGTGCGCACGCCGCTCGCCGGGATCGCGCCGAACGAGGTCCGCTCGGTCGCGGCGAACGTCGCCGTGCCCGCCGCCGCGGGCGTGTACACGCTGAAGTTCGACATCGTCCAGGAGGGCGTCACCTGGTTCTCGGGCCAGGGGATGCTGCTCGCGCCGATCGCGGTGAAGGTCGAGACGCCCGTGTACGGCGCCGCCTATGTCGCGTCCGGCACGGCGAGCGTGCCGCCCGGCGCGACCGTGAACCTCCCGGTCGCCATCACGAACCTCGGCTCGCTCGCGTGGCAGCCGGCGCAGGTGTACCTCGCGTACCACCTCATCTCGGCCTCCGGGAACGTGTACGTGTGGGACGGCGCGCGCTCGCCGCTCACGACGATCGTCGCGACCGACGGCACCGCGACCGTCCAGGCACAGGTGCGCGTCCCCACGATCGCCGGGACGTTCACGGTCCGCTGGGACCTCGTGCAGGAAGGCGTCACGTGGTTCTCGGACAAGGGCGTCGCGACCGGCAGCACGACCCTCGTCGTCCAGTAGGGCGCGGCCGCGGCGCGGTCGTCATGGCCGTGCCGTACCTGTGTTCGTGCAAAAGGTTCCGGGTGTCGTTCTGATCGTCGCGCGAGGCGCCCCTGATTGACGCATGCGAAGCGCATGCGCAATATGCGAGGATGGGCCGGATGGTGCAGATCCGCGACGTACCTGAGCGTCTTCACAAAGAGCTGCAACGCCGCGCAAGGGCGCGAGGCATCCCCCTGACGCGTTTCTTGGAGGAGCTTCTCGAGCGCGAGGTCGCGCGGCCGCCGCGCGAAGAGGTGTTCGCGCGGATCAGCGCGCGCGGCCCGACAGACATCGGTGTGCCGGCGGCCGAGATCATCCGCGGGGAGCGAGCGACCAGAGGCAAGCCCTGACCCAGGTCCTCGATGCGTCCGCGGTCCTCGAATACGTGCTCGATACGCCGCGCTCGGCCACCATTCGCGCGATCGTGGAGGACCCGACCGCCGACCTGTTGGTGCCGGCCCTGTGCGATGCCGAGGTCGTATCGGCGCTCCGACGACTTGTCCTTCGTCGGACGATCACGGTCGATCTCGCGCGCGCGGCCATCGACGACTACGTCGATCTGCCTATCGAGCGCGTCGCGCATGAGCCCCTGCTCAGGCGTGTGCTCGACCTACGCGACAACTTCGGGGCGTTCGACGCGCTCTATGTCGCTCTCGCTGAACGGCACGACGCCACGCTCGTGACCGCGGATGCGAGCCTGGCGCGCGCGGTCATGGAGCATCTCCGCCTCCCCGTGATCGCGCCCTGACGGCGTACGTCGTCTGATCGAGCACCCGTTCGATATGCGGTCGCTCGGGCGGGTGCCAGAAGGACGGCAGAGCGAGCCTTCCTCGATATCCTTGGTCCGCCGCTGATGCGCCGCCTGCTGTCGCCCCTGCTCGCGCTCGCCGTCGTGTTCACCACGGGAGTGGCGGTCGGCCGCGTCACGAGCGATGGCCAGCGGACACCCGAGCCCGCATGGACGGTCGCCGGCGAGCTCGCGCGCTCGCGCGCGTACGCGCGAGCGATCGCGCTCGAGACCGGCGAGATCCTCGTCGTCGGCGGCCTCGACGCGAAGTCGGACCGCCTGACCATCGCCACGACCGAGCTCTTCGATCCGGTCACGCGCCGATCTACGGTGCTGCCCGGCACGCTCCTCGGCCGCCTGAACCAAACGCTGACGCTCGCGTGGGGCGGCCGCGTCGTCGTGGCCGGGGGGACCGAGTGGCTCGGCGACCACTGGAACAGCGTCGCGAAGGTCGACGTGTTCCTCCCGTGGCCGCGGACATGGCTGAAGGCCTCGCCCATGATCCAGGCGCGCTCCGATCACGCCGCGACAGCGCTGCTCGACGGCCGCGTGTTCGTCACCGGCGGCAACTACAACAACCGGCTCCTGCGCTCGAGCGAGATCTACGACCCGCGCATCGACGCGTGGCTGCCGGTCGCGCCGCTCCCGCGCGCCCGCACGCAGTTCTCGGCCGCGAGGCTGCCGGACGGATCCGTGCTCGTCGCGGGCGGGTTCCAGCCCGATGGCGCGATGACGCGCACCACGCTCATCTACGAGCCGTGGGACGACCGGTGGGTCGACGGGCCCGAGATGCGCGAGGTGCGCCTGAACCACTCCATGGCCACGCTGGCCGGCGGCGACCTGATCTTCTTCGGCGGCGAGCGCATGGGCGCGGGGACCGCGGAGCGCTACTCGTGGCGCGATCGCGCCTTCGTGTACGCGGGCGTGCTCGCGGAGCCGCGCCTCG
>WNFU01016909.1_pt1 | contig 11100 bp, 12 predicted proteins | sample 5400121 | NCBI WGS metagenome assembly WNFU01 (sample SAMN13153360, study PRJNA577476) | soil metagenome | isolation source: 100 cm soil or saprolite under grassland replicate 1 | place: USA:California | collected 2016-06-15
TGGCTGTCGAGGAGAAAATTCCCGCGGACCGCTACCTTCTCGCCCTCGTTCAAACCGCTGAGCACTGGATAGGAATCGTCGGTGCGCGGGCCGGTCACAATTTCAACCGGGAGAAACTGGCCTTGGGCTTTCTCGACATAAACGAGCTTGCGCACGCCGCTGTCGAGCACGGCCGACACGGGAACGGCAAGAAGAAGGTGTTCGCCATCCAACTTCGCCCCGGTTGGTGTGCCGGGAATTTGGACGAGCGTCATTTTACAAACCGGGCATTGGCCAGCCTGCGGCTGGATCACGAGCGGGTGCATCGGACAGCTCCACTGACCCTCGACGCCGGTAGGCGCAGGCTTGCCGTCTGCCAGAAGTTCGGCGCGAATCACCGCGCTGACATACATTCCTGGCTTCAACTTCTTTTCGGTGTTGTTGATGTTGAGCAGCACTTTCACGGTGCGCGTCTCTTCGTTGAGCACCGGGCTGATGAACCAAACGCGCCCTGTGAAGCTCTGGCCGGGCAACGCCTCCGATTTGATTTCGACCATCTGGCCGTATTGCACCCACGGCAGTTCGTATTCGTAGATGTCGAGATAGACCCAAACCGATTCGAGGTTGGCGAGCCGGTAAAGCATCTCGCCCGGTTTCACCATCGCCTTCTGCACGACCATCTTCTCCGTGACCGTGCCCTGGATGGGCGAGTAGAGCGTGATGCGGTCACTGACCTTCTTGTCGCGCACGAGGTCATCCACCTGCTCTTGCGTCAGTCCCCAGAGAAGCAGTTTGCGTTTGGCTGACTCAACGACGGTGGGATTGCGCTGACTCTCCAACGCCACGAGCAGCTCCTGCTGCGCCACGAGCAGGTCGGGACTGTAAATCTCAACCAGATGGTCGCCCGGCTTCACTTCAATGCCGGTGTAATCCACGAACAGCCGCTCAACGTAGCCCTCGACCCTCGTGGTGATGTTTGCCAGCGCCGTCTCGTTGTATTGCACCTTTCCGACCACACGAATCTCGCGACTCATCTTTCGGCGCTGCACTGGAGCCGTTTCGACGCTCGCCATCGCACGGGCGTGCTCCGAGAGTTCCAGCATCGATCCTTCTGACTCGTAAACCGGCACCATTTCCATTCCCATGCTGTCCTTGCGCGGCGTCTGGCTGACTTCGCCAGGCATCATGGTGGACGTGTAGAATTCAATTCTTGGCGAATCCGTCTTTTGAGCCGTCGTGTCGTTTGTGGTTTCAGTGGTCGCGACTTGCCCAGGTGCTTTCTTTGCGCGGTCGGCGTTGTCTTGGCGGTAAGTCGCGTGCTCCTGCGAGGAGTTTCTGAAGAGTAGAAATGCGCTGAGAGTGGCGACGACCAACATCGCCAGTGCGATCAGGACAGGTCGTTTTGTGGAAATGCTTTTTAGGTTCATGGTTTCCGTTCCTTTCCGGAAATTGCGCCGGGCGGCAACACCGGCGCACCGGCTGGCGGAGTTCCAAAGATCAGCAGTGATAGTTCGGCCAGCGCCAGTTCGCGCCGCACACGGGCTTCGACCTCGGACAACTGGAACCCCAAGAGCGTCCGCTCGGCATCAAGCAGGTTGAGAAAATCCACTTTGCCGGAAACGTATCCCGACTGTGCGACTTCCAGCGACTGCTGGGCTCTCGGCAAGAGCCGTTCAGTGAGCAGTTCAAGATTGCGACTTGCCTCACGAAACATGAACGACTTCTCGGCAAACTCGACCGCCAACGCAATCTGCTCGGCGGTCAGGCGGGCTTCGCTGGCCCGCTTCCCGGCTTGCGCCCCGGCGATCTGCGCGGCGATTTTGTCACGCCAGATCGGGAGCGTAATCCCAGCCTGCGGAGTGAACATCGTGGGCGACGCTTTCACGTCCGCTTCGAGGCCGAGACTGAAATCCGGCACCCGCGCCTTGTAGGCCAGTCGAATCGAGGCATCGGCCCGACGCACTTCGGCTTCCATTGCCTTCAAACGCGGATTTCGGGCTAGCGCTGCGGCGAACAACCGGTCGGAAGTCAGGTCGAGCGGCGTGGATTCAAACTTCTGCGGCACTGGCGGCGCGGCGTCCTCACCTTTCAAGCCCAACGCGGCCTTGAACTGCGCGAGCAGAGGGTTCCGGGAGTCTTCCAGGTTGGTGATTTCGGTTGTGATCCGCTCCTGTTCGATTTGCGCGCGGAGCACGTCTTGGAGCGTCACCTTGCCGACTTCGTTCTGCGCGCGGGCGAGCTTCTCGATTTCCCCCGCCAACCGAAGCGTCTCCCGATTCACGCCCACCTTCGCTTCGAGAAAGTAGAGTTCGTAGTAAGCCTTCTTCAGCGCGAACGCGGTCTGTAGCATCGTGCTCTCGAAAGCGAAATATTTTGCTTCGCTTTCCGCTGTGGCGACGTTCGCGACCCACTTAAGTTTGCCGGGGCCGGGAAAGTCCATCATTAGGCCCGGCATGAGGGACATCACCATGTCTGCGATGTCGGTCTCGAAAGTGAGTCGCGGGTCAGGCAGCGATCTCTCGACGGTGATGCGCTGCACTGAGGCGGCCCAATCGTAGTAAGCCGCCTCGACCTGCGGCTGATTCAGGACAGCAAAATGAATGAAGTTGCTCAGGCTCGCGTTGGTCTGCAGCGTGGGCAACGCGGGCCGTCGGTTCTGCGGCCGATACGAGTCCCCCACAGTCTTCAAGTCCTGCCCTGCTCCGCGCTCGCCTTGAGTCGGAATTCCTTTGCACCCCGTCAGCACGAACGCCATGAGCGCAACGCCGCACAGGGCGAGTACGACTCGAAGAGTTTCGCCTGGGATGAATACGCGCATGAATTTCATGTGACTGTCGGTGGCTCACTGGACTACGGGATAATTTTGATCTCCGGCCTGGTAGCGGTGGAGAGATCCGAGCCTCTCCACCGGTTGCTGCTGAGGGAGCGCAGCGAGGTGCGCGCTCAAAGACAAGAGGCGCACGTGTGAACGGCCAGGAAGGTCTTCGCTTTGCCATGCCCGCTGACCGCCCATTCATTGCCGCAAGCATTGCAAAGATGCTTCGCAATCGTCTTTGAAGGCGCGCCGCCCGAAACGAGCGTCCTGGCGCCGGCGCCCCTCGTGTCCGTGTCCCGGACTGTGATCACAGTATCCTTGCACCGCACGCAGGACATTGGTTTGTAGTCCGGGGTGGTGACAGGCGCAGTGGCCTTCGGCGCGTTCAGTTGCATCAGCCTGGTCGCGCCCCCTTTGGCGGAACCCTTTTCCTGAGCGTTGCCTGTGGCGGTTACGCCTGCGAACAGAGCGACAGCGATCGCGAATCCGACGATCCGCCCGATTGTGGTGATTTTCGTTTTCATATTTGGCCTTTCTATTTTGGATATGTGATCGCGTGCGGACACCAGGCTCAGACCATGCGCTCCACTCGGAGCGTCTGAACTTTCCTGCCTGTTGTCGTTCGCCGGATTCATATCTGTTTTTCATCCTTTATTACGCCGAACCGCTCGGGGCGCCCTCGCTCACTTCTTGGCGGAAGCTCACCGTTTTTTGCCTGACTGGTTTTCGGTGAATGTCCCCAGGCCGGATGGGAGAAATAGAAAGCGGCGCCACTTTTGGAGTAACGCCGCCTGTCGATGCGATGTTCTGTTCGACCTCGCGGTGCCAGTGTCAACCGGGCTACTTCTTCTCCATGCCCTTGGTCGCGCCGGTACCCGGCTTTGTTGCGCAGCAGAAAGCCGAGTCGTCGCCGCAGGCCTTGCAACTGTGCTTGAGTTCGGTGATGTCGCCCTTCGCGTGGCCAACGACAGTCAAGGTCGATTTGCAGCCGGCGCACGCATGGGTACCGATGAGCTCGGTCGGCTGGCCGTGTTCGCTCAGGATTTGCGCTCCCTTCACTCCTTGCTTCACTCGAGTGACCCAGACCGTCTTGCACTTGGCGCACACCATCGCGATGGTGTCGTCGGTTTTCAGCGCATCGACTTGCTGCTTGGTTTGGATTTCTTGGAGCATGAGCAGGTGCTCGCCGCCTTTCATCGGCTTCATTTGCTCAGCCGCGCGGGCTGTAACCGGCGCCCCGGCCAGCATGGCGAATGCGATCGCCACGCCTGTGGTGAGTATGCTGTTTTTCATTTTCATAACTGTGTGTTCAATGCGTCACTTTTTGCTACGCCAAAGAACCAAGTATCCCTCATCGATGCCGAACTGACGATGGCGGAGCCATCGCCAAGGCGAGTGCCAGACTTGAAAACAGACTGATATTGCAGACGTTGTTTTGTCCCGTTTTCACTGTCTTGCCTTTCAATTACGTTAATGTTTGCCATTCCATAACAGTTGCAGTTCCCAACTCTCACTTGTCTAGTCGGTCAGCGCTCCACGTTTGTTGCTAAGGATGCACCATTTTTTGCATGTGCCAAGGCAAAAACCGACACTGGAAGCCCGAATCCTTTAGCAAGCCGGGTTCAGGTGTTGCCGTAGCTTGATCGCCAAAGGCTGGTCTTCCTCGCAAATCCGCGCTCCGCTAAAACGTTAAAACACCTCTCTAATCGATCAATAGCTTGCCCAAGGTTACGCGCAATCGCTGCCGGGCCCGATAAAGCCGCGTCTCCACTGCCTTGGGAGTACAGCCGAGAATCTCGCCAATCTCCGCCTGTGAATGTCCCTCGTATTCCGTCAGGATAAGCGGAAGGCGAAGCTCTTCCGGGAGTGCCGCGACTGCGCGCCGCACTGCTTCTGCACGTTCCTCGGCCTGGAGGGATTCACTGGGCGACGGCCCGTGTCCGGCTAACGCATCGCGGAAGTCGTTGCCGGTCGCTTCGTTTTCAGCATCGAGCGAAACCTGCCGATGCCGCGAGCGCCAACGAAAGCGGTCCCGCACCAGGTTGCTCGCGATCGCGTAGAGCCAGGTCGAAAACTTTTGGCGGGCATCGAATTTGGCGCGGTTTTGATAGACTCTGACGAAGGTTTCCTGAGCCAGATCGGCCGCGTCCGCCTCGTCCTGCAACGAACGAAAAAGGTAATGAAAGAGCTTCTCGGCGTGTCGCTCCATCAAATCATTCAAGGCCGCGTCGCGGCCTGCAACGAGGCGGGCCATGTCCTGCGCATCCTGCCCGTCCCTGTTGGGCGCGTTCATGACGCTGCCTTACTCATGATGATTGGATTCGCCAGCTTGGGTATGATTCATCGTCTGCTCATGCAGGCAGGTCTGCGCTTGCACCCAGGCCAGGTAGCGCTTGCCTTGCTCTGCCGGCATGGTGCGGCTGACTTCAAAGAAGTGCTTGAGCATTTCCGCCTGGCAGTCGGCCCGCATCCGCGCGCGGTCGGCCAGTAGTTTCTCAATCCCCGGCGTGATCTGGGTCGTTGCGCCGATGGCTTTCATGAGCTTGTTGTTCAACTCCTCGATGTGACGACAGCGTTCCTTGCACTGCGGCAGGTAGCCCTCGTGCAACTGTGAAATGCGCGCAAACTGCGAGTCGCTGAGATTGAACTCATGTTTGAGCCACGCCAGTTCGGGCTGCTGGTTTCCCAACCATGCGCGTGGCTTGGCGGTTCCCAGCACGTAGAAGCAGTAGTATGCCAGGACGGCTCCAACGACTCCCAGCGCCAGAATGGTAATACCCCGTCTCATGCGTCTAACGAGGAGCCTGGTAGGGGTCCACCGAGTGGACGTACCGTGCACTCAGATCGCTGCTCACGCGTTCGGTTTCGTGCCGGGCTTGCGCCCAGCCGAACGTTGCCCCAATGGCGAGGAACACTGCCACGCAAGCCGTTGCTAAAGCCGGACGCGGCAGCACTCCAGCGATCCAATTCCTCCAAACCGTCGAGAGAGGGACGGAGATGATGGGCTGCGCTTCAGCCCGTTCGATGCGGCGCCAGACCCGGTCCTGGAAGCCCGGAGGCAGGTCGGGCGTCGCCTTCCACTCTTTGAGCAGAGCGCGGAGAGGCTCGTCTTCATGTCCTGGTTGGTTGGTATTCATACGCGCGAACACCCGGTGGCGAAGCTGAACATGGCCGCGGCTGAGATCGCCCGCAGGGGTGTGGTTGTCATAATTGTTAGTTTCTTTGTCGGCGACTCGGCGCCGCCGTTTGTTCTGTCCTTATTACGCCGCGGTATCTGCAATCCCTCGAAGGAAGCGCTATATCCCAAAAGCTACAAGAGCCCTCCCACGCCTAGGCAAGAAACGATCAATGATTCGCAAGCAGCGTGTAGTGGCGCATCAGGGTTCGCGCAAGATTATGACAGGAAACGAGAGCAAAGATTACTATGAAAACGAACTCATTCAGAGCAAGAAACGGAACCGCTGTTGCGGCCGCAAAAGGGCGACGAACGACCGTAGCTCGGACCACCTCAAGCACTAAGGCAAAGAGCACTCCCGTTCCCGCCCTGCTCGAAATCAAATCGATACTGAAGACGGACCTTATCATCATCTCGACTCGCGGCTACACCGGGCTGAAGCACGCTTTGCTGGGCAGCACTGCTGAACGCGTTGTGGGTCATGCTCCTTGTCCGGTACTGGTGGTGCGCGAACGCGAACGGGAATTCGTCGCGAACTAACGCCTGATGACCATGCCAGTTTCTATGACTGCCGCTCATATCCAACCTCTGCTCCCGGGAACATCACCTTCGTGGCGGAGTTGCTGGCCGGAAACCGCCTTTGGCTGCCCCCGCGAATTCCTCGACAACCGGTTCGTTTACGTGGTCGTGTCGCCGCGCGCGCGGGGGCTGTCCATCGGCGTGAACATGAATCCGGACAAACGGTGCAACTTCGACTGTGGGTATTGCGAAGTGAACCGCAAGTTGCCGGCGTTGGAGGAAAAGCTGGACACTGATGTCATGGCGAATGAGCTACGACAGACGCTCGCTCGAGCGCACGCCGGCGGATTGCGCGATGTTCCGTGTTATCGCGGCGTGCCGGCGGAACTCCTGCAACTCCGCCATGTCACCCTCAGTGGTGACGGCGAACCAACGCTTTGCCCGAAGTTTGTCGAAGCGGTTCTCGCGGTGATGCACGCGCGCGCGGTGGGTCAGTTCCCCTTTTTCAAAATCGTGCTCATCACCAATGCGACCGGGTTGGATTTTCCGGAAGTCCAGCGCGGCTTGAAATTTTTCACAAAACAGGACGAAATCTGGGCCAAGGTCGACGCCGGCACACAGGCTTACATGGACAAAGTGAACCGTCCCGGTTGTTCTTTGGACAAGATCCTGGCGAACATTCTGTTTGTAGGCAGGCAGCGCCCGGTGATAATCCAAAGCTTGTTTCCGCTGCTGAACGGCGAGGAGCCGCCGATTGAGGAGATCGAACAATACGTGCAGCGACTGCGTGAATTGAGGGAGGCGGGGGCGCAGATCCCGTTGGTGCAGATCTACTCGGCGACTCGCCCGACGCCGCATTCGGAGTGCGGTCATCTATCGTTGAAAGCGCTTTCGCGCATCGCCCGGCGTGTCCGCGAAGCGACAGGACTGATGGCCGAAGTCTTTTGAATCCGACACGAAACCCCGTACTCAAACCATGAAAGCGACCGCTGATAAGAGCGTCCATTTCCAACCCACCCTTGCACCGGGCGACGCTGCTGCGTTGGAAAAACAAATCGCCGCGCACCCTCTATTGCGCGGGATGAAACCTCAACACGTGACAGTAGTGGCCGCATTCGCGATGCTGGCGCAGTTCAAGGAAGGAGAACTCATCTTTCGCGAAGGCGATCCAGCCGATCGTTTTTATCTGCTCGAAGAGGGTAAGGTCTCACTCGAATCCCCCGCCAAAGACGAGGCTTCGATCACTATTCAAACGATCGGCGTCGGCGACGTGCTGGGCTGGTCGTGGCTCTTTTCGCCGTACTACTGGCATTTTGATGCGCGGGCGCTGGAGCCAGTCAAAGCGATCTTTTTCTACGGCACCTGGCTGCGCGAGTATTGCGAGCAGGACCACGACCTCGGTTACGAATTGATGAAGCGGATGGCCGCAGTTGTGATCCGCCGCCTTCAGGCGACACGACAGCAACTGCTGGACGCCCGGCGGTTGCGCCCGAGCTGACTTCAGGCAGGGCGCGTTTGCTGGCCGGGTATTTTTGATCGCCCGCGCCACCCTGCGCGGCCGATCCAACCGCTAAGGAATTCCCTTAGCCGATCTACGCCTTTTCCAACGAACACGATCAGGAACGCTCCCAATAGCCTTTTTTTGTCAATGCCCCTATTTTGCTGCCACCAAAACAAATTTGGTGACCGATAGAAAGAGCAGACTGACATGAACAACGAAAAGAATCTGGCCCAGGTCCTGGCCCACTCGAAGATTTATGAGGACTATGAACGCGCTTTCAGCGAAACGACCGGTCTGCCCGTGGCGCTGCGCCCGGTCGAATGCTGGCAACTCCCTCATCACGGTCGGCGCAAGGAGAATCCTTTTTGCGCCTTAATGGCGGCCAAGAGCCGCGCGTGCGCCGCGTGCCTGCAGGTTCAACAAACTCTTTCCGAGACCGCCACGCACGAGCCGAATACGGTCACCTGCCAGTTGGGTTTGACCGATACCGCGGTGCCGGTGCGCCTGGGCGAAAGAGTCATCGGCTATTTGCAGACCGGGCAGCTTTTTCGCCGGAAACCGACCGAAGCGCAGTTCCAACACACGCTGAAACTCTGCCGCGACTGGGGCATCGAGGCAGACGAAGGCGCTTTGCGCCAGGCCTATTTCAGCACGCGGGTTTTGTCCGCCAAGGAGCACGAAGCGATGGTCAAACTCCTCATGATTTTCGCTCAGCACGTTTCGTTGTTAAGCAACCAGATCGTCGTGCGGCAGGAGAACGCCGAGCCGCCCGTCATCACTCGCGCCAAACAATACATCCGGGAGCATCAGGCCGAGGATCTGTCCCTGGGCCAGGTGGCCAAGGCCGTGAACAGCAGCACGTTTTACTTTTGCAAGATGTTCAAGAACGTGACCGGGATCAATTTCACCGATTACGTCTCACGCGTCCGAATCGAAAGGGCGAAAGACCTGCTGTTGAATCCGAACTTGCGCGTAAGCGAAATCGCCTACGAGGTCGGCTTTCAATCGCTGACGCACTTTAACCGGGTCTTTAAGAAGATTCTGGGACAGTCGCCGACGGAATATCGCGCTCAATTTGCGCGGGCGTGAACCGCCGTCCCGCGTTTCTTTTCGCGTGTCGCACAGCCGCAGTCTGTTACCATCCGGGCGATGAAAGATTACGCCCGATTAACCCGCACCGAGTTGATTGAGCTGATCAAGGAGTTGAACCAGGAGACCGCCGTCAACAAAGTGCAACGAGCCGAAAGCACCCACGAACGCCGGCAGGCGCAGGCGGCCTTGCGCGACAGCGAGGAGCGGTTGCGGGCGATTTTGGAGACGGCGGTTGAGGGGATCATCACGATCGACGAGCGCGGAGTCATCGAGTCGGTCAACCGAGCCGCGGAACGCATCTTTGGGTACCCGGCGACCGAACTCATCGGCAAGAATGTCAGTGTGCTCATGCCGTCGCCGTACCGGGAGGCCCACGACGGTTACCTCGCCAATTACGTGCGCACGGGCCAAGCCCGCATTATCGGCATCGGGCGCGAAGTGATCGGGCAGCGCAAGGATGGCGCGATTTTCCCGATGGACTTGGCCGTGAGCGAAGTGCGCCTGGCGGACCGTCGGTTATTCACCGGCTTCGTGCGCGACATCACCGAGCGCAAGCAACTGGAACAGGAGATTCTGGACATCAGCAACCGCGAGCAGCAGCGAATCGGACAGGATTTGCACGACGGCTTGTGCCAGCAACTGGCGGGCATCGAGTTGATGTGCCAGGTGCTGGAACAGAAACTCGCCGCGAAATCCAAATCCGAGGCGGAGCGCGCCGGTGAGATCGCGCGGCACGTTCGTGAGGCGATCACCCACACGCGCAGCCTGGCGCGCGGGTTGTCGCCGGTGGAATTCGAAGCGAACGGTTTCATGTCCGCGTTGCAGGAACTGGCGTCGAATGTTCAGAAGCTGTTTCACGTCGAATGCCGTTTCGAGTGTCCCGAGCCGGTTTTGATTCAAAGCAACACCGCGGCGACGCACCTCTATCGCATCGCTCAGGAGGCCATCAACAACGCGATCAAACACGGCAAAGCCGGCCGGATCGTCATCGCCTTGCGGCTTTCCACTCGCGGCGTGGTGCTGTCGGTGGCCGACGATGGGTCCGGTTTTCCTGCGGAGTTGAAAACAACAACTGCAGGCATCGGGCTGCGGATCATGAAATATCGCGCGGGCATGGTGGGCGCGACGCTCGAATTCCGGCGCGCGAACGGACGGGGCACCGTCGTGTCGTGCGCCTTCAACAAGGATTTATGAGGGCAAGGAAGACGGCAGGCGCGGCCCAATGCAGAAAGCGGGTTTTTAGTCTGGACGACCACCCGATGATGCGCCAGGGACTCTGCCAACTGATCGAAGCCGAACCGGACCTGTCGGTGTGCGGCGAAGCGGAAACCGCCGGCAACGCATTTGAGGCGATCGCCGCGCTGAAGCCAGATCTGGTGCTGGCGGACATATCGTTGCCGGACAAGAACGGCCTGGAACTCATCAAGGATATTCAGTCTGTCGCCCCGTGCCTGCCGGTGCTGGTCATCTCGATGCACGACGAATCCCTTTACGCGGAACGGGTTTTGCGCGCCGGCGGACGCGGGTACATCATGAAGCAGGAGGGTGGCAAGAAGTTGATGCAAGCGATCCGCCAGGTGCTCAGCGGCCAGATCTATGTGAGCGAAAAGATGTCGGCAAAGATTCTCGAAATCTTTTCCGGGCGCCAGGCCGAGGCGGAGAGCGCGCCGGTGGGCAAGCTGACCGATCGCGAGTTTGAAGTCTTTCAGCTCATCGGTCAGGGCAAAAGCACCAAAGAGATCGCCGCCGGACTTCACCTGAGCGCCAAGACCGTTGAAGTCCACCGGATCAACATCAAACACAAGCTCAACCTCAAGTCCGCTCCCGAATTGATTCGTTACGCCGTTCGCTGGATCGAAAGCGGCTCCGCGAGTGGACGCTAAGGGTGTGTCAACAAATAACCTTTACGAGTAACAATGCACAAGCTCGCAACATGGCGACCCGCGACGGTGTGGTGTGGATTGCCTCGGGGTCCTTCGTTTCCTTCGTTATCTTCTGTAGGATTTTCGTGGCTGATTG
>WNFU01009340.1_pt1 | contig 11098 bp, 10 predicted proteins | sample 5400121 | NCBI WGS metagenome assembly WNFU01 (sample SAMN13153360, study PRJNA577476) | soil metagenome | isolation source: 100 cm soil or saprolite under grassland replicate 1 | place: USA:California | collected 2016-06-15
GTTCCATGCCACGACCACCTCGGCCGAGCCACCGCCCCTGTCCGCCTCGGCCGTGGCGGGCGCGCCGCCCAGCGGCACCACCAGCGCCAGCACCGCCGCCGTGGCCGCCGCGGTCCGTCTCCACCAGCTCCCGTCGCGCATCGCGTCCTCCTCGGTCTGCGTGCGGGACGCTACGGCCAGGAAGGCGAGCCGGCATCGCCGGAACGGACCATTCGCCGGCGCCGGGCGATGGCGCGAACACACCATGTCGGCTACGAGTAAGTTGCGTTTTGTGTCGGATATGAGGGATCCTGGTCTCCTCGTAGCGTCGAGGGGGGGACGACATGCCCACGAAGACGATCGCCCGGCCGGTCGCCGTGAAGCGGCAGCCGCAGCGGGAATCGGAGCACGATGCCCTGCGGCTCCCCGGGTTGGCGGAGGCTCTCGAGGTCTACCGGAGGATCGCCGAAGTGGGTGGCGTCCAGCAGCAGCCGCCATCGGCGGCGGCGGACAGGCCCGCCGGCCAACCTCCGGCCGGCGGGTGGTAGATTCGGCGCTGCCCTGCCGGCGCATGCCCGGGCGCCGGCGGACCGAGCGCGGGGGGCCGGCATGGTCGACGAACGCGGAGACGCCTGGGAGCACGACCCGGGCCCGACCAAGGCGAGCGGCTGGGTCACGCTGTTCGGCGAGACGCCCAACTACCGCGGCCTTGGGTGCGCGGTGCTGCACCGGGAGGCGTTCCGCTGGCATCACGGCCTGATGTTCTTCCGCGGCCGGCTGGACGGCTCGGCGAGGGTGGTGCTGGTCGGCCAGGAAGGCGCGCAGGACGAGTCGCTGTCGCACCGCTCGTTCACCGGCGGCACCGGTGCGCGCATGCAGCACTTCCTGCGCCACCTCGGCCTCGACCGCTCCTACCTGTTCCTGAACTCGTTCGTCTACCCGATCTTCGGGCAGTACAACGACGCCCTGCGCCCGCTCGCGCAGGACCCGCGCTCGCCGATCGTCCAGCACCGGACCCGCATCCTCGACAAGGCGGTGGTCGACGGCGACGCGCGGCTGGTGGTCGCCGTCGGCAGGGCGGCCAAGGAGTCGGTCGCCAGCTGGGTACGGGCCCACGGCGGCAACGCCAACCCCGAGCAGCTCGAGAACGCCACACTCGGGTCGCTGCCGAGCCGGCTGCGGCTGGTCGGCGTGGTGCACCCCGGTTCGGCGTCCGGCGGCTCGACCGCCCAGATCAAGGCCGACTTCCAGCGCGCCTGCAACCTGATCAGGGACCGGATCGACGCCGACGCCGGATGGCTGCCCGCTGACCCGGGCGTGCCGCGCAACCTCGGCGCCGCGTTCCAGTACCGGTCGGCCGCCATCCCCTTCCGCGACTTCCCGTTCGGCACCTGCCCCCGCCTCGGCCGCGGCGGCACCTCCAGTAACCGCACCGACGACCAGCGCGGCATCCGCCTGTTCTCCGCGGCCGGCAGGTACAACGCCGCCGGCGAGCACCTCGCCGACCCGTCCAGCGCCGGCGGCAGCCGCGATGGCTACGCCGACGACGCCGGCGACCTGCCCTACGAACCGCCGCGCGCGGCGGCCGCCGACGTCGACCGGGGACCGCCGAGCAGCCTCGCGCGTCTCCTGCTCGGCGCGGAGCCGGGCCTCGCCTGGCCCGACTTCGCCTCGCTTGGGGTCACCTCCCACGCCTCGTTCGGGGTCGGCGCCATCTACCGCGGCCGCTTCCAGAACCTCAGCCTGATCGTGCTCGCCGACCAGGCCTCCGACGACGACCTGTTCACCGGCCGCGGGCTCTCCGGCGACGCCGGCCAGCGCCTCAACCGGTTCCTGCTCGCCGCCGGCCTGGACCGCCGCTACCTGATCCTGCGAACCCTCCCGGTCGACACCCTCGACCTGACCACGGCCAAGCGCAACAGCCTGGTCGACCGGCCGCAGGTGCAGGCGCTGCACCGGGAGCTGCTGCGGCGGGTCCTGGCGCAGAACCCGGACGTCACCGCGCTGCTGGCGCTGGGACCGGGCGCGCAACGGCTGGCGCCGCAGGTGGCGCCGGCCGGCCTCGAGGTGATCCAGCTCGCCACGCACGGCGCGAGCCAGTCCGGGGCCTCCTGGCAGCAGGCCCTTGACCGGCTCGCCACCCGCAGCTATCCCAAGTACGTGGCCAACCCCTCCTTCCAGCTGGGGTCCGGCCGCGGCCAGCTGCCGCGCATCGACCTGCCCTACGGCACCCTGCGCTGGGTCGGAACCTCGGGGGACCGCGCCGTCCGCCCCACCGACCTCGACCTCGACCGGCCATCGCCCGACTACCTCAAGCTGTTCGCCCCCGCCTGGGTGGCCCAGCTCGCGCCCGCGCCGCTCTCCCCCGCCGAGCAGGCGGCAGCCGACCAGCTGTAGCGACGATCCGGGCGCCTGCTAGACGAGGCCCACCCGCAGCGAGTCCACGAACAGCCCCACCAGCAGCAGGACGCCGAGTGCCGCGGCGGCCGTCAGGGTCAGGCGCCGCGCGCTCCAGCGCTGGATCGAGACCGGCTCGCGATGGGGCGCAAGCTGTCGGAAGCGCTGCAGCAGGGGTCGTCCGTCGGCCTTCATCCTGGCCTGCAGCTCGGTGGGCATGGTGAAGCCGACCGCACAGGCGATCGCCTCGGCGATCTCGTCGGGGCTGAACACCTTGGTGGCGCGCCCATAGACGCGCTCCGGGTCGGTCCGCAGCGCCAGGGTGAGCAGCATGTTGGAGAGATCCACCGCCTGCCGCCACGGCGAGGGGCGGACCTCCAGACCCGAGACGTCCACCAGCTGCAGGTGGCCGTCCTTGACGAGGAGGTTGGCCGGCTTGATGTCGCGATGGGCCACGCCGATGTCCCAGAACTGCCGCACCATCTGCAGCCCCTCGTCGATCACCACCTCGTCGATCTGCGCGTCGCCCAGGTTGCGGGCGTGCTCGAAGAACTCGGTGACCAGCATGTACTCCTTGTTGGGGGTGAGCTCGACCATGCCGTAGCTGCGGGCGACCCCAATGCCGTAGTCGTCCAGCAGGCGCAGCGCGTAGTCCTCGTAGGTGGCCAGGCGGCGCACCGACCCGATCGGGGTCTCGTCCTCGAGCTGCCCGTACAGGATCGTGCGCCCGTACCGGTACCAGCGGTCGGCCCGCTCGTGGCTGGTCGAGTAGATCTTGCCGAACACCCGGCTGCCGTCCTGCAGCGTCATCCGCAGCGGGGAGGAGCCGCCGGAGCCCTCCAGCCCGAACGCCTTGACCTCCGTGACGGTCAGGCCGAGCTGGTCGGCCATGGCCCGCACGATCGCCGCGCTGCGCTCGCCGCCGAGGTCGAGGTGGGCGGCGGTGCCACTCCTCCGGTAGGTGACCGGGAAGCCCTCCTCGGGAACCAGCCAGCGGAACGCCACGGCCGCCACGCAGGGCGCCAGGACCGCCGCGTACGCCATGCCAACCAGGTAGTCGGCGGCGAGGTAGAGGTCGGCCAGCACCACCAGCACCAGCACCCCCGAGAACCCCGCACGGAGCCGGTTGCGGACGCTGCCGCGCGGCATCAGCACGAACATCATCGCGTACAGCGTGATGGCAAGGGCCGCGATCGACTTGGAGGGGAACGCGTACCCGTCGACGTCCACCAGGACCGGCACGTCCGGCCGCGGGAGCTCCACGAACAACAGCCTGACCACGGCCCAGTCGCTGGCAACGAAGACCGCAAGCACGACCACCAGGTGGCGGAAGCGGCGGTACACCACCAGGACCAGGACGGTGGCCAAGCGCAGCGCTATGACCACCGCGAAGGTGGTGAGCAGCTCGATGACCTTCGCGGCGTCGGTCAGCGGCGGCGTGCGGGCCTCGGCGAACCAGGAGAGGACCGCCTGGTCGGCCGCCTGGACCGCGTCGGTCGTGCGGATCAGGAGGTTCAGGCCGGCGCCGAGGAGCAGCACCGCGGCCAGGACCCAGATCCACCTGGTCCAACGGTCCTCCCTCGGCAGCGGCGGAGGTTCACCGGAAGGACGGCGCCGAGGCACCCTGCCGTCTCCCGGCCGCATCGTGCCCTCCTTCGGACTTGCGTGGTTCTTGCGGGTTGGAAATCCTTGGGCGGATGATCCCACGCGTCCCGGGTGGCTGGCCGAAGGGAGTCCGCTGATGAAGGGGATCGCGTTCCTCGCCGTTGCGTTGGCATCCCTGTCGGTCGCAGCCGCGCAGCAGACCGAGCTGGGCGGGAAGGTCCGCAGCGGCCAGGAGGTGACCGTCCCCGCAGGGGAGACGGTCCAGGGCGACCTGATCGCCTCCGCGGGGACGGTGCGGATCGACGGCCGGGTGGACGGCGACCTGGTCGCCAGCGGAGGGCGGGTCACCGTGGCCGGCACGGTCACCGGCGACGTGCTGGCGGGCGCCGGCAGCACCACGATCTCGGGAGAGGTCGGCGGTGACCTGCGAGCCGGCACCGGCCAGGCGCGTATCGAAGGGCGCGTCGGCGAGGACGTGCTGCTCGGGGCCGGGCAGGCGACCGTCGCCCGGGGGGCCCAGATCGGCGGGGACCTCATCTTCGGCACCGGGCGGATGGTGATGGACGGCGCCGTCGCCGGCAGCGTCCTTGGCTCCACCGGCGACTACACGCGGGGCGGCTCCGTCGGCGGCAGCGAGAAGGTCAACGTCCAGCAGCCCGAGGAGGAAGCGGAGCCCACGCTGGCGGACCGTGGGGTTGACGCCCTGCGGCGGTACGTGAGCTTGCTGGTCATCGGCGTGCTGCTGCTGTGGCTGCTGCCTCGGGTGGTCCGTGGCGCCGCCGACGCGGCGCGGGGGCGTCCGCTGGTCAGCTTCGGGGTCGGGATCCTGGGGTTCATCGGCGTCATCGTGCTGCTGGTGCTGGTGATCCTGGTCACCGTGCTGGTGGCGATCGCGCTGGCCCTGCTCGGGCTCGGGTCCCTGACGGGGGTGACGGTGTTCGGCGGGATCCTGGTCGCGGCGATCATCGTCTTCCTGTTCCTCCTGGCGGTGGGCTTCGGCGCGCAGGCGACGGTGGGACTGGCGCTTGGGCGGCTGCTGTTCCGAGGTGAGGGCCGCTCGTTCCTCATCGGGCTCGGCGCGCTGGCGGTCGGCCTGCTGGTGGTGGTGCTGCTCGCGGCGATCCCGGTGGCGGGAGGATGGATCGAGGCGCTGCTGGTGGTGCTGGGCCTGGGCGCGCTGGTGCTGATGGTGCGTCCCGGCCGCCGCCGGGTCGCCGAGCAGCCGGGCTGAGCCTCACCGGCCGCGCACCTGCGGCTGCGCCGACAGCGCCGGTGATAGGCTCGCCGGGCGGCGGCCACGACGCGGGTGTAGCTCAATGGCAGAGCTCGAGCCTTCCAAGCTCGTGACGCGGGTTCGATTCCCGTCACCCGCTCCAATGCCTCCCTGGCCCTGCGCCTTCCCTGACCATCGGTGACCGGATACCGGGTTACCGTGTGCCTGCCGGCGAGAACGTCGCCGGCGTCGGGAGCACATGTGAGGCTCGACCCGGGAGGCGAAGATGGCCCAGGCACCACGACTGACGCTCACGGCCACCGTGCTGGACGCACCTGACCCTCGCGAACTGGCGGCGTTCTACCAGCGGCTGCTCGGATGGACGATCGGGCGGGACGAGCCCGACTGGGTGACGCTGCGCCCGCCCGACGGCGGAGCGGGGCTGTCGTTCCAGACCGAGACGGCGTACGTCCGGCCGACCTGGCCCGCCGGTCCGGGCGACCAGCAGATGATGATGCACCTGGACATCGAGGTGGACGACCTGGACGCCGCCGGAGCCCACGCCATCGCCGCCGGGGCGGTCCTGGCGGAGTTCCAGCCCCAGGAGGACGTGCGAGCCTTTCTCGATCCCGCAGGGCACCCGTTCGATCTGTGGGTGAGCGCCTAGTCAGGCGTGCGCGCCGACGTTCACCGCGCCGATCGTCAACCGGGCGGTGCCTTCGAGGATCTCGGCCACGCGCCGCACCTGCTCGTCGAGCTCGCTGCGCTGCCGTCGGCTGAGGGGGTCGAGCGGCTCCACCGTCAGGTCCAGCCTGCGGCCGGACCGGCGCTGGTGCCAGACCCCGGCGACCGTCCCGTCGATCAGCAGCACCGGGTAGTGGCCGCCCTGGCCGACGGCCAGCGCGCGTTCGCCGGCACGGCCGGGGTAGAGCAGCTCGCGCGGGTGGCAGCCGACCGCGTAGGCGTCGAAGTAGGGCAGCAACCGCACGCCGTGCGGCGGCGTGGACGGCGCCGCCGTGTCACCGGCCACCACCCACGCCGGGCCGCCGTCGACCTCGACCCGCTGGAGCTGGGCGGCCAGCGTGTCGAACAGCTCCGTGGCCCACCGTGGCGGCATCCCCAGCCATTGCGCGAACTGCGCCGGCGTGGCGGGTCCGTAGGCGTGCAGGTAGCGCCTGACCAGCTCGGCGAGTGCGGCCGGCCCGTCGGCGGGCTGGAAGCCGGGCAGCCACCGGTGCGGGCTGGTGTAGGTGACCTTGCGCCCCCGGTTGGGGCCGAAGCACACCGCACCCCGGTTGGCCGCCGTGTGCTCGGCCTGGCGCCATCGCGGCCACAGCCCCTGGAAGGCCTCCATGACCGGGTCCCCCGCCCAGGAGCCGGTGCGCTGGACGATCGCCTCGGTCAGCTCGTCGACGGTCAGCTCGGCATCCCGCAGCGCGTCGGCGATCGCCTCGACGACCTCGTCGGTCTGCTCGGGCGTCAGCCGCACGTGCTCCGGGAACGGGCTGCGGGAGGGCGGCATGGCCGACATGGCACCGACCCACATGGGCAGGTCCCTGGTGGCCAGCAGGTGGACGGTGCCGCGTGGACCGCGCGTCTTGACCAGGCTGCGTTCGGTCCACAGCGCCTCCCGGACGTCGCTGCGGGTGGCACCGTCGAGCCGCAGCCCGATGGACAGCTCGGCGGCGGACAGCACCTGGGCGTGCGCGCCGCAGATCGTGGCGACGACGTCGGCGGGTCGGGCGTCCTGCGCCGGCTCCGACAGCGCATGCCGCTGCAGGCGGCGGGCACACACCTCGGCCCACTGCAGGCGAACTGGCTTGCTCGAACCCTCGGCCACCGCATAGGAGATACACGAACCAGCGCAGCGCTGCCCAAGAGTCGAGTTCGGCCGCCGTTGCAAGGAGCCGGGCTGGCTGGAGGCCGAGCCGCAGCTCCTGCTGCTGCCCGACCCGGTCCGCCGCGCCATGCTCGACTGGGCGACCGGCGGTCGCTCAGCCACCGACTGACCGTCCCAAGGCGGCTCTTCGCTACCCGCCGGCGGCGGTCCAGATCTCGTCGAAGGCGTCCGGATCCAGAGGTAGCAACCAGCAGGCGGCGACCCGGCCATCGCGGACCTCGTACAGCCCGACGGTCGACCAGCGTCGCTCGACACCGTGGACCACCGCAGTCCCGCCGGTCAGCGCCGCGATGCGATTGCCATCACCGACCAGCACATCACCCGGCCGCATCCGAAACGTCCGGTCGACCAGGTCCCGCCGGCGCCGGAAGTAGGCAAGCACGGCGTCAATCCCGGAGTAGTCGCCGGCGATGGCATTCCGGCCCGGAACATGCCATCGAACGTCCTCGGTGAGGAGCGCCCGCACCGGCGCCTCCTCACCACCCGCGTAGAAGGCTCCTTGAGCCGCGTGCAGCCGTTGGAGCAGCTCTACAGCCTCGGCTCGATCCATGATCGAGCCACGGTATCGTCGGGGTCGGCGTGGCGGCTACCGCTGACTACAATGGCCGAGGCCTCCGGATGACTGCGGGGATGGATCGGGGGTTGGGCGCATCGAGCGACGGGGTGACCGGCAGGACGATCAGCGGGTGGCCAGCGAGACCCACGAGCTGATCGCCGCGCTCCTCGCCGAGATCGAATGGCTGCGGAACGAGCTGGAATACCTGCAGCTGCTCGCCGAGCTGTCGCCCGCCACCGGGACGGACCGGGCGGTCGGCGTGGTCGACGCGGTACGCGGCGACCCCAGCCTCTTCGAGGACGACCGCGACCGTCTGATCGCGCTCTACCGCGACCTGCTGCGGCTGCGTGCCGGCAGGAGCAGGGACCGCGGCGGCGGCGCCTAGCTCTCCAGGGTGGCGTGCACAGATACCTGGACGTTGCCGCGGATGGCGTTGGAGATCGGACAGCCAAGCTCGGCCTGGTCGGCGGCGGCTTGGAAGCCGTCCTGGTCCAGGCCGGGAACCACGCCGGTGACCTCCAGCGCCGAGCGGGTGACCTCCACCCCGCCGCCTTCCTTGGGGTCGAGGGAGACGGTGGCGGTGACGTGGAGCCGCTCCGGCGGGGTGCCAGAGGTGGCCAGCGTGTTCGAGAACGCCATCGCGTAGCAGGACGCGTGGGCGCCGGCCAGCAGCTCCTCCGGGCTGGTGCGGCCGTCGGCCTTCTCCACCCGGGACGCCCAGGTGACCGGGTAGCTGCCGATGCCGCTGCTGAGGAACTCGAGGTCGCCCCTGCCGGTCGGCAGCGGCCCCTCCCACACCGTACGGGCCTGGCGGTCGGCCATTGCCATGGCGACTCCCCTCTCGATCGATCGGTTGCCGAGACAACGGAACGCTAGGCCGTCTGCGCCGGTTCTGTCGAGGCGGGCTCGCGGCCGAGCAGCTGCCGCACGGTCAGGCCGCCGATCGCGTTGACGATCGCGGCCAGCCCGAGGAGCCCGAACACGGCGGCGAGCCCGGCCCGGTCGGCGATCAGGCCGCCGGCGGTGCCGGCAAGCGAGCCCACCCCGAACGACACCGAGAAGTAGGTGCCGTAGGCGGCGCCGCGCCGGCCCGCCGTGGTCGACCTGGCGATCAGCTGGTTGGCGACCGGCTGGCCGAGGAAGATCAGGACGCTGAACAGTCCGGCCAGCCCGACGCCGAGCAGGTCCGGCCGCCCACACCGCCAGGCCGACCAGGACCGCGGCCGCGTACATGCCGGCATAGCGGAGCGCCAGCGTCCGGCCGGCGGTCCCGGCCAGCCGTCCCCCGGTGATCTGGGCGGGCACGCCGAGCAGCAGCACCGCGGCCGAAAGGGCGCCGCCCTTGGCGGCCGCCGCCTTGTCCACCCCGCCGACCTCGGCCAGGAACGCGGGCAGGAAGGTCACGAAGCCCTGGAAGACGAAGCCCTCGGTGGCGGCCAGGCACATGATCACCACCAGCGCCGGGCGGCTGCGCTCCCCCGCCGCCGGCGGCGTCTGCGGCGGCAGGCGCCGGTCGAGCGGCACCCCCCGGATCACGGCGACCAGCAGCAGGGTGGCGGCCAGGGCGGCCAGCCCGAAGCTGGCTCGCCACGTCCAAGCGGCCGCGACCGCGCCGGCCAGCAGCGGCGTGAGCGCGGTGCCGACGCCGCCCCAGCCGCCGTGCAGGCCAAGCTCCCGCCCACCGCCAGGCGCGTTCAGGGTGATCTCGGCCAGCCCGGCCGGGTGGTACAGCGCCCCGGCCGCCCCGAGCAGCGCCAGCGCTCCGGCCAGCCACCACAGCTCGGGCGCGACCATGGCCAGCCCACAGCACAGGACCGACACCGCGGCGAAGGCGCGCAGCAGCAGCGGCGCCCCCACCCGGTCGGCCAGCAGCCCGGCCGGCAGCGCGCCCAGCCCGTAGAGGATGCCGCTCACCGTGGCGACCGTGCCGAGGGTGGTGAAGGAGGCGTCGAACTCGGCCCGCAGGGCCACCAGCACCGCCGGCAGCACCAGCACCAACCCGTGGCTGGCCGCATGGGCGGCGTAGACGGTGCCGAGCCGCACCTCCCCCTTCGCACCCGCCGTTCGCCGCCACGCCATGCCCCGAGGATGCCATGCCAGCGGCATGTCAGCGCGATGCCAGCCGGCGGACGGCGGGGACGACCGCGTGTGACCACCGTCTCAGCGCCGGCGTCCACCATGCTCCCGACACCCGAGACAGCCAACCAAGGGAGTGGACATGAACCACGCGATCCAGGCGGAAGGCCTGGTCAAGCGCTTCGGCGAGACCACCGCCCTCGCCGGTGTCGACCTGGTGGCCCGCACCGGCAGCGTGCTGGGCGTGCTCGGTCCGAACGGGGCCGGCAAGACCACCGCGGTGCGGATCCTCGCCACCCTGCTGCAACCCGACGGGGGGCACGCCACCGTCGGCGGCTACGACGTCGTCACCCAGGCCCATCAGGTCCGGCAGCTGATCGCCCTGACCGGCCAGTACGCGGCGGTCGACGAGAACCTCACCGGGGTCGAGAACCTATTGCTGATCGGCCGGCTGCTCGGCCAGTCCCGGCAGGAGGCGCGTCGGCGGGCGCTGGAGCTGCTGCAGGAGTTCGCGCTCGCCGACGCCGGAGGCAGGGCGGCCAAGACCTACTCCGGCGGCATGCGGCGCCGGCTCGACCTGGCCGCCAGCATGGTCGGGCGACCCCGCATCCTGTACCTGGACGAGCCGACCACCGGCCTGGACCCCCGCGGCCGCGGGGACCTCTGGCGGGTCGTCAGGCGTCTCACCAGCGACGGGGTGACGGTGCTGCTCACCACCCAGTACATGGAGGAGGCCGACCAGCTCGCCGACGAGATCGTGGTGATCGACCGTGGCCGGATCGCGGCCACCGGGACGCCCGACCAGCTCAAGGCGCAAGTCGGCCGGCAGGTCCTGCACGTCAGCCCGGTCAGGCAGGCCGACATCGGCGTGGTCGCCCGGGTGGTGACCGACCTGTCCGGCGCCGCCCCCGACGCCGTGAACGGCGCCGTGTCCGCGCAGATCAGCGATCCCGGGCTGCCGCCTGCCGTCCTGCAGCGGCTGACCGACGCGGGCATGCCCGTGGCCGAGCTGACGCTGCGCAAGCCCAGCCTCGACGAGGTCTTCTTCGCCCTCACCGGCCACCGCACCGCCGCCGACGACATCGGTGCAGGGGTCGACGACAACGATCGGAGTGCCGCATGACCACCCTCGCGCAACCCACCAGCCCGACCGCCGCCCTGCCACCGTCGACGCGGGTCGACCCGCTGGCCGCGGTCCGGCACACGCTCACGATCGCCTGGCGGAGCCTGGTCCAGATCAGGCACAACCCGATGGAACTTGCCGACCTGAGCCTGCAGCCGCTGATGTTCGTCCTGCTGTTCGCCTACGTCTTCGGCGGCGCGATGGCCGGCTCGCCCAAGGCGTACCTCCAGTTCGGCCTGGCCGGCATCA
>WNFU01015394.1_pt1 | contig 11096 bp, 15 predicted proteins | sample 5400121 | NCBI WGS metagenome assembly WNFU01 (sample SAMN13153360, study PRJNA577476) | soil metagenome | isolation source: 100 cm soil or saprolite under grassland replicate 1 | place: USA:California | collected 2016-06-15
AGCGGGGTGCGCGAGCGCGGCGTGCCCTCGCCGTCGAAGGGCGCCGAGGCGGGGCCCTCGGGGTCGGTGCCGTCGTCTGCGAGGGTGAGGGCCGGGGCGGCGATCTCGTCGCCGAGCCGGCCCGCGAACGGCGAGCGGCCGCGCTGCACGGCATCGGCGCACAGCACCCCGCCGATGAAGCCCATGAAGCTCGCCGCGACGGTCTCGTCGAGGACGACCGGGCAGGTGCGGGAGCGCGGCTTGGTCGCGCCGAGCAGCGACGTGGCGCGCTCGGCGGCCTCGACCCCGATCGCCTCGGGGTCGAGGCCGCTCGGCGCCCGGGCGACCCCGAAGCCCAGCCCCGTCTCGCGCTCGGAGTCCTCGCCGGCGATCGCCTGGAGATAGGCGTAGCAAGTAGTCGAGGCGTAGGCGCCCTCGAGCCCGCCCGACGAGGCGATCGCGACGCGCTCCTCCTCGTCGGCGTAGACGGTCTGCTCGATCGCCGCGACGCGCTCGTCGGTCGCGCGGCAGGCGCGCTCGATTCCCTGGGCGAGTTCGACCTTCTGCTCGGTCGCCCACTGGGCGAGCGAGGGGTCGTGGATGCCGGCGATCGTCGGCATCGCCGCGGCCTTCAGGTCGGGTGGCCCGGCGAACTCGTCGGGATCCGAGATTCGCGCCGTCTCGACCGCGCCGGCGGCGACCTCGCCGATCCCCGCGTCGCCGAGGTCCGTGCCGTATGCATAGCCGGTGCGCCCGTCGAGCCACGCGCGCAACCCGACCCCGCGCGCCGCCGACTCGGAGAGGCTCTCGACCTCGCCGTCGTAGACGCGGATCTCGACGCCGCTCGAGTCCTCGACGAACGCCTCGGCATCCCCCGCCCCGGCGGACAGCGCGGCGTCGCGGGCCCGTACCGCGACCGCCTCGATCCCGTCCGGCGCGCTCATCCGACCGCCGTCCCCCCCACCGTCAGCTCGCGAATCCGGACGTGGCCCTGGCCGGTTCCGACGGGGACGCGCTGGCCGTCCTTGCCGCAGAAGCCGGTCTTCATCTCGAAGTCGTTGGCGACCGCGTCGATCGCCGCGAGCGCATCGATGCAGTTGCCGATCAGGGTCGCGCCCCGGCACGGCCGGGTGACCTTGCCGGCCTCGATCAGATACCCCTCCGAGACGCCGAAGACGAAGTCGCCCGTCGCGGGATCGACCTGGCCGCCGGCGAACGACTTGGCGTAGAAGCCGCGCTCGACGTCGGAGATCACCGCCTCGGGGTCGGGGTCCCCGGGCGCGATGTAGGTGTTGGTCATCCGCGGGATCGGCAGGTGGCGGAAGCTCTCGCGGCGCCCGTTGGCCGTCGAGTCGGCGCCGTCCTTGCGCGCCCGGACGACGTCGTAGAGGTAGGAGGTCAGGCGGCCCTCCTCGATCACCGTCGTCTTGCGGGTCGGGGTTCCCTCGTCGTCGATCCCGTCGGTCCCCCACTCGCCGGGCAGGCGGCCGTCGTCGTAGGCGGTGACGATCGGCTCGGCGACCATCTCGCCGAGCTTGCCGGCGTAGACACTGGCCCCCTTCTGGACCGCGTCGGCCTCGAGGCCGTGGCCCGTCATCTCGTGAAACAGCACGCCGCCGAAGCCGCCGCCGACGACGACAGGCATCGTCCCGGCCGGCGCGGGGTCGGCGTCGAGCATCGTCAGGGCCTTGTCGGCGGCCTCGCCGGCGATCGCGAGGCCGTCGGCCTCGACGAGCTCGAAGCCGGCGTGGCCGCCGAGCGTCTCGAAGCCGGTCTCGACGACGTCGTCGCGGCGGGCCACCACCTGGACGCCGAGCCGCGTTCGCGTGCGGTCGTCGGTCGCGTTGCGGCCCTCGGAGTTGACGACCGCGACGCGGCGGCGGCCCTCGGCGTAGGAGGCCTGGACCTGGGCGACCGCGTCGCCCGCCGAGCGGGCGCGCTCGTCGGCGGCGCGCAGGGCCTCGGCCTTGCGCTCGGCCGCGACGTCCCCGGGCGGGACCTCGATCTCCTGGAGGGCGAACTGGACGGCACGCGGCACGGGCTGGGGCTCGGCGCGCTCGCCCCCGAGCGCGGCGGCGGCCGCCTCGGCGGCGCGGATCAGGTCGGGCTCGGCGAGCCCGTCGACGTGGGCGAAGTAGCTCGTCTCGCCGCTGACGACGCGCACCCCGGCGCCGCGCTCGCGTCCCCGCTGGGCGCGCTCGAGGCGCGACTCGTCGATCGACAGCGACAGGCCCGAGCGCTCCTCGCAGTAGAGCTCGGCGAGGTCGCCGCCGTGAGCGAGCGCGACGGCGAGCACCCGTTCGGCGAGGTCGGGTTCGACCAGCGGGGGGGCGTCGGCCGATCGCGCGCTCATCGCGGCTTCGGCCCGGCGACGTCGATCAGCTCTGCGGCAGCGAGAAAGAGGGCGCGCCCGGTCTCGGTCTCCGGCGCGTAGGAGGCGCCGCGCCCGCCGCTCCACCAAACGCGGGCAAACGGCTGGCGCGTCAGGCGGCGGCGGCGCAAAAACGCGGCGGCCTCGTCGGCGTAGCTCGAGACGCGGCTGAGGATCGCCCGGTAGGGGCGGCCCACCGGAAGCGTGCGGTAGATGCCCGCCATCACGCCGCCGGCGCGGTGAGCTCGCGCAGCACCGTGCGGATGTCGGAGACCAGCAGCGAGGCGAGCGTGAAGCGCTCGGCAACGGCGACCATCGTCAGGCCGCGCCGGCGGATCGCGAAAACCTCGCCGTCCTCGGTCGCGACGTGGACGTGCGCGGCGGGCTCGCCGCGCGCCGCGTCGGCCGCGGCGAGCAACTCGGCGGCGGCGCGGCGCCACTCGTCGCGGCGCCCGCTCTCGCCGCTCGCCGCGAGCACCTCGCCGCCGGAGTCGAGCAGCGCGCAGCCGCGCAAATCGGTCGCCATCTCCTCGAGCCGCCGCACCGCGCGCTCGGCCTGCTCGCCGCTGACGGAGGAGGTCGCTGCCTTGCTCGGGCTCACTCGTTCAACATAGTGGCGTGCCGGTCTCCCGGGCAGCCTGGCTCGTCGTCGTCGCGATCTGCGCGCTCGCCGTGGTGCTGCTGGCGATAAACGGCTACGCGGGCTACGCGATCGTGCTCGGCGCGGTGGGCCTCTCGGCGGCCGTGAACCTGCTCTGAGGCGCCGCGCCAACCGAGTGGCGGGGTTCGTGCTGGGGGGCGAAACTTGGAACGCCGTCCCTCTGGAGGGCGGTGAAAGTCCGTGACATCATCAAGATCATCGAACGAAATGGTTGGTATCAGGTCCGACAGCGTGGGAGCCACCGGCACTACAAGCATCCGAGCAAGCCGGGACTCGTCACGATCCCGGGCAAGCGATCACAGGATCTCTACCCCGAGATGGTGGCCAGCATCCTTCGTCAGGCCGGATTGAAGAGATGACCTCGAACTACGCCGAGCAGGCCGACCGGTACCTAATCCTGATCGAGGGAGGACCCCCGTCCAACTACGGCGCGTGGTCCCCGGACGTCCCAGGTTGCGTTGCGACGGGCGACACACTGGAAGGGTGCGTCACCGAGATGCGCGAGGCGATCGCATTCCATCTCGAGGGACTCGCCGAGGAGGGGTATCCGATTCCGGAGCCCACGGGCCCCGGCATCTACGTCGAGCGGTCCGCTGCCTAGCAAAGAAGCAGCCGGCGGCGGAATTGGCGCGCTCTAGCCGCAGCGCGGCGGCGTCTCCTCCTCGGCGGCCGTCAACGACTCCTCGGGCTCGACGTGGATCAGGATGTCGGCCGCCGCCGGGAACTCGGCCTCGGGCGCGGCCCGCCGCCAGGCCAGAGCCAGATGACCATAGTACTTGACCATGATACGGTCAAGGTCGATGGAGGCGATCGCAATCTCGAAGTTCAAGGCCACCTGCCTCGCCGTCCTCGAGCGGGTTCGCCGCACGGGCGAGCCGGTGCTGGTGACGAAGCGCGGCGTGCCGGTCGCGGAGGTGGTTCCAGCCTCGCGCACGCCGGCGGGCGAGCGCGAGCTCGGCGACCTCGCCGACACGGCCCGGATCACGGGGGACATCGTCTCCCCGGTCGCCGAGCCCGGCGAGTGGGAAGCGCTCGCCGATTCCGATTGAGGCTTCTCCTCGACACCCACATCTGGTTGTGGAGCCGGGTCGAGCCCGATCGCCTCTCCGCACAGGTGGCCCGCCGGCTCCGGGACCCCGCCACCGAGCTGTGGCTCTCCCCGATCAGCCTGTGGGAGGCGATGCTGCTGATCGAGCGCGAGCGGATCGAGGTTTCCGGTAGCCCGGCTGGATGGATCCGAAACGCCCTCGCGACGGGCCCGCTCAGGGACGCGCCGCTCAACCGCGAGGTCGCCCTGACGAGCCGCTCGATCGAGGGCATCGACGGCGATCCGGCCGACCGCTTCATCGCGGCCAGCGCGATCGTTCACGAGCTCACCCTGGTCACCGCCGACCGGCGGCTCATCGAATCGAAGCAGTACCGAGTGCTCACGAACAACTAACAGGTAAGTCCGCCTCGGCGTGGCCGGGGAATCGGACACCCCCTACCCGTGCCGCAGCGGCTGCGCCTCCTCGCCGCGGGTCACCGACTCCTCGGGCTCGACGTGGATCAGGACGTCGGCGGCGGGGAACTCGGCCTCGATCGCAGCGCGCACCGCGTGCGCGAGCTCGTGGGCGCGCTCCAGGGTGGTGCCGCTGCGGAACTGGAGGTGCAGGTCGATGTGGCGTCGACGGCCGGCGCGGCGGGCGCGCAGCTTGTGGTAGCCCGCGACCTCGGGGGCGCGGGCGGAGACGATCGCCGCCTCGATGCGGTCGAGCTCCCCCGCGGGCGGGGCCTCGTCGACGAGCACCCGCCCCGAGCGGGTGAGGATGCGGATCCCTGCGACGACGATCGCGACCGCGACAAGCAGCGCGACGATCGAGTCGAACTCGACGATCCCGGTGGCATCGACGACGACGAGTCCGACCAGCACCCCGACCGACGTCAGGGCGTCGGTGCGCAGGTGGGCGGCGTCGGCCTCGAGCGCCGGCGAGTCGAGAACGCGGGCGCGTCGGTAGAGGTAGGTCGAGATCGCGACGTTCGCGACGGCCGAGAAGCCGACCACCGCGATCCCGACCCCGAGCGTCCCGACCTCGGCGCCGCTGACCAGGCGCCGCGTCGCCTCGAAGATGATGACCCAGGCCCCGAGCAGGATCAGCGCCCCCTCGATTGCCGAGGCGAGGTTCTCGACCTTCTCGTGGCCGTAGGGATGGTCGGCGTCGGCGGGCTCGTCGGCCTTGCGGACCGAGAACAGCGCGATCAGCGACGCGACGAGGTCGATCGCGGAGTGGACCGCCTCGGTGAGGATCGCGATCGAGCCGGTGATCGCGCCGGCCGCGACCTTGAGCGCGATCAGGATCGCGTTCGAGGCGACCGACAGGGTCGCCGCACCCGACTTCGTGCGCAGGTCGGGAATCAGGCGGCGCGCTCCCCGAGGTGGCGGGCGAGCAGGCGCGCGGCGCGGCCGCGGTGGCTGATCGCGTGCTTCTCGTCGGGATCCAGCTCGGCCATCGTGCGGTCGTCATCGGGGCCGGTCTCGTCGGGGACGAAGGCGGGGTCGTAGCCGAATCCCCCGCCGCCGCGCGGCTCGCGCGCCAGCGTCCCCTCGCAGCGGCCCTCGAACAGGGCCTCGGCGCCGCCCTCGTCGACGTAGGCGAGCGCGCAGACGTAGGCGACGCTGCGATCGACCTTGCCGTCGAGCTCGCGCAGCAGCAGCTCGAGGTTCTGCGCGTCGGTCGCGTCGGGGCCCGCGAAGCGCGCCGAGCGCGGCCCGGGCGCTCCGCCGAGGGCGGCCGCGGCGATCCCCGAGTCGTCGGCGATCGCCGCCCGGCCGGTCGCCGCGTGGGCGGCGCGCGCCTTGGAGAGCGCGTTGTCGGCGAACGTCTCGCCGTCCTCGGGCGGAAGCTCGACGGGCTCGGGGAGCGACACCAGCTCGACGCCGGTGAGGATCTCCTGTAGCTCGCGGATCTTGTGCGGGTTGCGGGTCGCGACCACGAGCGTGCGCGGAGCCATCAACCCGACGTGGTCGGGACCGGCTCCCCCGTGGCGCGTTCCTGCGCCTCGCGAAGCCGCGCGATCCCGGCCTCGGCGAGCCCGAGCAGCTCGTCGAGCGAGGCGCGCGACAGCGGCGTTCGCTCGGCAGTCGCCTGGACCTCGACGAGGCCGCCGTCACCGGTCATCACGACGTTCGCATCGACCTCCGCGGTTGAGTCCTCGGAGTAATCGAGGTCGCACAGCGCCGCGCCTTCGACCATCCCGACGCTGACCGCCGCGACCGAGCCCGTGAGCGGGAGGCGGTCGATCGCCTTCTTGGAGACCAGCCCCTGGAGCGCGAGCTGCAGGGCGACGAAGCCGCCCGTGATCGCCGCGCAGCGCGTCCCGCCGTCGGCCTGGAGGACGTCGCAGTCGACGTAGACGCTGCGCTCGCCGAGAGCCCCGAGGTCGACGACGCCGCGCAGCGAGCGGCCGATCAGCCGCTGGATCTCGACCCCGCGCCCGTCCTGGCGGCCGCGCTTTATGTCGCGGTCCTTGCGCTCCCCGGGACCGGTCGAGGCGGGCAGCATCGCGTACTCCGACGTCACCCAGCCCCGGCCCTTGCCCTCGAGCCAGCGCGGCACCGTGCCCGTCACCGAGGCGGTGCAGATCACGCGCGTCTCGCCCTGGGAGATCAGCGCCGAGCCGTCGGCGGTGCGCACGAAGCCGGTCTCGATCGTGATCGGCCGCAGATCGCCCGGGGCGCGGTCGTAGCTGCGGCTGCGCGGCATGGCGGCAGTGTTTCAGAGGGGCATCGGGCTAGGCCCAACTCGCCATTGACCTGCAAATTCGAATAGCGGATACTCGCCGCGGGTGCAGCAGCTAGGGGAGCTCACGTCGAAAGTCAAGGACCGACTGCCTGCCTCACGGAAGGTATGGGTGACCGCCGGCGTTGGTGTGTTGATCGCGCTGCTCGTGGCCGGCACCGCCTACTACTACTTCGACAAGGTTCCGGAGAGACTGGCCGACGATTACCGCGAGCGGGCGCAGCCTTCCGCCGACGAGGTCACCGGCGCGATGGATCGTGTCTACGCGACGTTCGACACCTACCTCGAGGACAGCTTGATCCCTCGCCGCGAGCTGCGCAATGCAGACGATTTCGAGGAGTACAAGCGCAGGGTGCTTCCGGTGATCGACGCAGCGCAGGACGCACTCAAGGCGGCCGACGGCGCGATCGAGAAGGCGCGCGACGCTATCGAGGCCAATCGGGCCGAGCTCGCCGACGTGCCCTCGGCTCCGCTGCTCGGTGGAAGCGCTTCGGTCGAGGAGTGCGACGCCGCCGCAGACTCAGCCGCCGGTTACCTGGAGCGCACCGAGGCCTTCCTGCGCAGCTACGGGCGCTTCGTGACCTACGACCAGAAGGCGCTGGAGCTGACCCGTCGGACCCTGGTCGACCAGACGTCTTACAACCTGAGCGTGGACGCGAGCCTGGAGGCGATCTCGGGCGCTTTGACGCACGATCTCAAGGTGATGCAGGAGATTCGGTCTGACCGCCTGGACCTCCACCCCCATCCCGACGCCGAGCGGCTCTACGACCTCGAGCTCGAGGTCGACACGATCGCGGTCGACTACCTCGAGGACCTGACGGCCGCTTTCGACAACCTCGACGTGCTCGGCATCGGGCGGGCGATTCAGAGCTTCCTCGACGAACTCAAGGGCGTCAGTGGGCGCATCGACGCCGCGTTCGCTCAGTTTGCGCGCTCGATCGCCGAGCTCGGATCGGGCGGTGAGCCCAACGAGGACCCGGCCGATCGCGGCCGCCCGCCGCTGCCGCCCCCCGCGCCACCTGGCGGAACGAACGGCGGTGATGGTGAGGGCAGCGCCTCTTGACGCTGGGGCGTAAATAAGTCCAGCCGGTCGGGCTCGCACGAGCGCGCGAGGGAGATCAGCGCCGCTGGCTACTTCTTCTTACTGACCTTCCAGGACTGGGTAGCCGGCGTCGGATCGGTGTTGCCCGCCGCGTCTGTCGCACGGACCTCGAAGGTGTGCTTGCCCTTCTTTACCTTGACCGTCAAGGGCGAGGTGCAGGGCTTGAACTGATCCTTGCCGTCCAGAGCACAGGCAAAGGTCGCGGGTTCGTTGGCGGAGAACGCGAACGTCGCGGCCTTCTTCTTGCTCTTCTTCTTGGGGCCCGCGGTGATCGTGGTGTCCGGGGGGCTGGGGTCGGCGCCACCGCCTTCGGGCGGGGACGGGGGTGCAGGCGGAGCCGGCGCCGGGCGCTCGTAGGCGCCGATGTCGCGGATCGCCGTCCCGTTGCCATCGCCGTCCAGGACGCGCGGGTTGCCGTCGAGATCGAGATCGGACTGCCCCGGGCCGGGCGGGTCGGGGTCGCCCGCGTCTATCGCCGGGGATCCGCTCTGGAGGTGGAAGTCGATCGCGCCGACGAAGAGCGGATCGACGTTGATATTCGTCATTCCGGGCTGGTCGAAGACCCCTGCGCCGCTCTGGGTCACCTTCCCCGGGTCGAAGATCGAGTACTCCGCGGTGACGTTCGCCGTCGAGGGAGCCACCGGTCCGCCGGGGTCGCAGTCATCGCTCCCCTGGCGAACGATGTCGGTGCCGAAGCCGCGCAGGATCGTGTTCTCGAGCGTCAGCGAGGCCGGTTGAGCGGCATTGCTAACGGGTGCGCACGCCCCCACCGCCCGGGCCCCGACCGCGTCGCTGCCCGGGCCGACGGCGGTCACATGGCGAGCGATAACCGTCGCCGAGGTCCCACCCAGGATCCCGGGCGCCGTCGCGTCGAGCGCCTCGCTGCCCGGCGCCGGAGTGAGCATCCGGATCGTCGCCTGATCGACGGAGATGTTGCCGCCTTGCTGGGGATACATGCCGATGCCGGTGGCCGAGGCCACAACCCCCACGCGGCGCGCGGTCCCCGATCCCAGGATTCCGCTCTCGCCCTCAACGTCGGTGCGCTCGATGAGGCCGCTGGCGGGTGCGATGCCGATCGAGCCCGACCCGGGCGTGGTCGCCATGTCGACCTCGCTGTCGCTCAGCGTCGGGGCCGGGCCGAAGATGAACACTCCAGTCTCCAACGTCCCGCTCGTGCTCGTCCCAACGACATGGATGTTGGTGGCCGACCCTGAGAACAGCAGCCCAAGCTGGCCGTCTCCGATCACGATGCCCAGGTCCTGAATGGTCGAGCTGTCGCCGGCGATGTTGAGCACGGTCATGGTGTCGTCGGTGATCGACGTGCCGCCGGCCCCCGACCCCGATCCGACCAGCTCGACGGGCGAAGTGTTAGCCCCACCGTCCGGCAGATCCACCGCGCCGATCTCGATGCGGTCCTTGCCGGGGAACGTCCCCTCGGTGTCCGCGGCGTCGAAGGCGGCCTGAAGCGTCGTGTGATTGATGCCGTCGGCCGGCGTGCAGGCCGGAGCCGGCTTCTGGACGCAGAACGTCGCCGCCGAGGCGCTCGACGCGCCGATCAGCAGCAAGGCGCACACGAGGCCAGCCAACCCAGCCAGGTGCCAGGCCAGCCCACAATCCCGTCGTCTCTGCCTTACCCCTGTGATGGCGGCATGCTAGAGGAGGCCGCCGGCTCAAGCGTCATTGACCTCCAGACCCCGAGCGGATACTCGGGGCGGTTGCAGCGGCTAGGGGAGCTCACGTCGAAGGTCATGCGAAATGAGTCCAGAATTTGCGCCTTTTTGCCTGGTTGGGTGGTCGTGGGCCGATGAACGGGTATGAGGTGCGATCACTCCGGAATGTTTAGCGGTCGGGCGCGGTTTCTCAGGGAGGTCGGAGAGCTACGACTCGTGCTGGTGTGCGACGGATGCGGCACCGAGCGCAGCGAGGTCGGGCGAGTCGACTATCGCCCCAACGCCCGGTGCGTCGACTTGCGTCTGGTGGAGTTGACGGCCCGGGAGCTGGGCCTGAGCGAGGCGCGGACCGCCAGAGTTCGTCTAGCGACGCTGCTGTGCGACGTGGGGCGCGATCGGATTCCGCCGGGGATCCTCGACAAGCGGGGGCCGCTCGACGATGAGGACTGGGCGGAGATTCGCCGCCAGCCCGAGTTGGGAGCGGCGCTGCTGACCGACGTGAGCTTCGACGACATCCGTGAGTGGATCCTCTGCCACCACGAGCGACCCGACGGCACCGGCTATCCGCGCGGCCTGGTCGGCGAGCAGATCCCGCTGGAGGCGCGGATCGTGGCGGTGTTCGATGGATACGGAGCGATGACCAGCGAGCGTCCGTACCGCTCGGCGCGCAGCCACGATGAGGCGTGCGCCGAGCTGTGGCGCTGCGCTGGAACGCAATTCGACGCGGTGGTCGTCGAAGCGTTCCTGACCGTCGCGGCGCGGCGCGATCGACGCCTGGCACAAGCCGCCGCCTGACGGTCCGCGACGCCGGCTACGGGCCGGAGATCGCTACCGCTTCCGCTTCTTCTTGACCATCCAGTCGTCGCTCGCCGCTGAGCCGTCGACGTTGCCGAGCGCATCGGTGGCGCGACTGGGAAGTTGTGCTTGCCCTTCACTCCGATCGCCCGCCATGCGCGAAGGCTGCAAGCCAGTCCGGCCCGCGGTCCCGCGAATCGCGGAACCGCGGGCCACGGGCCGGCGCTGCCCGCTCTCCCCTCCCCCCGCTCAGAGGGGAGGCCGGGGCGGGCGATGCGTCACTGGAAGCTGATCGCGTCGACCGCCGACTTGATCTTCTCCACGATCACGTCGGCGAGCTCGGTGCCCTGCTTGCCATTGAACCCCTTCATCGCGGCCACCATCCCGACCATCGACGGTTCCCTGACCGCGCTCGCCTTCCGCAAGAGCGCGGAGCGCCCGAAGGCGCTGATGCGTCGCGGCGTGCAGATAGCCGATCAGTGAATAGAACATCGAAGCCTCCTTCAATTGGTTGACCCGATGCTCAGCCTCGGCGAGTCACCGATCCAGACCAGAGTGCGCCGAGTCTGCGCGTCGAAATCTAAGAATCTGATGCGAGGTCGCCCGCCAGGGACCGCAGACCCAGGCGCTCTCCGTCTCACGCACATGCGGCACGACGCGACGATTCCGCGTTGCAATCGACGACCGTACGCGGGACAATCGGTCGATCGAGCACGGGAGGAAGCTGCGAGGGTGCGGG
>WNFU01009343.1_pt1 | contig 11095 bp, 8 predicted proteins | sample 5400121 | NCBI WGS metagenome assembly WNFU01 (sample SAMN13153360, study PRJNA577476) | soil metagenome | isolation source: 100 cm soil or saprolite under grassland replicate 1 | place: USA:California | collected 2016-06-15
CGAGGTGCACGATCCGCGGTTCTGGCCTCACGCTCGGGACGAGGACGCCGTTGGCCGCCTGCGGCTTTACGGCAGGCTCGGCGGGCGCCTCCTCGACGTTCCCTTCGTCCAACCGGCGCTCGACGCGGACCGTCAACGCGTTCGCGGCTTCCTGCTGCTCGTGAGCTACGTCGACCCCACGGTGGCGATCGAGCGGGACGGCCGGACGTACATCCCTGCCGACGTCGTCAGCGACTTCATCCAGTCCTACTTCGCGACAGTCGAAGACGCCGAGCCACCGTACGACCCGGAGCTCGCCGCGCTCGTGGCGCGGACGGAGGAGCGACCGCAGATCGCGCTGCTCGGGATCGACGAGTACGAGTCGATCCCGCCGCTCGATACATAAGCGTCACGCGGCGACAGGCAAAGGTCCCGCTTCGGCGCACGGATCGCGCGCACGCTCGCGCGAGTGAGCGCAGGTTGATCGTGTCGACGAGGGTTTCAGCGGGTGCGCGATCTGACTTCACGTTGCGAGGCCTGAACTGAGAATACGGCGCTGCGGAGAATGAGCAAGATGGCTTAGGCGGGCGAGTTCGGGAACGACCCGGCCAAGGCGATCGGTACTACCACGGTACGCGCGGAGCCCTAGCCGCCGTCGTCAGCCCCTCAAAAACCCTGCTCAGAGGATGGGCCGTGCAGGGATCGAACCTGCGACCTTGGGATTAAGAGTCCCCTGCTCTACCAGCTGAGCTAACGGCCCGCGAAGCGAGTATAGCCCCGCTCTTTTCGCCTGCTCGAGGCGCTCTTTACAGGCTGATAACGGGCACGCCGTACCCTAGGAGCGGACGATGAAGATCATTGCTCTCGTCACCGTGCTCGCGGCCGCGGCCTGGCTTTCTGCCTCCGTTCCTCCTGCGAGTCGTGCGCAGTCGACCGCCGAATGCTCACAGAGCTCGACAGGGCTCGTCCCGCTCACCGATATGGGAGCCCGCACGCGCTACCGGGGCTTCCGGGGCGGCCTCTATCCGGCCGGCCGCAACCGGCCGACAGCCAAGTATCTGCGCCAGGGCATCGCTGCGTCGAAGCGAGTCCGTCCCATCGGCGGCAAGATCGTCCTGCTCTCGGTCGGCATGTCGAACACGACGGCCGAGTTCTCGGCCTTCAAGCGCGCCGCCGATCGCGATCCGGCCAAGAACAGCTCGCTGACGATCGTCGACGGAGCCCAGGGCGGCTGGGATGCCGAGCGCATCGTGCACGACGCTGAGTACTGGGACCTCGTCGATCAGCGACTCGTCCTGGCCGGCGTCTCGGCAGTCCAGGTGCAGGCGGTCTGGCTGAAGGAGGCAATCGCCGGCGAGGACCGGCGCTTCCCTCGCGACGCGCGGGCCCTGCAGAAGGATCTCCGCATCATCGTCCGCAACATTCGCCTGCGCTACCCGAACACCCGGCTGATCTACCTCTCGAGCCGCACCTACGCGGGCTACGCGACGGTCGCCCTCAACCCTGAGCCGGCGGCCTACGACAGCGGCTACGCCGTCCGCTGGCTGATCCAGGACCGGATCGCCGGCAAGCTGAAGGGGCCCTGGGTCGGCTGGGGGCCTTACCTGTGGACGGACGGGCTGCGCGGCCGCAGAGACGGACTCGAATGGACCTGTGACGACGTCGAGGACGACGGCACGCATCCCTCCAAGACCGGCATTCAGAAGGTCGTGAGCCTGCTGATGACGTTCTTCAAGAACGACCCCACGGCGCGTCGCTGGTTCGTCGCCCGCTAGCTCCGGTACCGCTGCGCCCGGCGCCGCAACTACTATCGCGCCCGTGAAGGGACCCATCGGGATCGTCGGCGCCGGTTACGTCGGCCTGCCACTGGCCAAGGTCTTCGCGGATGCGGATCACCGCGTGATCCTGATCGAGTCGAACCCCGAGAAGATCGCGCAGGTGGAGCGGGGCGAGAGCTACATCAGGGATGTCTCCTCGGACGAGCTCGGGCCGCTCGTCGCGTCGGGCGCGATCGGCATCACCTCCGACTACGACGCGCTCAAGGAGACGGAGGCGATCCTGCTCGCGCTCCAGACGCCGCTCTCGGCGCAACGCGAGCCTGACCTCTCGATCGTGCTCGGCGCGGTCGAAGACCTCGCGGGCCGGTTGCAGAAGGGGCAGCTCGTCGTGCTCGAGTCGACCACCTATCCCGGGACGACGCGCGAGCGCCTGCTCCCCGTGCTCGAGCGGCACGGTTTGCGTGTCGGCGAGGACTTCAATCTCGCGTTCTCCCCGGAGCGGGTCGACCCGGGTCGTGAGGACTGGACGACGAGGAACACGCCGAAGATCGTCGGCGGGATCACACCCGCCTGCACGGAGCGGGCGGTCGAGCTGTACAGCCGCGCGCTCGAGACCGTCTATCCCGTCTCCTCGCCGGAGGCCGCCGAGCTGACGAAGCTGCTCGAGAACATCTTCCGCTCGGTGAACATCGCGCTCGTCAACGAGCTCGCACAGCTTTGCGACCGGATGGGGATCGACGTCTGGGAGGTGATCGGAGCTGCGGCCACGAAGCCGTTCGGCTTCATGAGCTTCCAGCCCGGGCCGGGGCTCGGCGGCCACTGCATGCCGATCGACCCCTTCTATCTGACGTGGAAGGCGCGCGAGTACGACTTCTACACGGAGTTCATCGAGCTCGCGGGCAAGGTGAACGAGAACATGCCGTGGTGGTGCCTGGGCAAGGTCGTCCGGGCCCTGAACTCCCACGAGCGCGCTTTGAAGGGCTCGAGGGTCCTGCTGCTCGGGGTCGCGTACAAGTCCGACATCGGCGACACCAGGGAGTCGCCCGCGCTCAAGCTGATCGAGCTGCTGCAGGCCGAGGGCGCCGAGGTCTCGTATCACGACGCTTTCGTTCCGGAGCTGCCGGAACACGGACTGACGTCCGTCGCCCTCGACGTAACAAGCGCCGACTGCGTCGTGATCGTCACGGCCCACTCTGGAATCGACTACGACAAGCTCGTCGAGCAGGCGCCGCTCGTCGTCGACCTCCGCAACGCGACGGGTGCCAACGGCACCGCGAACGGCAAAGTCTGGAAGCTGTGATCCGGCTCGCGCACGCAGGCCTCGGCTACTGGGGGCCGAACGTCGCGCGGAACTTCGCGGAGGTCGCCGAGCTTCGTTGGCTCTGCGACCTCTCGCCCGACCTGCTCGTGGACGCTGCGGCGCGCTATCCGGGCACGCGCACGACCTCGGACTTCGCGGAGCTGCTCGACGACCCCGAGCTCGACGCAGTCTCGATCGCAACACCGGTGATCACCCACCATGCGCTGGCGAAGCAGGCGCTCGAGGCCGGAAAGCACGTCTTCGTCGAGAAGCCGCCCGCCCAGTCGAGCGCCGAGGCGGAGGAGCTCTGCACGCTGGCGGAGGACCAGGGGCTTGTCTTCATGCCCGGGTATCTCCTCCTCTATCACCCGGCGGTCGCGAAGCTGAAGGAGCTCGTGGACTCCGGGGAGCTCGGGGAAGTGCTCTACCTCTACGGCAACCGCCAGAACCTCGGCCAGATCCGCCGCGACGAGAACGCTCTCTGGTCGCTCGGCGCTCACGATCTCTCCGTCATGCTCCACCTCGTCGGAGAGGAGCCATCCGAAGCCTGGGCGCGGGGCGAGTCGTTTCTCCGTCAGGGAGTCGAGGACGTCGTCTTCTGCTACCTCCGCTTCCCCTCCGGGATCGTCGCGCACATGCACCTCTCGTGGCTCGACCCGCAGAAGATGCGGCGGCTGACGGTCGTGGGCAGCGACAAGATGGCGGTCTTCGACGACATGGAGCCCGAGCGCAAGCTCACCGTCCACGACAAGGGCCCGGTGTTGCTCCCGGCCAGCGAATGGCAGGTCCGCGCGGGCGACATCCACATCCCGCGGATCGGGACCGAAGAGCCGCTGCGTGTCGAGTGCGAGCATTTCGCCTCGCTCGTCGAAGGCCGAGGTGACCGACTCGCTGCCGCGCGCGAGAGCCTCGCGGTCGTCCGCACGCTCGAGCAGCTGCAGTCGTCGCTGGTGACCACGTCGGTGTGAGCGACGTCGCCGAGACAGCCGTCGTCTACCCGGGCACGGTCGTCGGCGAGGGCTGCGTGATCGGCGATCACGCCGTCGTCGGCAAGCAGCCCGCCCTCTCGCCGCGCTCGACCGCCCCGCGCGCCGAGCTGCCTCCGCTCGAGCTGGGCCCCGGGACAATCGTCTCCGCCGGCGCGATCGTCTTCGCCGGGACGAAGGTCGGAGCCCGGGTGATCGTCGGTGACCAGGCCTGCGTGCGCGAGCGCTGCGAGATCGGAGACGACGTCGTCATCGGCCGGGGCTCCCTCGTCGAGAACGACACCTCGATCGGCGCGCTGACGAAGATCCAGGCGAACGCGTACATCACCGCCTACTCGACGCTGGAGGAGGAGGTCTTCATCGCGCCGTGCGTCACGACCACGAACGACAACTTCATGGGCCGAACGGAGCAGCGTCACGAGCTGCGGCGCGGCCCGACGATTCGGCGCGGCGCGCGGATCGGCGGCGCGGCCGTGCTCTGTCCGGCGGTCGAGATCGGCGCGGAGGCGTACGTCGGCGCCGGAGCGGTCGTCGTTCGCGACGTGCCCGCTCGGGCGGTGGTCGTCGGGAATCCCGCGCGTCAGATCCGCGAGGTCGCTACGGAAGAGCTCTTGGGAGCGGTTTCGAGCGAGGACGCTTCCGGACGTTGAGCGTGTACGCGCCCGCGCCCGGAGTCGACGCCTTGACCGCGAGGTAGTACCAGCCGGTCTGCCGCACGCGGAAACGGACGTGCTCGACCGAGCCCGGTGACCTCGATTCGGCGGCGAGCAGGCGCCTGTTCACGGCGTGCCCGGCAACTCGCTGGGTCCCCGGCAGCCAGAGGGAGAGATTCGTGTCGGTGCCGCGGGGCCCGCGAAGCTTGGCAACCACACGGCTGCCCTGCCACAGCTTGATCCGATAGACGTCGACCGGGTCGTCCCAGAAGTCGATCGTCGCGCGGAGCCGGCGGCCTTTGCGGCCCCAAAGGGGCGGAGCGATCGTCGCCTCGTCGTTCCCCTCGAAGCGGTCCGGGTCGGGAGGCGGGTCGACGAGAGCGCGGACGGCGCTCGAGGCGTCGAGGACGCCCCAGCCTGTGAGCCGGTCCCGGCCGGCGGGGCACTGATCGCACCCGGTCTCGGGCCTGGCATCGACCGTGTTGCGCGTGAGCACGGCGCTCACTTGGTCGGCCTGGAGCTCGGGATTCGTGCCGAAGAGGAGCGCCGCGGCGCCGGCGACCTGAGGAGCGGAGAACGACGTCCCGTCGCCGCGCCGGAACTCGATCGGGCCGCACTCGGAATAGCCCTGGAGAACACAGCCCGGACGGGCGACCGCGGTCAGGGCCCGCGGCAGGGTCGAGAAGATCGCCTCGCCCGGAGCTCCGATGTCGTTGAAGACCCGGTCCCGGTTCGAGAACGCGGGCACGCTTCCGTCGCGGGCCACTGAGCTCACGCCGAGCACGTGCGGCAGGGCGGCCGGGTAGCCGGCGTAGCTCCAGGGCTGCTCCGGCGCGCCGTCGCCGTTCCCGACCGCGGCCACGACGAGCACCCCGTTGGTGACGGCGTACTGCACGGCAGCGGCCTCCAGGCGCGAGTAGCCGTCGCCGGCTCCGCCGGGATTGCGCAGGCCGCCGAAGCTCATGTTGATCACCTGCGCGCCGTGGTCGACGGCCCAGCGGATCGCGCGCGCCTCCGCTTCGGGAGAGATCGTGCCGTCGCTGCGAACGATCTTCGCCACCAGGAGCTGGGCGCTGAGACCGATCCCCGAGATGCCCTGGGCGTTGTTCGTCGCCGCGGCGATCTCACCGGCGACAAATGTGCCGTGACCGTTCGTGTCGAGCTGCCACGAGCTCGAGACGAAGCTGGCGCCGGCGACGACCTGTTTCGTGAGCTCGGGATGCTCGGCGTCGATTCCGGAATCGAGCACGGCCACGCGAACATTCGTCAGCGACGGGAACTGCAGCCAGGCGTCGAACGCGCGAACTCCCTTGACGTACCACTGACGCGAGAGAAGCGGATCGTTCGGCAAGAACGCGAGCCGGCGGCTGCTCCCGAGGCGCTCGACCCAGGCGACCCCGGGTGTCGAGGCGAGAGCATGCGCGCTGGGCGCGCTCACCACGAGCGCGAAGGGTTCGATCACCGAGACGGGGTTGCCCGTGCGCGCCTCGAGCCGCTGGGCGACCGCGTCGGCGGACTCGCCGCGCTGGACACCGGCGGCGAAGCGCGCCGCGGAGGCGGTCCCGGGGGACACGAGAGCGAGCAGGAGGGAGGCGAGCGCGAGGCGTCTCATGCCGGCGACACCCGAAGCGTGGGACTGACTCCGGGCACGAATCCCCTTCCGGGTGCCAACCGGGCCCGGTACTCGCCGGGCATCAGGCTCAGATGAGCCTCGAAGTCGCCGTTCGCGTCGATATTGGTCCGGACGAGCGTCGTCCAGGAACCGCCCTCACGCCTCTGCACCGCGACAAGCGCGCCTGGGAAGACCGGCCGCGCATAGCCGCGGAGGGTCGTGGCGTCCCGCAGTCCGTAGAACCGCACGCGCGGAGCGACTGCGACACGGACGACGCCGCTGCGCGCCAAGCCGCTCGCCAGCCGGTACTCGGTGGGGCCGCGCGGCTTCGGCGAGACGCTGACCGCCCCGTCGTGTCCCAGCGTCACGGGACCGCCTGAGCGCCACGCACCGCCGGGCTCGCGTTGCTCCAGCGTGACGGAGGGCAGGCCGCGGGCCACGCCGCTCAGTGCGGCCCGGGCACCGAACGTCACGGGAGCCGCCGGAGGCGCAAGCGAGAGGACACCGATCCTGAACCACGTCGAGCGGAGACCGAGCGCTCGCCGAGCGTCGGTCCCGGTCATCGCCGACTCCCCCTGGGAGCTCGCGACGATCACCGAACGAACGCGGCCTGAAGGTCCTGTCGTCGTCCGGACGTCGACAAGGCGGCCGCGCGCTCCGAGCGCACGGCCCAGTCGCTTCGAGCCGACTGCGAAGGGCCCCCAACGATGGTGCGGGGAGATCGTGTCGTAGGGGTCCTCGACGGAGACGAGGTACGGGATCTGCGGCGAGCTCGGCCAGACCTCGGAGGCGGCGGCCGTTCGTCCCCCGGAGCTGGAGAAGAAGTACGTCGTCGCGACGCGGCCTCCGTAGAGCACGACCTGGGCCGCGGTCTCCTCCACGGCCTCCGTCGTGGCGGGCCATTCGCCGGCGATGCCTCGGTAGACCTGGCTGCGCGTGTCCGGGTAGAGATCGAACCAGGAACCGGTCTTCCGGACCGCGAGCGCATACGAGCGGGCGGCAACGGCCTGAGCCTTGAGCGCCTCCGGCAGCCAGTCGTGTGGCATCTCCGAGGGCACGACACCGTAAAGGTATCCCTCCAGCCCCACCGAGTTGACGGCGCGGAGTGCCCCGTTCGCGACCGAGACCTGGAACTGTCCACGATAGGGCCGGCCGTCCAGGCGCAGAGGAGACGTGCCCGGGAGAAAGACGACCGGGCCCGGAATTTGGCGCGCCTGCCCGTTCTGCGGCTTCATGCGCAGTCCGGGACCGAAGCGCTGGGCGCCGGCCGCGAGCTGCCAGACCTCGCCCGTCGCGTCCCGGACCCGGAACGCGGCCTCCGAGGAGATGGTCAGGCGCTGCTTGCCCTGGGCCATCAGGACGCGCACCCGGGCGACACCGGCGGGGCCGAGCGTCGTCCCGGGGTAGTAGTGGGCGAGGATCTCGTCGTAGTTTGCTCCCTGCTGAGCGAATCCGAACGCGCCCCACTGGGCGAGCCCGACGCCGTGACCCCAACCGCGGCCGCTGACGACGAAGGTCGGCTGACCCGGAATCGGCACTGCGGCGCGCGCCTTCGGACCGCTGGCGGAATACCCGACGCCGGCGGCGAGAAGGGCGGTCAGGGCGAGCGCGGCAGCAGAGAGCCTGAGACGATCCATCGGCACTGATTTCGGCGCCCGGTCGTGGGGTCCTGACCGGCCGCAGAGTGATCTGAGGCTAGCGCATGCGGCTCCCGGCGGCATCCGCCTTTACAGGAAGTTCAGAAAACCCCTGGCGGAGCAGGAGGTTTTCGAGCTGCTGCCGGGCGGGAAGGTTGAATGAGACGCTGCCCCCCAATGCCGAGCGAACAAGAGCTTCTGCCCCCTCGCTACCGCCGCCCCGAGCTGATCGGCCGCGGCGCGATGGGCGACATCTTCCGCGCCGAGGACGAGGAGCTCGGCCGAACAGTGGCCGTCAAGGTCCTGTCCGAGCGGTATGCGAGCGACGCGTCGATTCGCACGCGGTTCGAGCACGAGGCGCTCGCCGCGGCGCGCCTCTCGGGAGACCCGGCCACGATCACGATCTTCGACGTCGGCGAGTGGGAGGGGCGCCCGTTCATCGTCATGGAGTACCTGAGCGGCGGATCGCTCGAGGACCGCCTCCGTGCCGGACGGCCTTCGACCGCCGAGGCGCTGAGCTGGCTCGAGCAGGCGGCCGCCGCCCTCGACTCGGCGCACCGCAGCGGCGTCGTCCACCGGGACGTCAAGCCGGGGAACTTCCTGCTCGATCCGTCGGGCGCGCTCAAGGTCGCGGACTTCGGGATCGCAAGCACGGCGGGCATGGAGTCGCTGACCATGACGGGCACCGTGCTGGGCACTGCCGGGTATCTCTCGCCGGAGCAGGCTCAGGGCGAGCGCGCGAGCGCCGCCAGCGATCGCTATGCACTCGCCGGCGTCGCCTTCGAGCTGCTCACAGGCCGGAGGCCGTTCGAATCCGACAGCCCGACGGCGGAGGCCGCAGCGCACGTTCACGCGCCCGTTCCTTCGGTCAGCGCGGGCTCCGAGCTGCCCCGCGAGCTCGACCCGGTCTTCGAGCGCGCGCTGGCGAAGGACCCCGCCCAGCGCTTCGAGACCGGCGCCGAATTCGTTGCGGCCGTGCGGGACGCCCTCGAGGCCGGAGTGGGGACGACCCGCGCTTTCGCGCCGGCGACGCGCGCGCGACGCGGTCCCAGGCTGCCCTTGATCGCTGCGTTCGCCGCCGTCGCCGTCGCGGCCGGCGCCGCGCTGGCGGCGATTCTCTCTTCGGGCGGAGACGAGCAGGCCGGCACTCCTCCCGGAACGACCGTTCGCCGGACGGTCACGACTGTCATCCGGCCGCCGCCCCCGCCGCGGCCCCCGCCTCCGACGACGATCGCCCAAAGCAGCATCGCCTTGACCGACGAAGCCACGCGGCTGCTCGAGCAAGGCGACTACGCCGGCGCGGAGCGAGCCGCACGCGAAGCCCTGGTCACGCTGGGCGGCAGCGGCCAGCCGTACGAGGCCTACGCGGAGTACGACCTCGGCGCCGCGCTCGCCCACCTCGGCCGCTGCGAGGAGGCGAGCGACCACCTGGAACGGTCGAAGAAGCTCCAGGGCAACCGCAAGGAGATCAACGAGGCGCGGAAGCTGTGCAAGGGACACCACCGCGTACGATGAGCCGGTGCGGATCCTCGTCACGGGCGCGGCCGGCTTCATCGGCTCGAACTTCGTCCACTACTGGCTCGAGCACCATCCCGACGACGAGCTCGTCGCCCTCGACCTCCTGACCTACGCGGGCAACCGCGCGAACCTCGAAGCGGTCGAGAACCGGATCACCTTCGTCCAGGGGGACATCGCCGACCTCGAGCTGGTCGAGGGGCTCTTCCGGGAGCACGACGTCGAGGTCGTCGTCAACTTCGCTGCGGAGTCGCACAACAGCCTGGCCATCCTCGACCCGGGGCGGTTCTTCCACACGAACGTGCTCGGGACGCAGGCGCTCCTCGAGGCGGCGCGGCGCGTGGGGATCGGGCGCTTCCACCATGTCTCCACGTGCGAGGTCTACGGCGATCTGACCCTGGACTCGGACGAGTCCTTCACGGAGGAGTCGCCGTACCGGCCGCGGACGCCGTACAACGCCTCCAAGGCCGGCGCCGACCACGCGGTGCGCGCGTACTTCGAGACCTGGGAGCTGCCGGCGACGATCACGAACTGCTCGAACAACTACGGGCCCCTTCAGTTTCCCGAGAAGGTCGTCCCGCTCTTCGTGACGAACGCGCTCGACGACAAGCCTCTGCCCATGTATGCGTCGACGGAGAACAGGCGCGAGTGGCTGCACGTCCGCGATCACTGCCGCGCAGTCGAGCTCGTCCTCCAGCGAGGCCGCGTGGGCGAGACGTACAACGTCGGCTCGGGGATCGAGGCCTCGATCGAGGAGATCGCCGATCGCGTGCTCGAGCTGACCGGCAAGCCCGCGTCGCTGAAGACGATCGTTCCCGACCGGCCCGGGCACGACCGGCGCTACCTGCTCGACTCGACCAAGATCGAGCGCGAGCTCGGCTGGCGACCCGAGATCGGCTTCGAGGACGGGCTGCGGGAGGCGGTCGACTGGTACGCGGCGAACCGGGCCTGGTGGGAGCCCCTGAGGGAGCGCCTACAGGTCGAAGAGACCGCCTGGACCTGACAGCCATGTCCGGTGCCTGGCACCGGACATGTCGGCTAGAGACGAGCTAGGCAGGCGCGGAGGCCTTCGCGCCAGTGAGGTAGGCGGGGCGCCTCGGGGCGCTCGCTTCTGAGAACCGAGTTCGCCGGTCTCGGCGCCGGGCGGCCGAGCTCGGCCGTCGTGATCCGGCGGACGCGGCAATCGAGCCCCGCTTCCTCGAAGATCGCCTCGGCGAACTCGGCCCATGTGCAGTCGCCGTCCGCGGCGACGTGGTAGAGGCCCTGGGGCAGCGTGACGACGTCGCGGGCTGCCTCGGCAAGGTGCCCGACGTAGGTCGGGCAGCCGCGCTGGTCGTCGACGACCGCCAGCTCGTCGCGCTCCGCGCCCAGCGCAAGCATCGTCCGGACGAAGTTCTTGCCGGTCGGGCCGAAAAGCCACGACGAACGCACGATCCAGCCGTCGCCCACCTCCCCCTCCCCGTCCAGTTTCGTTCGCCCGTAGACGGACAACGGGCCTGACTCATCCGACTCGACGTACGGCTTACGCTTGCCGCCGTCGAAGACGTAGTCGCTCGAGAAGTAGACGACCGGCGCGCCGAGCGCGACCACGCGCCGCGTCCCCTCAACGTTGACGGCGCGCGCCCCTTCCGGGTC
>WNFU01009346.1_pt1 | contig 11093 bp, 6 predicted proteins | sample 5400121 | NCBI WGS metagenome assembly WNFU01 (sample SAMN13153360, study PRJNA577476) | soil metagenome | isolation source: 100 cm soil or saprolite under grassland replicate 1 | place: USA:California | collected 2016-06-15
CCGACTCTGTCGAGACCGCGGTGCGCCTAGTGCGCATTGCCGCAAGAAAGCCCCCACCCCGGTGGTTGTATGAGTCGTGGGGCCGCAGGTTCTTGTCTTCTACGCTCACCTACCGGGGTCACATGCGCGAAGCCTATGCCGTCGCTACGCCACTTCCGGGAGGCATTCCTCCGGAGCTGCCGCTCCTGGGAGGCGTTCCTCCAGAGAGTGTCGCGGCGATCTACGCGCGTTGGCTGCGGATGCCCATCGAATTCAACGCCTATACGGGGCTGAGCCCGGCCCTCTACGCGCTTCCTTGGTGGGCTGCCAACCGGGACACGATGGCGCTGCGCACGTTCGCGTGGCGCAACGACTCGGTCGCGCGCGCGGCCACTGACGTTGAGGCGAGGCTGTGGGCGCACTACGGGGCTGCGTCGGCTGCTGCCTATTTCGCTCTCGCGGAGGGTGACAGCGCTGTTGCGCTGCAGCGGTTCACCGGACTTCCCGACTCGGTGTGCTTGTGTGTAGTCGACCGGATCACTACAGCCCAGCTCTTGGCTGCACGGAAGAGACATCGCGAAGCCGCCGCGCTGCTCGACCGCTTAGGGCGGCCCTGGTATTCGCCGATTCGAGGACTCTGGTACCTGGAACGTGCGCGCTTGGCCGAGCACCTCGGCGAGCGAGAGAAAGCGATCGAATTCTATCACTTTGTAGTCGATGTGTGGCGGAACGCCGACCCGGAGCTGCAGGCCTTTGTCGCCGAGGCACGCGCGGCGCTCACGCGCTTGAGCGCCGAGCCGCAGTAGGCCCCTGTCGTTCGCCACCTCCACGAGGTAGGCGTCGAGGGCCAGCCGCGTGATCGCCATTCGCTTGACGCTCGCTTGACGCCCGGGGTGGCATCGTATCCAACGATGAAACCCCGGTCTCCCGATCTCGCACTTGCGGCCCCCATTGCACATCTGCTCGACCCCGAGCAGCCTGATCAGCCGCGGTCCGCCCTCCTCGATCTGCCACGGGCCGAGCCCTGGTTCTCCCAGGCCTCGCGGGGAGCGAATCGCGAAACCGACTGAGCAGGACACACGCTCGGCCGGCTTTTTTCTTTGTGTGTCACCGCCGGAGGAGGATATGCGCTATCGACTTCCTGTTACCATGTCGTCTGGGCGAGTGGTTTTACGCGTCATACCCCTCCTCGCCCTTGGGACTCTTCTCGCAGCCTGTCAGGACGCTGAGCGATCGCTCGCGCCCCTCCCCGTCTCGACCGCTTCCGTGGCCACCGGTGGTCTCTGCCTCCCCCCGCCTGCCGGTCTGCGGGGGTGGTGGCCGGGTGATGGGGATGTTGGGGACCTCATCGGGCGAAATCACGGCATAGGAACTTTCAACGTCTATGCCATGACCAAGCATGGCTCCAAGCAAACTCAGCTTACCGATTTCCCGTTTTACAACGCGCGGCCCGATTGGTCACACGACGGCAAGAGAATCACATTCACCGCTTGCCGCGCTACGGACGCGAGCTGTGAAATCTACGTTATGAATGCCGATGGCTCGGGGCAGACGAAGCTCACCGACAACTCATCGGACGATGTTATATCCGCATGGTCTCCCGACGATAGCAAGATCGCGTTCACCAGTAATCGTGACGGCAACTTTGAGATCTACGTCATGAATCCGGATGGCTCCAATCAAGTCCGCCTGACATTCCATGATGCCTGGGATAACCAACCCAGCTGGTCACCTGACGGGAGCAAGATCACGTTCGACACCGATCGCGACGGGAACAGCGAGATCTACGTGATGAACGCCGATGGCTCTTCACCGGTCAGGCTTACTCACACCCCCGGATCGGCGGATCTGGCTCCACGCTGGTCGCCCCGCGGCGACCAGATTGCGTTCTATACCGACCGGGATGGCAACTGGGAGATCTACGTGATGAACAGCGATGGGACCAGGCAAACCAACCTGACACATGATCCAGGTTCCGATTACGGACCGGCGTGGTCACCGAACGCTAATACGATCGCATTCACGACGGATCGCGACGGCAACTTCGAGATCTACAATATGACGCCGGACGGTTCGGCGCTGGAGCGGATCACCAACAATCCGGCGTGGGACGCGGATCCGGCATGGGCAATCCGAAGAGGTCCCGAGGGTGACGCAGCATCCTTCGATCACGGCGCGCTCGCCGGTCAACTGCTGGCATTTGCCAGCGGCCAAGCGAAGTTCGCGCCGGCCAAGGTGCGCCAGGGGTTCAGTTTTGTTGGTGGCGTGGGTGATGTAGTGTTCGCCCCGGGAGCGGGAATCGACGAGCTGCAGCAATTGACCATCGATGCGTGGGTGAAGCACAATTCGCTGCCGTCGGGCAGGATCCAGCGATATGTAACTCTCCATGACGAAAAGGCGGTCCTTCGTTACGACGGAGAGAATGGCCCTGCGCAGCTTCACTTCTACATGCGGATTGGCGGGCAGCTGCACAGCCTCCGCGTCAATGGAGTCCTGCAAGTAGGCGTTTTTTACCATGTCGCCGGATCGTATGACGGTTCGGTCATGCGCCTGTACCTGAATGGGGTTCAGGTTGGTAGCCTAGCGATAACAGGTGCGGTCAATGCTGGAACTGGCATGTGGTTCAGCTCTCCCGACGAGCCTATGGACGGCTTGGTGGACGAAATCGAGATCTTCGACCGCGCTTTGGATGCCTCGGAGGTTCGCGCGATCTTTGAGGCGGGGGAAGCAGGCAAGTGTAAGAACGCGTTCGGAACATGAGCGGCAGCTAAGCGAACGAGACAGGCGAAACCTGTAAACGGTGACTCCTGTTCCTCATCCCAGCCCTCTGCGGTCAAGGCTGCGATACTGAATCGCCTCGCTCACATGCTTCGGCTCAAGTCCGGCTGCCTCGTCGAGATCGGCCACGGTACGCGCGATCTTGAGGATGCGATGGTAGGCTCGCGCCGATAAGCCGAGGCGGGTGATCGCCGTCTTGAGCAGCGCATCGGCGCCGTCCGAGACGCGGCAGTGCGCGCGAATGTCGCGCGGCGCCATGTGCGCGTTGGCGTAGATCCCTGGACGGTGGGCAAAGCGCTCTCGCTGCACCGTGCGCGCCCGATCCACCAGCTCGCGCATCGCTTCACTCGGCTCTCCCCCGCTCTCTGCCGTGAGCGCGCGGTACTTCACGGCCGGCACCTCCAAGTGTATGTCGATGCGATCGAGCAGCGGTCCCGAGACGCGCGCGAGGTAGCGCTGCACCGCCAGCGAGCCACAGGCGCAGCTGTGGTGCGGATCGCCGAACCAGCCGCAAGGACACGGATTCATCGCGGCCGCCAGCATGAAGCGCGCCGGATACGAGAGACTCATCGCCGCCCGCGCGATTGTCACGACGCCATCCTCCATCGGCTGGCGCAGCACCTCGAGCACGTTCTTGCGAAACTCGGGCAGCTCGTCGAGAAACAAGACGCCGCCGTGGGCAAGGCTCACCTCGCCCGGTCGCGGATACGAACCGCCGCCGATCAGGCCAGCGTCCGAGATGGTGTGATGCGGCGCGCGAAAGGGCCGCCGTGCCACGAGCGACTCGCCGAGCGGCAAGGTCCCTGCCACCGAATGGATCTTGGTCGTCTCGAGCGCCTCATCGAGGCTCATCTTGGGGAGGGTGGTCGGCAGGCGGCGTGCGAGCATCGTCTTCCCCGATCCAGGAGGCCCGACCATCAGGATGTTGTGCCCACCCGCAGCCGCAACCTCGAGCGCGCGCTTGGCGTGTGCCTGCCCCTTCACCTCGGCAAAGTCCACGTCGTCCTTGGCGCGCTCGGCGAACAGGGCGGCGACATCAACGGCGGCGCTCGGCAGCTCGGTCCTGCCATCGAGGAAATCCGCGATTTCAGCAAGGCATCCTGCGCCAAGGACCTGGAGCCCGTCCACGACGCCGGCTTCGGGAAGGTTCTCGCGCGGCAGGATCAATGCCTCGACGCCAGCGGCCCGCGCAGCCAGTGCGACAGGTAGGGCTCCCCTCACGGGCCGAATCGCACCCTCGAGACCGAGCTCGCCGAGCACCGCGATCTTTCCCAACCGCTCTCCGTTTATTTGTTCGGTTGCCGCAAGAATCCCGAGCGCGATCGGCAAGTCGAAGGCCGATCCCTCCTTTTTGATGTCGGCAGGTGCGAGGTTGATGGTGACGCGCTTGAGGGGAAAGGTGTAGCCGGTATTGGCCATAGCGGCGGACACTCGGTCGCGCCCTTCCTTTACTGCGCCCTGCGGCAACCCGACCGTCACGAAGGTCGGGAGACCGTTCGCGATGTCGGTCTCGACCTCCACGAGATAGGCGTCGATCCCCAGGACGGCCGCCGACCGGACGCGCGCGAGCATGGACCAGGCTACGTTTAGCAGCGTCGGGAGGGGTAGCCAAAACCCCGCCCTCAGGGTCTAAATGACGCCGTGGGGAGGATATGCGTATAGTAGGCGTGACTTTTAGAAACTCTACGATAGCAATAGCTCTTCTGGCGGCGGCGGTGGGGTGTGGCCCCCGCCGGGCCGGGGCGGTCGACAAGGTTCCGGTGAGCGTCGCGCGCGTCGAGCGCCGTGCGCTGCCCTACGAGCTCGAAGCCACCGGTTCCGTCGAGCCGATTCGCTCCGTCGACGTTCTCCCGCAGGTCAACGGTACGATCCTGCTCGTGAATTTCGACGAGGGCGACGAAGTCGCCGCCGGTCAAATCCTCTTCGAGATCGACCCGCGCGCCTACCGGGCGGCGTTGCAGCAGGCTGAAGGCGCGCTGCTCCGCGACCTGACGCAGGCCCAGAGTGCCGCGCGCGAAGCCGCTCGCTACAAGACGCTCGCGGTGACGAATACGGTCACCCAGGAAGACTACGAAGCGAAGCAGTCCGCGGCCGACGCAGCCGCTGCCGCGGTCCGTTCCGACTCGGCCACCGCAGCGATCGCCCGCCTGAACCTCGAGTACGCAACTGTCCGCGCCCCGATTGGTGGCCGCACCGGTCGCCTGCTGCTCCATGAGGGCAACCTGGTCCGGGCAGGCAGCGATCCCCTCGTGTCGATCGTGCAGATGCGGCCCATCCTGGTGCGCTTCCCGGTCCCCGCGACGCATCTCCCGGCGCTGCGCCAGCGGGCCGGTCAGCAGCTCAAAGTGATTGCGATGCCGGCGCGCGATTCTGCGTCCGCCATTCAGGGCGTCCTCTCCTTCGTGGACAATCAGGTGGATACGACCACCGGCAGCGTGCTGCTCAAGGCCCGCTTCCCCAATCGCGACGGCGCGCTCTGGCCCGGCGAGTTCGTCGCGATCACGCTCGTCTTGGGGATGCAGAACGACGCGGTCGTCGTGCCGAGTGCGGCGGTGATGCAGGGTCAGCAGGGCACATACGTGTTCGTCGTCAACACCGACGGGACGGCCGCGACACAGCCCGTGACCGTTGAACGCACGCTCGACAGTCTCAGCGTAGTCGCCGGTGTGCCCGCGGGCGCGCTGGTCGTGACCGACGGCCAGCTGCGTTTGACGCCGAATTCCAGGGTTGATATTCGCGGCGGTCCGACGACCGAGTCCGCCGGCGGCGGCGCAGACCCCAGCGCCTCGGGCAGCGGACCGCGGTGAACATCTCCGGGCTGTTCATCCGCCGTCCCGTCGCCACGACGCTGGTGATGTTCGGGATTCTCATGTTCGGGCTGATGGCGTATCGGCTGCTGCCGGTGAGCGACCTCCCCAACGTCGACTTCCCCACGATTACCGTCTCCGCAGGCTTGCCGGGCGCGAGTCCGCAGACGATGGCGGCCGCGGTCGCCACGCCGCTCGAGAAGCAGTTCTCGACGATCGCCGGGATCGACGCGATGACGTCGACCAGCACCATGGGCAGCAGCAACATCACGCTCCAGTTTTCGCTGTCGCGGGAGATCGATGGGGCCGCGCAGGACGTGCAGGCCGCGATCTCCAAAACGTTGCGACAGCTCCCGCCCGGGATGCAGCCCCCGTCCTACAACAAATCGAATCCGGCTGCCTCGCCGATTCTCTTTCTTGCGCTCACATCGGCTACGCTGCCGATGCCCGCGCTCGACGAATACGCCGAGACATTCCTCGCGCAGCGGCTATCGACGGTGAGTGGCGTCGCGCAGGTCCAAGTGTTTGGGTCGAGCAAGTACGCGGTGCGCATTCAGGTCGACCCGAAGGCGCTCGCCGCGCGCGGCATCGGGTTGGACGAAGTCACCGCCGCCGTATCGGCCGGGAATCCCAACCTGCCGACCGGCACCCTCTGGGGCCCGCAGCGCGCGTACACCGTGATGGCCGACGGCTCGATTTCCAGCGCACCGGAATTCCGGCAGCTGGCCGTCGCCTATCAAAACGGTGCACCGGTTCGACTCCAGGACGTCGCACGCGTGCTCGATGACGTCCAGGACTCCCGTACGGCGGGCTGGTATGACGGCAAGCGCGCGATCGTCCTCGCGATTCAGCGGCAGCCGGGCACCAACACCGTCGAGGTGGCCGACGCCGTGAAGGCGATGGTCGCGTCGCTCTCGTCGCAGCTGCCGGCGTCGGTCGAAGTGAATACGCTCTACGACCGCTCGGTCTCGATTCGGCAGTCGGTGAACGACGTCCAGCTGACGTTGCTGGTCACGCTGTGCCTGGTCGTCATGGTCATCTTCCTGTTTCTGAAGAACCTCTCGGCGACCGTCATTCCGAGTCTGGCGCTCCCCTTCTCCATCATCGGCACGTTCACGGTGATGTACCTGATGGGCTACAGTCTCGACAATCTGTCGCTGATGGCGCTCACGCTGTCGGTAGGATTCGTGGTCGACGACGCCATCGTGATGCTTGAGAACATCGTTCGCCACATGGAGAAGGGGAAGCCGGCGATGCAAGCGGCGCTCGACGGCGCGCGCGAGATCGGCTTCACCATTCTCTCGATGACGCTGTCGCTGACCGCGGTGTTCATTCCCGTGCTGCTCATGGGCGGCATCCTCGGCCGCCTGTTCCACGAATTTGCCGTGACGATCGGCGTGGCGATTCTCGTCTCCGGCTTCGTCTCCCTCACGCTCACGCCGATGCTGTGCAGCCGCTTTCTCCGTCCGCCCAAGGAACAGCGGCACGGACGCTGGTATGAGGCCACCGAGCGAGCGTATCAGCGTGGCCTCGCGTGGTACGAACGCTCGCTGGCGTGGGTGATGGACCGGCGCGGCCTGGCGGTGCTGTTCTCGCTCGGGATCCTCGCGGCGACCGGCGTTCTGTACCGCTTCGTGCCCAAAGGGTTCATTCCCACGGAAGACACCGACCAGATCCAGGGCACGACAGAAACGCTGGAAGGCAGCTCGTTCGAAAGCATGCGCGACCATCAGCTGGCGGTTGCCGACATCGTGCGCCGCGACCCGAACGTGGCGCACTTCATGTCGTTCATCGGCGGCGGTACCATGAATCAGGGACGACTGAACATCCGGCTGAAGCCGCGCGGCGAACGGCTCCCCGCCGATCAGGTGATACGCGAGCTCAAGCCGAAGCTCGACGGCGTGCCCGGCATTCAGACCTATCTGCAGCTGCCGGCTTCGCTCCGCATCGGTGGCCGGCCCACGAAGACCCAATACCAGTTCACGCTGCAGAGCGCGGATATCGACGCGCTCTACGACAACGCCGCCAAGCTGGAGCGCGCCTTGCGCGCCCTGCCGACCCTGCAGGACGTCGCGAGTGACCTGCAGATCAAGAATCCGCAGGTGAGCGTGCGCATCGACCGCGATCGCGCCACGAGCTTGGGCGTGACCGTCCAGCAGATCGAGCAGGCGCTGTACGACGCGTACGGCTCTCGCCAGGTCTCGACGATCTACACGCCGAACAACCAGTACTGGGTGATCCTCGAGCTGCTGCCGGAGTATCAGCGGGACCCGTCCGCCCTGCAGCTGCTCTACCTGCGCTCGCAGAAGGGCACCCTGATCCCGCTCACCTCCGTAGCCTCGGCGTCCAACGATGTCGGCCCGTTGAGCGTGAACCACAGCGGGCAGCTCCCCTCGGTGACGCTGTCGTTCAACCTGCCGCCGGGAGTGTCCCTGGGCACGGCGGTCAACGACGTCCAGAAGGCCGCGCGCCAGACGCTGCCCTCGACCATCAGCACGGGTTTCTCCGGCACGGCGCAAGCGTTCCAGTCCAGCCAGCAGGGCCTCTTCTTCCTGCTGCTGCTCGCCATCGTGGTGATCTACATCGTGCTGGGAATTCTGTACGAGAGCTTCATTCACCCGCTGACGATCTTGTCCGGCCTGCCCTTCGCCGGATTCGGCGCGTTGCTGACGCTCTTCATCTTCCGCACCGAGCTGAGTATCTACGCGTTCGTGGGCATCATCATGCTGGTGGGACTCGTGAAGAAGAATGCGATCATGATGATCGACTTCGCACTCGAGGCGGAGCGCACGGAGGGCAAGTCCCCGCGGGAGGCGATCATCGAGGCGTGCAGCGTGCGCTTCCGGCCCATCATGATGACCACGATGGCGGCTTTGATGGGAACGCTGCCGATCGCGATTGGTTTGGGTGCCGGCGGTGAGTCGCGGCGGCCGCTGGGTCTTGCGGTGGTCGGAGGGTTGGCCTTCTCTCAGATCATCACGCTCTACGTCACGCCGGTCGTCTACACATATCTCGACGCCGTGCAACATCGCTTCGGGCGCCGGGCGAAGCGCCCGGTCGAGGAGCCCGCAGCCGCCGACTGAGCTATGGCTTCGGAATCGCGTCGACCCGGACGTTGGCGGTGATGCCGCTCCCGATGACGAACTGGTAGGTCCCTACGCGCACGGCCTTGAGCGTCACGACGACGGCGGAGTCGGCTGACTCGAGGTTGACCAGCTGCAGATCCTGTTGCCGCACGTTGAGCCGGGCCCGACCCGCCCGCAGCGCCTGACCGAGGCCGTCAATCGACGTCTCGTTCCCGTACAAGTCGCGAGCCCGCAGACGCAAGACGAACGGCACACCTACCTGCACCACGATCGCCCGCCCGTTGATCAACTCCCCATTGCGGTCGAGGATCAGCGAGTCGATCGGACCCGGTTCGGCCCGCAACGTCACGACGCGCTCGACGGAGTCGATGGTCGCAAATACGGCCGCCTCACCGGCGCGGACACCCATCACCACATCCAGGCGGACCCGACCCATCGAGTCGAGCACCGCGATTTCTGGCGTGACACGCGCATTGAGGGCACGGAATCGGACGGTGCGGCCCGCGGCCGGCGTCCCCTGAACCGTGCGCGCGCGGAAGATCAACGAGTCGCCCAGCGGATTGCCGACCGGACTGTACGGCGACGCGATCGGGAGAAAGCCGGTGTTGACGCCCGAGAGGCCGGCGGGTGCCGAGATCTCCAGGTCGATGGGGGCCAGCCCACGCACACGGAATTGGACGGTGCCGCCGCGTGAGACCGCGGTCGACAGGAGCGTGAACGTGGCGCGTCCCGCGGAATCCGTGACTCCGCTGAGCGGTACGCGGATGCCGCCATTCAGATCCACGGGCTCGCCCGACACCGGATTCCCGAGCGAGTCCGTGACCGCGGCGACCAGGGTCGCGGTCGAGTCAGTGCCACGGAACGCGACATAGTCGGGCGTCACACGCAGGCGGTTGGGCCGCGCCGATCTGACGGACAGCAGCACCCCGGGTTGGCCGGGCAACGTCGCGCCGGTGCCGGTGCGGATTTCGAACTGATGCGTACCCACGCGGGAGACGGCCGGGAGCCGGAACACCGCGATGCCGCTGTCGTCGGTCACCGCGGAGGCATCGCGCGGCAGACCAAGCGCCGTCGTTCCGCGCAGCGCCAGCGTGGTGCGCCGGAGCGGCGTACGTCCGCGGCTCAGACGAACTCGCACGCTTGGCGCGGCTCCCGCGATCATCACGATCTCGGCGGGCTGCGCGACGGCGGTGATGGGCTGAAGAGCCTCGTCGCGCACCGCAGTGTTGCCGGCAGACGTGGTCGTGCGACGCGTGTCGCATGCGGCGGCGCTGGCGATCACCTCACCACCGGCGCCCGCGCTCCGCAGATCGGCCCAGTCCCGCTCCGTAGGACGAAACGTGAGACAGCTGCGGCGCACGACATCCGCCACCTCGGTCTGCGCAAAGAGCGGGTTCGTGAGCAGCCGGATCAGCTCGGTCTTGTCGAGCGGCGGGGGCGACTGCGCGGCCAGCGGTGCGACGAACGACGCGAGGACGAAAACCCCGAGGCCGGATCGCACGCTACGGCCGGGCACAAGACGAACGTTCGAACCGCACTTCCACCGCCCGCACATCCGCATACAGGCTCTTGTCGCGAGCGTCGCGCGCGGGATCCGAAGCCGCCATCAGGTCCTTGCGTGCCATGTTGTACGCCAGCCATCCATCTTCCACCTGCTGGAGACCACGCGCCAACGCGGGGCACCCCATCCGGCGTGTATCGAACATGCGGACCCGCATGTCAAACGCGGACAACGCGAGCGCCAGCGTGTCGGCCCGGCGGTCCAACACAGCCGTGTCGTTCACTGGCGAGCCCGGTGCGGAATCGGCGCCGGCCCGACTGCCGAGCGCACCCGGGCGAGATCCGATGAGCCCGTAGATCGCGGTCACCAGTACCGCACCGGCAAGGGCGCTCGCGACATACGCCACGGGGCGCGTGAAACGCTGGAGACCACGCGGTTTTTGCGGCGGCTGCGGCGCATCATCCGGATCCATTTCGGGGAAGAGCACCGCACGGACCTCCCGGCCGGTCGCACTTGGGGGCGCGGACGACGGGAACCGGCCGGCGGGCTCGAAAGCCTGCGCGGCGACCGGTCGTACTCCGAGGCTCGGACTCGACTCCGACATGGCGTCCACTGTTGCGAAGCGGCCGCAAGTCCCGTACCCTGCAAATCGCCGGTCCGCTACGGGATGCTTGGCTCCTCGCTGGCTTGTCGCTCTGGGACCTGTAGCAGCTCTGCTACACTCGTTCGAGGCCGCTCATTCGAGTCCGGTATCTTTGAACCTGTGAGCGCGATGCACCTGGCATCCATCAGTCGCCGCCGCGGCGACGACGACGCGTTTCCGTTCACCGTCCCCGCCATCCGGTCATTGGATCGGCTCCAGCTGGACGCCTGGGTGACGTTCTTCGTCGGCGAGAACGGATCCGGAAAATCGACCCTGCTCGAGGGCATCGCGGCCGCCGC
>WNFU01017985.1_pt1 | contig 11093 bp, 8 predicted proteins | sample 5400121 | NCBI WGS metagenome assembly WNFU01 (sample SAMN13153360, study PRJNA577476) | soil metagenome | isolation source: 100 cm soil or saprolite under grassland replicate 1 | place: USA:California | collected 2016-06-15
CGGCTTCGATTACGTCCGTCCCAAGCGGGATCTGCACTCGGCCTGGCGGCCGATCTGCGTGTCGTCCTTAAGAAGGAGAGGCGCCCGGCTGCACGACGCCGGACTCGTACGCAAGGACGACCGCCTGCACGCGGTCGCGCAGGTTCAGCTTCATCAGCACGTGCGCGACGTGCGTCTTCACGGTTGTCTCGCTCACGAAGAGCTCCTTCGCGATCTCTGCGTTCGAGAGCCCGCGCGCGATCAGCTGCAGCACCTCGAGCTCGCGCGCGGTGAGCTCGTCGAGCGCGGTCGGCCGCTCCGTTTGCGCTGGGCCGGAGCGAACGAACTCCTCGATCAGTCGGCGCGTGATCGACGGCGCGAGGAGAGCGTCGCCGTTTCCCACCGAGCGGATCCCGTCGACGAGCTGCTCCGGCGGCACGTCCTTGAGCAGGAAGCCGCTCGCGCCGGCCCGGAGAGCGTCGTAGACGTACTCGTCCATGTCGAAGGTGGTCAGCATCACGACCTTCGTCTCCACCGCGCCGTTGCTAAGCAGCCGCCGCGTCGCCTCGATGCCGTCGAGCTCGGGCATGCGCACGTCCATCAAGACGACGTCGTCCGGTGCGAGCCGCTGACCTTCGGCGATCGCCTCGAGCCCATCCGCCGCTTCGCCCACGACTTCGATGTCCTGTTCGGCTTCGAGGATCATGCGGAAGCCCGCTCGCACGAGCGCCTGATCGTCGACGATCAAGACGCGGAGGCTCATTCGAGAGTCACCGGCAGGCGCGCCCGCAATTCATAGCCGCCCTTTGACCGTGGCCCCGCCGCGAGCTCTCCGCCGATGACGGCGACTCGCTCGCGCATCCCCACGAGACCGTGCCCTCCGCCGTCGCCCTTTCCGTCGCCGTTGCCGTCGTCGCGCACGACGAGCTCGACAGAGCCGTCGGCGTAGCGGACGTGGACCTCGGCTTGGGTGGCACGCGAGTGCTTGAGGGCGTTCGTGAGCCCCTCCTGCACGACCCGGTAGGCGGTCAGGTCGATGCCGGCCGGCAAGGGTGAGGCGTCGCCCTCGACCGTGAGCCGAGTCGGTAGCCCGGCTTCACGCGTCTGCTGGACGAGCTTGTCCACGTGCTCGAGGCTCGGCTGCGGGGCGAGGGCCGGTGCGTCCTCGGGCCGCCTCAGGACGCCGACGAGCCTGCGCATCTCCGCGAGCGCGGCGCGGCCCGTCTCCTCGACCGTGATCAGCGCCTCGCGCTCGCGTTCCTGGTCCTCACGGAGCAGCCGGCGCACCGCGGAGGCCTGCACGGTCATCACGCTCACCGAGTGCCCGACGATGTCGTGCAGCTCGCGTGCGATTCGCGCGCGCTCCTCGGCAACGGCTGCGCGGGCCTCCGCCTCGCGCCCGAGCTCCAGCATCTCGGCGCGCTCGATCGCGCTGGCCGCCGTCTTGAGCTGGCTGCCGATCGCGAGGCCCGCGAGCCACGCAAGCCCGAAGGTGAACGCGATCCAGCCGATTTCGCTGTAGCCCTGCCTCGGATCGTTGTAGACGACGAACGACGCCGCGCCGATAGCGATGCCGAGGCCGATTGGAGACCGCTCCCGCTCGAAGAGCAGGCCGAACAGGAACGTGGCGGCCAGCACGCCGAGGAAGTTGCCGAACGTGTACGTGGCGAGCGTCCCGTTCCACAGGGATCCGGCAACGCCGATCGCGAAGACCGCGACGGGGGTCCCGAAGGGGAAGCGGCGTCGCGCGAGGAGAGGCAGGACGAACAGCGCAGCCCACGCTGTCATCAGCCACGTCGTCCCGTGAAGGTGCTGATCCTTGTTCTCGTTCAGCCGGAAGGCAACCTCGACCGCCGCGAGGATCGCGATGCCGACGACGCCGAGGTCGAACCAGTACCGCCGCCACAGGTTCCACACGACCTTGATCACGCATTGAAAGTAGCCCAAGCCTGTGCGAAACGCATCGGCCGCGGGGACGACGCACGAATCCTCCTCGAGGACGAGTCCGAATCCGGCCTCCGGGCGACGCTTTCGGAGTTCCGTCCGGAGACGATGGTCGCCTGAACCCGACGAAAGGAATCCCGAAATGAACGCAGCAATTGCGACCGCGCTCACCGACGAGCGCGTCCTCCACAAGCAGGACGCACCGGTCGTGGTCGCCGCGCGCGACCTCGTCCGCCGCTACGGCGCGGGCGACACCGCCGTCGATGCGCTGCGCGGCGTCTCGCTCGAGATCGCCGCGGGCGAGCTGACCGCGGTCATGGGCCCGTCAGGCTCCGGCAAGTCGACACTCATGCACATCCTCGCCGGCCTGGATCAGCCGACCGGCGGCACCGTGGAGATCGCCGGACGGGAGATCACCACGCTCGGCGACAACGAGCTGACGAAGCTGCGCCGCGAGCACATCGGCTTCGTCTTCCAGTTCTTCAACTTGCTGCCGATGCTGAACGCGGAGGAGAACGTCGTCCTCCCGTTGTCGATCGCCGGCACGAAGCTGGACAAGCACTGGCTCGAGCAACTACTCGCCGACGTAGGGCTCGAGGACCGGCGCTCGCACCGCCCGTCCGAGCTCTCCGGCGGCCAGCAGCAGCGCGTCGCGCTCGCACGGGCCCTCGTCACACAGCCGACCGTGCTCTTCGCGGACGAGCCGACCGGCAACCTCGACTCCACGACGAGCGGTGAGATCCTCGAGTTGCTGCGTGCATCGGTCACGTCACGCGGTCAGACGACCGTGATGGTCACGCACGACCCGCGCGCGGCGACGATCGCCGATCGCGTTCTCTTCCTCGCGGACGGCGTGATCGTGCGCGAGCTGTCCAGCTCCTCGCAGCACGACATCCTCGAGGTGCTGAAGGAGGTGCAGGCGGCATGAGGCGCGTCGCTCTCAAGGGTCTCGCGTGGCGGAAGATCCGCGGCGTCCTGACCGCCCTTTCGATCGTGCTCGGCGTTGCGATGGTCAGCGGCGCGTTCGTCCTCACCGACACGATGAAGAAGGCCGCCGACAACCTCGAGAAGAGTTCCTACGCGGGAATCGACGGTGTCGTCACCGGAACGGCGAGCTTCCATGACGACAACAGCTGGCAGAAGACGCCGTCGATCTCGCAGAAGCTCGTGAGCAAGGTGCGGCGTGTGCCGCAGGTCGCCGCCGCCGCCGGCACCGTCCTCGACCAGGCGAAGCTCGTGAACGCAAAAGGAGAGGTGATCGGGCAGCCGCCGAACTTCGCCGTCGGCATCGACGCGAAAGCGCCGGGCGCCGATCGCGTGAACCCGCTTACGCTCGGTTCCGGACGCTGGGCCACGCGTCCCGGCGAGGTCGCGATCGACACCGGAACGGCGAAGCGCGAGCACCTGAGCATCGGCGACTCGGTCGGCGTCGTCGCCACCGGGCCTGTGCGTGCATTCACCATCGTCGGGCTCGTCAAGTACGGAAACGTCGATTCGCTCGGCGCGGCGACCGTTGCCGCCTTCGACCTGAGCACCGCTCAGGCGCTGTTCGACAAGCGAGGCGAGGTGGACCAGATCTCGCTCGAGAGCCGGCCCGGCGTCACGCCGGCCGCGGCGCGTCAGGCGGTCGCCGGCGCTCTCACAGCGACGTTTACGCAGGTACAGACCGCAGACGAGGCCGACCCGTTCGACTTCAAGGGTCTCAAGAGCTTCGTCACCTTCATCAAGGTCTTCCTGCTCGCCTTCGCCGGCATCGCGCTCTTCGTCGGCGCCTTCATCATCTTCAACACGTTCTCGATCACCGTGGCGCAGCGGACGCGAGAGTTCGCGCTGCTGCGGACGATCGGCGCGTCACGTCGCCAGATCCTGCGCTCGGTCGTGCTCGAGGCATTCGTGATCGGCCTCGCCGCAACGGCTGTCGGCGCCGCCTTCGGCGTGCTCATCGCGAAGCTCCTGGACTCGGTCATGAAGATGGCCGAGATCGACCTGCCCCAGGCAGGCACGGTCTTCGCGCTCCGCACGGTGCTCGTGAGCCTGCTCGTCGGCGTCGTCGTCACGGTCGTCGCCGGCCTCATCCCGGCGGTGCGCGCGACGCGCGTGCCTCCCGTCGCGGTGCTGCGCGAGGGCGCAACGACACCGAAGTCGCGCCTATCACCCCTCACCTCGTTCGTCGCTCTCGTCTTGATTGGAGGCGGCTTCGCGTCGTTCGTGTACGGCATGTTCTCGCACGGCGGCCCCGCGGTCGTGCACGTGCTCGCGTCCGCAGCCGGCACGCTGGGCATGTTCGTCGGCGTGGCGTTGATCGCACCTCGACTCGTGCGGCCGATCGCCTGGGTGGTCGGAGCCCCGGCCGCTCGCTTCGGCGGAGCTCCGGGACGACTGGCGCGCGAGAACGCCACTCGCAATCCCGGGCGCACGGCGGTGACGGCGTCCGCGCTGATGATCGGGCTCGCGCTGGTCACGTTCGTGACCGTCCTCGCCCAGGGGATTCGCAGCTCCTGGGGCTCGACGGTGAGGAAGCAGGTCTCGGCGGACTACATCCTGACGACGAGCTCCGGCTGGGACTCGTTCTCCCCCGCAGCCGCTGCGCTCGGCGCCGACGGTGCCGTCGTCCTCAAGAGCTTCGCCAAGGATCACCATCTGCGCGTCGGCGACGACCTCACCGTCGAGACGGCTGACGGGAACGTCGGCCTCCTCGTCGTCCGCGGCATCCACAAGCCGGCCGGTCTCGATTCGCTGCTCGGCAGCATCGCGATCTCGAACCGCGCGTACGGGACGCTCTTCCCGCGTCCGAGAAACACGATGGCATTCGTCGCGACGACGGACGGCGCGTCTCGTTCCCGGCTCGAGGCGGTGCTCAACCGCTACCCAGATGTGACGCTCAACACCGAGTCCGAGTTCGTGCAGGACCAGAACGCGTGGATCGACAAGATGCTGAAGCTGCTGTATGTGCTGCTCGGCTTGTCCGTGCTCGTCAGCCTCTTCGGCATCGTCAACACGCTCGTGCTCTCGATTGTCGAGCGAACGCGCGAGCTCGGCGCCCTCCGGGCCGTCGGGATGACGAGACGTCAGATGCGGAGGATGATCCGGCACGAGAGCGTGATCACGGCGCTGATCGGCACCACGATGGGCATCGTGCTCGGCATCGGGCTGGCGGCGCTCGTCATCCGGCGGCTCTCCGACTACTCGGTCTCGACCGGCGGCGACGGCATGCACCTGGCAGTTCCGATCCTCTCGCTCGCCGTCTTCGCGATCGTGGCGGTCTGCGCGGGAATCCTCGCGGCGGTCCTGCCCGCTCGGCGAGCGGGCAAGTTGAACGTGCTCCAAGCACTCCAGTACGAGTAGCGCTCTGGGAAGGGGGTGGCTCGGGCCGCCCCCTTCGGCTTTCCGCCAAGAGGGCTACGATCCGCTGGTGGCGGAGCAGATCGTGGGGCCCTCGGTCGACGAGCTCCTCCGCGAGCAGCAGGAGGAGCTCGCGCGTCTGGGAACGCTGGTCGAGGCGGCCGGGCGGCTGCTGGGGACGTTGGACCTGGAGACCGTCCTTCCAAATGTGCTCGCACTTGCCCAGGCGACGCTCGAGGCGGACGCGTACGCGATCTGGCGCCGGGACCCTGTGGACGGCAGGTGGTCGCTGCAGGCGAGCTCCGGGCTGTCGCCCGAGTACCTCTCCGCTGCGCCGGAAGCGATCGAGGGCAATCGGAGTGTGGTCTCGTTCGAGGGGCCGATCGTGGCGAGCGACATCGCCGCGACCAACTGGCTGACGAGCGAGCACAAGGAAGCGCATGCGGCCGAGGGCACGCGCGCCCTCCTCGCCATGCCGCTGCGTCACTGGGACGAGGTGATCGGGACGCTCGTGTTCTACTCGCGCCGCCCGCGGACCTTCGACGAGGCCGAGCTGCGGCAGGCCAAGGCCGTGGCGAGCCTCGCCGCCGCCGCGCTCGGGACGGTTGCGGTCTACGAGGAGCAGGCGCGGCTGGCGGAGAACCGCCGGGTGATCTCCGAGGCGAGCGAGCAACTCGCCTCCTCGCTCGACTACGAGACGACCCTCTCGAACGTCGCGGCGCTCGTCGTGCCGGCACTGGCCGACTGGTGCGTGGTCGACATCGTCGGCGAAGACGGCTCGATTCAGCGCCTCGCGGTCGCGCACTCGGATCCGGCGAAGACCGAGCGCGCCAGGGGGCTGATCGAGAAGCTGCCGATCGATCCCGACGCGCAGAGGGGCGTACCCGCAGTGATCCGAACGCAGCAACCGGAGGTGACGCCGGAGATCTCCGACGAGGACCTCGAGGAGCGGTTCGCCGATCGCCCCGGCCTGCTCGCGGAGCTGCGCAGCCTCGGTCTCCGGAGTTCGATGACGGTTCCGCTCGTGGTGCGCAGGCGCGCGGTCGGCGCGATCACATTCGTCGCCGCGGAGTCGAGACGCCGCTACGGCGACGCAGACCTCTCGATCGCGACCGATCTGGCGCGGCGCGCGGCGACCGCCGTCGACAATGCGCTGCTGTACCGCGAGGCGCTGGTCAAGGAAAGCCAGGTCCGCTTCTTGGCTGAGGCGGGAAACGTGCTCAGCGAGCTCCTCGACTACGAGGCGACGATCGAAGCTCTTGCGCGCCTCGCGGTTCCACGCGTCGCCGACTGGTGCATCGTCGACGTCATCGACGGCGCAGAGATCCGCCGAGCTGCGGTTGCCGCGGACGACGAGGAGAAGCAGTTGGCGCTCAACGAGCTCCGCACGTTCTATCCACCGACCTGGGACTCGCCGCAACCGGCCGCGCGTGCACTGCGCGAGGGTGCGCCCGTGATCATCGAGGAGTTCGAAGGCGACAAGCTCGAGGAGACCGTGATCGACGAGCGGCACCTTCGGATCATGCAGACGCTCGACCCCCACTCCGCCGTCGCCATGCCGCTCCTGGCGCGAGGCGAGAAGGTCGGCGCGATCACGTTCGCGTGGTCGCAGACTCGGCGCCGCTACAGCGAGCGCGACCTGCCGCTGATGGAAGATCTCGCGTCACGTGCCGCGCTCGCCGTCGACAACGCGCGCCTGTACGCGCGCGAGCGCGCGACCGGCGACCAGCTCGCCTTCCTTGCGGAGATGAGCTCGTTGCTCGCCTCGTCGCTCGATTACGAGACGACGCTGGCAAACGTGGCGCAGCTGATCGTCCCGCAGTTCGCCGATTGGTGCACTGTCGACATCGTCGCGGAGGACGGCCTGATCGAGCGCATCGCCGTCGTGCACCAGGATCCGGCGAAGGCCGGCTGGGCCGAGCGGCTGCGCGAGCTTCATCCACCTGATCCGGACGAGCAGGAGGGCGCCGCACGCGTGATCAGGACGGGTGAGCCCATGCTCTACCGGCGTATCACGGACCGGCTGCTTCAGTCGAGTGCCCCCGGGCCCGACAACCTGCGTGTTCTGCGAGAGCTCGGCATGGCGTCGGCGATGGTCGTGCCGATGAAGGCGCGCGGCCGCACGCTCGGCTCGTTGATGCTGGTCTCCTCCGACCCGAAGCGGCTCTACGATGACGACGCGCTGACCTTCGCGGAGCATCTGGGGCGCCGCTCCGCAACGGCCGTCGACAACGCGCTCATCTACCGCCGTTCCGAACAGCGCGCGCAGGCGGCGCGTGCACTCGCGTTCGTCGGCGACGGCGTGCTGCTCGTCGACGAGGACGGCGTCGTGGGCATCTGGAACGCCGCGGCGGAGGTGATCACGGGCCTGCCCGAGCGCGACGTCGTCGGTCGGCGCGTCGACGAGGCAGTGCCCGGCTGGGCCGCGATCGAGGCACACGTCCCCGTTGTCGCCGGCCCCGGGACGCCGCGTGCCGAGACGGTTCCCGTCGAGCTCCCCCGTGGCGAGCGCTGGCTCTCCATCTCCGGTGTGTCGCTTCCGGGCGGAACCGTCTACGCGTTTCGCGACCTCACCGAGGAACGGCGCGTCGAACGCTTGAAGAGCGAGTTCGTGTCCACGATCTCGCACGAGCTGCGAACGCCGCTGGCCGCCATCTACGGCGCCGCGCTCACGCTCCGGCGCGCCGAGCCTGCGCTGGAGGCGCAGAGGGAAGGTCTGCTGGACGTCGTCGCCGCCGAGTCGGAGCGTCTGGCGCGCATCGTCAACGACATTCTCTGGGTGAGCCGGGTGGAGTCGGGGACGTTGCACGTGGCCGTCGAGCGCTGCGATGCCGCTGAGCTCGCGTCCGCGGTGGCGGCCGCCGCACAGGCCCATCTGCCCGCGAACCTGACGCTCTCGCTCGACGTCGAGCCGGACGTTCCGGCCGTCGCTGCCGATGCGGACAAGGTCCGCCAGATCCTCACGAACCTGCTCGACAACGCCGTCAAGTACTCGCCGGACGGCGGCGCAATTCGGGTGGGCATTGCGCGTCACGACGCATTCGTCCGCTTCTCGGTCAGCGACGAAGGTCTCGGCGTGCCCGCGCCGGAGCACGCCCGGATCTTCGAGAAGTTCTACCGCCTCGACCCCGAGCTGACGCGAGGCGTCGGCGGGACCGGACTCGGCCTCTACATCTCCCGCGAGCTGATCCGCAGAATGAACGGCCGCATCAGCATCAGGTCGGACGAAGGTTTGGGCTCGACGTTCACCGTCGAGTTGCCCGTCGCGCGCTAACGGCGCGCTTCGCGCTTCGGCCGAAAATGCTTCGCATTTTCGGCCGGGTAGACCGTCAGGCGCGCTTCGCGCGCGTGACCTTTGGAGGCGGCCGTCGGGAGAGCTGCTTCGGCGGAGGTCGGTTTCGGCGCGGCTCGGCCGCGCGGAGCTGCTGGCCGTGGTCGAAGTGTTGCCACGCGGCAGCTCGTCGCAGTTCCTGCAGGCGCAGACGTCGGGTTTTCGTGCGCTGCTCTGTGCCCGCCGCGGCGAGACGGAAGAGGCAGAGCGACGCTTCAAGCGCGCGACCGGGCTCTTCCGCGAGCTGGCGCTCGTCTTCTACCTGGGAGTCGCTCTGCTCGAGTACGGCGAATCGCTCGTCGGCCAGAACCGCTCCGGAGAAGCCGAGCCGTTGCTGGCCGAGGCGCGCGCGACCTTCGAGCGGCTCGGGGCGATCCCGTGGCTCGATCGCGCCGGAGAGGCAGCTTCCAGCGGCCGCAAGCACGAACGCTGACCGGAAGCTCCTAGTACACAAACGTGCGCGAGCAGCGCGGCCAGGCCGCGCTGCTCGCGTCCTCAACCCCTAATAACCCGTCGGGCCTTCGTCGACGTACGTCCGTCTGCGCGCGGGTCCGCCGAAGCCGCCCCACGACGACCAGAAGATCATCGAGATGACGAGGCCGACGATTCCGACAATCAGCAGGATCACGCCGACCGTGTGGATGCTCACGCCGGTGACGGTCGCGGTGACCGCCCACGTGAGGATCGCACCGGCTGCGATGAGAAGAATGCTGACACCGACACCCATTGAGGTCCTCCTTCGAGTTTGGAGCGCGCCGGGAGACCTGCTCCGGCGGCTCGCTACTAGAACGAACGGAACGCCTCCCGGGTTACGCGGCAGAGGCGGCAGTGCCTCGCCGTGACGCGATAATCTCGCGAGCCAATGCGCCGGGGTGCGATCGTCCAGCTCACGCTGCTTGCCCTGATCGTGGGCGGTTTGACGACCTGGGTCGCGCTGTACCCGGTCTGGCTGCCTCCGACGGCGTCCGAGCAGGCCGACCGGATCGACTTCACCTTCTGGTACGTGACGGTCATCTGTATTGCGATCTACGCGATCGTGATCGCTGCGCTCGTGTACTCCGCTTGGAAGTTCCGCGTAGGACCCGACGACGACTCCGACGGTGCACCGATCCACGGCCATACCGGGCTCGAGATCGGCTGGACGGCAATCCCGTTCGTGCTCGTGACCTCGATGGCGATCGTCTCGGCGATCGTTCTCGCCCGGAACGACCGCACCGGCTCGAACCCGCTCAAGGTCGATGTCACCGCGCAGCAGTTCGCGTGGACGTTCAAGTACCCGGATCAGCACGGGCTCACGTCGAACGTGCTGAGACTGCCCATCGGTCGCCCCGCCCGGTTCACGCTGCGCGCGCTCGACGTGCTGCACTCCTTCTGGGTGCCCGAGTTCGGCCAGAAGCAGGACGCCGTGCCGGGGACGACCACGCAGGTCACAGTGACGCCGAACAGGTTGGGCACCTACCCGATCATCTGCACGGAGCTCTGCGGCCTCGGCCACGCCGTCATGCGCTCGACCGTGATCGTCATGCCGAAGGACGAGTTCGAGGCTTGGGTCAGCAAGTCGGGAAAGGCTGTGGGTGGCGGCGGCGGTGGAACGGCCGCCGGGAAAGCCGTGTTCGTGAACAACGGCTGCGGCTCGTGTCACACGCTGAAGGCCGCGAACAGCACCGGAAAGGTCGGCCCCGACCTCGATAAGCTGCCCGACTACGCGCAGCAGGCGGGGAAGCCGCTCGAGCAATTCGTCCACGAGTCGATCGTGAATCCAGACGCATACATCGAGAAGGGCTACCCGGCAAACGTCATGCCGAAGAACTTCGCGTCGCTGCCGAAGGATCAGCTGGACGCGCTCGTGAAATATCTCGTCGCGTCTTCCAAGGGAGCCAAGTGACGCACGTCGAGACGAACGGTCACGCGGTGCACGCCCTGCACGCGCCGGCGCCGCCGCCGACGGGCTGGCGTCGCTTCACCGCCGCCGGCTGGCTGCGCGTGCTCTGGATGATGCCGCTCTTCTTCGGCATCGGCCTCGGCATCGTCCTGGCTCTCCGCGCGATCGCCGGCTGGGACCCGTTGTGGGAGTGGAACACGATCGTTGTCGTCGCGTTCCTGACGACGATGCCGATCGGCTTCCTCGCGGGCCTCGGCGCGTTCGACTACTGGGTCTATTACGCCCTCGGCGGCGAGACGCGCCCGGAGGACCACTCGGGGCACGGCGCGCGCAGCTGGAAGGACTACTTTCGCGTCAACACCGACCACAAGGTGATCGGTGTGCAGTACCTCTCGACGACGTTCTTCTTCTTCATCGTCGGAGGGCTCGCCGCGATGATCGTGCGCGCGGAGCTCGCGCGGCCCGGCATGCAGCTCACCGACAACCAGGGCTTCAACGGCTTCTTCACCGTCCACGCGACGCTGATGATCTTCCTCTTCATCATCCCGGCGTTCGCGGGGCTCGCGAACTACGTCGTGCCGCTGATGCTCGGCGCGCCGGACATGGCGTTCCCGC
>WNFU01009354.1_pt1 | contig 11088 bp, 8 predicted proteins | sample 5400121 | NCBI WGS metagenome assembly WNFU01 (sample SAMN13153360, study PRJNA577476) | soil metagenome | isolation source: 100 cm soil or saprolite under grassland replicate 1 | place: USA:California | collected 2016-06-15
AGCCACGTCTCGCCGCTGGCGCGGTGGGTGTCCGCGCCGAGGAAGCGCGGTCGTGACTCCGGCCAAAACCGCAACACCTGCCGATAGACCTCCGCCTCGTAAGCCACGCCGCCGCGATGGCCAAACGCATTGTGAGTTCGCCCGCCCTCATATTTTATGAACACACGCCGGGCGCGATCGTCGCGCCAGCGCAGGGTGACAATCTCGTTGGGAAACGTGCTCATCATGCGGGGCAAGCTCCGGTCGAGAATGACCACCGGCTGGTCCAAAGAGACGCCGCCACCCAGGGCGGCCGTGAGGCGAGCCGCCAGGGTTTGCAAGTCGGGCAACAGTGCGGGCGGCGTTTTCACAGCGGTGTTCGCTCCGTCAGGGCCGCACCGGCCTCGCGGACGGTTGCTGGGAGGTCTCAGGAAGCACGGGCGCCAGATCATGAAACCACTGCTCCACTTCCGCCAACTCATCGAAGGCCCACTCAGCGCGTTCGGTGACGAGTGCGATGGCCGGCCAAAGGATTCGATTGGCAAATCTCGCGCACTCGGCGGTCTCGAAGAGCAGATTCAAGTCCTTCACCGCCGGCAGGCGCCAGCCGGATTGCGCCACCGCTTCACGGTACAGCTCCAGAATCCAGGTCCGGCACGGCCTCGGAAAGCGGAGCAGGAACGTCGAAAGATCGTAACTGGCTGGTCCGACCGCAGCATGGTCCCAATCAATCAGCCGCGCATGATACCCGCGGGCGGAGGGAATCACAAACGTGTTTGTGGTCCACAGGTCACCGTGCAGGAGCGTTTCCGGTCCGCCGAGGTCCGCCAAAGCCTCGGCGCGTGCCGGCTCGTCCTCGAGCAGCCTTTGCATCCGCTCCAAAAGACGGTCCCGCAACGCCTCGTGGCCGGCAGACAGAGCGACCGCCGGCGGCCGCAGCGCTTCGAGTCCACGAATGGCGTCCCGGACATTGGAATGGTAGAAGTGGATTCCCAGGTCACCGCCAAACAGACGGCACTCCGGCAGCAACGGATGCTCGGCGAACCGGGTGTGAATCTGGGCAATCAATTCGATGGCGGCCTGCGTGGGCCCGGTCTCCGGCACGTTGGCGTCCAGCGCCCAATCGCCCAGGTCTTCATAAACGTGCCACACGCACTGGCCGTTGCGTTCGGCCGCGGCGCCGAGCAATTGGGGAGCGCGGTCTGCTAAACCGGCCGCGGGTAGCCAGCGTGTGATGACCAGATGATTGCGGCGCGCGACGGTCGGTTCCAGGCGCTTGACCACCAGCGAGCGCACCGCTCCGTTGGTATCGAACTGCAAACGGTACACCCGGGGCACGCGCGGGTTCAGCCGCTGCTGATTGACCACGCGGCCACTCGCGGCGTCTGCGCCCAACAATTCCCGCAACAGATCACTAAGCTCGGCCACGCCGACCGGGCTGGTTTCATCAATCAACTTGTTCAGGCCCTCAACCATATTGTCACCGTCGCCCATTCGGCTCGCCATTGAAAGAGTGAGCCACCGGGTCCAATTCAGATTGACGAATTAGACCAAGTCGAGCGCGCGCAACGCATTGGCCAGGCGAGTTTGAAAGCTGACCAAGCTGGGCACGCTATGCACGGCCGATTGAAATGCAAGATTCAGACTCTCCCACTGCAAACCGGCGAGCGAGCGGAAAACAATCCCGACCTGCTTCAGACGCTCAAGATCCGCCAGCTCCAGCGCAGGCCATTGCGCGCCCACCACGGTTCGATAGAGCAAGAGTTCCGGACATTTCACCAGATCCGCCACCGGCGGGCCCCAACCCGCCGTTTCCCAGTCGAACGGCAGCAGAATCAACCCGTCGGGCGTGCGGCGCACGCGAAGGTTCTTTTCGGAAAAGTCCCCATGAACGAACGTCGGCGGGATCTCGTTGCAGAACCGCTCGAGCTGCGGCCAGATCGATTCCACGAAATTGCATTGCGTGTTGATGCACCGCAGTGTGGCCACACCCTCTTCCGTCAGAGCAGGGTTGCCCAGATTGCACTGAATCGTGTCGCGCGCCCACCTCAAATGCTCCAGATAATGGCGCGGCCCGCGGTCCGGCAGTCCTGTCGCGCCGTCGGTGCGCTGCCCGGCGGTGTGCATCAGCCCCAGCCACCGCGAGGCCAGCGCGCCGTGCTCCGGCACCGACAGCGAGTACAACTCCGGTCCGGCATCTTCGAGGAACAGCCAGAGAAATCGCGAATCGCGATCCTTCACGCAGCCGTAGTACCGCAATCCGGAAATCGGCAAACGCGGAAGGACATCCTCGTAAATGGTCTGCTCGACCTGTGCGGTTTCAGCCAGGCACCGCTTGGCGATCACGGCCGATCGTTCCGGCCCGACACCGACGATCCGGTAGATGGCGGACTTGTTCTTTTGTTTCAGGATTTGGACGGCTTCCGGTTCAATCCTCGGTGGCTGAAGCTGGTTCCAAAGTTGCACCGCCGGATGCTCCAGCAGATCGGTTCCGGTAAATTCGATTGCGGCGGCTTTAGCCATTGGGGTTTTCCTCCGCGTCGGTTTCGGTGCCGCCGTGGAACACGAATGCCTTTCGGGGAACGGAGGATTGGGCCGACGCCATCTCCACCAGGCGCCCGTGCTCGATCCGCAGAATGAAGCGGCAGTGCCGCAGCGTGCTCGAGCGGTGCGCGATGACGAATGTGGTCCGGCCGCGGGCGAGCCGCTCCATGGCCTCCACAATGGCCGCCTCGGTTTTGATGTCCACCGAGCTGGTCGGCTCGTCCAGAATGAGGATGGGCGCGTCCTTTAGAAACGCACGCGCAATTGAAATGCGTTGCCGTTCTCCGCCGGAAAGACGCAGGCCGCGTTCTCCCACCAGCGTTTCGTAACCTTGCGGCAGCCGGACAACGAAGTCATGCGCGTTGGCCGCCTTGGCTGCCAGAACGATCTCCGCTTCGCTCGCGCCCGGCCGCGCATAAGCAATATTCTCCGCGATGCTGGTGGAGAAAAGCAGCGGCTCCTGAAGAACGATGGCGAATTGGTTGCGGAGGTCGGCCAGCTTGTAATCGCGTAGATCAACCCCATCGAGCAAAATCTCCCCCGCAGTCGGATCGTAGAAACGCGTCAGCAGATTGACGAGTGTGGTCTTGCCCGCTCCGGTGGCGCCCACTATCCCCAGACAGGTGCCCGGCTGGATGGCGAAACGGATCTCGTGCAGAACGGGTCGATCCTGCTCGTAGCCAAAGGACACCCGGCGGAATTCCATGATCCCTCGCGCGCGCGCGAGGGGTCGCGCATTCGGGCTCTCGACCACATCCGGTGTCTGATCCAGCAGCGCGAACGCCCGTTCGGCGCTCACGAGGTGGGACTGCAGGGTGGCCATTTTTCGGCTGATGGTTTTCAGCGGAGCGTGCAGTTGCGCCACGTAGCCCATCACCAACAGCAGGTCACCCAAGCTAAGCGCGCCTGTTTTTACGTCGCGGATCCCGACGAACAGCACGGCGGCCATTCCCAGTGAGGTGATGAGCGTTACCAGAAGCCCAAACCTGCCCTCGGACCAAACCATGCGGAGCCGAGCCCGCATTCCCTCGTTGGCTTTTTGCAGAAAGCGCCCTTCCTCCCGATCTTCCTGACCGAAGGCCTTCACGACGCGGGCGGCCCCCAACACTTCATGCACCACGGACAAAGCGGAGCTTTCCATTTTTTTGACTTCCCGTGATTGGCCGCGCAGGCGCCGGCGATAACTGCGTGAGACCAGGAGCAGGGCGGGGGATACCGCCAGCGCCACCAAAGCCAGGTGCCAGTTGATCCGGATCGTGACGTACAGCATGGAGGCAAACGTCAACACGGAACTCACCAGAGGAACCACGCCGTCCACGGCGATTCGTTGGATCGACGCGGCATCACTCTGAATGCGGTAAATCGAATCCGCCGTTCCCTTGCTGTCGTGGTAGGAAAGCGAGAGGCGTTGCACGTGGCGAAACATCTTGGCTCGGAAGCCTCGCAGCAACTTTTCGCCCGTGTAGGCCGTCAACAACGAACTGACGAACTCGCGCAGTTGAGCCAGCAGCGCCACCAGGACCACCAACCCCACCACCAACCCGAGTAGAGCGGTTTCTGACGCGCTCAGGCTCTCCGGCAGCAACGCCCCGAGAAATCGCGGAAGCGGCCGGGACCCGATAACGCTGTCCACGGCGATCTTCAGTGGCAGTGGAGTCAACAGGGCCAGCGGAGGGGACAAAAGGCTTAAAAGGAATACGCCGGTGAGATGACGTCCATAAGGCCGCACCTCCCGCCAGAGACGCCAAGAGAGACTTCTGCGGTCCGATCCGGGGGCGTTCATGGAACTTCTTTCGAGGTTGATTTTTCCTCGCGCTCGATTCGTCTGACGGCGGCAAGAAAGGCGCCCGTGGCGACTGCGCACTCCTGGATGGTGCGCGCCAAAGTCAGAATGGCCGTGCTGCCCAGGAGCAGGCAAGCGGTCCAGGCGTGTTCACTTCCGGCCAGCGCCGAAAGCCCGGCCAACGCTGCAGCCACCAGCACTCCGGCAGGCGAGCACCGTGGCCAACACCGGATGCGGAGCAATTGGCGCCCGCTGCCATGGTGGTCCACAGCCATGAACATCCGGGCCGAGCCCAGCACGCCACCTTTGGTTTCCAGGTCCCAAAGATCGAAGTCGCCGCCGCGAATCGTGCATGCTCCGTGGGTGTGGAGAAAGCCCTCGATCGATTCGAGGCGCTCATCGACCGTCTGGTTCAAACGGGTCCAAACGTTCGCCAGCCACGGGCGGGGAAACGCGTAACCGGTGGTCGGCTGAAGTCGCCAAAGCGTCAAGCCGTAGCGCAGCCGTCCGTAGAGCCGCGCCAATGGCTGCAGCAGATGCAACATGGCTGTCAGGAAGCGGAATCGCCAACGGCTGAGCCGCGCCAGTGGCGCGTGGGAAAAGGAAACCCGATCCGCGCATCGGCCCGCCTGCACGAGGGGCGTCACCAGCGCCAGAGCCATCAACGGCCAGGCTAGAAGCAAGGGCTTCCACACCAGGCCCAGCACCGAGAGGGTCGCCAGTCCGCCGACGATGAAGTACCATTCCGGCATCATCGGAAGCCACTCAAGCACGTTGGGCGCCGGTCGGCAAAGAGATTGGAATGGCGCCAACCCCCAAATGCCATGATAAATTCGCCACGTCCGCAGTCGCAGATGCGTTAGTCCGTTGCCATACACCCGTCCCGACCACGTCGCGTGGCCGGCGGCATTGTATTTTTGCGGCCACTTGCGTGAAAGCATCGCCTCGGCTTTGCCGTATCCTAACTGTTGCTTCCAATACGCACCAATCGAGTTTCGCCGATGATGCCAAACAACAGCGCCCGGACTAAACCCCAAAGTCCAGCCCGCCTGCTGCAGGCGCCAGCAAACATCGACGTCGTCACCAGCAACTCGGAATTGCGGATCGAATCCTCCGATGGCATGGAGGGCGGCCTTGCGAAAAGCCATGTTGCAGCCGGGGATATGCTCGGCTTTCCGATTCGTCAGCAACACGTGGCTGGGGCCCCCGGGCGACAAAGCCACGCAATGGGCTATCAGATCATCTTCCGGCGGCGGGATATTGGGTCCCCCGATCCCGCCGTCGTTACAGCTTTGCGGACTCAAGAATGCCGCGGCCAGGTAGGTCAGCCAATGCGGGTCCGGGTAGGCGTCGTCATCAATATAGGCGACAATCTCACCCGCGGCTGCGTCCAGACCCGTATTGCGGGCGTTGCTCAAGCCCCGGTTGGGAGTGCTGATGACGCGAAAACCGTACTCCCTTGCTATGGCTGCGGTCGAGTCGGTGGATCCGTCGTCAACGACAATGACTTCGTACCTGGGATAGACGATCTTGAGCAAGCCTTCGCAGCACTCGCTAATCGTCCTCGACCCGTTGTGACTGCAAACCACTACCGAGATCCGCGGCTGGCACTGGTCCGGACCAAAGGGCAGTTCCATGAACGCTTCACGCACGGCGGCCAACGCAGGTTTTGGTCGCCGTGCTCGGTCGGTGAGACCGAAACTCCAGTCCTCCACTTCCGCCCCTCCGCGGAACCATTCATCGGTCCACGCATAAACAAACACCCCTGCGCACCCATCCGCAAACGCCGTTCGGATCTGCCAATCGAGCGCCAGCGCTTGGGTCGTTTCGCCGTTTCGATAACTGTCCAGTCCTAGCTCTGCCATCACCAAGGGACGGTCCCCTGCGCTGGTGTGCAACTGAGCGAGATAGTCCCCCAGGCATTTCTGCGATTCCAGATAAACGTTAAAGCAGACAAAATCGAGGAAGGGGAGCTGAAGGTACTCGGTCGAAGGATAATTGACGTAGGTCACGAGGCCGCCGGGATCTTCCGCCTTCGCCGCATGGTAAAGCCGTTCCAAAAAACGCTCCACCCTGCGCCGCCCGTGCCAGCGAACGATGGAAGCCGGGATTTCATTGCCAATCGTGTAGCAAAGAAGCGCCGGATGGCCGGCCAGGGAACGCACTTCGGCGCGTACCATCTCCTCAATCGAACTTGCGCACTTGCGGTAATCAACAAACGCCACCGAACGCTCGACCGGCAGTCCCGCCATGACCCGTAACCCATGCCGTTGCGCCGCGTCCAACAACCAGAGTGGAGGCGGCGTGTAGGTGCGGACCGCGTTCACCCCGTTGGCCGCCATCCGGGCAAAGTCGCGCTCCACCACCTTCGACGCGGGAAATTCGTCGCCTTGCCCATTGGGGCGGAAAGTCCCGTAAGTCACGCCGCGGACATAGAGCTTTTCCTCCCCTACGAAGATGAACTTGCCCCGCACCGAGGGCCGGTTGGCCACCGTTACCACGGACTTGGTCGGCGCGGCGAGGCGTACGGTAGCGATCGTGGGCGAAAAGTTCATCCTCCTTCTTCTGGATATCATCGATTGCGCCCGACATGGAGCGCAAAAACCGTCAATCGATGAGTTACGTCTTAGTGCTCGTTTGCCTGTTTAGTCCGCCCAACTCGAAGAGCCTGCTTACCCCCAGCGTCCATATGATCGACCATGTTGTGGCGCCCACTGAGCTCGTATGAGTAGAATTACTATCATAATGTACGTATTTTACAAGCGAAAAGCCGGGAACATTCGTGAAAAGCTGAATCCACGTTCCCATTCGATGCGAAACGGTCGCCGAAAGTGAGGCCCTTCGCCGTGCCGACCCGCTGCGACCTCGGCGAGAGCGGCCACGTCCGCACCGGCGGGTGAGGGTTTAGTTCCTGCCAGCGCGGTCGATCACCCTTGAGCTCGAATGAGGTTGTTGTCAATCTGCGCCCCGATGAATCGCATCGTGGAACGGTTCGCCCGGCTGAAGAAAAGCGGCGAGAAGGGGTTGGTCGCTTATATCGGCGCGGGCGACCCGAACCTGGAAGCCACCCGCCAACTGGCGCTCGCGTTCGATCCGGCTGGCGTGGACATTCTGGAACTGGGTGTGCCGTTCAGCGATCCCTTGGCCGACGGCCTGGTGAACCAGCTCGCGGCGCAGCGTGGTCTGGAGTCAGGAACCACTCCTCCGAAAGTGCTGGAGACGGTGGCGGCCGTGCGCCGCCACTCACAGATTCCCATCGTCCTCTACGCGTATTTCAATCTCCTCCATCGCCGGGGAATCAAGCAGTTCATTGACGACGCGGCTGCGGCCGGCGTGGACGGCTTGCTCGTTCTCGACCTGCCGCCGGAAGAGTCGGGCAATTACGAGTCGCTAATGCAGCCGGCGGGGCTGTGCAACATTTACCTCGTGGCGCCGACCACCCCGGAGGAACGGATCGAACTGATTGCAAAACGGGCGACCGGGTTTATCTACTACGTCTCACGCGAAGGGGTCACGGGCATGCAGGACCGAGTGGCGGCCAATCTCGCGGAAATGACGGCGAAAATTCGAGCGCACGCGGACCTGCCCATCGCCGTGGGCTTCGGCATCTCCAATCCCGACCAGGCCCGGCTGGTGGCACAGTCCGCCGACGCCGTTGTCGTCGGCAGCGCGGTAGTCAACCAGATTGCCCAGCACGGGAAGAGTCCGGATCTGGTGCCGAAAGTGGTCGCGACAGTGACATCGCTCGTCCGGGCGGTGAAGAGTGTTCATTGACATGAAGGCGAAGTCCAACCTTGCAGACCGTTACGTGATCATCATGGCCGGGGGCCGGGGCGAGCGTTTCTGGCCGGTCAGCCGCGAGCACAGGCCCAAACAATTGCTCGCGCTGCTCGGGAAAAAGTCCTTCCTGCAGGAGGCGGTCGATCGCGTGTTGCCGTTGGTGCCCGCGAAAAACATTCTCGTCATCACCAACGCGGTGCCAGCCCCGCAAGTCGCCAGGCAACTGCCCAAGCTGCCAAAGCAAAACATCGTGGCCGAGCCGCTCGGGCGTGACACCTGCGCCGCCGTTACCTTGGGGGCGGCTCTGGTCGGCTCCCGTTCCACAACGGCAGTCATGGCCGTTTTGCCCGCCGATCATGTGATCCCGGAAGAAAAGAAATTCCAACAGGTGTTGAATGATTGCTTCGATCTGGCCAGCCGGGGACAGGCCATCGTCACGATTGGCATCAAACCCACCGAACCGGCCACCGGCTACGGCTACATCCACGTGGGCGAACCGCTGCCGCCGCCGCAAGGCGCGAAGCCGTACAAGACGACGTTCTGCCGGATCGAGCGTTTCGTGGAAAAGCCGCACTTCGACAAGGCGCTGGAATACGTCAACAGCGGCCAATTTCGGTGGAACGCCGGGATGTTCATCTGGGGCTTTGTCACCGTCACCGAGGGACTCCAGAAGCATCAGCCGGAAATGTACGAGGCGTGCCAGCGCTGGTTCAAGGTGGGGAACAAGCCGGCGAAGCTCACCCGCCAGCTGGCCAGGGATTATCCGAATATCAAAAAGATTTCCATTGACTACGCCCTGTTGGAACAGGCGCAGAATGTGGTCGTGGCTGCCGGCGACTTCGAATGGGACGACGTCGGTTCGTGGAACGCGCTTGCGCGCCACCTCAAGCCGGACGCCGAAGGCAACTGCGCCGTAGCCGACTTCATCCACGTCGATGCGGCGCGCAACATCATCTTTGATGCTCGCACGAAGGGCCGCACGCCGGTGGCGGTGGTCGGCCAGCGCGACACGATTCTGGTCCAAACCGACGACGCGACGTTGCTGGTCCACAAGAGTCAGGCGCAGAAGGTCAAGGAACTGGTCAAGAAGCTGGCGGAATCTAAGGAATACAGGAAGCTGGTTTGAGACCTGATCGAAAATGCAACTCCTCTCGCGGCGACTCCCATTGCACTCGATCTTATTCACCTACCAGCGCTTCCCTCAGATTGACTCGTATCGCCCTTTGCGCCGTGCCTTTCCAGCAACCGCCCGATTTCGGAATGCCCGCGCCGGTTTGCCCAAGCCAGCGGCCTGAACCATGGTGGATCGACGGGAAGGTTCCAGTCTGCCTGGCTCGGATTCATGCCGTGCTGAAAGAGAAGTTCATTCAATTCCCGCGTCTTGGCGCCGACCGCAATCCGCTTGGGAAGTTCGGGCTGGTAGCGGAGCATCAAACGGACAAATCCTTCGTTTCCCGCGGCGCTCGACAATGCTCCGGGATCGTCGGCCAGCGCCGCGTTGGCGGCAAAGACAGCCGCGGCAGTTTTGAGGTCGCCGTAATGCGCCAGAAGGTCCACGGAGCGTGACGCACCGTACGAGCAGAGCAGATCGACCATCTTCTGGTCGGAGTTCGAGAGGGCAATACTCAGCGCGTCTGCGGAACTTTCGACTTCCGGATTTGGGTAGGCGCCTTTCTCAAGGAGAAGCCGGTGCCCGTCCCGGGCGACCAGCGCAACGGTTCATTCTTTTTCAGTGCGTCCGGTTGAATCATGCCGTGGCTCCATGCGATTTGAGCAACTCGTCAACCTCGGTGTAGCCGGAAGGAAACATAACGCCGTTCAGCGACGCGCCGGCGTGAAGGAGCGCCTGAACCGACTCGGGCGAACGCCGGTCCTGCCAGTACGAGTCCACGCAGGCACGGACGGCCAGAGCCAAAGGGGTGCGCCCCTTGCCGTCCGGCGCGTCGATCGGCGCACCACGCTCGAGCAGAAGTTTAACCGTAGAGTGCCGTGCGCGCCAGGCCGCCACATGCAGCGCGGTGCTATCCGTCGCGATGCCAAAGTAGCCGTCGCCCTCCTCGTACATCGCCCGGGTGTCCACCCCGAGGTCGAGCAGGTGCCGGACGCCGGCCGTATTCCCATTGCCCGCGAATTCCGCGAGCAGCTTGCCTCCCGCGGCCCGGAGTTCGCTCGCGAGGCGGGGTTCCTGTTCGGCGATGGAACGGACGCCCGTTGCATCGTTTCTGGCACAAGCGGCGATCAATCGTTCGACTCCCTGAAGTTCGATGGGAACACCTCGGCGCTCAAACAGCGCCAGCACATCACCACGTCCACGGCGCGCGGCCAATGACACGGCCGATTTGCCGAAAGCTGACCGGAAGGCATCCGGGCGAAGTCCCGTAAGCGTTGGGTCGGCTCCGTGGTCGAGCAACACCTCGAAGATCTCGAGGGCGTTGTCGCTCAGCACGGCGTTATGAAGCGCCGTCTTCCCCCAGTGCGTTATTAGGTTCGGATTGAAGCCCTGCTCCAGCAGCCACTTGATGCCGTCGTAATCGTGCCAGTCGGTCTTGCGCAGGAGGATCGTCGCGCGGCTTTCGTCGTTCAGCTTGCCGCTCTGTACCAGGACTTTCAGGGCATCGTTGTCCCAACCTTCCGGCGCATGATACGCGACCTCGCCGTCGTTCGGATCAGCGCCCCACTCGAGCAACAGCCGCGTCAGCTCCGCGTGATGAGCCACCCCGGCCGCGCCGTAGAGCGCGCTCTCGAATTCGGGCTCGGGCTGGTGTTCTTTGGAATAGAACCCGGTATTTGCGGCGGCGCCAGCGTCGAGCAGCCCCTTCGCCGCCCGCACGAAGCCGGCCGAACGCGAGCGATCGAGCCGAAGGTACTTCGAGAAGCAAAGGTGGGTGAGCGCATCCCATCCGTAGGGACCGCCCGTGGCCGTGGCGTTGGCGCGATTCCCGGCCAGAAAACGCCGCACCGTAGCGTCGTCGCCCAGAATCGCCGCCGCATGAATGTCGCTG
>WNFU01010293.1_pt1 | contig 11082 bp, 9 predicted proteins | sample 5400121 | NCBI WGS metagenome assembly WNFU01 (sample SAMN13153360, study PRJNA577476) | soil metagenome | isolation source: 100 cm soil or saprolite under grassland replicate 1 | place: USA:California | collected 2016-06-15
CTCCAGCTCCCGCCCCGCCTGCGATTCGAGGAGTCGGCGATCCACCGCTTCCTCGACGCGCTCCCTCACGACTTCACGTTCGCCCTCGAGCCGCGGAACAAGTCGTGGATGGCCCTCGAGGCGTTCGACCTGCTGCGGTCGACCGGGGTCGCGTACACGATCGTCGACGAACCGCTCCTGCCCCCCGACCTCCACGTGACCGCGCGGCTCGCGTACGTCCGGTGGCACGGCCACGGCGCGGACCCGTGGTACAACTACCGCTACTCGGAGGAGGAACTCAAGTCGTGGGTGCCACGCGTCCAGCAGGTCGCGGGCCAGGCCGAGACGACGTTCGGGTTTTTTAACAACCACTTCCACGGCTACGCGCCGGAGAACTGCCTGCAGATCCTGCGGATGCTCGGCGTGCGGACGCAGGAGCACGCCCGCGCACTCACCCGGATCGAGACGTTTCGCAAACAGGCCACTCGGTCGGAGGCGCGGCTCCGCTCTCTGACGTTGGAGGATTTCGGCGCCGACGTGCCGAAGGACGCCCTCGTCGATGAGGCGCTCGGACGGTTCTTGGACCCGAACCGCCTGGACCGCGCGAAACGGATCCACTCGCGGGACGTCGAGATCGCGAGGGACGGGGAGGTCGTCCTCGCTCGCGTCGGGGACTATCGCATCGAGATCGATCCGGTCCACCGGACGATCGTCCACGACTGCGCGGACTGGGAAAAGCTCGTGGCCCGGAAGGATTTTTGCAAGCACGTCGGGAAGCTGTTCCTGAGCCTCCCGAAGGACGAGGCGCTCGCGCGGCTCGAGGCGGTTGCGACAGGCCGCGACGCCTGGATGTTCGCGCTTCCGACCGCGCAAGCGGGCCGGCGGAGAAACGATTAACGCGAGGGAGCGATTGCGCGGGGCGCCATGGGCGTCCTCCTCACGCCGATTGTCATTCGGCATCCGACGTCGCTCGAAAGGCTGCGCGGCCGGACCGTCGCCGTCGACGGAAACCTCGAACTCTACCAGTTTCTCTCGATCATGCGCACGCGCGACGGCCAACCGCTCCAGGATTCGCACGGTCGAATCACGTCCCATCTGAACGGTCTCATGTTCCGCACCACGCGCCTCCTCGTCGACTACGACATCCGAACCGTGTTCGTCTTCGACGGGCCGCCGCCGGAGTTGAAGCGGGAGGAGATCCGCCGACGACGGGAGGCGCGCGAGAAGTCCCAGCGGGAATACGAGACTGCCGTCGCCTCGGGCGACTTGGCGACCGCCTGGTCGAAGGCGGTCATGACGTCCCGGCTCACTCGCCCGATGGTCGAGGAGGCGAAGACGCTGCTCACCCTCCTGGGCCTGCCGTGGATCCAGGCGCCGAGCGAGGGGGAGGCGCAGGCCGCGTTCCTCGCGCGCCGCGGGGACGTGTGGGCCGCGAGTTCGAAGGATTACGATTCTCTCCTTTTCGGTGCGCCGCGGCTGGTCCGGTTCCTCGCGGTCGCTGCGACGGAGTTCCTGCCGAGCCGCGGCCGATCGCGCGCCGTGCCGCCGGAGCTCCTGGACCTCGAAGAGAACCTGCGGTCGCTCGGGCTCACGCGCGAGCAGCTCGTCGATGTCGCGATCCTCGTCGGGACGGACTTCTACGAGGGGGTGAAGGGCATCGGCCCGAAGACGGCGGTCAAGCGGATCCGCGAGTGGGGTTCGTTGGACCGCGCGACGCCGGACGCGCGGACGCAGCTCCCGCCGAACGTTGACGAGATTCGACGTTTCTTCCTCGATCCGCCCGTGTCCACAGACGTGTCGCTGCGCGCGCCGCGTCCGAATCCGGAGGGCAGCCTGCGGTTCCTGTGCGACGAGCGCGACTTCTCCCGGGCCCGCGTCGAGTCCGTGCTCGCCCGCCTACGGTCCGCCACCGCTCCGTCGCGTCGTCTCGAGGACTTCGCGTGATTCGGACGGTGCTCGAACCCGCCGCTCGAAACGGTTAAGAAGGCGAACTCGGATTGGGCCGCGTCCCGACTGCGGAACATTGGGCGGTGGAGGACAGAGGAGGAGAGTTCTTTGGAACAGAGCACGCAGGAGCCGCGACCCACGCAGGAGCCGCGACCTTCGAAAAGTCGGATGGTCTACGTCCTTGTGGCCGTGATTATCGCCATCGCGATCGTGGGCTCGGCGGCCTACGTCATCCTGACGGCGCCGAAACCGGTGAACAAGTATCCGCTCGAACTGTGGTACAACAACGACGGACACTACGGAGCCACGGAAGAAAGCCTCGCGACCGTGCTGAAGTCCAGCATCGAGTCCTGCGGCCTCGTCTCCGTGACGCTGAAGTCGGACACGTGGGCGCAGTACAAGGTCCGGTGGTCGCAGGGCCAGATGCCCGCGTTCCTGCTCGGTTGGTACCCGGACTACTTCGACTCCGATGACTACGCCTCGCCGTTCCTCTCGACGTCCGGCGCGGCCTCGCTCGGCTCGTTCTACGACAACGCGTCGATGAACCAGCTGATCACGAACGAGCAGACGACCACGTCGGATACCGCGCGCGCGGCGAACTTCACCGCGATTCAGAGGGGCCTCGCGGCCGATGTGCCCTATGTCCCGCTCTTCAGCGGCGTCGCCCAGGTCGCGTACGTGAACGGCCTGACACACGTCGAGCTGCACCCGGTGGTGTTCAAGTGGTTCATCATTGACAAGCCGGGCGCGACGCAGCTCAACGCGTCGACGAGCGACAAGATCGTCACTCTCGATCCGGCATCGGCGTACGACTTCTTCTCGATCGAAGTCATCAACCAGGTCTTCGACACCCTGCTGGTGTACGAGCCGGTGCAGGCGAAGCTGATGCCGGGCCTCGCAACGGAAATCCCGACCGTGGCCAACGGCGGCGTCTCCGCGGACGGGCTGACGTATACCTACCACCTCAAGCCGGGGATTTTCTTCTCGGACGGCACCACGCCGCTGACGGCCCAGGTCGTCGCGAACTCGCTCAACCGCGCAGTGCGCCTCGACCTGCCCGGGTCCGCTGCGTTCCTGCTCTACGACGTCGGCGCGCTTGGACGGGTCGGCGGGGCCAACAACAACAACACGGCGCCGGGAGTGATTGAGGTCGTGAATCCGCTGACGATCCGGTTCCACCTGCCGCGTGCGGTATCGTTCTTCAACGACCTGATGGCGTTCTCGGTCGCGGCTCCCGTGCCCGATTCCTACAGCCAGACGGGCCAGCAGCCCTCGACCGTCGGCAGCGTGATCGGGACGGGCCCGTACAAGCTGACGCAGCACACGGTGAACCAGCTCGTTGTCCTGGACAAGAACCCGACGTACTACAACGCGGGCCTCTACCAGAGCTTCGGAATCCCGTCGATCCCGGTCGAGAACAAGGTGACCATCAATATCCGAAGCACCTCGACCGCTCTGAAGCAGGACATCGAGACGAAGGCCATGGACGTCGTGTTCCGGACGCTGGACCCGCAGGACATCACGGACCTTCAGAGCCGCGCGACCACGCTCGGGATCACCGTGAAGCTCGGCGCGAGCCCGCAGATCCGCTACATCGTGTTCAATTACAACACGATCACGGACAAGAAGATCCGGCAGGCCATCGCCTACAGCGTCGACCGGGCCCAAATCAGCCAGGTCGTGTTCAACGGCCAGGTGTCGGCCTTGTACAGCATGGTGCCCGCGCAGATGCCCTACAGTTCGCCGGTCTTCCAGTCGACGTACGGAGACCACAACTGCTCTGCGGCGAACGCGTTGCTGGCACAGCTCGGGTACGGGTTCGTACAACCCGTGTTGTGGATCGCCAGGGACCGCTGAGTCCCTGGCCCTTTTCCCTTTTCTTTCCCTCTAAACCTTCTTTTAGTCTGACCGCCTTCCGTCGACTTCGGCAATGGCCGGGAGTCACTCGCTTGCGGCGTACGTCGTCACGCGCGTCGTCCTCGCGATCCCGATGCTGCTGATCCTGCTCACGGCCGTGTTCTTGATCCTGCGCGTGCTGCCGGGGGATCCCGTCCTCGCGCTCTGGGGCGGCCGGACTCCGCCGCCGGACGTCGTCGAGCGGGCGCGGGTCGCGCTGGGACTCGATCTACCGCCGTGGGTACAGTACTGGAACTACATGACGGGCGTGCTACAGGGACAGCTCGGCCGGTCGATTGGCGAAAACTTTCGGGGCCAGCTCGTCTGGGACCAGATTGCGTTGCGGCTCCCTGCGACGATCGAGATCGCGATCGGCTCGATGTTCGTCGCGACCGTCGTGGGCGTCCTCGCCGGCGTGACGGCCGGTGCGAGGCGCGACACGTGGGTTGACGTCGCCCTCCGGCTCTACGGGACGATCATCTGGGTCATCCCGATCTTCTGGCTCGGGCTGGTCCTCCAGCTCATCTTCGGAGTGTGGCTCCGGTGGCTCCCGCCCCACGGACGTTGGACGGGGTCCGACTTCCCGGTCCAACGAACGGGCCTGTACACGATCGACTCGCTGCTCGAAGGGAACCTCGCCCACTTCCAGGAGGCGGTCGCCCACCTCATCTTGCCTTCGCTGACGCTCGGGTTGGTCCTCAGCGGCTTCTTTACAAAGTCGGTTCGCGCGAACATGATCCGCACGATGATGGCCGATTTCACGGATGCCGCGAGGGCGCGCGGCTTGCCGAGGCGGCAGATCGTGTACCGGCACGCGTTCAAGAACGCGCTGGTCCCGGTCGTGACGGTGCTGGGGCTTCAATTCGCGATCCTGTTCGCAGGGGCCGTCCTCACGGAGAAGACATTCTCGATCGACGGGATCGGGGTCCTGCTGTTGAACTCGATCACGGACAAGGACATGACGATGATCCAAGGCGTCGTCGTCGTGTATGCGACGATCATCGTCATCGTGAGCCTCGTCATCGACATCCTCGGAGCGGTCATCGATCCGCGAATCCGGTTGTAGGACCATGGCGAGCCCCGAGCCGAAGCGCGGCGCGCTCGACTGGCTTCCCCGGCATTCCGTCGTCGGACGCATCGTCCACCCGCTGTTCGAGGAACGCCGCACGCTCGCGGGCGCGATGACGTGGGTCGGGATCGGGATCATCATCGCCTTCCTGCTCATCGCGCTTCTGGCCGGGCTCTTCGCGCCGTTCGATCCGATCTGCCTCTGCGACGAGAAGGACGTGCCTCCCTGGACGAACGCGCCGATTGCCCGCAACGCGTCGTTCCAAGCGTGGAACGTCTTCACGACCGACTGGGCGAACGTCTCGAACGCGATCCGGGCCGACGGCGTCGGCGCGACATCGGCGGCGACGGGCGGGTACCTCAACACGACCGCGTTTCCGATGCGGATCCTCCGCGATTCCGTCCAGGCCGTCGGCTTCGTCGTCCTCCTCTCGCCGACCGCCACGGACCCTGGGCAGTACGTCGGGGTGCGCGTGAGCGCCGACGGAGGGCGCACGTGGTCACCGAAGTTCATCGTGCGTGCCGTCGGCACGGCCGTCCGCTTCGACGTGACGAACTTGACGATTTGGAACGCGGCGAAACTCTCGACCTCCAACCTGAACCTGAACATCACCCATGAGTCGGATCCCGCCACGAGCGGGAACGTGACCCTCGACTACGTCGGGGCCACGGCCGTCTGGCTGAGCTACTGGCACTTCATGGGCTCGGACCCGGTCGGCCGGGACGTGTTCTCGCGCGTGCTGTACGGCACGCGGACCTCCCTGGCGATCATGGCGATCGGCGTCACGATCGCGTTGCTCGTCGGATTCCCGCTCGGGCTGTATTCCGGATACCTCGGCGGCAAATTCGACAAGGTCCTCGTGCTCGTGATGGACTCAATCTACTCATTTCCGGGCCTGCTCTTTGCCGGCCTCATCGCCGTCCTCCTCGGGAAAGGCGTCTTGAACATCGGTCTCGCCGTCACCGTGATCTACATCCCGCTGTACTTCCGAGTGACCCGGAGCCAGGTCCTCTCCGCGCGCGAGGAGTTGTACGTCGAGGCGGCGCGCGCGGCGGGAGCGAAGCCGTCGCGAATCATCTTCAAGTACATCGCGATCAACGTGATCGGCGCGATCCCGGTCATCTTCTCGATCAGCGCGGCCGATGCGATCCTCACCGCCGCGGGCCTGTCGTACCTCGGCCTCGGCGTCGAGGCGCCGACGCCGGACTGGGGCCTGGACCTCTCCGCGGCGGCCTCCGGGATCGACAACGGCATCTGGTGGTCGTCGTTCTTTCCCGGGTTCGTCATCCTGCTCCTGACGATCGGCCTCAGCTTCGTCGGGGAGGGGCTGAACGACATCGTGAACCCGCTCATGAAGAGGGAGCGGTGATGGGCGACGTCATCCTCGAGGTCCGCGACCTCCGGGTCTATTATCCGACGAAACGGGGTCGCGTCCACGCCGTCGACGGCGTCTCCTTCGACCTCCACGCAGGGGAGACGCTCGGGGTCGTCGGAGAGACGGGATGCGGCAAGTCGACGCTCGGCAAATCGATCCTCGGCCTCCTACCGCCGCGCACGGAAATCACGGGCCGACTGGCCCTCCGCGGACGCGACCTCGTCGGCATGTCGGAGGCGGAACTCCGACGGCTTCGGGGGGAGGAGCTCGCGCTGATCTTCCAAGATCCGATGACGCGCCTAGACCCGCTCATGACCATCCGCGAACATTTCGTCGAGACGATTCGCGCGCACGACCGCACGGTCACGGCGGACGAGGCGGTGGAGCGCGCCTCGAAGGTCCTCCGGTCGATGGGGATTCCGGATAACCGCCTCAGGCACCATCCGCACGAGTTCTCGGGCGGGATGCGCCAACGGATCATGATCGCGCTCGCCCTCGTCCTGAACCCGAAGCTGCTCGTCGCCGACGAGCCGACCACGGCGCTCGACGTGATCGTCGAGGCGCAGATCCTCGACATCCTCCGCGACCTCCGCCGCGCGTATTCGATGTCGCTCCTCTTGATCACCCACAACTTGGGTATCGTCGCGGAGGTCTGCGACCGAGTCGCGGTCATGTACGCGGGCCAGCTCGTCGAGGTCGGCCCGGTCGAAGCGATCTTCCGCCGGCCGATCCATCCATACACGCAGGGGCTCCTCGCGAGCACCATCTCGATGGCGACAAAGGAGCTCCATTCGATCGACGGCCTCCCGCCGAGCCTCCTCGCGCCTCCGACCGGCTGTCGCTTCCACCCTCGTTGCCCGTACGCCCAGGACATCTGCACCCGGGAAGAACCGGCGATTATCGAGTACCGCCCAGGGCAGCCCGCTGCCTGCCATTTCGGGAAGGACTTCGCATGACGCAGACCCTCCTCCAGATCGAGGACCTCAAGGTCCACTTCCCGGTCAAGATGAACGTGATCCAAGCGGCGGGACGGGCGGTACTCCGCCGTGTCGTGACGGGCCGCCCCCAGGAATTCGCCGCGGAGTACGAGCGCCCGAAAGTCCATGCGGTCGACGGGATCTCGTTCGACGTATCGCCGGGAGAGATCCTCGGGCTGGTCGGGGAGAGCGGCTGTGGCAAGACGACGACGGGCCGGGCCGTGGTCCGCCTCGTCGAGCCGACGGATGGTCGCATCGTCTTCGAAGGCCGAGACATCACGCATCTTCCGGAGGACGCGTTGCGTCCCCTCCGTCCGCGGATGCAGATCGTCTTCCAGGACCCGCATGCGGCGTTGAACCCGGCGATGACGATCGGTCAGTCGATCATGGATCCGCTGCTCATCCACGCGGCGATTGATCCAGCGGAGGCGAGGGCCGACGTCCTGCGCGTCATGACCGAGGTGGGCCTCGCCCCCGCCGCGGACCTCTTCACGAAGTATCCGGCGGACCTGAGCGGCGGACAGAAACAGCGGGCCGTGATCGCTCGCGCCATCCTGCTCCGCCCGTCGCTGCTCGTCGCGGACGAACCCGTCGCGATGCTCGACATGTCGATCCGTGCCCGGATCCTCGAGCTGCTCCTCGACCTGCGCCGCCGCTATCAGCTCGCGCTGCTCTTCATCACCCACGACCTGGCCACCGCGAAGTTCCTCTGCGACCGAATCGCGATCATGTACCTCGGCCGAATCGTGGAGCTCGGCGTCGCGGCCGACATCTTCCGCGACCCGAAGCATCCATACACCCGGGCGCTCATCGCCGCCGTGCCAGTCCCGGAACCGGGCCGACCGCGCCCCGAATCGCTTCCGCACGGGGAGATACCGGACGCGATCCGACCTCCGGCGGGATGCCGATTCCACCCGCGGTGCCCCGCCGCCCTGCCGACCTGCGGGTGGGAGGGCCGGGACTTCATCGACTTCCTCGAAGAACGCCACCTCGATCCGAAGCGGGCGAAGGCCGACGAGGCCGTCGTCGGCACGGCGGACGAATGGCGCGCGGTCGGGCTGAGGGCGGGGTATCCGATGCGGGATCAGGATCCGGGTCGGGTGGCGGCGTACGTCCGTTCGATCCTGGCCGGAGCCCCGGAGCCCCTCGCGAAAGCGGTCGAGGCCGTCGACGCGGAGGCGAATCAGGTCGTCGTGCGGTTCCGGGTGCCCGACCCGCTCGCACCGAAGCAGGTCGAAGGCCGCATGGTCGAGTGTCTCCTTTATTGAGGCCAAGGGCTTAAGCCGGCGAGGACTATCGTGCAGTCATGGAGGAGCTCGCGGCATTCGCCGCCGCCCATCCCGAGTTCTGTGACCCGAAGGCGATCCGCGTCCCGGGCCATGGGACGATGCCTTCGCTCGACGGCGCGCGCCTATTCGAGCTCACCGCCGATGCGCTCTCGGGATACCGGGCGGAGGTCCCGAAGGATCCAGCGACGCTTCCCGCCATGTTGAAGCTCGGCCCCGAGGCCGTCGCATTCTATGCGAGCTTCCGCCTCGCCCCGGATCGCTGGGGGATCTACGTCCGCGAAGCGGCGCTCCGGACGCTGAAGGAAGAGTACCACCGCATCATCTGGCGGGACCTCGGGAAGTACGCGGACCGGAACGTCGACGACGTCGCGGAGAAGGTCGAGACGACGCTAGTGCTCGACTACCTCTTGTCGCACAACCGGTTGCACTTCCTGGTCGACAAGGCCGCGGCGGAGTGGGAGGTCCGGGCCGGCACCGCGACGTATGCGCCGTATCAGGCGGCCTGGTACAACGCGCCCCCCCGGCCCGTGCTGAACCCGGAGGACATCGGGAACATCGAGGAGGCGCTCGCCAACCTCGAGGCCTTCCGGCAATACATCAATCCGACGTATGCGGACGGGGTGTCGCGCCTCGTCGAGGGGCGGCTCGACGAGCGGAACGTGAACGAGTGGAAGGCGTTCTTCATCGGGGGGCGCTTCGCCGTCGAGATGGCGAACGTCCTGTCGAGGCAGCCGCCCGGATGGAAGGACTTCGGGAAGTTCCTGAACCGCAAGACGTCCGTCGGCGCGACGAACTATGTCCGGATCCAGTATTCGTACAACCCGGAGATGCTCGAGCGCGGTCAGAAGGAATTGAGCCGCCGCATCGCGGGCGGCGCGGAAGATGGGACGAACTTCTTCAAGGGCCCCGATCCCGAGTTCCCGCCCGTGTACTTGATGTGAACGACCGGCGATGGATGGGCGCACGTTTTTATCGGTCGCCCTCCTCGTCCGGACGTGGCGGTCCCCGCGACGAATCGGCTGCCGTGGACCGTCCACGCCCCGATGATCCTCCTGGTCTTGTTCTGGGGCCTCGCGTTCGTCGCGATCAAAGCCGCGCTCGCCTCCATGTCGTGGGTCACGCTCACGCTCCTTCGCTTCGCAATCGCCGATGTCCTGTTCGTCGCCTATCTCGTGAAGAGCGGCAATGTCCGCAGGCCGCCCCCGCGCGCGGACCTCCCGATGCTCGCCTTGCTCGCCTTCCTCGGCTTCGTCGGGTACCACCTCTTCCTGAACCTCGGGGAGACGGACCCGAGCGTGACCGCGGGGACCGCGTCCCTGATCATCGCCTCCGCGCCGGCGTTCATGGCGCTCCTCGCGATCCCCGTGTTGAAGGAGCGACTCGGGAGGGTCCAAGCGTTGGGCATCGCGTTGGCGTTCGCGGGCCTCGGCGTCATGATCCTGCTCGCGCGCCCGGCGCGCGCGTACGAATTCCGGGCCTCCGAAGGCGCCCTGATCGTGGTGCCACCCGCGATCTTCTCCGCACTCTACGCGGTCCTCGGCAAGAACTACCTCCGCCGATTTCCGCCCTTCACCTTCGTGGCGTGGACCCTGCTCCTCGCGACGGTCCTCCTGCTTCCGCTCGTCCTGGCGTTCGGTCCGACGTTCCTGCGTGACGTGACGTCGATGGGGTTCGACGCGTGGGCCGCGGTGGCCTTCCTCGGCGTCTTCCCGACGTTCGTCGGATACGGCATCTGGTTCCGGGCCCTCGCCCGGATCCCCGCGGCGTCCGCGGGCGCGTACATCTACGCGAGCACCTTGGTCGCCGTCGTCGGCGGGGTCTTCCTGTTGCAGGAACGTGGAGGGATGATCATCGCCGGGGTCGTGCTCGCACAGCACTTCGGGAAGCGACTCCAGTCGGCGTCGGAGGTCACCGGACCCCAAGGCGCATCGCCTTGAGGGTCTCGAGCGCCCATCCGTGATGGGCGACCGCGTCGGCGTCCGGGAGCCTCGTGAGTTTGAACCATTCCGCGGAGGCCACGTTCCCCGCCGGCGCGACGTCGCGGGCGCGTTTCACGGCGGCCCGGTAATGGAAGGTCATGTGCCACGCGCCGTCCCCGAACGACTCGATCTGGGCGAGCCGGACGCGGTCGACGTCGATTCCCGCCTGTTCGCGGGCAATCCGCTTGGCGGCCTCTTCGGGATGCTCGGCGAACCGTAGGTAGTCATCCGGCAGGAACCAGCCCCGCTGACCGTCGTACCGCTGCACGTCGCGGTACTTCACGAGCAGGACCCGATCGCCGGCGAACAGGGCGACATCCGCGATGAGCTTGTGCACGGCGCAATCCTCGGCCATGAGAGTCTCTTCCGGCCGCGCGATTGGCGAGTGCGGAGAAATAGGCTTGCGTGACCGGGCGTCAGCGGATGCGCTCAAGCTGGAACGACCCGATCATGATCGCCTTGTTCGTGAACTTGTAGGGGACCCAGTCGTGCGTCTGCACCTCGCCGAGGCCGACGACCTGGAGCATCGTCTTCTGCTTGTCCGACTTGAAGTGGATCGCGCCGTCGACCG
>WNFU01009363.1_pt1 | contig 11080 bp, 12 predicted proteins | sample 5400121 | NCBI WGS metagenome assembly WNFU01 (sample SAMN13153360, study PRJNA577476) | soil metagenome | isolation source: 100 cm soil or saprolite under grassland replicate 1 | place: USA:California | collected 2016-06-15
AACGTCGACGCAAGGCCCGGGGCCACCGTGGGGCGCTAACCCTTCGGTGTAGAACTCTCCCAATTCCTTCTCCATGTCGGTTTATCCCGGCGCTTTCCAAGGCATCCGTTCGTCTATGCCACGCGGTGTTGCATTCCTATCCGCGGATTCGGGTCTGAGGACGGCTCGGATCGGTGGTGTGAGGGGTGTTCTGCGTTCCTTTCGGCCTTTGCCGACCGTGTGGACGTTCGCGCCGGCGGTGAGGGTGACGTCCTGGCAGGTGAGCTGGGCGAGTTCGGAGATGCGTAGCCCGGTCTGGGTCGTCAGCGCGAGCATGGCGTGGTCTCGCCGCCCGGTCCAGGTGTTCTTGTCGCAGGCGTCGAGCAGCGCGTCGACCTCCGTCTCGGTCAGGTAGGTGACCAGGTTGCGGCCGGTCCGCTTGGACGGCACGGCGAGCACGCGCTGCACCGACGCTGCGTGCTCGGGGTGCTGGAGGGCGAGATAGCCAAACAGGGAGTGGATCGCGGCCAGCCGGTTGTTGCGGGTGGTCGTGCGATTGTGGCGGTGGTGTTCGAGATGGTCCAGGAAGGCCCCGATCAGCGGCGCGTCCAGGTCCCCGATGTCCAGCTTGCTGGGCGTCTTGCCCGTGCGCCCAGCGGCGAAACGCAGCAGCAGACGGAAGGTGGTCCGGTAGGCGGCGATCGTGTTCGGGCTGGCGGCGCGTTGGGCGACCAGTCGTTGGGTGAAGTATGCCTGCAGGGCCGGCGCCAGTGCGCTCATCGCTTCCTCCCGAGATGGGTGTCGAGGCGTTGGGCCGCGAGCTGCATCAACTCTGGTGAGGCGGACAGGTACCAGTAGGTGTCAGCGGGCGCGACGTGTCCGAGGTAGGCCGACAGGACGCCGATGCGCTGGTCGATACTCACACCGGTGCGTTGCCACTCGAGCATGGTGCGTACGGCCAGGCTATGTCGAAGATCATGTATTCTCGGGTGCACTGTGTCGGTGCGGATGCCGGACGTGGTGGTGATATGCCGGAAGGCCCTCTCCACTCCGCTGCGGTCCAGTGCGGTGCCTGTGCTGGAAATGAAGAACGCCTCGCAGTGGGGGGTCAGGCATAGTCGGTCGCGGTCAGCGACGTAGCGGCGCAGCGTCGGGGTGACGGTCGGGTGCACCGGCACGAGCCTGGACCGGTCAAACTTCGCCCGTCGGATCAAGATCACTCCGGCGTGAAGGTCGACGTCGTTGCGGGCCAGCCCGATCGCCTCGCCCAGTCGCATGCCGGTGGTGGCAAGTAGTCCGAACAGTGCCTCGTGGGTCGCGGCCCGCAGCGGGTTGGTCATCGCCCGCGCACCCGCGAGCAGCCGGTTGATCTCGCCCCGCGACCACAGGTAGGGCGTGGGCCGGCGGCGGTGATAGGAAAACACGCCTGGGGGCGGAACCTGCGTTGCCGGGTCGATCGTGTGCAGATAGATGGCGAACCGGCGGACAACGCCGAGCCGGGCGGCGGGCTTGTTGGACATCGGCGGTGCTGGCTGCCCGGCCCAGGCCAGCGCGGCGGCGCTGGTCAGCTTCTCCTCGCCGACGGACTGTAGATACGCGGCGAACTGGTGCAGCCACTGGCCTTCGCGCTCCAGTTTGAACCCCAGTGCCCGGCGCAGCCGCAGGTAGTCCTCGACGTGTCCGCTGATCACGGCTGCGGGGCTCATCGCGCACCCCCCGTCGGCCACGGCGCCGCGACCCGGCGCAGCTGGGCCAGATCGAGGCGGGCGTAGAGGGCCGTGGACTGCAGGCTCTCGTGCCGCAGCACTCCGGCGATCTGCACCAGCGGCACCTGGGCCGCGATCATCTGACAGGCGGCGGTATGGCGCAGACGGTGCGCGCCGATCTCGGCCACTCCGGCGTGACGGCACACCCGGCGCACCGTCGACCGCACGGTATCGGCCGCGACCGGTGCAAACGGCGCCCGGGCTCGCAGGAACAGTTCCCGCCGGTCACTTCGTGGTCGGCCCCGCGTGAGATAGGCGGCGACCGCCTGGCCCACGTCGGCCGGCAGCGGGAGGCGGTCCTCGCGGGCGCCCTTGCCCCGCACGATCAGCTCACCGGCCCGCCAATCGATGTCGTCCAGCCGCAGTCGAGAAGTCTCGCCGGCGCGCAAGCCCAGCCGCACCATCAGGATGATCATTGCGTAATCGCGGCGTCCGACTCCCGTGCGCCGATCGCAGCCACCCAGCAGCGCCCGGGCCGTGGTCCTGCTGACTCCGCGGGGAAGCGAGGAACGTCGCCGCCCGGTCACCGCCAGCGTCGCCTCGGACAGGTCCGCCGGCATGAGGTTCTCCAGGTAACAGAACCGCAGAAACGCCCGCAGGCCGGCCACGAAGTTCTGCGCCGCGCTCACCGACCCCATCGAGGACTTGCGCAGCACCGACACCGTGACATCGGCCGCGCTCACGTCGGCCAGGTCACCAGGCGCAAGCCCGCGCACGAACCAGCGCACGTAGTGGACGTAGCCGCGCACCGTGCCAGCTACCAGACCCCGCTCCATGAGCAGGTAGCGCTGGAACGAAGCGAGCAGCAGGTCCGTCGCGGACGCGATCCTCGCCGCGGGAACCTTCGGCCTCACGCCGGCGTCCAAAAGCACCTCCACCAGGCACATCAGACCCGGCCGTGACCACGTTGGACGCCCGCGAACCGTCGCCCGTCGCCACTCAACGAACTCGTCCAGGCGGCTCTCTGCGGCGAGCTCTCTGACGTCAAGCTGGCGCGCCTGGGCCCATCGACTCAGCAGCGCCGCCTGCCGCATCAAGTTGACGCTCGTCAGGGGCGTGTACCCCCGCTGAATCAACTCGCGGTGGTACGCCTCGGTGTATGGGGCCACCGGCCCCGTCATGATGACCCTGCTCACTCTGCTCATCGGCCGACTCATGGCTTTCTCCTCCGCCTCCAAGGGACATGAGGAAAGAATCGCCGTAATAGGTTTGGTTATGCCGACCTACTAGAAAGCAATGGCATTGCGCCACAACGCTTCCAGAGAGCACATCGGCATAACGCGAGTGTCGGCATAATCGTGCTTGTGCCGACGTCGGCACAAGCACGATCTGCGCCACAGCTTCGCGGTGCGCACCCTCATCGGCTGGTACCGCGACGGCGCCGATGTCGAGGCGATGCTCCCGCGCCTGTCGACCTACCTCGGCCACATCCACCCGGCCCACACGTACTGGTACCTATCCGCCGCACCCGAGCTGCTCGCACTGGCGGCCGAGCGCCTGACCACAGAGGCACGCCGATGAGCGCCCTTGGCCCCACCCTCGAGGCGTTCTTCACCGAACGGCTCATGGCGCAGCGCCGCGCCAGTCCCCATACGGTCGGCGCCTACCGTGACACGTTCCGCCTGCTGCTCGGCTTCGTCGAGGAACAGACCGGAAAACGCCCCGCCACCCTCGGCATCCAAGACCTGGACGCGCCGAGAATCTCGGCGTTCCTAGACCACCTCGAACGCGGTCGGGGCAACACGGTGCGCACTCGGAACGCGCGCCTGGCAGCCATACACTCGCTGTTCCGCTTCGCCTCGCTGCGCCATCCCGAGCACGCCGGACTGATCGAGCGGGTGCTCGCCATCCCACCCAAACGCTTCCAACGCAGAATCGTCTCGTTCCTTAGCGACGACGAGGTCGACGCTCTGCTCGCCGCCCCCGACCGCAGCACCTTCCTTGGCCGGCGCGACCACACCCTACTGGTCACCGCCGTCCAGACCGGTCTTCGCGTGACCGAGCTGATCGGGTTGCGCGTGCAAGACATCGTGCTCGGCACCGGCGCCCACGTGCACTGTCTCGGCAAGGGACGAAAGGAGCGGGCCACACCCCTCACGCCACCAACAGCCCAGCTGCTCCGCTGCTGGCTCACAGAACGGGGCGGCGCCCCACCGGACCCGGTGTTCCCAACCAGCCGGGGCACGGCGCTGAGCCGCTACGGCGTCTCGGCCATCGTCGAGCGCCACGCCCGTGCAGCAGCCGCCTCGTGCCCCTCCCTCGCGACCAAGAACACCACCCCACACGTGCTTCGCCACACGGCGGCCATGCGTCTCCTGCACGCCGGAGTGGACACCACCGTCATCGCACTGTGGCTGGGCCACGAGGGCGTCGAAACAACACAAATGTATGTACACGCCGACCTCAGCCTGAAGGAGAAGGCACTCGCTCGGATCACCCCGACCGGCGAAGTCGGCGGCCGCTACCGGCCACCCGACAAGCTACTGGCCTTCCTCGAGGCGCTGTGATTATGCGGCCAACCTCAGCACGCTCACCACCCCAGACCGGGCGTTCCTGCGCCCGCTCCGCATAATCCGGCGCTCACCATAATGGACGGTGCAGCGCTGGATCGCTGCGTGGGCACCGAATACAGCCCGTACCGCGGCCGACAGGGCCTTCGCGCCGTCGATGAGGACCAGCAACCCGTCGCTGGCGTCCAGGCCACGGGCGATCAGGTCGGCCAGCAGTGCCTTGACCACGGTGGCGTTCTCGGTCGAGCCTTCCCACAGCCCGACCGGCACCTTCGTCCCGTCCGCGGTGTGGGCGGGCGGTCGCGCCATTTGTAGAACCACGACTCGGACACGCCCAGCGCCCGACAGGCCAGCGCGTGCGGCACTGCGTGCTCGGCCCTCTGGCAGGCGATGAATGCCGCCACGCTCACTTCGTCGCCTCCTTCACCCAGAGAACCACCGAGCGCTTGAGCACGCCACGCTCCATGGCCAGCTCGGCAACTTCCTTACGCAGCTTCAGAAGTTCCTCACGCTTCGATGTGGACAGTTCGCCGTTGCCGGGCCGGGCGGCTTCCCGGGCCTTGGCCACCCAGTTGCCCAGGGTGCCCTCGTGGATGCCCAGATCCCGAGCGACCTGAGCGATCGGCTTGCCGCTCTCCCGCACGATACGTACCGCGCCATCGCGGAAGTCCTGATCAAACTTCCGTCTCGTCTCAGCCATGATCCTCTATCCCTGAAGATCCGGCCTCCACGCTACGAGGGGAAGCGCAAGGCCCATCGCTGGCGGCTGTCTGGAGCTGCTGGAGACGGCGACCACAGTGACGGAATGTGACTGGATGCGGAGCTACGGCCGCGCCTGATCCGCCGTTACGGGCGATCTCCCGAGTGGCAATGGCGGTTCCGTACGCCGCGCAGATGCGGGGGGTTCTGTCCGTGCCTGACGGCGGTGCGGTCTTCGGGCACTGCCGAGGTCCGCCGCTTCATGGCCGCATCGGCGTGCGCGTACGTGCATGCTTCGTCGCACTCGGCCGAACGCTTCGCGCTGCCTACCCGCGCGACCGGGAGGAGGCGAGTCGGGACGTGATCACGTCCACTATGGCGTTCGTGCACGTCCTGCATGAGGTACCTGTGCGCGACACGATTGCCGGCGGGTCATCTGCGACAGGCGGCTGACGAGGGCAGCGAGGGCTTCGGCAGCGGAATCCCTTGCACGGCAGGCGGTTCACCGTCGGCGGGTGTCTCCATTGGGGTGCCTTGTGCGGGACGGCTGGTGTGTCGGTTGGGTTTCCCCTGCGGACAGCATTCGAATTGCGTCATGGGCGCACGGTGGCGGCGAAGAGGTCCAGGTTTCCGGTGCGGGTGTCGTTCCACACGAGGTGGAAGGCCCCGGCGCTGGTGGTGATGCCCTGGTAGTCGCCGATCCACCAGGCTCCTTCCTTCGGGCTTCGGCCGATCCCGTTGTGGCGCGGGTCGAAGGGGGCGGTGGTCACCCGCAGCGGTGCCTGGAAGCGGAGCTGCCGCGGCGCGGAGACGAGCAGGACTTCGTCCACCTTGTCGCCCGCCAGGGCGAACGCGGAGATCGCGACCCGGCCCGCCTCGTCGACGGCCAGGTTCGGCTGGAAGTAGGTCACGCTGTCGTCGGGCGTTGCGGTCACCGGCTTGGACCAGGTCCGGCCGCGGTCGTCGGATGCGGTCACCACGATGTCGGAGTGAGTCGCTCCGGGCTGGTGCGTGGTGTACGCGGCGTAGAGGGCATCGCCGTGGGGGGCGACGGCGACCGCCTCGCTCCCTTTGGGCTTGACGCCACCGGGCAGGCCGATGTCTGGCGACGACGAGCCGAGGGGGACCGGTGGAGCGAAGCTTTGTCCCGCGTCGGTCGAGCAGACGGCCACGGCCTGGCCGACCGTGTCTCCTGACGAGTCCTGATGGGCCGCCACGTGGCAGACGGCGCACACCAGGCCGTGCGCTCCGGCAGCAAGTGCGGGACCCGCGCTATCCACCGAGGGGCGGTGGTCCATCAGGATCGTGCGCGGGGACTCGAAGCTCTCTCCGCCGTCGGTCGAGCGGGTGAAGGCGAGGTCCGACGGGTTGCCGCCCCCGGCCCAGACCACGTAGACGTTGCGCTGCGACAGGGTCTGCCCGGCGCCGGCGGCGATCCCGGGGTGATCGAGGTACTGCCCGGCCAGCAGGGTCACCGGTGCCGAGAAGCTGTGCCCGCCGTCGTCGGTTCGCCACGCGTACATGGCGCGCTCCCCGCCGGGCTGGGCGGTGGCGCAGACATAGCCGCGGCCGTGCGGATCGAAGGCGACGGTTACATCGTCGCCCCGCTCCCTCGTCTCCTCCGTGCCGGCGGGCAGTTGTGGCAGGCCGCCGCTCCGCCAGCTTGCGCCTCCGTCGACCGAGAGGTAGGTCGCGATGAACTCGGGCCCGGGGCAATACCGGTAGTCGTGCGCCGTGTGCGACACCTGGCAGGCGGCCAGCAGCTGGCGAGGGTGGCGGGGATTGGCCGCGACCGAGGGCTCGACATGGAACCCGTACTGATCGTCGCTGACGTGGACGTTCGCAGTGCCCGTCCCCGACGGTCGTCCAGAGGTGGGCGGTCGCCCAGAGGTGCAGGAAGAAAGCGGCAGGCCCGCCGCCACGGCCGCGGCAGCTGTTCCGCCGCGGAGCAGGCTACGGCGGGAGATTCGTGCCGGCGAGAGGTGTTCGCTCATGGCTGGGGTACTCCTCACAATCGGGTTGGCAGCATGTTTGCTTGCCCCACCAGGTCCTGGGGGCGCTTCATGGCGTCGACGATGCGCCGCCCGCCCCCGTCGTGTCGTCTGAGCGCGGTCCAGAATTTCGGCCGACGGATCTGCCCGTGGTCGTACGTCGCCTACGACCGCGGGCAGACGCCGCGCCTATCCGCCGCGCCTAAGCTTGAGGCCATGCGTCGCGCCCGATTTGTCGACGCCGGTGTGGTGGCCGTGCTCGCCGGCGCGAGCCTGTTGCTGGGCGTGAACGACTTCCTGTACGGGCCGATCAACCGCAAGGTGTCCTCGTCGATCGCCGGGGAAGCGACGCGGGGTGCCGCCGGCGGGGACACGTTCGGTCACATGGTGCTGCTGTGGTGGGGCTTTGCCGTGCTGTGCGCGCTCGGGATCATGCTCCGTCGGCGCTGGCCGCTGGCCGCGGTGGGCCTGGCCGCCGCCGGGTCCGCAGGCCACCTGCCCGGCTCGGCGTTTCCGGCCATGCCGCTTGACCTCGCGCTGCCGATCGCGCTGTACACGCTAGCCGTCCGGGCGCGCTCGCCGTGGCACTCGCGCGTCGCCACCGGCGTTCTCGTCCTCGGCGCCTATGTGGTCAACACCCTTGTCGAGCTACTGCCGGACGGGTGGCCGTTCACCCCCGGGCCCGGCTGGGATGCCGTCGTGACGGGAAAGTTCATCCCGTCGGCGATGTCCGTCGCGTCCGTCGCTGCCGAGCACACGGTCTTCGGTTCGGGAATGGTGCTCGTGCTGGCCTGCGCGCTCGGCGAGTCCACCCGGCTGCGGCGGGCGCACGTCGCGGTGCTGGAGCAGCGAGCCGCCGATCTGGAGCGCGAGCGCGACCAGCGCTCCGCCCTCGCGATCTCCGCCGAACGGGCCAGGATCACGCGGGAGTTGCACGACGTCGTGGCGCACGGCCTGTCGGTGGTGGTGATCCAGGCGCAGGGCGCGGCGGCCGCGCTGCGCTCGCACCCCGACCGCGCGGAGCAGGCCCTCGGCGAGGTGATCACCACCGGCAGGTCGTCGCTCGCCGAGATGCGCCGGCTGCTCGGCGTGGTGCGCCGCGACCCGCGAGCGGATCCCGGCCTGGCGCCGCAGCCCGGCGTCGGCGCCCTGCCGGCGCTGGTCGACCAGGTGCGCGCCGCCGGCACCGAGGTGGCGTTCCAGATCGACGGCGAGCCCGCGCCGCTGCCCACCGCCGTCGACCTGTCGGCGTACCGGATCGTGCAGGAAGCGCTGACCAACGTGCTCAAGCACGCGGGCGCCGGGGCACACGCCAGCGTCCGGATCGGCTTCACGCCCCACGCGGTGCAGATCGAGGTCACCGACGACGGCACCGGCCCGCCCCCAGATGACGCCACCTCCAACGAGGGCCACGGCCTGCGCGGCATCGCCGAGCGCGTCGGCATGCTCGGCGGTGAATGGTCGGCCGGGGCTCGGCCCGACGGCGGCTTCGTGCTGCACGCCCGGCTGCCGCTCGCCGCCGAGCCGACGGCCGCCCCGGCTCCGGCGCCTGTCCCGGCGGCGCCGCGATGATCCGCGTCGCGATCGTCGATGACCAGGCCCTGGTGCGCACCGGCTTCCGGATGATCCTGGACGAAACCGACGACATCGACGTGGTCGGTGAGGCGGCCGACGGCGCCGCGGCACTGGACGTCGTCCGGCGAAGCCGGCCAGACGTCGTGCTGATGGACATCCGCATGCCGGGCCTCGACGGCATCGAGGCCACCCGCCGCATCCACGCGGCCGGCCAAGACGGTGCGCGGGTGATCATCCTAACCACCTTCGACCTGGACGAATACGTCTTCAACGGCCTGCGCGCCGGTGCCAGCGGCTTCCTACTCAAGGACACCCTGGCCGCCGACCTGCTCGCCGCCGTCCGCCAGGTCGCCGTCGGCCAATCGGTCGCCGCGCCCAGCATCACCCGCCGGCTGATCGAGCACTTCGTCACCACCGCCCCCGGCACGCCGAGGCACACCGAGCGCCTTGCCGCACTCACCCCCCGCGAGCGCGAGGTGCTCACCTTGATCGCTCGCGGCCTGGCCAACGCCGAGATCGCCGCGGTGCTGCACCTGTCCGAGGGCACCGTCAAGACGCACATCGGCCGCATCCTCGCCAAACTCGGCCTTCGAGACCGGGTACAGGCGGTGATCCTCGGCTACGAAACCGGGCTGGTCAACGTCGGCTTTACCGACCGCGAGTAGTGCTGCCCGTGGTGTCCGTCTGGGACTGTGACCAGCTCGTCCCGGGCTGTTTTACCGACCGTGTCCCGGGCGTGTGTCCTGTTCTGGAGTCGGTGCGGAGGACGAGTGGCGCGGCACGTGGTGATCGGGGACCTGAGGGTCCAGCGGATCGAGCGGAATGACGGGCGGCGGTCGTGGACGATCGCGTGGCCCGAGGGGACGGTCCATGAGGAGGCGGACCGGTTCCTGCGGCAGCATGACGGGTCGGGCACGCAGCGGACTTACGCGTACTACCTGGTGGATCACCTGCGATGGCTGGAGCGCGAGTGCCTGGCCTTCGACAAGGTTCGGCTGCGGGACCTTGAGCGTTACATGGGCATCGTCGGCGCTGAGGTCCGTATGCCGTTGGGAGAGCCGTGGCGCGTCGGCAAACGGCCGTACGGGCGTTCGGCTTTGTCGACGGCGGCGGCCTGTCTGAAGGGCTTCTACCTGCACCAATCCTCTCTCGGTATCAACGGCGAGCTGGGCAAGAGGCTCGACACGTCCCGGCTGCCGTCGCGAGCGGACCGGCGCCGTTCCTTCCTCGGGCACGTGAAGTCACCGCTGCCGACCAACCCGCTGGCGCCCCCGGGGCCGCGGCGTCGGCATCCGAAGATGCTCCCGGACGTGAAGGGTTCAACTTGGCGAATTGGTGTCCGTCGGGTGGTGCTGCGGCGCAAGGTCGGGTCGGTGAGATCGTATCCGGTTGTCGGGAGGCGGTCGGTAGGCCCGTGCCGGTCGTGTCTGGCCCGAGTGTTCTCTTGATGTTGGAGGCCACCGGCCGTTGTGGCGCTGAAATGCGCGGCTGTCGCGGGTGGGTCGAACTGCCTGGTCGCGTTGCGGAAACCCCGGCGTCGGTTAGGCCGCTCGGCGGTATTCGTGGACGAGTCCGCCCAGCAGGTCGACCCGTTCGACATTCCGGATGTCCTCGATGCGTGCGGGTGTCGGCTGCGCCGGTGGGATGGGAACATCAAGGTCGATGCCGCGGTGCGGACGCGCGGTGTTGTAGTGCGCAACGTACCGGGCGAGAACGTGTTCGAGGTGGCGGCGGTTCCAGACGAGCACCCAGTCGAGGCATTCGGTGCGCACGGTGCGTACCCACCGCTCGGCGTAGGCGTTCGCGCGTGGCGTCCGCGGCGGAATCTTGACTGCTTCGATGCTGGCCGCGGCGAACACCGCGTCGAAGACGGCGGTGAACTTCGAGTCCCGGTCGCGGATGAGAAACCGGAACCGGTGGGCCTGCTCGTCGAGGTCCATCAGCAGATTCCGGGCCGCTTGGGTGACCCACGCGCCGGTCGGGTGGGCGGTGATCCCGGCCAGGTGGACCCGGCGGTGGTCAAGCTCGATCACGAACAGCACGTACAGGCGGGTCAGCCCGACGGTCTCGACGGTGAGGAAATCGCAAGCGAGGGTGCCAATGGCCTGCGCACGCAGGAACTGCGTCCAGGTTGGGCCGTGGCGGCGGGGTGCCGGCCCGAGGTGGTGGCGGCGCAGAATGGTCCGTACCGACGTAGCCGACACCGACACGCCGAGCTTGCGGCACTCGCCGACGATGCGCAGGTATCCCCAGCGGGGATTCTCCCGGGCCAGGCGAACGACGAGGTCGACCACCGTGGGGTCCAGCGCCCGGCGGCTTCGACCGATGGCGGGATAGGTCCAACGTCGGCGGATCAGCTCGCGGTGCCAGCGCACCAGGGTGGCAGGCGTGACCAGAAAGATCGGCCAGCGATCGCGGGGGAGCAGCTTCGCCAGCGCAGCGAGGACGACCCGGTCGGCTGGGACGTAGCGAGGACGGGCCACCTGCCGACGCAGTACCAACAACTGGTGGCGAAGGACCGCGATCTCCACGTCCTTGGCGTCTGGCGACGGACCCAAGC
>WNFU01009365.1_pt1 | contig 11078 bp, 11 predicted proteins | sample 5400121 | NCBI WGS metagenome assembly WNFU01 (sample SAMN13153360, study PRJNA577476) | soil metagenome | isolation source: 100 cm soil or saprolite under grassland replicate 1 | place: USA:California | collected 2016-06-15
AGCGGGGAAGTGGACGGGGTTTGTAATGCCTGGGAGTCGTTCAAGTCAACTTGGCGCAAGCAGGTGGACTCAGGAGACGTCGTGATGGTTCTCCAGGCGACCGTCAAAGGGCATCCGGAACTCCCCAATATCCCGGTCGCATTTGATTTTCTGAAGACTGAGGAGGCGCGAAAACTTTTTCAAGCGGTCGTTCGGGTCCACGGACCTTCGACCCGTCCCTATTTTCTCCCGCCGGGCACACCCAAAGAGCGAGTCCAGATCCTGCGCAAGGCTTACACGGATACGATGAAGGACCCAGAGTTCCTGGCTGACGCCAAGAAGGCTAAGTTGGACCTCAATCCCGATGATGGCGCAGGGCTGGAGCGAAACGTCAAAGAGATTTTTGATCTGGAGCCTTCGCTAGTAGCGAAGCTAAAGGAAATTCTCAAATAACGTTAACCTACCGAAGGAACAAAATCAGCGTGAGGCACACTTTGTCGAAAGGGTAAACACGTGAAGTAATTTTTATTGGTTATGCATCGTTGAAACCACGCTTCATCTCTTGCGAGAAACCGCTTCAACTGCGGTGGCATAAGGAGAACTGCGATGGCAACGAAAACCAACCGCTTTAATATCTCAACTGAGTTTCTGCTGGTCCTTTTTTTTCTTTGCCCTGGGCCGGCTTGGACACAGACGCCATTTTATCAAGGCAAGACCATCACCATCGTTCAAGGCCGCGACCCCGGCGGCACGGGAGACATCAGGGTAAAAGCTATGCTGACCTTTTTGCAAAAGTATATTCCGGGAAATCCGAATATTCTGAGCGAGTACATGCCCGGTGGAGGAAGCCGGAAAGCAGCAAACCATATTTTCAAAACGGCGCAGCCTGACGGTTTGACTATTGGCAATCTGGGTTCCGGCGTGGTCGCGGTCGCCATACTTGGCGAGAAAGGAGTCATGTACGAACTCGACAAGTTTATTTATCTCGGATCGCCCTTCAGCAGCCATCAGGCGATTTTTGTCACTAGAAAAGATGCCGGGTTTAGCACAATCGAAAAACTCCGTGCCGCCACCGGAATTAGGATCGGCGGGCAATCCGTCGGTTTCTCTACTTACAATGAAGGGCGCCTGTTCGCGTACATGCTCGGTCTTAAAGACCCAAAGTTTGTTACCGGTTACGGAGGAACCGAGCTAGACCCGGCGCTGATGCGTGGTGAGATCGACGCCCGAGCGACCAGCGCGGACACTGTCTTCCGACGAAACCCGGAGTGGCTCCAAAAGGACCTCGTAGACTTTCACGCTATCATTGAAGTTCCCAAGGGGGACAAACACCCGCACTTCGCTCATCTGCCGGAGTTGGAAACGTTTGCTAAAACGGAAAAGGACCACAAGATAATGACCATGCAGCGTGCATTCAGGATTACCGGCCAACCCTTTGTGCTTCCGCCGGGCACGCCCAAAGACCGTGTACAAATCCTCCAGGAAGCGTTCCGCAAAGTTTACTCGGACCCGGAATTTCACAAGGAGTTCAAAAAGCTTACCGCGGACGATGCCACGCCACTCATGCCGGAAGCACACGAAAAAGTGATCAGAGAAATTCCGCGCGACCCCGAGATTGCTGAGATTTTCAAGAAACTGGTTGGCGCCGGTCCTCTGCCGCCGCGCTAGGTTTAGGTAGGAGATTAAGAAAAATGAAGAAGGAGGAACAGTACCATGCCAATCATAACAATTTTTGGTGGGACTTTTGGCGACGATGAAGAGGTCGCTCGGAACGTCGCTACGAAGTTAGGTTGTCAGTTCGTCAGCCGCGAAATCTTCGTTGCGGCGAGCCAGCGTTGTGAAGTACCCGAGGCAAAGCTCAGCGACATCGTCGAAAAGGAGCCGCACTGGTGGGAACGTTGGCATGAAAATCTGCGGCTTTACCGGATCGCGCTGCAGGCGGCCATGAGCGAGGCCGCGCTCGCGGAGAAGCTTGTCTACCTGGGACATGTCGGGCATGGGTTGCTCCCCGGCATCCGTCACGTCCTGAGAGCGCTGCTCACGGCGCCCGTGGAGTATCGCGTCGAGCAAGTGCGTAAGCGACAAGGGTTAGACGCAAAGGCGGCGCGCCGCTATATCGATCATGTAGAAAAAGCGCGTACGCGCCGGCTGATGGCGCTGTTTGGCTCGGACTGGTGCGATGCGGGGCAATACGCCTTGATCCTGAATATGGCGCAAATGAGTTCCGGCGCCGCGGAAAACATGATTGCCCACGCAGCGAATCTGATGGATTACCAGGCCACGGCTGAGTCGCGCCAGGCCCTCGGAGATTTGGCCCTGACTGCAAAAGTTCAAGCTCACTTGTTAACCGATCCGAGGCTGCGAGATGCAAATGTAAGCGTGCAAGCGAAGCAGGGAGAAGTAGCGTTGGCGGGACTGCTGCCGCAATCGGTTACGGAATACGAAGTCCGGCACATCGTTGAAGGAATCCCTGGAGTCAAGAACGTAATGAGCGATTTTGTGGGTATCCGCAGCCGGGGGCTCCGTTCGGCTAGCGGACGACAGCTTTGATTTTGCCAAATAATACCAACGCCGTGCGCTTACGGATAGATGCGCTCACCGAGGCGCCGGGCGGGGGATCTTTCTGTAGCTTAAAAACAGTCTAGCTGTGGGTGACACCGGAAGAGGCGTTTAAAAAGCTCGTTGGAGGAGGCGACCTCATGCCGATCATCACAATTTATCAAGGCGCGTCGGGCAGCGGCCAGGAATTGGCGGAAGCTGTTGCCGGCGTTTTGGGCTACCGCTGTGTGGGACGAGCGGAGCTCATTGAGGCGACGCGCCGTTATGGAATCCCTGAAGCGAAGCTCAACGAGATCATGGAAAAAGGTCCGCACTGGTGGGAGCGGTTGCTGCAAAACGTGCGTCCCTACCGCATTGCTCTTCAAGGAGCCTTCTGTGAAATTGCCGCAGACGGAAAGATTGTCTACCACGGCCACCTCGGCCACGAACTGCTCCCCGGGATTCGCCATGTCCTTAAAGTGCTTCTCACCGCTTCCATTGAAGTCCGGATTAAGCAGGTTGCAAGCCGTGAGAGATTCAGTGAAGAACAGGCCCGCCGGTACATAGAAGAGATCGACAAAGCGCGCAGCCGCCGTTTGATGTCGATGTTCGGCACTGACTGGCGCGACCCGAGCCGTTATGATCTTGTCCTCAACCTTGGCGGAATGAGGCTTGAGTCTGCCAAGCGCCTCATCGTCGAGGCGGCGAAACTCGAAGAATACCAGTTCACTGCTTCTTCTGCACAGCAATTTCAGGATCTGTCACTCGGGGTCCGGGTCCAGGCGGAATTGGTTGCCGCGCCGGATCTGCGCATTTCCGGCTTTGAGGTTCAGGCAAGGAGCGGACATGTCCATATTTCGGGAGTTTTGCAGTTCTGGATGTCGGAACCGGAAATTGTTCGGGTCGTCGAGAAGGTCCCGGGGGTTACGAAAGTGACAACAGATCTTGTGGTTATGCCTACTGACAATGACCTGGCTTAGCGTGGGTCGTTGAACGGAGCCGCTAATCCTGGATGTGGTGTTAAGGGGTCACAGGCTGGTTGAGGATGCAGCTCGAAATGTTGTGTGAAAACTCGCTAAGAGGTCTTCGATGGAATCAAAAGCAGGTCACTCTAAGATTTCAGCCGCTGTGCTGATGGCCGCTCTTCTGGGTTTTCTTTTGGTTGCCCCGGGACCGACTTTGCCACAGACGCCATTGTATCAAGGAAAAACCATAACGATTGTCCAAGGCCGCGATCCCGGCGGCACGGGAGACATGCGCGTAAGAGCCATGATGCCCTTTTTGCAAAAATATATTCCCGGGAACCCGTCGATCGTTAACGAGTACATGCCCGGTGGAGGAAGCCGGAAAGCAGCAAATCACGTTTACAAATCCGTTCGCCCTGATGGGCTTACGATTGGAAACCTGGGCCTTGGCATGGTTTCTTCCGCACTGCTTGGAGAAACCGGCGTGCTGTACGATGTCGATAAGTTCATCTATCTGGGCTCTCCTTTCAGCAGCCATCACGCAATCTTTGTCACGCGCAAAGAAGCCGGGCTTAGCAGCATCGAAAAACTTCGAGCGGCCGAAGGCGTTAGGATCGGCGGCCAACCCGTGGGTTTTTCTACTTACATCGAAGGGCGCTTGTTCGCTTACATCATCGGACTCAAGGAGCCCAGGTTTGTTACCGGCTACGGCGGCGCCGAGCTCGACCCCGTGCTGATGCGCGGCGAGATCGACGCGCGCGCGACCAGCGCGGATACTGTATTGCAGCGAAACCCCGACTGGGTTCAAAAGGGCCTAGTGGATTTTCATTCAATCATTGAGGTCCCTAAGGGCGAAAAACATCCTGCGTTCCCGACTGTGCCGGAGTTGGAGAGCTTTGCGAGATCGGAAAGAGACCGCAAAATAATGACGCTGCAGCGCGCTTTCAGGGTCGCCGGTCAGCCCTTCGTTCTGCCTCCCGGCACTCCCAAAGATCGCGTCGAGATTATTCAGGAAGCGTTCCGCAAAACTTACAAAGATACGGAGTTCCACAAAGAATACAAAAAGCTCACCGCCGACGATCCCACGCCGCTCATGCCCGACGCGCATGAGAATGTGATCAGAGAAATTCCCCGCGACCCGGAAGTCGTCGGCATCTACAAAAAACTGCAGGGCGCAGACCCGCTGCCGCCGCGCTAGTGACCCCGAGTGCCAAAGCGGCTGAAGAAGGAAAGACGTTGAGACTTCTTTGTTCGCCTCTTTATTCACAGCGGGTCCATTCCGGCAGGTTGTTGCGTTTAGGAAATTCCTTATCCGAAGTCCGTCATTCCCGCACGCTTTAAGCGGGAATCCAGGCGAGTTCGGAGTTGGACCCCCGAGAAGAACACTCGGGGGGACGCCAGACAAATCTTTTCGCCAAGTTCTGATAACCCGTGGCCTGCTGCGGCATTATTCATTTTACGTTTCCTCCCGGTCTACTTGGCTAGCTGATCGATCATTGCCCCAATTCAGAACCACAGCATAAGATTCTTGTTTCACCTGCGTCTAAAAGGTAAGAGTGGTAATGGATGAGAAAAGAGGGATTCCTCCGATTGATTTTTTCCTGGGTGCTATTTTTCGGGATGCTGCTACCGCCTGTCGTCGCAGGTCAAACTGCGCCGGTAGCAGAGCGACAGAAAATCGAATCGCTCATTAAGCAGGTGGGCGACCTAAAAGACGCCAAGTTTATCCGCAACGGTTCCACTTACGAGGTTTCGAGTGCCGTGCGCTTTCTGCGGGGCAAATGGAACGCCAACGCCGCGGAGGTAAAATCAGCCCGTGACTTTATCGACAAGGTCGCAAGTATGTCGGGCACATCCGGCAAACCTTATCTCATCCGATTCAATGACGGTCGCGAAATAAAAAGTCGCGAGTATCTTCTCGCAGAACTCCAAAAACTCGAACCGTAACCTTTCGCCTGTTTTTTCAACGAGAGTTGCGTCTCGCGCAGTTACTTGGAATTCCCGTCGACAAATAAGGCCTCCTGTAGCCCACGTAAAATGATCATTCGCCGGGGCATTGCTCTTGCTCCGGTCAATGATCGTGCGTTTCAAAATTTCCCTTCTATTAGCTTTAGTCGTAGCGGCGGCGCTCGAAGCCGGTTCGACAGCCGATGGCAAGGCGCGTGTTGGCACTTCAGAGCAATCCAGAGAATCTCGCAGCGAAATTTCCGAAAAGCGCCTGGTCATTCGCGTGATTGACGGCGACACAATCGTCGTTAGTCCGAACGAAAAGGTGCGTTTGATTGGCGTCGATACGCCGGAAACCGTTCACCCGAAAAAGGCTGTGCAGTGTTTCGGCAAGGACGCGAAAGAGTTCACGCGGAGCATGGTCGAGCGCCGAATCATTCACTTGGTTCTCGACGAATCCAACGCAGCGCGCAATCACAAGGATCGCTACGGTCGCACCTTGGCCTACGTCTATTTTGACGACGGTACGATGCTTAACGCCGAGCTGATCCGCCGGGGATACGCCCATGCCTATACTCGATTCCCGTTTCGCCACGTTGTAGAATTTCGCCAACTGGAACGCATCGCCCGCAGCCAAGCCGTCGGTCTTTGGGCGAGCTGCCAGTTGAATTCATCTCCAGCGACCGGAAGTAATTAAAGCAATGTCAGTGATTCAGAGCCGTCTATTACATGTTTCGGTCGTAGCTACTACGCCAAAATCACGGTCCTACACAACGTCTGATGAATAAAGCCGAAGCAAAATCGATTCTATCGAAAGAACTCAGAGACTTTGCCGCTCGTCCTTATGAGGAGCTCTAACATGCCTTGAGTGGTTGGGTCTTCGATAGTGGCCCCTGTGGTTCTATCTCCCTTCTCTCGGTTGCAACTTACGTGTGACTTTCGCCCTGGCACTAGTCGCGATTCATGCCTACTATCTCTGAGAAAGTGTTTGAGGATTACTGCACTCTTCGCGGTTATTCATTCAATCGGATAGAAGTTATGGGCGAGGGACGCTTTCCTGATTACGAGGTTCAGACACCTCACGGGAATGTGATTTGTGAAGTGAAGGAGATTCGTCCTAACGCAGACGATAAGGCGTTCTATGAGGGGCTTGTAAAATACCGGTACGCCGACTCTAGCCGCCGCATACTGAGCGTGAAGAGTTAAAATCCATGAGCAAGAAGGTCGGCAATGAGATTTTGAGCAGTTGGGCTGGAGATGTATTCTTCTAATCTATTTTTGGGCCAATGTTCTATATAGTCCTCATCTTGAGATCGCATTAAATGATTGAAGGATATTCGCACTTTTCTTTGTGGCTCTTGTAAAATTTGGTTCGTTACGTGTTTAAACACCTCATACGAAATAAGATCAGCGGCTTGTAATGGGACAGTTGCTTTGTCCCTAAATGACCATCCACTAATTCTAAAATCACGTCGCATATTTGGGTTCGCATACAGAGCGCTCATCAAGGTATTAAATTGTCTTGAACCTGCTGTTCCGGCTTCAAAAACCCAATCAATCGATTCTCTCAGTTTTTTGGTTTCGTGCCAAGATTTTGCTCTGGCAATGCATAACAATGCACAATATCCGTAAGGACCGCCATAAAACCGTTTCAAAATATCAGGGAATATCTCGTCAAATTCGGCTTTAATAACAGAATTGCCAATAGCAACATAAGTCCGACGCTTGATAATTTGTTGAGCCTTGTTCACAAAACGGTTTCTTTTCTCTGGAGTCCAGCCAACAAAATCACCCTGAAAGCTCTCCAAATCCGCCCTATGCATAACTGGCACATTGAATTGAAACAGCAGTGATTTCCAGTCAAAAACAAATTTCTGCCATTGAGAGCAAGATCCGATATACCCGGCAACCGCAACAGCTGAATTAGTAGGGCTCGTTCCGCTATCATCAAAATATCCCGTCACCATTGCAAACAAATCCTTGCCAGTTCGAAACAAGCTATGGCATAGATGCTCGAAAGCATCATACGGTTCATTCTTTGTTTTTTAAAACCAACCATAGCAGTGATACAAACCTCCTAACTATCGGCTGCTCCCGACCAATGACGGCGGGATTGCCGTACGTTATGAAGCTCAAAAAGAAATCTACGAGAAAACGATTTTCCGCCGAAGAGATTGACAAGATTGTCGAATCGCAGCTGAGGATGATTTAGCTTGGGGTAAACTCATAACATTCGCAAAATAACACCGGCCGCTCTGTCGCTCCCATCCGATTTGGCTGCTCGTGCTACGCTCGTCGCAAGATTGCACAGGGAGAAAAACGTCGAGAAATGGTTAGCGCGGATTATTAATGAGCGGGTGGAACTTGAAGAGGTTGCTTTCAGCGAGGCAAGGCACGCGATGTCACTTGGAAACGGCGTCTAACAAAGCTCTGGACCGGCCAATCTTACACGGTAGTTCCAGAATCCGTACGGTCCGGCTCAGCCAGAGGATCTTTACCCGATGCTGAGCTTACCCTTTCTGGCTTTCTAAAAACCTCTCCGCATCGATCGCCGCCATGCAACCAGTGCCCGCCGCCGTGACCGCTTGGCGGTAAACGTGATCCTGCACGTCGCCGCATGCAAAGACGCCGGGGATTTTCGTTTTTGTTCCGTCGTGCGTGACAATGTATCCATTTGGATCTAGATCCAATTGTCCGACAAAGAGTTTGGAATTCGGTTCATGTCCGATGGCGATGAATAGCCCGTCGGATTTGAAATCTTCCGTCACCCCGGTTTTCACATTCCTAAATTTAACGCCGGTGACTCCGCCTGCCTTCGGATCGCCGTAAACCTCGTCGACCACTGTATTCCAGACAAAGGTGATTTTGGGATTTTTCTCGGCGCGCTCTTGCATAATCTTGGAAGCGCGCAGCTGGTCCCGGCGATGCGCTACCGTCACTTTGTTGGCAAATTTGGTGAGAAACGTCGCTTCTTCCATCGCCGTATCGCCGCCGCCGACGACGACAAGGTCCTTGTCCTTGAAAAAAAACCCGTCGCAGGTGGCGCATGCCGACACGCCGTGCCCCATGAGTTTCATCTCTGATTCCAAGCCCAAGAGCTTCGCCGACGCGCCGGTGGCAATAATCAATGCGTCGCAAGTAAAGGATTCCTTTCCAACGAGAATCCGAAACGGCCGCTGTTTGAGGTCCACTGAGGTTACGTCGCCAAAAACCGTCTCTGTACCGAAGCGAACGGCTTGCTTTTTGAAATCCTCCATTAGATCGGGTCCCATGATGGCTTTTGGGAAACCTGGATAATTCTCTACGTCGGTTGTAATCGTAAGCTGACCGCCCGGCTGGGCGCCTTCAATGACGAGCGGTTGAAGATTGGCCCGAGCAGCGTAAATTGCTGCCGTGAGACCGGCGGCTCCGGAACCAAGAATGACCACTCGATAATGACTTTTATTCGGCATGTAGTTTCTGTAACATAAAAGGCTAGCGCTAGAAAGAAAGACATGGCGAAACTCAGTCATTTGGATGAACAAGGCCGCGCGCGCATGGTCGACGTGAGCGAGAAGGAGATTACCAGCAGGATTGCCACCGCGCGCGGCACTATTCGCATGCGTCCCGAAACACTCGCGCTTATTTTGGAGGACAAAATCGAGAAGGGTGACGTGTTCGCCGTTGCGCGCGTGGCCGGCATCATGGCGGCGAAAAAAACATCAGAATTGATCCCCATGTGCCACCCGCTCAACATCACTTCTGTGGAAATCGAACTCACACCGGGCGAAAAGCCGGCCCGGGTCGACATCGAAGCGACGGTTCGGGTTAGCGGCAAGACCGGCGTCGAGATGGAAGCGATGACTGCCGTCTCGGTCGCGGCGCTGACGATCTACGATATGTGCAAAGCCGTCGATCGTGAGATGACCATCGGCGAGATACGCCTGGCCAAAAAGAGCGGCGGCAAAAGCGGCACGTTTATTCGCAAGGAATAATTCTAATTTTTGGATTTTAGGCGCCGCAGCAACCGGCGAAACAAATCCAAAATCCGAATATCGAAATCCGAAACAAACTCAGAGCCAAATAAATCTCAAATCGGGAAAATTCAAAACACCGAATCCGAAGGAAGCTTGTTTGGAAATTTACCTATTTTTGGTCATTTGAAATTATTTCGGATTTCGTGCTTCGAATTCTTTTCTGAAATAGCAGCCCCTTCCATTCCCGTTAGGATTTCATGCTGCAAATCTATCTTAAGAAGGAACGGGATGCGCCCGTTCTAAGGGGCCATCCCTGGATATTTTCCGGCGCCATTGAGCGAGTTGACGGCGACCCGGAAAGTGCCGGCACTGCCGATGTCTTCGACTACAGGAAAAATTGGATCGCCCGTGGGCTATACAGTCCGAGGTCACAAATCCGCGTGCGTATACTCACGTCGAAAGACGAGCCAATCGATCAAAACTTTTTTTCTCGCCGCCTCACACAAGCGCTCTTGTTACGAGAAAAACATCTCGCGCGCTCGACCAATGCTTATCGTTTGATCAACGCGGAGGGCGATTTTCTCCCGGGGCTTATCGTCGACCGCTATGCCGATTTTTTCGTCTGCCAGTTTTTCACTGCCGGCATGGACGTATTCAAGGACGATATCGTTTCCACCCTGTCAGCGCTCGGAGTCACCAAAGGCATCTTCGAACGGAGTGAAGGAAGGGTGCGCGAGGAGGAAGGATTGGAGCCGTCCGCCGGCGTGCTGGCGGGAGAGGCGCCGCCGGACCTGATTAACGTTGAAGAAAATGGGTTCAAGTTTCTCGTCGACGTGCGGCGGGGACAAAAGACCGGCTTCTTTCTGGACCAACGTGACAGCCGGGTCTTTCTATCCTCCACCTCGCGGGATCAAGAAATATTGAATGCTTTTTCATACAGCGGCGCTTTTTCAGTCTACGCTTTTGGCGGCGGAGCCCAGGAAATCATTTCGATTGATTCTTCAAGGCCCGCCTTGGAGCTGGCGGAACAGAATCTCGCATTGAACGGCTTCGCAGAGGCGCGGGGAGAACTGCTCAAAGGCGACGCCTTCGCTTACTTAAAAGAGACCGATAGACAATTCGACTTGATCGTCTTGGACCCGCCGTCGCTTGCCCACAAGCGCAGCGACGTTATGGCTGCAACCGGCGGATATAAGTTTCTTAACTTGCATGCGCTCAAGCATCTCAAACCGGGCGGAATGCTTTTGACTTTCTCTTGCTCACAGCATCTTTCGACCGACCTTTTTCAAAAAGTTGTTTTTGGCGCGGCCGTCGATGCGCCACGAAAAGTGAGTATCGTCAAACGACTCGGTCACCCGATCGACCATCCGGTTAGCCTTCATCATCCGGAAGGCGAATACCTCAAAGGATTCGTGCTTCGCGTATTGGACTAAACCGCTCACATTGTGGTAGAGGGGGTTCTCGCTACTCGACCGACTTCGCCGCCGCGGCGGCAGCGAGTCGGATACCACAGCGAGGAAGAGAATGACTTCATACCAGACCATCAAAGATTGGCCCGAGGAAGATCGACCGCGGGAAAAACTTCTCGCCAAAGGCCCCCAGTCGCTCAGCGAAACTGAACTTCTCGCGATTATCCTGCGAAATGGCAACGCCAGCACCGGCGAGAGCGCAATCGATCACGCGCGTTTACTCT
>WNFU01010445.1_pt1 | contig 11078 bp, 11 predicted proteins | sample 5400121 | NCBI WGS metagenome assembly WNFU01 (sample SAMN13153360, study PRJNA577476) | soil metagenome | isolation source: 100 cm soil or saprolite under grassland replicate 1 | place: USA:California | collected 2016-06-15
GGTCGACGTTCGCCGGGCGCGACCCCCGGTAGAACGGGTTTCGCTTCAAGACGACCTGGCGATTGGGCACGCGGTCCGCCACGTAGTAGGGGCCGGAGCCGAGCGGGTCGTTGATCTCCGCGAGCGGGGTGTTGACGGCGATGGGACAGAAGAAGGGGGTCGTCAGTCGGTAGACGAGGTCGAGCAGCGGTCGCGTGGTCCGTATCTGGAGCGTGTAGCGACCGAGTGCTCTGACGCCGGAGATCGCCTGTGCGGCGAGTTCAACTTGGGGTTGGCGTCGCGGTTGAAGGCGGCGACAAAGTTGGCCGCCGTCACCGGCTGGCCGTTGTTGAAGCGGAACGTACGCTTCAGCTGAATCGTCTGCGTCTTGCCGTGGGCGGAGACCTTCGGGAAGCCTGTTGCCACCTCGGGAATCGCGATTGCGCCCTGCGGCGCGGGCTTGTCCGGGTAGTTGTAGAGCTTCGCGCAGGTGGCGAACTCGAGCATCCAGCTATCGATGTTGTAAGCGAGCGCCGGGTCGATGAAGTCGATATCGCGACCCCTGCTGATTCGAAGCGTGCCGCCCTTCTTCTGCTCCCCCCGCCCGGCGAGTCCAACGGCGGCGAACGTGAGTAGACCCGCGCCGAGCGCGACGGCGACGATCCACATCGATGCCCGGTGCGTCACGGCCCCCTTTCGCGACTGATGTTAGCCGGGAGGTTGCGCGAGTAAAGCTCAGGAGCGCGGCTCGCCTGGGCTTGCCCACACCGCGCCGTAGGCGGCGACGACGCCGCCGGGCTTCTGGCCGAGGCGGATCACCAGCCGCTTGCCGCTTTGCGGATCGATGCGCGAAACCGTGCCGTCGAGGCTATTTGCCACCCACACCGCTCCGTCGCCCACTGTGACGCCGCTCGGACCCCGACCGACGGGGAAGGTCTCGGCTGTCGAGACGGACTGCGGATCGATCTTGACGAGAGTCCGGCTGGAGCTGGACGTGAACCAGACCGCATCGGCGCCGAGCGCGACGGAAGCCGTCTCGCCCCGGGGCTGAGATCCGCTCGACACGGACCCGAGCTCGTTTCCCGTCACGGCATCGATCTTCGTGACGCCCGACGGACTAGCGACCCACACGGCCCCGCCCCCGGCGGCGAGCGCGAACGCGTCGAGACCCTCGGCCAGCTTGCGCGGCGTGCCGCTGATGCGCCACACGCCTCCAACCGCCAGGTCTATGACCCACACGGCTCCCGCCCCGACTGCAAGGGGCTGTAATGAACCGAGGACGGGTGAGGCGGCTGGCGCCCCGTAGGGAATCTCTCGGCGCAGATCGCCGACCTCGGGCCCCAGCTCGAGCACGACCTGCTTCGTCCCACGAAGCACCGCAACCCAGACGGCCCCGTCCCCGGCGGCGAGCCCGAACGGGACGGCGCCTGCGCCGACCGCGATTCCGAAGCTTTTCAGCTCGCGGCTGCGCGGATCGATCCTCCAGAGGGTGCTTCCCGTCGGATCGACGACCCAGACGTAGCCGGCGCCGGCCGCGATCAGGCTGGACTTGAAGCCGAGGTCGACGGCGTCGACGACCTTTTTCGACTTGAGGTCGATGACTGCGAGCGACGTGGGGCCGACCTTGACGGGGCCTCCGCCACTTGTGAACGCGATGACCGCGACTGCGGCGAGGCATGCGACGAGAAGGCCGGCGCCCGACAGCAGCAGTCGTTTCCTGCGGGACGGCGCCGCCTCAGCGCGCAGAGGGGGAAACTTCGACGGAAGCCCGTCGATGTCGAGCTGGTACAGCCGCTCCGGGCGATCGAAGTCCTTGAGCCGATAGAAGCCGAGCTCGCGCACGGCGACGCCGCCGACCTCGTCCGCGACCAGCTCACGGGTCGCACTCGAGAGCAGCACCTGACCACCGTGCGCCGCTCCTCCGATGCGCGCCGCGCGATGCACCCCGAGCCCGACGTACCTACCGTCTCCCACCTCGGGCTCTCCCGTATGCAAGCCCATACGCACCCGAACGTCGACCCCTTCGGGCCAGTCCTGCGCTGCCAGAGACTGCTGGGCTACAACGGCGGCTCCCAAGGCCGCGTTGGCGCGGGCAAACGCGAAGAAGAACGAATCTCCCTGCGTGTCGACCTCGCGACCCTCGCGAGCCTCTGCCGCCTCCCGCAGGATGCGCCGGTGCTGGTCGAGGACGTCGCTGTACCGCTCTCCGAGTTGCTTGAGCAGCCGTGTCGAACCCTCGATGTCAGTGAAGAGGAAGGTGACGGTCCCTCGCGGGAGCTCGGTCACTCAGTAGGCGTACTTGCACTGTGAAGCGTTGTCAAGTTGACGCCCGTCTGTCGAGAGAAGGCGTTGATCGCCAACATGAGCCCTGGGCTTACGCGACGGGATGACCGGGGCTGGGCAAGATCCGCTGCGATGGTTTCGGCGACCTGGGACGAGGTTCGTGCGCGCCGTCTGGCCCGTTGCTCGTTGGTTGAGCGTGCGGGCTCAGATCGGCTCGTCGAAGTCGCTCACGACCTCGGCGGGGTGCACGCGCAGGTGCAGGCTTCGGCGGAGCTCCAGCTCGCGGTACGCGTCGACGGGATCACCCAAGGAGACGTCCGCGAGGCACTCTGGGAACGGCGGCAGTTAGTCAAGGCCTGGACGCTGCGCGGAACTCTGCATTTGCATCCCGCCGACGAATTGCAGCTCTGGCATGCGGCCCGGCGCGCTGTCGCCGGTCTGGCGCCGGATGACCACGAGGAGTTAGAGGCGTGGCGAGATCCGGCGGGTGTTCTGCACCCGCCGCTCGGGCGTGATGATGTGAAGGCGATTCGCGCGGCGGTCTGGGATGCGCTCGACGGCCGGTGCCTGCTCCGCGAGGAGCTCGCCGAGGAAGTCGTGAAGCGCGTCGGGCCCGGACCGCAGCAGCGGCTGCTCTCGGGTTTCGCGTTCTTCCTCGGCGAGCTCTGCCAAGGGCCACCGCAGGGAACCAAGGTCACCTTCGTCCGGCCGGATCAGTGGATCGACGGCTGGCAGGAGGTCGAGGAGCAAGAAGCGCTACTCGAGGTCTCGCGGCGTTATCTGCACACGTACGGCCCGGCGCGGCCCGCTGACTTCCGGGAGTGGTTTTCGTCACGAGCGTTCAATGCTGCCCAAGCCGGTGCGCTCTTCGACTCGCTCGGCAATAGGCTCGAAGAGATCGATGTCGAAGGCCACCGCGCGTACGTTCTTGCGGGCGACACCGTCTTTCCCGAGTTGCGGCCGGGCCTTCGGCTGCTTCCTGAGTACGACGTCTACATCATGGGTTTCCGGGAGCGCGAGCACCTTGTTCGGGAGGCGGTGAGGGAACAGATCGCTGCCCATGGACGCGGCCGTTATGAAGGGCCCGCGGGCGTCCGTCTTGTCATCATCGACGGCGTCGCCGCCGGGCTGTGGGAGCGCAAGAAGCGCGGCAAGCGGATCGAACTTCACGTCACCCCGGTGCGGAGGCTCACGCGCCCCCGGCGCGCGCAACTTGACGACGAGGTGAACCGGATTGGCGCCTTCGCCGGACTCGAGCCGGTCCTGATCGTCGAATGATGGCCGGTCAGATGACGTGATCGCGAGACGCGTCCGTGGGTTGCGCGTCGTATGGGGAGGACAGCCGTTCTGCGCCGACGAGGATCTTCCACGGCTCGATGCTCACGGTACGAAGTTGACCTGTAGCCGCCCAGGGGTCGTCGGCGAGGCGGCGGTGGATCGCCGCTTCGCTGTCTGCGTCGACGACCAGCAGCACGCGAACGTGCCCCTGCTCGGTTCCGGCGAGCGGACCGCCGAAGAGAACGAAGCGCTGGTCTGCGAGCGTGTTCATGAAGGCGGCGTGCTCGTTCACTGACGGCTGCTGAAAGATGCCGCCGGCCTGCCAGGCGGGTCCCGCTTCACGGATGACGGCGAAGAGACTCACGCGTGGGCGATCAGGTACGTACGCGTTCTCGAGCCGGTAGCTGCCGTCGCGCCGCTCATCGCCGCTCCTTCCCGTAGACTACGAATCGTAGTTATAGACTATGACCCGTAGCTTAGTCGACGACGAGCTCACCCTCTTCTCCTACGAGATCCTCGGCCTCGTCGGCCGGCGCGGGGCCGGCCCACATGACCTGCTGCGCATGGCGCAGCGCGGCCGGATTCTCGCCTGGGCCGGCGAGAGCCAGTACTACGTCGAACCGAAACGGCTCGCTCGCCTCGGCTATCTCGACGCCCGCAAGGAGCCGGGCAAGACGCGCCAGCGCACCGTCTACGCGCTCACCGATAAGGGCCTCGCCGCACTGCGGCGCTGGGCGGAGACGCCGGTGCACTTCACGCCGGTCAAGAACGAGTTGCTCCTCCGCCTGCTGATCGCCGACCTGGTCGGCGAGGCGTCGACGCGCCGCGGGATCGTCGCCCTCCGCGAGGACATCGCCGATCTGCTCGACCGCCTCGAGCAGTCCGAGGCGAGCGCCCAGACGCTGCCGCACCGGCGCAAGTACCTCCTCCTCGTCAGCGCCTTCCTCCGCCGGCTTCTCGACCTCCACCTCGAATTCGTCGACGACGTTGAGCGCGAACTTGCTCCGAAGGCGCGGAAGCGATCACAGCTGCACGCGCAAAAGCGCCGCAAGAGCGAGGTGTAAAGAGAGGGAGCAACAGGGTCGATCCCGGACTTTCCGGCGTCAGGAGAGCGCGCGCTCGAGGGCGGGCAGGTCGCTGGGCCCGCCGTGCGTCGCCAGCACATGCTCGACCGGCAGCGCGAGCAGCGGGCGCAACCCCTCGGCGATCTGCTCGCGCGTCACGCCCTGGCCTAGCCACACGAGCGGGATCTCGAGGCCGTGGCCGAAGTCGACGAGCGTGTCACCGGCGATGACTGCACGGCGGTTCTCGATCCAGAGCACGACGTCGTTCGGCTCCTTTCCGGGGAACGCCTCGACTCCGACGGGCAGCCGATCGCCGGCTGAGAACAGGTGCGCCTCGCCTGTGTCCCCGGCTAGCAGCCACGCCACGTCGGGAGTGCCCTCATCGGGCGGGGGCACGAACACCGGCGCGCTCAGCCGCTCCACCAGGCTCCGCGCGTCTCGCTCGTGCCACGGGCAGGTCAGCACGATCACCGGCTCGCGGCCGGCCGCGAGCTCCTCGATCTCGCTCGGGAGGGGCAGTGGGTCGAATAACAGCAGACGATCGCCGTCATCGATCGCGTAGGACGAGACCCGAGGGGCTTCGGCGCCGTAAACCTCTTGCCATGGCTCACTCGGCTCCCAATCCGGGTGCGGTGCCTCCCAGTGCCACAGGCCCGGCCGTACCTCGCGCATGGCTGCGATGCTACTAACGCCCGACGCGCTCCCGCGATGCAAGGTAGCCGGCCTGATGTCGGATCAGGCAACACGCATGTCGCGCGGCGGTGACTGGCGATCGAGGCGAGCGCGACGCCGAGGTTCCCGGAGGTCGATTCGACGAGCGTCGAGCCGGGGCTGAGCAGGCCTCGCCGTGAGCGCGATTCGCGCGATCGGGGTGTTGCCGGGGCGGTTCACCGCTCGAGCGCCTCGGCGAGCCGCTCGAGCCCGGCGGAGCGTGAGGCTTTCAGCAGCAGGACGTCGCGCGGGCGCAGGAGCGTCTCGAGCACGTGTGCGGCGGCGGTGGTGTCGGCGAGCCAGCAGCACTCGATCCGGCCGGCGGCGCCGTCGAGGTAGGCGCGTGCGCCGGGCCCGACGGCGACGAGCAGGTCGAGTCCCAGCCGGGCGGCGTGCCTGCCCGCGTTTGCATGCCAGCGCGGCGCGTCCGGACCGAGTTCGGTCATCGCGCCGAGCACAGCAATCGCGCGCCCGCCGTTGCGGCGCGCGGCGAGCGCCTCGAGCGCGGCCGCCATCGAGAGCGGATTCGCGTTATAGGCGTCGTTGATCAGCAGACGCCCGTCCGCCAGCGGCTGCTCCTGGCCGCGCCAGGGCGAGAGCTCGATCGCTGCCGCGCCCTCGGCGATCCGGTCGACCGGCAGGCCGAGCGCGGCGTAGCCCGCGACGGCGGCGGCCACCGTCAGCCGGTGGTGGAGCAGGCGAAGTCCGATCGTGATCGCGACGCGCGTGCCGCGGACCGAGAAGACGGCCTCGGTTGCCTCGGTGCCCGTCCACCAGGCGAGCGGGTGGACGTCCGCGGTCGCGTCGAGCCCGAAGCGCCACTCCTCCAGGTCGCTGCGCCGGTAGGGATCGAGCAGCTCACTGTTCCCGGGGAGGACGAGTGGGGCGCCCCGCGGCAGCGCGGCGATCAGCGCCGCCTCCTCGGCGGCGACCGCCTCGATGGTGCCGAAGAACTCGAGGTGCTCGGGACCGATGGCGGTGATCAGGCCCAGCTGGGGCTCCGCGATCCCACAGAGCGCGGCGAGCTCGCCCGGGGCGCCGGTGCCGAGCTCGCAGACGCAGACGGCCGTTTCCGGCTCGAGCAGCGAGAGCGTGAGCGGCAGGCCGAGCTCGTTGTTGTAGCTCGCCGGGCTCGCCACCGTCGGTAGGTGCGCAGCGAGCAGCGCTCGCAGGACGTCCTTCGTCGAGGTTTTCCCGGCGGAGCCGGCGATGCCGAGCACGCGTGCTCGCGACCGCCGCCGCACGAGCCGAGCGATGCCCGCGAGCGCGGCCAGCGGCTCATCGGCGTCGAGCAGGGCCAACCCGGCCGCCCCGATGTCGGGGTCCCGCGTGCAGAGCGCGGCGACCGCGCCGCGGGCGGCCGCGTCGGCGACGAACTCGTGCCCGTCGCTCCGGCTGCCGCGGAGGCAGACGAACAGCGCACCGGCTCGGGCGAGCCGCGAGTCGGCGACGATGCTCGTGATCGCGAGGTCGGGATCGCCGCGCACGAGCGTCGCCGAGTCGATCTCGCCGAGGCGGATCGGGATCATCGCGCCACCACCTCGACCGCGGCCGCGAGCGCTTCGGCGAGAGTCTCGAGCTCGAGGCGGTGCTCGGTGCCGGCGGCGACGCGGACGAACGGCTCGCCGCATTCCGCGCCTGCGGCGGTCAGGTAGATGCGGCTGGTGTCGAAGCCGAAGCTCGAGCCGCCGATCAGCGCCGCGCCGCGGTTGGCGGCCTCCCTGACTGCGGCTTCGAGGAGCGCGTGTTCACGGTCAAGCCGGCCGTCGCGGTCGTGGAAGACGATCGAGAGGCAGGCGCCGCATCCGGGATAGACGATCTCGACAGAATCCGGCGACCGCTCGCGCAGACGCTCGGCGAGGATCAGCGCGTTGCGCTGCAGACGAGCCAGTCGGTGTTCAAGCACGCGCCGGTTGGGTTGGGGCAGCGCATGCACGGCGACGTCGGGGACGTTCGTGCCCAGATGCTCGCGGTATCCGGAGAGACGTTCGGCGTCGTCGGCGCGGGCCACGATCACGCCGGCGTTTGCTCGATCGAGGCCGAGCTGCGCGTACTTGAGCAGGCTCTCGAACACGATCAGCCGCACCGACTCCTCCGCGAGCGCGAACGGCTGGCAGGAAACCGACAGGCAGGTGTTGTCGACGACCAGGTAGGTGTCGCTGCCGCGAAGCCGCTCGATCACCGCCGCGAGCTCGGGAACGGGCATCCACTTCGTGTTCGACAGCGAGTCGACGAAGATCGCGCTCGGGCGCAGCTGCTCGATCGCGCGCAGCAAGGCGGACGTGTCGCGCTCGTCGACGAAGCGGACACGGCCGGGCAACGTCCGCTCGAGCAGCAGCCGGCTCTCGTGGTACAGCCCCGCAGCGGCGATCACCGGGCCGGCCAGCTTCCGCTCCAGCGAGAGGAACGAAAGGACGGTCGTAAACGCCGCCATCCCGCAGGTCGTCAGCAGCGCTTGCAGCCCGGCCGGCCCGTCGACCATCGCCGGCAGGTAGCGGCGCTCGTACGCGTCGCCGTCCAGGTGCCGGTCGCGCTTGTAGTCGTTCCAGTGCGCCCGGATTCGGCCTCCCTGCCTGCCGGCCGCGGGCGCGCGCGAGTGCAAGAACGAGGGCGACTGCCAGTCGGCGGCGCCGACGAGCGCAGCCATCAGCCCCTGCTCGACGCGGAGCAGATCCGCGAGCGACGCCTTCTCCGCAGCAAGCTCACCAAGGAGCGTCGCCGACGGCGCCTCGCACCGCGCACGCTCCTGGAGCGAACAAAGCCGCTCCACGATCCCGTGGTAACGGACGCGCGAGGACACGAGCTGCCCGATCAGCAACTCGCGCGTCGGCTCGTACAGCGACGCCGCACGAAGCTCGACGCTGGCCTCATCCAGCTTGGCGGTGGCGCTGCGACAAAGGAACCGCAGCTCCTCGAAGTCGGCGCTCAGGTCCGCAAGCGCCGCACCGAGAAACCTCCCAGAGGCAGCCGCAGGGCGCGAGCGAGGCTCGATCGCAGGAGCGGTCACGACCCCAATACGGGCGGGCCGCCACTGCAAGTCCTGCGGGACCCGCCGAGGAGCCCCGGCCGTAGATCGAGGATTGAGACTGGCCGATCTGATCGACGCGGTTCCGGCCGCCCACCGCGATGTCCGGATCGAGCGCGTCGTCGCTGATTCACATGCGGCCGGACCCGGCGCGCTCTTCGTCGCCCGCCCTGGGACGAGAGCAGATGGACATGCGTTCGTGGCCGACGCCGTACGCGCTGGATGCGCCGCCGTCGTCGGCTCGAAGGAACTGCCGAGCGAGATCGCGGCGCTCCTGGCTACCCGCGGCGTCCCGTACCTTCGCGTCGACGATCCTGCGAATACGCTCGCCGACCTTGCGGCACAGATCAACGGCCGTCCATCCGCCGCGCTGGTCGTCGTCGGCGTCACCGGCACGAACGGCAAGACCACCGTCGCGACGCTGCTGCACGAACTCTTCACCGTGCTCGGCCACCGGAGCGGGCTGATAGCCACCACCGGGATCCTCGTCGGCGGCGACTACCGCCCCAACGCGTACACCACGCCGGACGCGGTCGAGCTCCAGCACGTGCTCGCCGCGATGGTCCGGTCCGGCTGCCGTTACTGCTTCATGGAGGTGACCTCGCACGCGATCGACCAGCGCCGGATCGCCGCGGTCGACTTCGACGGCGCCATCTTCACCACGCTCGGCCACGACCATCTCGACTACCACGGCACGATCGAGGCCTACGCGCGAGTCAAGCAGCGCTTCCTCGCCGACCTGCCGCCGGACGCCATCGCGCTGGCGAACGCCGACGACGAACGCGGCCGCTTCATGGTCAGCACAACCCGCGCGCGCGTCGCCTTCTACGGCTCGGGGCCGGACACGCTGCTGCCCTGGTCGGTGGAGCGGGGCGACGAGTACGGCACGGACGTGCGGATCGGGCCGCACCGCGTGCACACCAGCCTCGTCGGCGAGCACAACGCGAGCAACCTGGCTGCCGCGATCATCGCCGCCACGCTCCTCGGCGAACCGGTCGACCGCGTCGTCGCGGCCGTCCCGAGCCTGTGCGGCGCGCGCGGCAGGATGCAGCGGATCGTCTCCGATCCCGTGCTCGGGATCGTCGACTACGCGCACACCCCCGAGGCCGTACGACTCGCGCTCGCTACCGCGCGCAACCTGCGACCCGAAGGGAGGCTGATCGTCGTTGCCGGCTGCGGCGGCGACCGCGACCGGCAAAAGCGACCCGTGATCGGTGCCGCGCTCACAGCCGCCGACCTCGCGATCTTCACCGCCGACAACCCGCGCTCCGAGCAGGCGCAGGCGATCGTCGACGCGATGCTGCGCGGCGTCCCGCCTGCTCGACGCCGCTGCGTGCAGATCGAGCTCGACCGTCGCCGAGCGATCCGCCTTGCCGCGCGCCTCGCCCGCCCCGGCGACACCATTCTTCTGCTCGGCAAAGGACACGAGGCGTCCCAGGAGACCGGCGGGACGAAGCAGCCCTGGGACGATCCCGCCGAGCTCCGCGCTGTGCTAGATCCAGACAACGGCAGGCGGATCGAGCTTCGACAGCTCGCGGGCGGTTTTTCTGCGTGACGCACGTGTAACCACTTGGGCGTGAGAACGCTGACGCTCGGCGAGGGCCTCGAAGCGCTCCTCAAGCGCGCAGCCGAAAGTCGCTTCGTCCTGCTCGGCGAGGCGACGCACGGGACGCACGAGTTCTACGTGCTGCGCGCCGAGTTGACGTTGCGCCTCGTCGCCGACCACGGTTTCGTTGCGGTGGCGGCGGAGGCGGATTGGCCGGCGGAAGGCGAGAACGCCACCCGAGGTGATCCTCTCGACGTTTCGCGTCAACGGGCTTCTACTCGCGGCCGGCGACCGGCTCGCAGCCGAGCACGGCCTCACGTCGGCGCGCTGGCAGGTGCTGGGGGCGATCGCGCTCGCGCAGCGCCCCCTCACGGTCGCATGGGCCTCACGCGCCAGACGGTGCACACGACCGTCAACCGGCTACTCGCCGATGGGCTGGTCGAGCTCGTGCCGAACGCCGACCACCGTCGCTCGCAGCTCGTCTCCCTCACCGAGCTCGGCCACGCCAGCTACCGGGCGATCGACGAGAAGCAGGTGGCCTGGGTCAACCGGCTCGCCGCGGGACTGCGCCGCTCCGAGCTCGAAACCACCGCACGCGTGCTCGGCGAGCTCTGCACGAGGCTCGAGGCCGACTCGCACCCGTCATAAGAACCGAAAGGAAACGATCGCAATGAGCCCTGAGCCTGTCGTCCTGATCAACGCGTTCGAGGTAACCGAGGGGGCGGACGAAGCGTTCCTGCAGGGCTGGGAGCGCCAGCGGGACTTCCTCAGTGCTCGGAACGGTTACCTCTCGACGAAACTCCACCGCAGTGTCTCGCCCGACACGGACTTCCGCTTCGTCAACGTCGCGCTCTGGGAATCGGCGCAAGCCTTTCGCGACGCCACCTCGCAGCCCGAGTTCAGGGACGCGCGCTTCCCCTTTGCCTTTCACGCCTCGCTGTACAAGGTCGTGCGCGAGGACGTGCGATGACGGCCGCTCGGCAACGCAGAGCCCAGCGGCTTGTCCATCTGGCCGCCGGGGTCGTCGTGGTGGCCTCCGTGTACGCGCCCTTCGCGGGGCACCTCCACGACGCTCTCCGCTTCGTCGTCCTCCCGGTGCTGGTCGTGACCGGGATCGCGATGTGGCAGGCGCCCCGTATCCGACGGCTCCGAAAGACGCTCGGACGAACGCGCGCACTCGATGTGACCTCGT